>Ga0222423_1000071_pt1 | contig 108262 bp, 93 predicted proteins | sample 3A0metagenome_FD_182472 | JGI IMG/M metagenome (GOLD analysis project Ga0222423, IMG submission 182472) | Enriched microbial communities from leaf-cutter ant dump, University of Wisconsin, Madison, United States - 3A0 (version 2) | ecosystem: Environmental > Terrestrial > Nest > Insects nest >...
ACAAAACTATGTTTTCAAGTCCGTTCGGCATGAAAACCTCTGTAACTAACTATATTTCAAATACTTCAAAGAATAATTTTAAATTTTAATGGGACAGCAATGTTTGAATATATTAACTACCTATTTTTGAAGTTGCGATTATAAAAAAGAGTATCAAACTTTCTCAAAGTAAATAGCTTATTATCAGCACCAATAATATCTTCTTTCATAATACCTATTCCTTCTGCATAATAAGAAACCTGAGCTTTAAAAAAAATGCCGTTTGAGGGTTCTTCTACAAGTTTTAAAGCCCTTTTAGTTAAGCCCTCAACTTTTACTGTTGTCCATGATATTGTATATTTTGTAGTCTCTCCGTGTTCATTCTCATCAGTCCATGTTATAGTCTGTCCATTGTTTGGCATTTCAAGCAAAGTTTTATATGGAGGACTATATCTTGTTTTATTTCTAGCCTTTAATATACCTGTTACTTCTTCTTCGATTAGCAGCACCTGAGTTTTTGTGAATTTAACTGTTTTAATACTGGCTGCTGTTGGATCAGAAGTACCTCCACGAATATCAATTACTTTGAATGTTCCATCTTTATTATCAGCATAATAAAATTCATCTATCAAATCCACACGTTCCCCTTTACCATTAATAGAATACCACATTGCACCATTATACAAGGTCAGGTCAGGTATGTAGAAGTCCTTAATGTTTTGTGCTTTTGCTGTAGTTAGCCCGGTAGCTAAAAATAGTACTTTGAAAATCGTCTTTGTCATATCTGGTTTTTGGTTTGGTTACTCTCCACTTAGTAAGTCTTCAGGAAAACCCTCCGCGCCAGAAATACTGCCAAGACTTTAATCTTTAGTGCACAAAAAAACGTGGGCTAATTCCCCTGCTTGCATCAGAAGCCCGACCAAAGGCAAAAGCACAAAGCAAAAGGAACGCCCACGTTTCCGTAGGCGTTTCCACTTCACTTTTCCCATGCTTTTTTGAAAATTGGTCGTATTTCTGATGCGGGAAAATCTTAAAGCGAAACGCTAATATTTTATATATCTTTCTACAGTTTTATCTCATCCAATATTTTTTGGTACGATACAAATATAAATATTCTTTGAAAATTACAATTAGATCAACATGAAAAAATAAACCCTTAACGCCTGGTAAGGCGGTCGGTCTCCTAAAGAGAAGCGTTCGCGATGGTGTGCGGGCGCGGCAGCAGTATCCTTATAGAATATCTGGTGATATTACACAGCTTTGTTAATGCCATTTTATCCGCCAGGGACCGATAACTATAAAAACTATGTGGCTTTAATAGATTTAATGTAAATTTGGTAAAAATTATTTCCCAATGGAAGTCACCATCAAAGATATCGAACGAAACCTGCGGACACTTCCTGAGAATCTTTTGAATCAGGTAAATGACTATGTAGATTTTCTGAAAGATACGTTTTCGGGAAATGCTCCAGAGTGGCAAAGGGAGGAAGTTTTAAAGCGAAAAAGAGAAATGGACAACCATCCTGAAATTGTTATTAGTGAACAGGAAATGTCTCTTTTTCTAAAAGAGCTTGAAGGTTAGGGTGTAATATGAACTGTGTAAGTTAGACCTCAATAGAGATTCTCACTTTCCCGCCTAACCCTTTTTCTACAATATCAAATAATGTTTTCAAGGTAACATTGCTACCATTATTTTCTACTCTTGAAATATACTCCCGCTTTTTGTCTACAAGATCAGCAAGTTCCGACTGGGTTAATTGTTTTTCTTCACGGGCTTTTTTTAGAAGCAGGCCTATTTTAAAGGACTCAAAATCTCTTTCAAGCTCGTCTCTCCGTTCGGTTCCTACTGCTCCGTAAACATTATCCTTTATCTCCTTCCAGCTTTTAGTTTCCATATCACTTAGATTTTTGTTCGTAATATTCATTCATAATTTTTAACGCTCTGTCTATTTCATTCTTAGGGGTTTTCTGTGATTTTTTCTGAAATCCATTCATCAAAACCACTAATTTTTCACCGTCAAAAAAACAGAATACTCTCCAGATGTTAGAACCGAGTTGAATTCTCGCTTCATATAGTCCGTTAGTTCCAACTAAATGTTTCAGATAATTTGACGGAACACGCTCCAGAGTTTCTATAGCTTCAATTATCTTAAAGATTTTGTCCTGAACCTTTCGCGGTTGCTCTAGGAGAAAATCCTCAAAGTAGTTTTTAAAAGCTATGACTTCTCTTACTTTCATTTTACAAAGGTAATTTATAAGTTACATTTTTGCAAATCTTAGATTTGCCAGAGAAAGGAGAAAAGTGAGCCAACCAAAACAACTACCCTATATATACCTATTGGTTTGGTTGAGTATAGGTCTATTTATGGATTTATAAACCTAACCAGAACAATACATATATATAAGGGATCTATTTGGTTAGGTTGGGTCATTTTTTCCTTTTCTCCGGAATAATAAACCTGACTCCTGCCTAAACAAGAGCCAGATCCTGATTTAGCTTTAGTTACACCGGAACACTTTGGTAAGGTTCAACAGGTATAAAGGTATTCCGGTGGGTAACAATCACTTCTTCTCCTGTTTCTTCATCAGTATAACTATAAGCCTCACATTCTTCTTTGATTATAGTACCTGGGATCTGCTTACCCAATAAAGCTTTACAGGTCTTTTCATCAAATGTACTGGACATCCAACATTGCCGGAGTGTTGCATAAGGTCTGCCGGTAGTGTTGGAAATTAAGAATTCAATTTCATCTGATTGGATCTGAATAGCACAATAGCTTTTCCCTTCCAACGAGGTTCTCTTTTGGAATGCAATAACATTAACCATAGTTTTAAGAATTTAAGTGAAACAATGAATAACAGGAAAAGGAAACATACTGCTATAATTAAAGTATGGTCATGAAAATATTTCTGTCAGATCTATTCTCTACTTCTGGTATAGGGGGTATGCCCCTTTTCCTTTATATGTAGGGGCTAAACTACAACCTAGGGTAGTATACTTATGGCTTTAACAAAAATGGAATGAAAATGATGTGAGGTGACGGTGGTGACAAGCAAAACATAATATTTAAGGATGGCATTCTGTTTGAAAATGATATACTGTAAGCTTAGTTCTCATGGTTTTCCATTCAACCAGTTTTAGAAGATAACTGTCTTAGCCACCTATTTTTCACCCTATCTAATAATATCTTAATTAATATAAATCATTGGATAATTAAGGTGTATATGTCAATCGCGTTCGTAACTTAATATTGTACGATTCTTCAATGTCAAATTTTTCATAGAGTCTATTTACTATATCTATTTTTGTTTGACCTACCCGCGTTTTTACTGCCCCAATTTTTATCCCATTTTTCTTGAGAAGTATTCTTAATTCAGCTTCAGAATAACCGAAGTTTAAATTTTTGTAAACTGACTCAAATGATTCTACAGAAAAAAAGCTACAATTTTGAATCTCTTTTAACTCACCTGATAACACCTTTAATCCTTCTTGTGGATAAATAAGACTTCCATGATTCATTTTTGAATAAATATAATTGCTTAATTCTGCTGAGTGTCTAAATTTTAAACATTCAAAACCTGACTCAGGATTGTTCAAATCCATTCCTTCCTCCATCACTATTCCATAGCTATATTGCATATGGCAACGCATAAAAGGTTGAAATCCTACTGGAAGAACAGTATATTTATTTTCGGGGAAGTTGTTTCTAAAATCATTAACAGCCCTTCTGAAAATTCTCCCATATTTACTTTCCCCATTTTTATCAAAATCCTTTTTTTTCAAAGGCAACCAATTGTTATTAGAAAACTTACAACATGCAAAAAAAAGAGCTGTTTCAAAATCACTTGTTATATCCAACCAGTTTGTGTCAAATCCATAATGTTGCGCAATATTGTAAAATAAAGTATCTAGAAATATTCTTGTCTCTCCTATTTGAAAATGAATATTTCTAAAATCTTGATAGTGATTTAATTTCTCTAATAACTTGAAAAACTCAAAAAGCCTAAGATTTGCAACAAACTCAAATACTTCCCTTTCTTCTTTAGTCTTATTTGTAAGCTTTCTTATAAATGTTGGCTGCGAAAAAGGATAGCAAGCACTCTCCCCTCTGTAATGCCAATGTCTATCCGATTGTCTTACAACCATTCCATGAGGATATTGCATGACAAAACCATCTTTATGCATGTCTTCGTACAAAACAGCTTTATAAAGATCATTTCTATTAAAAGGGCCTTGAGAAAGATTCGTAGGTTGTGCTTGAATTTGCTTCTTAATCAAATCAAGTTCTGCAACTTCTCGCTGATTTTGTTGTACCAAGAAGTATATATCCTCTTTTTCTAAAATTTTCATATATTGAAATCAAGCTTCAGAGCAAAACAAACGTAATAAGGCTAAACGTTGCCTAAATTACAAAAAAAGTCAATTGTCACAGCCCTCTTCGTCACTATCATAATAATGGTGACGGTGGTGACAAGCAAAACATAATATTTTGAAAAAAATCATGCCCCCCTAAAGTAAGGGGTCAATGAAAACCGAAATAGAATTTGAAATTTTATATTTCCGTCGTCACCCTCGTCACCAAATGGGTAAACGTGGTAAGGTTTTAGAGAAAATGGCCTCTTTTACTTCGGAACAAATGCCTCTTTGAGAAGGATATTCACCTGGTAGCTTGAAGATCTGTAAGGTTATAAGGTTGGGAGTATCCTTGATGCTAATGTCATCCCAAAAATTATACTACCAATCGTAAGCATCCATCTTCCATACTTTCTTGTTGATTCATTATACACGTAATATTCCTTTCCACTCTTCGACTTATGCTTTGAATAGGCATAGCTATAACCAGCCCCAATTGCCCAAATACCTCCTGCTAATGAACCAACAAATCCAGCCACTATCCAAAATTGACTTCCCTGTTTTCCAAGCTCCAAGTTTGTATCATCAATTTGCTCCTTCTGTGTTTTAAGTTTTAAGAGTGATTCCACAGGTATATTTCTATCCCTTAGTTCCTGTTCTACTAATGCAATAAACTCCGGCTGATAGTCATTGGGGTTGATAAAAATATCCGTTAATTCATTGTCAGTTTTTGCTTTGATTATTTGTTTAAAATCATTCATACTTTTATTCGTTTTAGTTTCTATTTTTACTTTTTCTTAATCACTCTTAAAAACTCCTTACTGGCAATACATAAAGCGAAGAGCCAGTAGCATAGAGATAAATTTTATCATCTATTAAGTTTATTGTCCGTGCGAAATTCATTTTTGTATCGTTATTATAGTTGGCACTTGAAGATGTCCAAAAGATTTGGTTAGGTAACCCCAAAATGCCCCGATTAACTTTAACCTTTTCAAACTCTGAATAACTAGGTAAATACCAATCTGAATACCCTCCAGAAATCAAATTGTATGCATACCTTGCTGCATTATTTCCTGCACAAGCGGTCACTATTTTAATCGTGTTTTCATTACCTGTTCCTATGCCGGTAGAAGTTGAAATAGAGAGGCTCTGACATCCCCAGACCTGCTGGGTTATCGCACCGGTAGCTGCTATCATTCCATGTACTTCTCCTGCTTTGTATCCTGCATCGCCAGGTTGTAAAATATAAGCAATGATACCACCCTGATAGGGCATACCCACAGTAAGGTTCAGAGTAGTTTTAAATGATAACACATTCCCGTAAGCTGTACCACTGACATTCGTAGCAAAGGCCCGTACATAATATGTGGTATTGGGTTGGAGCCCGGATAAATTCGCTGAAAAAACTCCGGTGCCGCTTCCTGAAAGAACCACTGTTGAGTTTTGTATGGTAGGAGCACTGGTAGTTGAACTAAAGCAAATCCCCCTGGATGTGACTGCACTTCCGCCGTCGGAAGTAATAAAGCCGCCTCCTTGTGCTGAATTGTGTGATATATTGGTAACTGAATTTGTACTTATCCCACCCGGCAGGCTGGGAGCCAGTGTTCTGAACTGTACGGTAGGACCATAAGTGGTACCTGAATTATTCGTGGCATAAGCTCTGACATAGTAGGTGGTGTTGGGAGTGAGACCCGTAAAATTCACTGAGAAGGCCCCGATCCCGCCACCTGATGCCTGAAGTACCATCCCATTGCCAATAGCGGGGTTTGCAATGGTATTACTGTAAACCACCCCTCTGGCCGTAACCGGTGTGCCGCCGTCATTGCCTATGTTTCCTCCACCTATAGCGCCGGACATCGTAATATTGGATGCCGTTGTGGTAGTTACATTCCCGGGAGGCTTCGCCTGTTCCGTGGTTAAGGTGACCACTTGACCATAGCCTACTCCAGCCTGGGTAATGGCGTAAGAGCGGGCATAATATCTTGTACCTGGTATCAGTCCTTGTAATGTAACTTTAAAAGAATTAACTGTATTGGGTGCAACTACGGTGGAATGATTCACTCCGGGACTTTGAGAGGAGGCACTGTATGCTACCCCTCTTTCGGTTACCGGATAACCTCCATTATCGGTAATGGTACCACCAATTATAACAGAGTTTAGGGTTATACTCTCAGGATTACCTGTAGTAATAGTGGCTAATGCAGCTTTCAGGGTGGTAAAACTGATTTCTTCTCCGTAGGCTGTACCGTAACTATTGGTTACAAAGGGTCTGGCATAGTATTTTGTTTCCGGTAGAAGTTTGCTTATTTTGCCAAAAAAAGCTCCCCCACTATTACTCAGATCTATTCCTTTGGCAGTGTCTCCCAATACGGTAGGTAATGTTGAGGTACTAAAACAAACTCCCTTTTCTTTGATGGCCTCTCCATTAGTGGTAATAATCTTTGCGCTAACTACAGCAGAATTCCGGGTAATATCGGTTACATCCCTGGTCTGAATCGCTTTTATATTATTCTTCTTAAAATCAAATTCCTCTAATTTATCGCAGGAAATAATACCTATAAATACAAAAACGAAAAGTAAATATTTTCTCATCTCATTTGATTTGATAAGTTATTCCAATGGTGGGTTCAGGCTTAAACAGTGCTTCTCCTATATCCATAAATGAAGCTCCCCCACTAAGCCCTACCTTCCCAAGCTTAAGGGTAAGACCGGCATAAGTGGCCAGGTAAGTGGTTTTTCCGACATCCAACACCCCTTTGTAATCATTTCGGTGTAGGCTGCTGTAGTAACCTGCTCCTACTCCTAAATTCAGATTTAACCAGGGATCCACTAACCGGACAACAGGGCCGACCATCACTTCATTTTTGTTTTCTATGATCTTTTCATTTAGAATATCCTGATCTTTGGCAAGAGAGGTTCTGACGTTAGCAAAGAGGCCCAGCCCTGCCTTACTCATGTATTCAAAACGAATTCCGTAAGGTGCTATCAGCCCTCCTTCATAACCCAAAGAGAGGTAAGGTTGTCTTTTTGATACAGGAGTTATTGATTTATTAATATTTGAAACTTTGGAATGGATATCCGGGTCATGATACTTAGTCTTAGCATTATATTTTGTCAGAAAATCAGAAGTTTTCTTCTGTAACTCTGTTTTCCAATTTTTTGTGCCGGGCTTCTCTTTATACATAGAATACAAAGACATCAACTCATAGTAATCGGTTTGGGAATCCATACTGCGTCCCCTATTTACTGATTTAAAGGTCTCATACGCTTTCAGATAATCTTTGTTTTGATAATACTCTAATGCGGTTACATATTTCAGGGCTTCGTCATACTTAGGGTTAGTAGGAATAAAAGTGGTATCGGAAATGATTACTACTTTCATTTCTCTTCGCTTAAGCTCATTTAATGCATTAGCCACATTTTCATAAAAATCAATGTTTTTATCATCGTGCTTTAACATGTAAGTTTCAGCTGATGCTCGTGCTTTTCGTAAAAGTGGGGTAGACGAGGTATCTTTCAGCCATAAATGGTAGTTCGATAAGACCTTGTAATAGTCAATGTATATATCGAAGACCTCATCACTTTTAAGCTTGTTCAAGACTTCTAAGGTCTTAGCATAATCTTTGTTATTATAATAGCTAAGGGCTTTAGTAAAGTTTATATCTTCAGCGGTCTGAGCGTTAAGAGAGCCGGAGCTAAACATAAGAACCGCGATAAGAAATAATGCTTTTTTATAAGATTTGAATCGTATGTCCTTTATCATTTTATATCTCTTTAATTATCATTGCCAGCGAGAGTCCTAACAATATGATCAATTCTTAGTTTTGAAACGTTATGGCCTTTTGAAGCAGCTTTTTTATACCATGATAATGCTATGTCGTAATCTTGAGGCACTCCCTGTCCATGCTCATACATTCTTCCTAAACAAAACTGAGCCTCAGTATAGTCATGGGTATCAGCTAATTGACTAAACAATTGAAACGCTTTCTGATAATCTTGTACTCCATAAGATACTTTCCCGCTCTCAAACATATCCTCAATATTTCCGGTTCTGGCTTCCTCAATAAGTTTATTGAGTTCGGGGGAGTATTTAGGGTTAGATGGTGTTTTAATAGTTTTTTCTACCTTTTTTTTCGTAATGTCCTCTCCTATTTTTGGGGTAGCGATATCCGTTTTGGGAGATTTTGGTTTCTCAGGCTTTGGATCATTAACAGTAATAGGTTCATTCCAAGGAGGGACAACTATCGGAGAAGTCGGTTTTGGTTCGATTATTTTTCCCTTTTCTTGACCCCCACGAGGATTATTGTGCCTGTTGTAATCCCTTACGAGATACATAAAAAAGGCAAAAATTATCAATCCAAGTATTATAACTCTAGGATTGTTCTTTTTTGATAAGGGCTTAGGTGGTGGTGGAAGTGGATGAGGAATTGATATTGGATCTTCTAAGTTCTCATTTGATACTATTTCACCACTATTCTGTGTATTTACGTTTGGGGAAGTGGTAAACACACTATCTATAATCTTTTTTTTTAATTCTCCATAAATGGTTGCGCCCCACTCTTCTGCAGCAGGTCTTGACAAAGGATTAGAGCTACCTGTCTCAAAACTTCTTAGAAATAAGTCTTTTAAAGATTTAGGAATACGATTATAATTAACATGAGGAGGAGGAATGATAGTAAGGTAATTTTGTTTAGAGCCGTGAACAAAAAGATTAGCTATTATTTTATCATTAATAGTACTAATTTCCGCATATTGTCCTTTAGATGTAGCTGTATAAGGGTGAATCCCAAAAATTAACTCATAGAATATCACAGCCATAGAGAACCTATCCCAAGTTTCGGGTATATATGTGGTTGATGGATTTAATTTTTCACTTTCTTTAGGAGTGTATTCAGGGGTTACTACTTTAGCATGAAAGCGTACTTTGGTATTATTGGCTATCTGAATAGAGTCTAAATCAATGATTGCGACTTTACCATCTACAGTTATTAAAATATTTTGAGGTTTCAAATCAACCAGCACATATTTATTGGATCGATGAACCGTATGTAGAGCTTTAGCAATATTTACACATAGTTTTAAACGGTTTTCAATACCCTTAGGATTAACTCTATTATATTTAGCTATCCACTTATGCCCCACTGAAATTTGTGTTTTAGTGAGTTCATATAGTAAAATACTATCAGGGAAAGCCTGTTTCATGGTAAAACCTACAAAACGATTTTGTGCATCGTATAGAGCTTCTTCTGGCCAACAAATAATAAGGTTATTATAAATATTAACAGGCGGATTAGCTATCATAAAGAGAACTTTCTTCTCCTTTTCAGGAGTTCGGCTATTGATATGTAGTATCTTAGCACAAATGAGAGGCTTGCCTTTTATCTTCAGAAAAACTTCCCCTTCTCCTCCACGTTTAGAGTCTGAAGTGTTTACTTCTATAATACCTTTGTTTTTAGTATAATACTTCTTATAAATTACCATGTTTAAGCCCCAGTATCATAGTTTTATCATCAGGTTCATTTTCTAGGCTCTCCAAGCCATTTTCCAAAAATTTTTCCCATTTCTCATTTATCTTCTGTCCTACCTCTTTTTCTAAATCGGGCATTTGCTCAATGAGGGGGTTGAAAAATGTATCAGAAGGAATATTTGGGTCTGTCCAGATTTGATTGACTTCATCGAAATCACTGCATTTGAATGAATGATTTTCACAGCCGTCACTCATCAGCACAAACGCCTCCACGGGTTTTGTAATAACTCTGGATTCGGGTACGCTTACTCCTGACAGCTTTAAATCCGGATTATTCACCCACCCTTTACTCGTCAGGAAAATGGTTTGGTTAGCTTCTTCTCCTTTATGTGGAATCATGGCTGGAAACCACTTTTTATCTTTAAACCCCGCTCTGCCGTCGCCAATATGTGTAACCAAAAGACCTAGAGGAGAATAGACTACGGCGATGATCGTACATGCCAAGGATGAAAAATCTAATTCACGGTGTTCTGCAAAAATTTTTAATGCACCATAACAGTTGATAAGTTCTACCCGCGCCAGTTCATCCCATTTATCAGAGCTTGGCAAGATTTTCTTCTCAATCCACTTTTCACGCTCTACTAAGGCTTTGAAGTATCGGGGAGCTGCCTCTTTAGCTATAAACACAGACCCTATCTGAGAGTTTTTGGCACTTCCAGCCCCATCACATACCACAGCTATACCCCAATTATTTTCTAACGGCAGTTTATAATGGCTATCTTGACATGGCAAGTTCATTTTCACATGAGCTTTACCTATAACAGAAGCAGCCAAGACCAACCATTGGTCAGATGTTATTAGGTTTTTCATTGATAGCTCTGGACTATCAGTTTGTGTTAACTGACGTTTTTTATTCTTTTTCTGTTGTCTCTTTTTCATAATACTATATACAATTCCTACAGATAAAAGAAGTAAACAAAACCCTCCCCCTATCATTAATATTTTGTTATCTCTTTCCAAAGTCACTATTCTGGCTTTCAGTTCTTTATTTTCCTTAATAAGAGACTCCGGAAATTTTCCATAAACCACTGATTGAATAAGAATAAACAACGCCATGAAAGCTGCTATTCGCAGTGAAGTGTTCATATTAAGCCTATATTGTGAAGCCCTTCATCCAGTCAGCAGGACTTGGAAGGTTAATAGTGTCACCATCTCCAGAACTTGTTACAGCACTCATACTGGCACTTAACCAATCGAAGAACTCTTTAAATTTTAAACCATTAAGCGGAGCTGGAGGCATAGAAGGGTCTGAAATATGCTGAAGTACACTCATATCAGCCCCATCTACACCTACAGCAAAGAAAACAAAATCTTTATCTGCTACAGCTTGTCTTACTTCAGAAGCTAAACCGTCAATCTCTTGCCCAGAGTCTGGTGCGCCATCAGTAATAAGAATCACCCACGGACGATAATAGGTTTGTCCTGTTTGTTTATACCAAGCCTTTCTTGCCTTCACTATACTGATTCCTTCTCTAACACCGTCTACTAAAGCTGTTGTACCTTTTGTACTAAGTGTGGGCATAGTAAAGTTTTCTATTAAACTTGGGTCAATTAGGGTATTAACTTTGTCACTGAACTCTACCACAGCTACCTCAAGTCTATCACGACTAACTGGGTCATTTTTAATTTCTTCATAAAAACTTTGTAACCCTTCGTTTAGTTGTCTGATAGGGTCGCCGGACATTGACCCAGATACATCTAATACCATTACACAACAACATTTTTGCTGATAGTTCACAGGCTGTTCAACCTGCCCTACTTTAAAGTCTGACATATTACTTCTTGTTTTGTTAATTAAAATTTAACTGGAATACTTTTTTTATATAGAAATACTAAAAACGTGGGCTAATTCCCCTGCTTGCATCAGAAGCCCGACCAAAGGCAAAAGCACAAAGCAAAAGGAACGCCCACGTTTCCGTAGGCGTTTCCACTTCACTTTTCCCATGCTTTTTTTGAAAAATTGGTCGTATTTCTGATGCGGGAAAATCTTAAAGCGAAACGCTAATATTTTATATGTCTTTCTACAGTTTTATCTCATCCAATATTTTTTGGTTTGATACAAATATAAAGATTCTTTGAAAGTTCTCACAAAACCCTCAAAAAAATCTTATCTCTATAAATGAGGGAGCTACCTTAAAAAGCCAAAATACGACTGGAATACGGAATTTACTATCAAAAAGCGAATGGAACCTTAGCCAGGAAAGTGCATAAAATCAGCGAAAAAGAATACGCCGGAAACTCGGTAACACCCACTACCCCGAAGCACTCTTTTCGTGTGGTAACCACCCGGAAGCTTCACTCCGGGCTTCACCAGGTGGCTGTAATCATCAACGGAAATGAATTTGAATAATATGATTTTGAGTTAACTGTATAAAGCCTGCCTTTCCAGTTTATATCCCTTCCCATGAATATTGGTTATGCTGAGCTCAGGGTCACGGCTTAATTTCTTTCGTAGCCTCGATATGAACATATCCAGGCTGCGACCGATGATAATCCCTTCGTTAAGCCAGATCTGCATCAGCGTTTCCCGTGGCGTCAGTTTACCGAAATTAAGGTTAAGCAATCCGAGAATGCTGCATTCTTTATCTGTGAGACTGATCACCTCAGTTCCCAGGAACAAACGCTGATTCTCCGTATCAAACAAAAACTTCCCGAGAGCTACCGGTTCCGGAAGAGGCTCCTTTATTACAGCCTGTTCCTGATGAGCTACAGACACTTTATTTTTCCCAAAACGTCCGATCAGCAATGCAATGGTCGATAACATCAACAGGCTGCTCCCCATCAAACCGATCAAAGGATATCTGGGGGTCTTCTCATAAAAAGCCGGGAAGGCAAATTCGATAATGTAACAACCTTCCGGTTGCATTCTGCCCTGGCAAGCCAGAATATCCGGGGTAAAACCATTCATCTGAAAACCATAAACGATTTCTCCATCTGTGCAATCATGTACCGTAACCGCGTATCCGGAGGGGAACTGTACTGTGGAGAGCAGGCTCTGTGACAGTGCTATGAGCGAGTCATGATCAAAAACCAGGCTATTTTCAAACGTAAGTCGAAATGTACCTTCTTTAATCTCGGTCACCGGCAATACACGTGAAGTCCGGTCACCTGCCTGCTGCAACAAACGGTGACCAATTTCACGGATAAGGATGTTTGTTTGCTTCGCCCGTAAATCGCGGTCACCGTGTTCTGAGAAAGACGAGGCAACAAAGAAAAATACCACCATCGTTACGGCGATACCTGAACCTGCCACCAACCGGCTGTTGAAATAATCTCTTAAAGCAGATTTTACATGCATTTACAGTTCTTTTTACAGTTCATTTACAATGCGTACTGACACGGTGACGTACGTTTGGGTAAACGAAATTAAAATAATTTTTATTCTTATGAAACTTTTCAAGAACTCCCGTTCCTTTACGATGAGCAATAAGCTGTCGTTACTTTATTCCATCTTGATCATGGCCTCTGTCTTCTCCGCCTGCCGCGGATCCAAAGCAAAGGAAAATGAAACTTCTATTGTGACAAACTCCGAATCCCCGGATAAGGTGACGTACCAAAAATATGCTATCGATAAAAAGGAAAGTGTTATAACCTATAAAGGATCCATGTTGTTAGCTTCCAGGGGGTCACATTCGGGTTACGTTTACCTGTCAAAAGGAGAATTGATGATGGATGAGAACCGGCTTGTGGGGGGTGCAGTCGAAGCCGATATGAATACCATTGCAGATATAGCTCATGGAAGTGATAATGAGCTTGTTCGCCACTTAAAATCGCCTGATTTTTTTGATGTCGCAAAGTTTCCATATGCCGCTTACACCATTACTGCAGTTGAACCTGCTGCAGATAAAATGATAAACGTCACCGGAAACCTGACCATCAAAGGCATCACACATGCCGTTACGTTTCCTGCCAGGCTGGAAGTAAAGGGCGGAATTATTTACGCAGATGGAAAAATGACCATCGACCGAACAAAATGGAACGTACGATACAACTCAGGAAAATTTTTCTATAGCCTGGCAGGTGAAATTATTTCCGATGACATTGAATTGGACATAAAGATCATTGCAAGAAAATAACTCTCATATCCTTTATGCTTTTTGAGATTCGCTCTCCACTCATGATATGATCTTAACTTCTAGTGAGCCTGCTTCAATGTTTTGCATTAACGTATAATGAAAGATGCTCTGATCCGGCCAAAACTCAGGCTCTTTTACGTAGGGTTACCTTACTGAGGAAATAATGAAGAACCCATGCAATGGCTGTCCAGTAGAAAGCAAACGCAAGAAGCAGGATTGGGGGCACCGGATCCGGATCTTCCGCTAAAAACGACAACGGCCCTATCAATACTTTTTTGACAGGGTATATTATAGCCGCCAGGGTGCTCTTCCATCCTATGGGGGATCCGGTTCCGGGGAACCACTCTCCGTCTCCGGGAAATAACCTGATTTCGGTTCCCAGAACCGAGTTAGAAACAAATTGAAAGGCAAACGCCGATACGAGAAAAATGATGACAAATTTTGTTCGTGAAATTTTCATATTATTCAATTATAAAAGTACTTTTAATTACAAAGTAAATTTAATCACTTTTAAATTCAAAATATTTCTGCAGATAAACTTTCCAATCGTCGGCAGTTATTGCAACCAACAACCGTGCAACGTGCACCCGATGCCCCGGCTCCCGCATCAAACTACTTAGCATTTATTTCTAAATCCAAAACCAATTCATTTGCCAATACGCAAAATGCGTATATATTTGACAAACGTATTGCCCGTTCATGTCAGAAAAGAAACAAAAGCTGTGGGATTATTTCATTCTTTGTGCCAGGATTTTAATCGCCTGGACACTACTAGGTTATGGTTGGAGTAAGCTTACCGGGGGCCAGTTCGGGATCTCTGCACAGGAGCTGGCCACACCGGTCAAAGACCTGAACCTGTTCAGGCTTTCCTGGTATTTATTTGACCATGAGCCCTTTAATTCCTTTGTGGGTGTCTCACAAATCATTGCAGGGCTTCTGTTGCTTTATAACCGCACACTCATCCTGGGTGTATTGCTTTCTCTCCCGATTCTCGCGAATATCCTCGTCATCGATATCACATACATAAAAATGCCGGGATTTTACTGGCGGATGAGCTATTACCTGGTCCTCGACATGCTGATTCTCTGGCACTACAAAGACAGGATGATCACCGCATTTAAAGCCATATTTACCGGCTTAACCACCCGGTTCAAATACCCTGTCTGGGCATACCTGATCTTACCGGTCATGGCCATAGCTCTTGAACTTTTAGGCACCGTTCCCCGGCTATTAACCGAGCTGGTTTTGAACCCGGCCGGGTTAATCAGCAGAATAAGCACCATACCTGACCTGATATACGACATACTGAAACAAATCAGCAGCTCTCACTGATGCCACGTCGATTCTGGGATTCGCCGGGCAGCTTTCTCAGCTGTGTTTACTTTGTGACAGCGCCTGCCTGACTGCTTCAGACAAGGGAGTAGTAGGCCTCCCGATTAATTGTGAAAGCATTTTACCGTCATCAAATAAATCTCCTCTCGATGCCCCGGTGTCAAAGCCGGCCAGGGCCTGTGCAAGTCCTTCAGGAACGCCAAATGAGCTCAATGCCCCGGCATATTCTGCTTCAGATAAATGGGTATAGGGAATATCTCTTCCCGTTTGCTTTGAAATTTCGGCAGCCAGGTCTTTTAACGTATAGGCATTGTCGCCAGCTAATTCGTATATCTTTCCTGCGTGGTCTCCGCCCGATAATACAACGGCTGCCGCTTCGGCAAAGTCTTCACGTGTGGCAGATGAGATCCTGCCTTCACCGGCGCTGCCGGCTAAAGCACCCGCCTGTACAGCGCCCGGCACTGAGCCGGTATAATTCTCGGTATACCAGCCGTTCCTCAAAATAGTGTAGGGAATCCCTGACGCTTTCAGCAATTTCTCGGTTTCAACATGTTCTTCTGCCAAACTCAGCGAAGAAGTATCTGCGTGCAAAAGACTGGTATAAACTATCCACTTTACACCGGCATCCCGGGCAGCTTCAATGACGTTCTGATGCTGCAATCGGCGTTGCCCTATCGCACTGCCTGAAATCAACAAGAGATGATCGATCCCCTGCAAGCCTTCTGCCAGCGATGCAGGGTTGGTATAATCAAATGCCCTTGCTTCAATACCCAGGTCTGCCGCCTTCTCCGGTGAACGAACCAGCGCCACCAGTTGACCTGCGCCTGAACGGTTTTTCAATTTCTCCACTACGAGCCGGCCCAACTGGCCGGTAGCTCCTGTAATTCCGGTTTTCATATTTATCTATATTTTGTAATAAAATTTGTTACATTAAAAATCAAAAAAAATCAGTCAAACTGTTCTATAAAATTTTCAAGGGTTTTGTACTGCAGGGCATTCACTACCATATCGTCTGTTTCGGTAAATAAGATATCGAGCTTCTGATTAATATCTTTTCCTACCGGGCAGCCCGGGTTACAGCCGTTATTTTTCCTCCCCAGTACATTGGAGTTTTTAACTAATTTGTAAATATCGGCCAGGGAAATCTCTCCCGCCGCCACATTTAATGCTGAACCTCCTTCTTTACCTTTTCTGCTGATTACCCAGCCCTGCCCCTGCAAAACACTCAATTCTTTACGAACGATCACCGGGTTGATACGGATACTTCCTGCAATCCAGTCTGAATTCAGCCATTGACCCGGATTTCTGGCCAGGAGTGTCAGGATATGAATAAGGGTTGCAAATCGTGTATTGTTCATGCCGGTACAAAGATACGACTGAATTTTAATTGTAACTATATTTATTACAATTATTTTCTACCTGCTACGATTAAATATCGGAACCGGGCTGACAGCGCGCTGTTGCTATACAGGAAAACCGGGATCACTCAGGCTCTGCCTGCCCCCGGCTGAAAGCCCCCAGCACCAGCGCCGCTACCCCGAAAAGTATCACAAACACGATCCCGTTCAGGGTATGGAGAAAAGTGGCCAGCGAAATGCCGTCCTGGTTGGTCAGCCCGTACAGGATCACGATCTTGCCTACCAGCAGGTGGTAGCTGCCTATGCCCCCCATGGTAGGCATGGCCATACCGATGGTGCCCATCACCAGGATGGTCAGCACCGCTACCGGCGATAGCGAGGTACCGATCTCCAGGGAATAACACAGCAGCATGGAGGAAATATAATACAGCACCCAGATCACAAACGACTGCAGCACAAACATCCACGGCTTCTCCAGGTTCAGCACACTCACAAACCCTTCTTTCAGTCCTTCAAAAAACGAACGGAACCGGCTGATAAACGGAAACCCGAAGATCCGGTCTCTGAAACGAAAAAATAAAAAAATAAAAAAACAAAAGGCCAAAACCGCCACCGCAATGATCCACCCGCCCTGAAAATCAGGTACCAGCTCATGAAAAAGATGAAGGATCCGGTCATACTCCAGCACCAGGTTCACCACCACCAGCACCAGCAGCACCAGCACGTCGGTTACCCGCTCGGCAATAACGGCCCCGAAAGCCTTGTCAAAGGGCACATTTTCGCTTTTCTGCAGACTGACCGCCCGTGCCACCTCGCCTGCCCGCGGAAAAACCAGGTTGGTCAGGTAGCCTGTTAAAACGGCCAGCGTAGCATGATATACAGAGGGTTTGTAGCCCATGGGCTTCAGCATGAGGGTCCAGCGGGCGGCCCGGAGAATGTGGGAAAGCAGGGCCAGAATACCGGCTGCTCCTACCAGCCAGTAGTTGGCATGCTTAAAATCGCGGAAGGTTTCCTGCAAATTTACCTCGTTAAAAACCCAGCGCAGGAGCCCCAGCCCCAGCACCAGCGGGATCAGGTAGGAAACGACCTTCCCCAGTTTCCGGTTCATGAAACCACCCGGTTGTTTTCATCGGGGAAAACCACCACCGGCGTGTGGCTGGCCGCTTCTTCGGGCGTCATCCAGGCATACGAAATAATGATCACGATATCACCGGGCTGGGCCTTGCGGGCAGCCGCACCGTTCAGGCAAATGATACCCGAGCCTCTGCGCCCCTTTATGGCGTACGTTTCGAGCCGCTCACCGTTATTGTTATTGACAATCTGTACTTTCTCGTTTTCCCGGATTCCCGCAGCATCCAGCAGGTCTTCATCAATCGTAACACTGCCTACATAATTCAGCTCTGCCTGCGTGACCTTTACCCGGTGGATCTTCGACTTAAAAACATTGATAAGCATTCTACGCCTTTCTTTTTATGCAAAAATACGACGAACCCGCTCAAAAAGTATACAAACTGCTTCGTTGTTTTCCGAATTCGGCCGTATTCGCCTAATTTTGCTGCCTGATGATCAATTGAACCCGATGGAAAGACAAAAAAAATATTTTACGGCGGGACCGGCAGAACTCTACCCCCGGTTTGAAGAATACCTGCGTGAATTTACCGATAAGCAGCTGGGTTCAATCTCCCACCGGAGCGGGGAATTCAAAAACATATACCGCTTTGCCGATGAGCAGCTGCGGATCCTCCTGAACATCCCCGAGGAAAATGCCGTTATGTTTACAGGCTCCGCTTCCGAAATCTGGGAAAAAAGCCTGCAGAGCCTGGTCGAGTTTGAATCGTTTCACCTGGTAAACGGCTCGTTTTCGGAAAAATACTATCAATACGCCCAGGCCCTGCAAAAGCAGGCCGTAGCCTTCACAAAGCCATTGGGCGAAGGGTTTACCTACAACGAGATCCAGGTGCCCGAATACGCCGAGCTGGTCTGCATTACCCAGAACGAAACTTCTACCGGTGTACAGATGCGTGAGGCCGATATTCACAAGCTCAAAAGAAGCCATGCAGGCCGGCTTTTCTCGGTAGACGTGGTCTCTTCAGCCCCTATCCCGGTGCTGGACTTCAAGCTGCTGGACTCGGTGTTTTTTTCCGTTCAGAAGAACTTCGGTATGCCGGCCGGGCTGGGCGTGTGGATTGCCAATGAAAAATGCCTGGCCAGGGCGCTTGAGCTCAAAGAAAAAGGCGTAAGCATCGGTGCGCACCACGACCTGCCCACCCTCTGGAAAAACGCCCGCCAGTTCCAGAACCCCTCCACGCCCAATGTGCTCGGTATATTTTTGCTCGGGAAAATCGCTGAAGACATGAACCGCACGGGCATAGAGAATATCCGCAAGACCAATGCGCTTAACGCTAAGAAGCTCTATAGCTTCTTTGAAAACCGGCCGGGCTTCTCTGCTGCAGTGAAAGACCCCGAGCTGCGCTCCAAAACCGTGGCCGTCTTTAATACCGAAATCCCTTCTGCTCAGATCATCCGGCAGCTGCAGGAGAAAAACCTGGTCATCGGCTCGGGCTACGGCGCAGGCAAAGACTCCCAGATCCGTATTTCCAACTTCATTGCCAATTCTTCTGAAAATATCGCGGAACTATTGCATGAATTTGATAAAATTTAACTCAAACACAAGAATAATTATCAATTGTCAATTGTTAATTGTCAATTATTTCCTACCTTTGCAACCCGAAAAGGATTTTTAGGCTAAAGTATTATACAAATCAGAAATGAAAAAAGACATTCATCCGAATTATAGAGAAGTGGTTTTCTGGGATCTGACCTCAGACGATAAATTCCTTTCCCGTTCATGCGTGGAAACCAAAGAAACCATTGTATGGGAAGACGGAAAAGAGTATCCCGTATGCAAAGTGGAAGTTAGCTCCAAATCGCATCCGTTCTATACCGGTAAAAACGTATTGCTGGATACGACCGGACGTGTGGAGAAATTCAACAAGCGTTACGCCAGAAAATAAGCGTTTCGGGCAAGATAATAAGAGCCTCGTCTGCCAGACGGGGCTTTTTTGGTATACGCTATATACCTACCTCAACACCCTGTTTTTATACGCCTCATAATCGGTCAGCCGCACCGTATACTCTTCATGAATCAGCGGTGAAGAAAAAATCAGGTTGGCAGTGGCCGTATCGCAGGCCATCGGGATATTCCACACCACGCCTAAGCGCAGCAGCGCCTTTACATCAGGGTCATGGGGCTGGCTCTCCATGGGGTCCCAGAAGAAAATCAGGATATCGATCTTCCCTTCGGCAATCAGTGAGCCGATCTGCTGGTCACCGCCCAGGGGGCCGCTGAGGTATTTTTGTACCGGTAAGCCCAGGTGCTCTTCCAGCAGCTTGCCGGTGGTGCCGGTAGCCAGGAGAGAATGATCTTTCAGGATATGCCGGTTTTCAAGCGCCCACTGAATGATATCCTCTTTTTTATGGTCATGTGCCACCAGGGCAATGTTTTTCCTTGCCCCCACTTTCCGAACATTCATACTATGCTTTTTAACAGGCCTAAATTATAAAAAAAGAGCGGTATTTCTACCGCTCTTACTCAATTATGCCCCTGATATTTTCTACGCCTCTTGCAGCTCCCTCTTCACCGGAGCTGGAGCTTTTTTTTTAGTTTTCTCCTCCCGGCCCAGCAATACCCGCTGCTTCATCCGCATAAAGCTCTCATAAATAGAAGATTGAGAAATAAAATCCCAGAACTCCGCTTTCTTTTCCTCCTTGGGTGGCTCGTATTTCATACCGGTACACAGGCAGTGCGCCCGGTTGGTCCTGTTCAGGATATCAAAATTAACACAGCTGGAGCACCCCTTCCAGAAATCATCGTCTTTCGGAAGCTCCGAAAAAGGAACCGGCAGGTATCCCAGCTCTGAATTGATCTTCATCACCGCCAGGCTGGTGGTCAGGCCAATGATCTTGGCTTCCGGGTACTTTGTACGCGACAGCCTAAAGGCCATGGCCTTAATGTAGGTGGCTATCCCCGACTTCCGGTAATCGGGTGCTACGATCAGGCCCGAGTTGGCCACGAACTTCCCGTGATCCCAGGTCTCTATGTAGCAGAATCCCACCCATAATCCGGCCGTGGTAAGACAAATCACGGCTTTTCCTTCCGACATCTTCAGCCGGATATACTCGGGCTTCCGCTTGGCAATGCCCGTTCCCCGCGCCTTGGCGCTGGATTCCATTTCATCGCAGATCTGCTCTGCATAAGAATGATGTGCTTCTGTGGCTACCTGAACCACAAAGTCCCCGTAAGTCTTCTTTTCTAAAATGTTCATCGTCATTTGTGAGGGCTTTGCCCTAAAGGAGACGGTGTATCCGTTGGTTGTTATGAAATAATAAACAGAAAGAGAGATCGAGACGCCTTGCTGGTCAGTAAAGTGTCTCAAGCTTGGGTCCTTGCGGACCTAAGTCGTCGGAATGGCGATATGGGGAGATTGATATTTTCCATTTTCAATACAAATATAGGCTACTCTTTTTCTTCTTTAGACAAAACGGAGCATATATTTTTTGTTAACAGAATGTTATATTCCGGAATAAAGTTCACTGTTTTTTAAAATAATTTTATAATATGCTTAATACAAGCCTGTTAGAACACCCTGAAATTAACCCGGCAGAGCGCTCTCAGCCGCCCGGCGGCCCCGTGCCGTGAGGCCTGTTTCCTGTGCTTGTTTGGCTGACAGCGGCAAAAGGGCTAATTTTGCAGCTTAATTATAAAGCAAGATGATCAAACCATCCGAAAACGGTTATTTTTTCCCTGCCGAATGGCACCCGCAAGTAGCGACCTGGTTAAGCTTTCCGGTGAACAGGGAAACCTGGGAAGACCGGTTTGAAAAGATCTGGCCTGCCTACTTTGAGCTCATCAGAACCATTTCGCTCAGCCAGAAGGTCAGGATCAATGCCGCAGATGAAAATGCCCGGCACCTGGTTGAAGCCCGTATACAGCAGGCAGTCATTGACCCCGCCCGGGTTGAGATCTTCCCGTTTGCAACCAATGACTCCTGGTGCCGCGACCACGGCCCGGCTTTCCTGGTCAATAAATTCAACGATTCCCGGATGATCGTAGACTGGGAATACAACGCCTGGGGTGGCAAATACCCGCCTTTCGACAGCGACAACGCCATTCCCCGGAAAATAGCCGGTGCTCTGCAGCTGCCCGTGGTCAGTCCGGGCATCGTGATGGAAGGCGGCTCGGTAGAATTTAACGGGAAAGGCACCGTGCTGACCAGCCGTTCCTGCCTCCTGAACAAAAACAGGAACCCCCACCTCAGCCAGGCACAGATTGAAAAATACCTCTGTGATTTTTATGGCGTGGAACAGGTGCTGTGGGTAGAAGACGGCATTGCAGGCGATGATACCGACGGGCACATTGACGACACGGTCCGGTTTGTGAACGAAGACACCGTTATTACCGTGGTAGAAGCCAATAAAAACGATGCCAATCACGCGCTCCTGGAAGAAAACCTGAAGCTCCTCAAAAAAATGCGCCTGCTTAACGGCAAGCAGCTGAATATTATAGAAATACAAATGCCCGATCCCGTTTACTCGGAGGGGCTCCGGCTACCGGCATCCTATGCTAATTTCCTGATTACCAACGGCCATATAATTGTACCCACCTATCGTTCAGACAAAGACGACCAGGCATTGGAGCTGCTGCAGCAATGCTTCGGCGACCGGGTGGTTACGGGCATTGATTCAACCGAAATTATCTGGGGCCTGGGCAGCTTCCACTGCCTGTCGCAGCAGGAACCGCAACCCAACCGGGAGTTTTAATGGGCTTTGATATAATATTTCTTACATTTTAGTGTTATTTTTCTGACAGATTTTACTCCCGGCCCGGAGATCGGGTCCGGAACTAACAGTGATCTTATGCCATTTCATATAAAATATATTGCTTTCGTCTTATCCTTTTTTATTCTTGCCTGTACCAAGCCCTCCTTTAAATCCGGTAGCCAGAAAGTGGCGGGCCCGGTTCCGGCAGCCGTTGTTCCCGAACCGCCGGTCATCAGCCTGGCAGGAAAAGGAGTAACCCGGAACGACTTCTCCGTACTGCTGGAAAACACTACAGCGCTTGACTCGGGTAGCAATGACGACATTATCCGCGAGGTCATCCAGCGAAAGCTCTTTGTAGCGGAAGCCCGCGACCTCGGCATGGATACCACGCAGAACTTCCGGGAGCAGATCGCCTCCCATCTCCAGCTGGCGGCCGCTGATGCCCTGGAAGACGACGCCGAGATCCGGCGCCTTGGCAACGAAGCCTACGAGCGGTACCTGAAAGAAGTGAACGCCTCGCATATATTTGTGCCCCTTTCGCCGTATGCTTCACCGGCCGATACCCTGAAGCTCTACCGCGACCTCATGAATATCCGCAACCTGGCGATCCGGAATAACGATTTCGACACCCAGGCCAAACGCTGGTCGAAAGACCCGAAAACCGTCCTCAATGGCGGCTCCCTCGGGTGGTTCTCCGTATTTTACCTGGTTTACCCGCTCGAAACCGCCGTATATTCCATTCCGAAAGACTCGGTTTCCCTGCCCGTGAGAACTTCAGCCGGCTACCATATCATCAAAGTAAACGACGTGCGGCGCAACAGCGGTACCGTACAGGTGCAGCATATCTTCAAGCATATCCCCAAAGATATGCCTCCCGCAGAGGTCAACAAGCTCTATAACCAGCTCGACTCGCTTCGTAACGAGATTGAAAAAGGAGCTAAATTCGAAGACCTCGTACAGCAGTTTTCCGATGACTTCAACTCCAAGCCCAATAACGGCATGCTGGCCCCGTTTGGCGTGGGTAAAACCGAAGCCGCCTTTGAAGAAGCCGTCTTTGCCCTCAAAAAAGGAGAAGTATCGAAACCCATTCAGTCTTCTACCGGCCTTCACCTGGTGCGCATGATCGACAAATTCAAGCCGCTTCCGAAAGAAGATTTTATCCGGCAGAACGAGAACAAGCTCACTACCGACTCGCGCGCCGAATACCTGCTCAACCGGCAGATCACCAACTTCCGGAAAAATAACCGGGTACAGATCAGGCAGGATGTGCTGGATAACGCACTTCGTTTCTCCAGCGTACGTATCCTCAGCCGTAACTGGCAGAAGCCGTCTACCGTTATCCTGAACGACGTGATGGTTACCATTAACGATTCGGCGCTTACCGTGGGCGACTTTTACGAATTTGTGGAAGAACGCCAGGAATTTGAAAAATGGCCGGGCGAAAACCCCGCAGAAATATTTACCATGCTCTTCGATAAATTCCTGAATTCAGCCATCACCCGCTACCAGGAGCAGGCCGTGCTTCAGCAGAATCCTGAACTGCAGCGGTGGATGAAAGCAGAGGAAGAGAACATCCTCTACACCGAATTCCTGAACCGGTATGTCCTGGAAAAATCGCTGCAGGATACCCTGGGCCAGAAAAAATTCTACGAAAAAAACAAAGACCTCTTCACACCCAACGAAACCGGGACGCTCTCGGTCATGAGCTTTGCCGGTGAAGATGTGTACACCAGGTTCAAAGAGCTGACCGCCGCACCGAAACCTTATAAGCTCTACCGGGGCATCGTTCCCATCCTGTATCCCCAGAACGAATTTGCCCTGACCGAGCAGGATATGCGGAAGCTGCAGGGACTGATCGAGATCATGGACAGGAACCCGGGATACATTGTGGAAATAGGCGGACATACCGATGCGAAGGAAGAAGAAGAGGTTTCCGAGCTAAGAATAAAGGAGGTAGTGAACTATTTAGTAAAAAATGGACTACCTTTGAAACGGATTTCGGAAGTGAATTACCGGAGCTCGGTGATCCACGATCGTTTCGACTGGTCAAAAAACCAGACGGTTACCTTCTCGTTCTTCAGTAACCTCGAGTCTGACCTGGTCGCAACCTTCAACTCCAAAAATCCGGATGCCGTCACTTACGACACCTTCACGGTGAGCCGGGGTGAATTTGAATCCAAAATGAAAACCTCTTGGGGAAACAAAAGCGGTATTATCCGGCTCGACGGAAGAGTGGAAGAATACACGCTGAAAACAAGAAAAGTACGGGGTACGTACAAAGACTATAAAACCGATGTCATCCGGAAATACCAGGATTCGCTGAAAGACGAGCTTCAGAAGAAGCTGGCAGATAAATTTAAACTAAACTATAATTCTTCGGAATTAAACGAGATTATTAACGATTTAAAAAAGAGCAAGTAAATGTTTAAGAAAATAGTGTTGGCCTTTAGCCTGGCTGCTCCGCTGATCTCTTTCGGCCAGTCCACCAACGTAGATAAAATCATTGCTAAAATTGATAACTATTACATACTCAAGTCAGAAGTAGAAGGGATAAAAGCCCGCTACGAGAAAGAAGGACACAAGGTAAGCAGCTGCGAAGCGCTGGAGAGTATGGCCATCCAGAAGCTGCTGGTAGCCAAGGCGGAAATAGACTCGGTGATTGTGGAAAATGACCAGATCAAAGAGCAGCTCGATGCCCGGATGAACCAGATGGTCACCCTCTACGGTAACGAGAAAAACATCGTGGACCAGTTCGGGAAATCCATTGAAACCCTCAAAAACGAATTCCGTACCGAGCTTAAAGAGCAAATGACCGCTGAAAAAATGAAGCAAACCATTTTTGAAAAGGTAAAGGTCACTCCGCAGGAAGTAAAAAAATTCTTTGAGAGCATTCCGAAAGACAGCCTGCCCACGGTAGGCACCCGCGTACAGCTTTCGCAGATCGTGCGCCTGGCACCGGTTACCCCCGAGCTTCGTCATGACCTGATCACCAAGCTGCAGGGAATCAAGCAACGCATACAGAACGGGGAAGACTTTGCCGCCCTGGCCAAAGAATACTCCGAAGACCAGGGAAGTGCCGCTAACGGCGGCGACCTGGGCTGGACCAAAAGAGGATCCATGGTACCCGAATTTGAAGCGGCTGCCATGAACCAGGATACCGGTAAGCTATCTGACATAGTTGAATCGGAATACGGCTTTCACCTGATCCAGACACTCGGCAAAAGAGGCCAGGAATACCGCGCCCGGCACATCCTGCTCATGCCCGATTACCTCATCCTGAGCACCGACGAGCCCAAGCGGTACCTCGACAGCCTGAGAAAAGTGATCATTGCCGATACCCTTGACTGGAACAAAATGGTGAAGCTCCACTCGCAGGATGACCTGACCAAAGACGCCGGCGGTATCGTTGTCAATCCGCAGACCGGTGAAACCTGGCAAACCGTTGACGTAAACATGGAGCCCGGCCTTTATTTCGTGGTAAGCTCCCTGAAGCTGGGCGACATCAGCGCACCGGCCAACTACCGTACCGCCCAGGGAAAAACAGGGATGCGGCTGATCAAGGTCATTGCCAAAAAAGAAGGGCACCAGATCAACCTGAAAGACGATTACGAAGAGCTCAAAGGGTATGCCCTGAACCTCAAGCAGAACAAACGGATAGAGGACTGGTTTGGCGAAGCGCTTTCCGAAGTCTATATCAATATCGACAAAGAATACGAAACCTGTAACCTGTTTAAAAGATAAAAACGTGAAATCAGACGTAGAAGCTGCGGATGCTTTAAAGCTCAGATACGAAGAGCTGGCGAAAGAGATAGGTAAAGTCATTGTAGGACAGGAAGAAACGGTTAAGCTGCTGCTGACAGCCGTTTTCTGCCAGGGCCATTGCCTGCTGGTAGGCGTGCCCGGCCTGGCCAAGACCCTGCTGGTGCAGACCATTGCTTCGGCTCTTGACCTGGAGTTTAACCGTATCCAGTTTACCCCTGACCTCATGCCTTCTGATATTACGGGTTCGGAAACGCTTGACAACAACCGGAATTTTAAATTTGTTAAAGGTCCCGTATTTGCCAACATTATCCTGGCCGATGAGATCAACCGTACCCCTCCCAAAACCCAGTCGGCCCTGCTGGAAGCCATGCAGGAATATGCCGTAACGGTGTCGGGACAAAAGCATAACCTCTCACGGCCTTTCTTTGTACTGGCCACCCAGAACCCCATTGAGCAGGAAGGTACCTATCCCCTGCCCGAAGCCCAGCTGGACCGCTTCATGTTCATGGTGAGCCTCGACTACCCTACCTTTGAGCAGGAAATGCAGATCGTGAAAAACACCACTTCCAGCCGTACGGTACAGGTAGATAAAATACTGACGGCCGAAGAGATCATTGAATTTCAGCAGCTGATCCGGAAAGTGCCTGTAGCAGATAACGTGGTGGAATATGCCGTAAGGCTGGTGCACAAGACCCGTCCGAATATCGCTGACGCCTCCGCGCAGGCCAGAACCTACCTGGAATGGGGCGCAGGCCCGAGGGCATCGCAGAACATGGTGCTGGCTGCCAAATGCCATGCCCTGTTTAACGGGAAATACTCCCCGGACATCGAAGATATCAAAGCCGTGGCCTACCCTATCCTGAGGCACCGGATCGTAAGAAACTTTAAAGCAGAAGCAGAAGGCGTAACTACAGAGAAGATCATCTCCGAGCTGCTGTAAGCCCCCGGCAGGTTGACCACTGCTGATCCTCCCGCCGTACTTTCACAAATTACTGTCAAAGTGACAGTAATTTGTGCTATGGAGTAATTATTGCTGGAACCCAACTGACAAAACAGTAAACATTCGTAATGGAACAAGAAGAAGTAAACAAAGCAGAAGAACCTGAATTAGCTACGGATGCCGAACTTTCCGAAGTAGAGAAACTCACGGCTGAGCTTGCTGAAGCCAAAGATAAATACCTGAGATTATACTCTGAATTTGACAATTTCAGAAAAAGAACCGCCAAAGAAAAGGGAGAAATGATCCTGAATGCCACAGAAGGGCTGATGAAAGACCTTCTGCCGGTGCTTGACGACTTCCAGCGGGCCAAGGAAGCAATGGACAAAACCGATGACGTTAACACCCTCCGGGAAGGAACGGATCTGATATACCAGAAATTGCTCAAAGTTCTTGAAAGCAAAGGACTGAAAAGCCTGGAAGCAAAAGACCAGCCTTTTGATGTAGAGCTGCACGAATGCGTTACGCAATTTCCTGCAGGCGACGATAAAAAAGGAATAGTTGTAGATGAACTGGAAAAGGGATATTTCCTGAACGACAAGGTGATCCGATACGCCAAAGTGGTTGTAGGGAATTAAGGTAAAAACAAAATGGCGAAAAAAGATTACTACGAATTACTGGGAGTAGACAAGAATGTAAGCCAGGATGACCTTAAAAAGGCTTACCGGAAACTGGCAATCAAGTATCATCCCGATAAAAACCCGGGCGATAAAGAAGCGGAAGAAAAATTTAAGGAGATCGCCGAAGCATACAGCGTTCTCTCGGATCCTGACAAAAAGGCACGCTATGACAGGTTTGGCCATCAGGGTGTGAACGGCGGTTTCGGCGGCGGCGGAGCCGGAGGTTTCAACATGGAAGATATCTTCAGCCAGTTTGGCGATATCTTTGGCGACAGCAGTCCTTTCAGCAGCTTCTTCGGTGGCGGTGGCGGAGGCCGCAGGGCCGTTCGTAAAGGTTCTGACCTCCGGATCAAGCTGAAGCTCGACCTCGAAGATGTAGCCAACGGGGTAGAGAAAAAAATCAAGGTAAAGCGGTATACGGCCTGTAAATCCTGCAGCGGCAACGGCTCAAAACACGGCAACTCACTCCAGACCTGTTCCACCTGTAACGGTACAGGCCAGATTAAACGGGTACAGCAGACCATGCTGGGCCAGATGGTGACCACCAATACCTGTCCTGCCTGTAACGGCGAAGGTAAAGTGGTGGTTGAACGCTGTGAAGCCTGTTTCGGCGAAGGCCGTGTGCTGGAAGAAGACATGCTCTCCATCAAAATCCCGGCCGGTGTGGCAGAAGGCATGCAGCTGTCTATGTCAGGAAAAGGAAACGTGCCCGCCCGCGGTGGTGTGGCAGGTGACCTGCTCATCATGATCGAAGAAGAAGAGCACCCTACCCTGAAGCGCGACGGCAACAATGTGGCGTATGACCTCATGCTGAACTTTGCTGACCTGGCCCTCGGAGCCGATGTGGAAGTTCCTTCTATCGGCAGCCGGGTAAAAATCAATATCAAGCCGGGTACCCAGGCCGGTGAAGTGCTGCGCCTCAAAGGCAAAGGCATCAAAGACATCAACGGGTACGGCGTGGGCGATCAGCTCATCTATGTCAATGTGTACACGCCCAAGGCCCTGAGCCAGGAAGAAAGAGAAATGCTTTACAAGCTGAGAGACTCCCAGAACTTCCAGCCCAAAGCCGGCAATGAAGGAAAAGGATTTTTTGCCAAAATGAAAGATTTTTTTAACTAGCTTTGAGGAATTTATGATTCCTCATTCAGCATATGGCAACCGGCTATACCGACGGGAACGTGAGCACCTTCATAGAAGGCGTTGACAATGATCAGAAAAAGAAAGACAGCTACCGGCTGACGGAGCTCATGAAACGCGTTTCGGGTGAAGAGCCCCGCATGTTCGGTCCTTCTATCATCGGCTTCGGGGAATACCGGTATACATACGACAGCGGCCACGAAGGCACGGCCCCGCTGATCGGTTTTTCGCCGAGAAAATCAGCCATTTCCCTGTATGTGTATACCGGCGACGAGACCCGGGCACACCTGCTGAACGGCCTCGGGAAGTTCACCATGGGCAAAGCCTGCATTTACGTGAAAAAGATGGCCGATATTCATGAAGATGCCCTGGTAAAGCTGATGGAGGATACCCTAGACTACCTGAGTAAAAAATATACCCGGATCTGACTATGGATGCCGTCTCTACCGTCGATGAATACATCCGGCAGGCCCCTGCAGAACACAGGCCGCTGCTGGAAAGAGTACGGCAGGTAATACGGGAAACCGTGCCTGCCGGTACCAAAGAAACCATCTCCTACCGTATTCCTACTTACCGGTATACCGGCAATATAATTCATTTCGCGCTTTTTAAGAACCACCTGGGCATCTACCCCGGGGCTGCGGCGATCGAACATTTTGCGGAAGACATCAGCGCCTACCCCACTTCCAGGGGCGCTATCCGGATACCGCTTGGTCAGCCCCTTCCGGAAGACCTCATCCGCCGGCTCCTGTACTTCAATATCGACCTCCTCAAAGACCGGAACCGCCCGAACTGGCACCAGTACCGCGAAAGCTGGAAGGAAGCCGTTGAGATCATGCAGGGCATTATCAACCGGATGGACCTCAAAAAAGAATTCAAGTGGGGCTCGGATATATATACTTTCCAGGGAAAAAACGTGGTGAGCTGGGGTGGCTTTAAAGAATTCTTCTCCGTATGGTTTCATAACGGGGTATTCCTGGAAGACAAAGAAAAAGTGCTTATCAGCGCCTCGGAAGGAAAAACCAAAGCGCTCCGGCAGTGGCGCTTCACCGATGTGTCTCAAATGGACGAAAAGAAAATCACCGCCTACATTCTCGAAGCTATACAGACCGTAAAAGACGGCAGGGAGATCCGGCCGGCCAGATCAAAGCCCGCTGAACCTGTGGGCCTGCTCAAAGAGCATCTGCAGGCAGACCCGGCCTTTCAGCTGGCCTTCAGCAAGCTCACACCGGGAAAGCAGAAAGAATACATCGAATACTTCAACGACGCCAAACAGGAAAAAACCATGCTCAGCCGGCTGGAGAAAATCAAGCCGCTGGTTCTTGAGGGGAAAGGATTGAACGACAAGTATAAGCGGTAAGCTACCATCTCTCCCACGGAAACTTCTTCCTTACCTTCTTGCTTGTATTTTTAGGAGCCAGGTCGGGATCGGGCAGCTTTTCACCTTTATTGGTGCCATCCCAGAAAAAATGCACCCGCGGCATCACCATATACCGGCTGCGGAAAGTGCCCGTTACCAGGTCACTGTGCCGGTGTTCACGCACAAACTGGCAGCCGTCTACCGGGCAGCGGGGCGCCCAGCACGAGGCCAGCGTCAGCAGGCTTCCTATCATCAGCAGCTTTCTCATATCGGAACTACAATTCGTACACCCAGGGTTTTACTGAAAAAATATTGTTTGGTTTTCGGGCTCTCATACCGTTTGTGCGACCAAAAATCCATCTCTGCCGGGTTATACAAACGGCCTTTCTCCAGCGGTGTGCCGTCTGCCAGGGTAAAAGTCGACTTTCCCGCTCCTATGCCCCCGTATACATCCAGGAACAGGTGGCGGTGCAGGTGAATATGACGGCCGAACTTTACATGCACCACGTGGGTCTTTTCGCGCGTGGGCTGCATCCACGAAAGGGCATTGTCCCCGTTAACGGCGGCTCCGCCTGCCGGTATGCCCAGGTTCCGGTCGTAAGTTCCGTTCACATATTCCAGCGCATAGTACCGGCCAAACGGCTTCTTGTCTAACGCATAAAACGGGAACCAGTCGGAGAAATAGGCCCGGATTTCACCCCTGAGCTCTTTGTTCCGGTCATCGGGCTGAAAGGCCCGCACCTGCTTGTTCAGGTTGTTTTTCCCTTTGCCCGTACCGTAATCAAAGGCAAAGCTGAGCTTCCCCACCGGCGGAGCCACCTCTGCCCCGAACTGGAAGGTATTGTTGTACCCCAGCCATTGCGAAGGGTTCACCCGCAGCAAAAGAAAAGGCACGTGTGTAAAGGTCACCAGGTTCTTCCGGTTAACCTCATTTGCTTCAAAAAAACTCTCCGAAACAAGCCCCTGTGCAGATACGCTGCAGCTGGTGATCAGAAAAAGGATCAGAAATCTCATAAATAATTTTAGCACCCGGTAGCTTGTAAACGTAAAAGCACGGGCGGGTGGTATGTGGGGGAGGAATTTCGTGAATTTGTTTTTTCGTGAATTTGTTTTTTTGGCGTTACGGATTAATCGCTTCAGACAAAACGAAAAAGCAGAATTACAAAAAAACAAATTCACGAAAAAGCAGGACTATCGCCGTCCGGCATACGCATTATAGTACTTCATGGCAATCTCCATGTTTTTCTCCAGCTCGGCAATACGGCTTTCGTCAGAAGGGTGCGTAGATAGCATTTTCGGTGGTTTCTGGGAATTCTTACCGGCTTCGGCCATACGTTTCCAGAAATCAACGGCTTCCCTGGGGTTATACCCGGCCATCGACATAAAAATCAACCCGATCTTATCGGCCTCGGCTTCCTGCCTCCGGCTGTTGGGGAGAACCGCCCCTACGGTAGTTCCTACGCCCAGGATCTGCCCGGCAAGGTTCATCAGCTCCTGGTTGCCCGTGGCGATACCGGTAGCCAGCGCCCCTACCTGGGTAAAGCCCTGCGCCACCATGGCGTTGCTCATACGTTCCCGGCCATGCTCTGCAATGGCGTGCGCCACCTCGTGGCCCATAACCACGGCAATTCCCTCTTCTGTCTTACAGATCGGCAGAATGCCGGTATAAAAGCAGACTTTACCACCGGGCATGCACCAGGCGTTCACCTCTTTGCTCTCTACCGTACGAAACTCCCATTGGTAGCCGTCGAGCAGGTGCCCCATCTTATTCTGAATGAGGTAATCTTCTGCTGCTTTCCGGATGCGCTCGCCTACCCGTGTCACCATCTGTGAATTGGCATTCGATGCCGGCAATACCTTGGAAGTATCCAGGAAACCCTTGTACTCCGTATAGCTCAGGCTCATCATCTCCCCTGAGCTCACCAGGCCTACAAATTGCTTGCGGTTGGTCAGCGGCACCCGCTGGCATGACCATACAAAAACAGCCATAAAAGCCGCACCCGTTAATATCCTCGTTATTTTATTCATTTTTAAAAAGAAAAATTAAGTTTTCGCAATTTAATGTTTAGACGTAAATTTGTCAAAAAAGTCATAACACAGGGAATGAAAATCTTAGCTGTAGGCAGAAACTACCTGGAACATATTAAAGAACTGGGCAATCAGACACCCGATGAGCCGGTCATCTTTTCCAAGCCCGAAACGGCCGTTCTGAAAAACAACGAACCTTTTTACTATCCCGGTTTTTCGCAGGATATACATCATGAACTCGAAATCGTGCTGAAAATTTCAAAAACGGGGAAAAATATCGAAGAAAAGTTCGCCCATAAATACTACGAAGAAATTGGTCTGGGCATTGATTTCACCGCAAGAGACATCCAGGCCAGGCTAAAGGCCAAAGGCCTGCCCTGGGACCTGGCCAAGGGGTTTAACGACTCGGCCCCCGTATCGGTTTTCCTTCCGAAAGAAAATTACGACCTCAAAAACCTGAATTTTCAGCTGGAAATAAACGGGGAAGTAAGGCAAACGGGCAATACCTCGCTCATGATCTACCCGTTTGATTACCTGGTATCGTTTGTCTCCCGCTATTTTACCCTGAAAACCGGCGACCTGATCTTTACCGGCACGCCCGCCGGCGTAGGACCCGTTCATCCCGGCGACCGCCTGACAGGCAGCCTTGAAGGGCAGGTTTTGCTCGACTTTGAAGTTAAATAATGCTGCTGCCGGCCGGCAAAATACCGGCCTGACCCGTTAATGAAACCGGAGCTCAGCCCCGGAACCCGTAAAATATATGAAGAAATTACTGCTTGCTTTCACGCTTATACTTCCTTTCATCTCCCGGGCTCAGCAAAGTTTCCCCAAAGGATACTTCATTATGCCCATTAACCCCGGCCAGGTCACTTCCCTCTCGGGGTGCTTCGGTGACATCCGGATCAACCACTTTCATTCGGGCCTGGATGTGCGAACGGGCGGACAGGAAGGCAAGCGGGTAGTGGCCGCAGCAGACGGGTACGTTTCCCGGATCCGCGTACAAAACGGCGGGTACGGCAATGTGCTTTACATCACCCATCCCAACGGTTATACCACCGTTTATGCCCACCTGAAAGAATTTAACAGCGAGCTAAGCCACTACCTGACCTCGAGGCAATATGAGCAAAAAATGTGGGAAATTGACGTTCCCGTAGAGCCCGGCCGCTTCAATTACAAGCAGGGCGACTTTGTGGCCCTGTCGGGAAACACCGGCGGATCGGCCGGCCCGCACCTGCATTTTGAGATCAGGGATGAAAAAGAAAATGCGCTTGATCCCCAGCAGTTCGGCTTTAAAGAGCTCAGAGACATTACCCCGCCCGTTATTGAGCTCATCACCCTGAAATGCATGTCGGCCGATGCCCGCATCAACGGCAGGTTCGGCAGCTTTGATTTTAAGCCGGTCAAACAGGGCAACCGGTACGTGCTGCCCCGCCAGGTAAAAGCCACCGGCCTCGTTGGCGTTGAAGTACTCACCTACGACAAGGCAGCCAATTCACCCTTCCGGCTGGGCGTGAATGAAATTGAGCTGAAAATGAACGACAAAAGAGAGTACCGGTACCGGCTTGACCGCATGGCATTTCATAGCAAGCTCGACATGAACATTCATGTCGACTACGAAAGACTTATCAAAAACAACCAGAAAATTCACAAATGCTATGTAGAAGAGGCCAACCGCTTTGATTTCTATGAATCCAATGACCACTGGGGGCTGCTGAAGGTTGAAAAAGCGGCAAACGATGTCAGCATACAGGTAAGCGACTCGCACGGTAACACCACGGCACTGGCCTTTACCCTGGTGAAAGACAATTCGGAAATACTGTCAGAGCCCGCGCTACCCTCTGTTACGGTCATGAATAATTTCCTGAAAATAAATACGGAAGAAGACGCTGAAAACCTGCGGATCATTACCTACGGCGGAAAGGAAATCACCCTGCAGACCCGGAAATCGGCAGGTGGCGGCAGAACGGCCGTTTACGACCTCAAAGAGGGCTTCCCGGAAGAAGTTTTTATGGGGGAAAAGAAAGTAAGCCTCCCCGTAAATACGGCCATTACGCTGCAGAATCCCCGGATCGACATGCCCAACCTGCGGGGCGATTTCAGCGAAACCCTCTACGATGACGCCTATATCCTGGCCGAAGTAAGCGACGAGGCCCTGGTTCTGCACGAAGACGTCATCCCGCTCAAAGGCGAGGCCGCGCTGCAATGGACCAAAACCGGGCAGGTCACCTACCCCGAAAAGCAAAAGGTGTACCTGGAAGGAAACAAGAAGAAATTTATCGGCGGCGAATGGAAAGACAAAACCATCCATTTCCGCACCCGCGAATTCGGCACCTACCTGACCCTCTACGATTTTGACCCGCCGGTCATTACTCCCCGTACGGTCAGTGCCGATGCCTTGCGGTTCACCATTTCCGACAAGCTTTCGGGTATCCGTAAAATAGAATGCTACGTGAACGGCGAATGGGTACTGATGGATTATGAATACAAAACAGGAGCCATCTGGGCCAGGAAGCGCGATGCCTCCCAGTCGTTTGCCGGCAACCTGGTACTAAAGGTCACCGACAACTGCAACAATACGCAGTCGTACGAAACCGTCATTCCCTAAGCGGCCCTAACCTGCCCATACCCGGAACTAATTTACGCTTAATTAACATCATGAAATTAAAACCCGGCGATAAAGCCCCTTATTTTGAAGCCCGTAACCAGGACGGCCAAACGGTAAAGCTAAGCGATTTCCTGGGCAAAAAGCTGGTGTTGTATTTTTACCCGAAAGACAACACGCCTACCTGTACTACTGAAGCCTGCAACCTGCGCGACAACTACGGGAAGCTCCGCAGCGAGGGATATGAAATACTCGGGGTAAGCACGGATTCTGAAAAATCGCACAAAAATTTCCGCAAGAAATTCGATCTTCCTTTTGACCTGCTCGAAGATACGGGGCATCAGCTGGTCACCCTGTACGACGTATGGGGAGAAAAGTTCACTTTCGGGAAGCACTACATGGGCCTGAAACGCACCACGTTTGTCATAGACGAAAACGGGGTCATTTCAGACATTATTGAAGATGTGCAATCCAAAAATCATTCGGAGCAGATATTGGGGAATTAAGGGTGTGCGGTTCTCGACTACGCTCGAACTGACAGGTGGTATCCCAATTGCTAAGGGAAAACGCTTTCGCCTGAAAGGATACAGAAAGCGGCTGAAAGTTGTCAGTTCGAGCGAAGACGAGAACCAAGCGAAGACGGGACCCACATACCTCCTATTCACTCAGCTGAAACATGATCGGAATAGTATAGTACACCCGCACCGGTGTTCCGTTCTGCATGCCGGGTGACCATTTGGGCATGCTGCTGACCACCCGAACGGCCTCCTGGTCGGTTCCGAAGCCTATACCTTTCAACACTTTCGGTGCAGATACGCTGCCGTCTTTCTCTATAACAAACTGGATGACCACCCGTCCCTGCACGTTGGCCCTTGTGGCCGCCGCCGGGTAGTTAATATTGGCGGAAAGGAAACGATACATCTCCTGGTCGCCTCCCGGGAAGTTCGGCTGGGTTTCCACACCCACAAATATCGCCTCGTCTTTAGGTGTTTTTTCTACCGCAGGGGGCTCTTTCAGCGTAATTTCTACTTCTATCGGAGGAGGCGGAGGCGGTGATTTTTTCCGTACGGTTTGAGCTTCTTCCCGCTTTCCGAAAGAAATGTCTTCATCATCGCCCACACTTTTCACGGTACCGTCTTTCCGGAAACCGCTCAGGTCTATCCTCACTTCCTTAAGATCACGGACCAGCCCGGGAGCCGGGTTGGCAAACACCAGGTCTTCCGAATACTGCTCTATTTTTTCGAGGTTTTCCGACCGGGCAATGCTAGCCGAGGCCAGCACCATCATTCCCAGGAACAAAGGGGCTACAAAGCCGTATTTCAGGAGGGCGCGCTTGTTTGAGCTTTCCTTGCTCAGCATCTGTATCCGTGCTTTGAGAAACGACTGCTTGAAAAAACCATTGCCCAAAACAGATTCGGGCGTTACACCGAACCTGCGGCTCAGCAGGAGCGCGGCATAATACGCCTTGGACCCGGCCAGGCGGCTGGCGTACTCATCGGCCTGGTACTCGTGCAGCAGGCGGATCTCCCGTTTCAGGAAATAAACCAGCGGGTTGACCCAGCACAAAATGGAGACCACTTCGAAAAGAATCACATCAAACGAATGGCACTGCACCACATGAACCCGCTCGTGATCAAGCACCGCCTTGTAACCGGCCAGCGATTTTCCTACCCGGATTCTCCCGAAAAAAGAAAACGCCTGCACCTCGTTATCTTCAAAGTCAGACACAAAACGAACGGTCCGCCAGATGCTCATCCCGAACCGCCAGGTAAAATACAGCAGCCCGCTCACGTAAAGGCCCAGCAAAATATGATTCAGGGAAATCATGTGCGTACCCGCCACAGCCGTAATGGGTACCTCCAGGGCGGTTGTGTCGTATCCCGCAATGATATCGCTGACCTCGCGGGTCAGGAACCACGATTGCACCTGGCTGGTATGCATAAACGGGATAACAAAAGAGATAATCCCGCTCAGCATGAGGTAAAACCGGTTGGCCTGGTAGAACGTTTCCTTCCTGAGAAAAAAAACGTAAAACCCCGAAAATACCATCAAATACAGATTAACCTGGATCAAATAGTGCATGATCTTTACTTGTTTTTAAGCTCTTCTATCATTTTAAGAAGCTCATCGGCCTCTTTCAGATCTACCTGCTGTTCTTTCACAAAAAAAGAAAGCATATTGCCTACCGAGTTATCAAAATAGCCGCTCATTAGCTTGCCGGCTACAAACTTCCGGTACTCTTCCTTGCTGACCACCGGGAAATACTGGTAGGTTTTACCGAACGCCTGGTGGGCCACAAATCCCTTTTGCTCCAGGATCCGGATAATGGTGGAAACGGTATTGTAGGCGGGCTTGGGTACCGGAAGCACTTCTATGACCTCCTTGACAAACGCCCTGTCTTTGTCCCACAAGACCTGCATGATCTCCTCCTCAGCCCGGGTTAATTCTCTCAATTGTTCTGACATCGTACTGTTTAATTGGTTTTTCACGTCAAAGATATAACTATTTTTGTAGTTTACAAGAAAAAAGTGAATTTCTTTGCGCTTTGAGCTGTCAGCTCGGAAGAAAATGGATACTTTTGTAAAGTTTTAAACTCTATATTAATGCAAATCAAAGAACTTCAGGACATAGCCTCACAGGTTCGAAGAGACATTGTACGGATGGTTCATGGCTGTAAGTCAGGTCACCCCGGCGGATCATTGGGATGTACAGATATACTGACAGCCCTCTATTTCCAGCAAATGAAAATCTCAAACCGGAGAGGAAAAGGAAGCTACCTCAGCTTCAAAATGGAAGGCCGGGACGAAGACCTGTTCTTTCTTTCCAACGGGCACATTTCCCCCTTATTTTACTCGGTGCTGGCACGCAGAGGGTATTTTGGCGTGGAAGAGCTGGCCACATTCCGGAAAATAAACAGCCGCCTGCAGGGGCACCCTACCACGCACGAGGGACTTCCGGGCATCCGGGTAGCCTCAGGTTCACTGGGCCAGGGGCTTTCAGTAGCCATAGGTGCGGCACTCGGGAAAAGGCTGGACGGCGATGACCGCACGGTATACGTTCTGATGGGCGACGGCGAGCAGCAGGAAGGACAGATCTGGGAAGCCGCCCAGTTTGCCCCCCACCACAAAGTAGATAACCTGGTGGCCATTATTGACCTGAACTACCAGCAGATTGACGGCCCTACGGAAAAAGTGATGGCCAACCGCGACCTCAAAGCCAAATACAAGGCTTTCGGATGGAACGTGATGGAAATAAAAGAGGGAAACAGCATGGAGGCCTGCGTGGCCGGGCTCCGGAAAGCCAGACGCCTGACCGGTAAAGGACAGCCCGTGATGATCCTGCTGCATACCGATATGGGTGCGGGAGTAGATTTTATGATGGGAACCCACAAGTGGCACGGTTCTGCACCGAACGACGAGCAGCTGGCTGCCGCATTGGCTCAGCTACCGCAAACCCTCGGAGATTATTAATATAGCTATGAGCCGTGAGCTCACAGCTCATAGCTCAAAGCTCAAAGCTAATTATACGATAATGAAAAAATATACATATACCGAATCAAAAGATACCCGTTCGGGCTTCGGTGATGCCATGACAGAGCTGGGCCAGTCGCACCCCAATGTGGTGGCCCTGTGTGCTGACCTGGTAGGTTCGCTGAAACTCGACAATTTTATTAAAAATCACCCGGAACGCTTCTTTCAGACCGGTATTGCCGAGGCCAATATGGTAGGCATAGCGGCTGGTCTCTCTATCTCCGGGAAAGTTCCGTATGCCACTACCTTTGCCAACTTCGGTTCAGGCCGGGTATACGACCAGATCCGCCAGTCGGTGGCCTATTCGGACAAAAACGTGAAGATCGCCGTTTCGCATGCCGGTCTTACCCTGGGAGAAGACGGTGCCACGCACCAGATTCTTGAAGACCTGGCCATGATGCGGGCCATGCCCAACATGACGGTGATCAACCCCTGCGACTACAACCAGACCAAAGCCGCCACCAAGGCCGTAGCTGACCATCACGGCCCGGTATACCTGCGTTTCGGCAGGCCGGTAGTGCCCATCTTCACCAGTCCGGATCAGAAATTTGAGATCGGCAAAGCATGGATGGTCAACGAAGGCACTGACGTGACCCTCATTGCTACCGGTCACCTGGTATGGGAGGCCATCCAGGCCGGCGAAAAGCTGGAAGAGCTGGGTATTTCTGCCGAAATCATCAATATTCATACCATCAAGCCCCTGGATACGGCGGCCATCCTGAAGTCAGTGAAAAAAACCGGGTGCGTGGTAACATGCGAAGAGCACCAGGCCAACGGCGGCCTGGGCGATGCCGTGGCACAGCTTCTTTCCGGTAACCTCCCTACTCCCCAGGAATACATTGCCGTTAAAGACTCGTTCGGAGAATCGGGCACACCGGATCAGCTGATGGAAAAATACGGGTTAAAAGCCGCCAACATTGTAGCCGCGGCACAAAAAGTGATCAGCAGAAAGAAATAAGCGAATCGCCGCACGATGAAAGACGAAGATATCATAGCGCTTCTGGGGGATGAAAGCACGCACGAGCAGGCTTTCCGCATGATTCTGAAAACCTATAAGGAGAAGATCTATTATCATGTACGGAAAATTGTGGTGGACCATGACGATGCCGACGATGTGACCCAGGAAACTTTCATCAAAATCTGGAGGAACCTCGATAAATTCAGGGGTGACTCCAGGTTATATACGTGGCTTTACCGGATAGCAACCAACGAGGCGCTCACTTTCCTGCAAAAGAAAAGAAAGGATAATTCGGTATCTATTGACGATAACGAACTGCTGGTGGCCAGCCTGGAATCGCCCCGGAGCGATGCTTACCTTGACGGCGACGAGATCCAGGTCAAGTTGCAGAAAGCGCTGCTGGAATTAACCGATAAGCAGCGGGTGGTGTTCAACCTGAAATACTTCGAGAACCTGAAATACGAAGAAATAGCGGAGATTACCGACACCAGCGTGGGCGGTCTGAAAGCCACTTACCATTTCGCGGTTAAGAAAATAGAGGAATATTTGACCAATCATTAAACCATTTGTATTTTAAAGAGTCTTATTTAAAAAGATTTACTAATTACGATGGATTTGGAAAACAGCAAAATAAAAGCCCCTTTTACCGTTCCTGAAGCTTATTTTCAGGAATTGGAAGACCGGCTTTTATCAGAGGTCAGGATCTCTGCGCTGTCACAATTGCGTCAACCACCCGTTCCGTCAAACTACTTCGAAGACCTGGAAGCGCATGTGCTCTCTACGGTAAGCATTACACCGGTTCAATCGTTCACCCCGGCCACGCCGGAAGACTATTTCGATACCCTGGAAAGCCGTATTCTCAGTCGTGTAAAAATCGACGGCCTGCAGCAACCCGCTGTGGAACCGGGCTATTTTGAAAGCCTGGAAGACCGGATCATGGCAGAAGTGAAGCTGGAAGGCCTGAAGCAACCGGCCGTTCCGGCGGGATACTTTGATTCACTGGAGAAGGATATCCTGGCCGGTACCGTTGAAAAAAACCGGTTCAGGCTGTTCAGAAATGTGAAGGTATTCCGGGGGGCAGCGGCTGCCGCAGTGGTGGGCCTGCTCGCCTACGGGTTCTCGCTTAACTATTCGCCGGCCCCGAAAGACGAGCTGGCCAACATCAGCTCAGATGCCATGATTGCTTACCTGTCCGAGCAGCCTTTAATGGAAGAAGACCTGAATTTTGTTCTGGATGAAAATGACGTTTTCCTGACTTCGGAGGTTTCTGATAAGGAGATTACTTCGTACCTGATGGAAAACGGAATAAGTATTTAATAGAATTACGAGGAAGAAATGAAATATATTTCAATAGGATTTATGCTGTTGCTCTCGCTGAATGCCTTTTCACAGGGTGCCGGGAGAGCCAATAGTACGAATTCACGAACCTCAACACAACAGGACCGTATTCTGCAGATTAAAATAGCCAAGCTCACCAGTGACATGAAGCTCACCAAGAGCCAGGCTGAAAAATTCTGGCCCATTTACAATGCCTTTGATGAGCAGCGGAAGGAGATCAGGAGAGAAATCCGGCTGCTTTCCCGTAATTTTTCGGAAGACGACGACGCGTACAAAAAGCAGGAGCGTATCCAGGAGCTGAAACAGAAAGAGCTGGATATCACCCGGAAGTACAAAGGAGATTTCCTGCGGGTCATTTCCGAACAGCAATACGGGATCATGCTGGTGTCAGAAGAGCGTTTTAACCAGGTGCTGCTGGATAAGCTGAAAGAACGCAACCACGACTAAGATGCCTGAATCTCTCCGGGACCTCGGTCTCCGTATAAAAGCCCGTGACATTGCCCTTGCTGAAACTACCCGGATCACCCCGGCGGCATTTGCCCTGCAGCATGCCGGTCGCTACGAGCCCGGGCTGCTGCAGCTGATTGCCGGCCACCTGGATTACCTCCGGGATATCGAAAAGAAAATTCCGTCCTGGTATGAAAACCGCCTGACCCTTCCGTATACCGGCATTAACCTTGAGCAGAGCTCTTCCGAGCTCACGGCCCGTTACAAAGCGGGATATGTGAGCGGACAAAACGGCCTGGACCTTACCGGCGGGCTGGGCGTGGACAGCTATTTCCTGGCCCAGAAATTTGATTATTTCACCCATAATGAACCGGATGCCGGCCTGTCGGAGGTTGCTGCCTGTAACTTTAAAGCCTTAGGCACGGAGAACGTCACTTTTACCCGCTTCACGGCCGAACAATATGCCTGGCCCGAAAAACGGTACGACTGGGTGTACCTCGACCCCTCACGCCGGAACCGGGCCAACGGGAAGCTCGTATTGCCTGAAGATTGCCTGCCTGACCTGCCGGCCCTCCGCGCACAGATCCTGGAGCATACCGATGCCGTTATGGTGAAATATTCGCCCATGCTTGACATCCGGCTGGCCGTCAGCCGGCTGGAAACTGTGAATGAAATCTGGGTCCTGGCAGAAAAAAACGAAGTAAAAGAGCTGGTCTTCATTCTCCGGAAAACGGCCCGGCCCCGGCCGGAAATTCGCTGCGTCAACCTGGCTACCCCGCAGCCTGAGTTTGTCTTTACCCTGGAAGAAGAAAAAGAGGCTATAGCTCCGTACGGCATGCCTTTGCAATACCTGTATGAACCGAATGCCGCCGTAATGAAAGCCGGCGCCTTTACCTGTTCAGCCGTACGCTTCGGCCTTCAGAAAATAGCTCCGAACAGTCATTTGTATACTCATACTACGGCTCTGGACCATTACCCCGGCCGGGTAATGCGGATCAGGGGTGTGACCCCGTTCGACAAAAAACGTCTCAACAATATGGTCAGCGGAAAACAGGCCAACATTATCTGCCGCAATTTCCCGCTGAAGCCCGAAGAGGTAAAGAAAAAGCTGGGATGGAAAGACGGCGGAGATACCTATCTTTACCTTACCGAAGACATGAACGGGAAAAAGCTGGCTATAGTGACCGAAAAAATATCTCCATAACCGGTGCCGGCGCCAGACAGCGCACGGCTGACGGCTGAAAATTAAAAATTTATACGTATGAAAAAATTACTCTTCCTGGTGTTCGCTGCTTTCAGCGCTCCTCTATCTGCCCAGGTGTATGTGGGCCAGAACCTGCATAACGGGGTTGAAAAACGATCTTATTCGGCATTGACCAACCTTGATTCCAAAGACCTGACCGATGACCTGGAAAAATACCTGGGCCGCTTCGGGAAAGTCAACAAGCCGGCAAAGAACATTTACCGGGTGCAAAACCTGAAAGGAAATACGGTTTCTACCGATCTGAGCTATATTGATGTGGTGGCCAAATCAGCCCGGAAGCTGGAAAAGCTGGAATTCTTCTTTCTCAACGATGCCCACAATGCCCTGAGCGATAACGAGCTCAATCCCGGAGGCGCCGAAAAATTTGTCCAGGAGTTTATTGACTTCTCCCAGCAGAGATTGCAGGTGCGCCTGGTAGGTGAAAATCTTTCGCTGGCGGAAGATGATCTGAAGGAGGCCAAAAAAGACCAGGGGAAAATCGAGAAATCGATTGAGTCAAACCTGAAAGATCAGCAAAAGCTGGGCAAAAAGCTCGATGCCTCGCCTGAATTGGTGGCAAAGGCCATGTCAGAGAAAGAGGAGATCGTGACCCGCTTGTCTACCGACAGCACCGTAACCCTCGATGACAAAGCGAAATCAGATCTCAGCAAGGCCTCTCAGAAAAAGGATAAGGAGATCTCCAAAATACAGAAAGACGCCGATAAGGCCGAAGACAAGCTGGCTAAAAAGGAAAAAGAGCTGGAAGGACTCAAACAGGAGCTTTCTGCGGCAAAACAGAAGGTGAGATCGCTGGAAAAGGTAGTCAGCGACGCTAAAAACCTGGCAGACAAGATAAAATAAAAAAAGGGCAGCTCAAAAAGCTGCTCTTTTTCAATTAACAAAACTATTACTCATTTAAAATTTACAATATCATGTCTTTACTTTTTCCTGTTTTTTAATTTTTTCTCACTAATTAGAGTAAAATACCACTTTAAAGGTTTATTTTTGCATGTGTTAATGAAACATTAACAGATATTTTAAAAAGGAATGCAACATTTTATGTATTTGTTGCGTTCTAATACAAAGACACAGCTAAAAGATTTTTTGGATAAGAGATTATTATAGTGGTTTATTTTAGGGGTTAGATTAAAGCTCTCGGATTTTCTGGGAGCTTTTCTTTTTTTTAACCCTATGAGGCATACAAGTTTTTTATTTCACCATATGAGGCATATAAGTTAAAATCTTATGTGGCTCATGTGACTTATATGGTTTTAAAAATTAATCATTTGCTCACTTAACCAAAAGCAATTACATTTACACATGATTTAGCAAGTTATATATGACCGATATCCGCGAACTTATTGATCTGTTAAAAATGAAAGCCCTGAGCGAAACCGTTTTTCTCGGGCAAAATTATCTTTCTCCCTGGAAAAGAGTTTTTGGCGGACAGGTATTGGCCCAGGCCCTGAGTGCCGCCACACAAACGGTAGATCCGGAACGTTCGGCTCATTCGCTGCATGCTTATTTCCTGCTGGCCGGAGACATCAATGTGCCTATCGTATACGAGGTGGAAAAGATTCGTGACGGGGGCAGCTTTTCTACGCGGCGGGTGGTGGCCAAGCAAAACGGGATAGCCATCTTTTTCCTTTCCGCGTCTTACCAGAAAAAGAACCAGCCGGGATACGACCACTCGATCGGGATGCCGCAGGTACCGGGGCCAGAGGGGCTCAAATCGGACGAAGAGCTGATCCTGAAGTTTGAAAAATGGATTCCGAATACCATCTCCGAGCTGATCAACTCGCGTCCTTTTGAATTCAGGGTGGTGGAAGGCTTCGATATTTTCGATACCCGCCGCAAGCCTCCCTACAAGCATGTATGGTTCAGGGCTAAACAGCAGGTAGAGGCTCCGCCGGAAATTCATCAGCAGCTGCTCACCTATGTTTCCGATTATAACCTGCTGGTGACCGCCACGCTGCCCCATACCGAGGGACCCTACCCTTTCGACGTTTTTATGGCCAGCCTGGACCATGCCATCTGGTTTCATCGTGAATTTACCGTAAACGACTGGCTGCTGTATGCCATAGACAGCCCGAGCGCCTCCAACAGCCGTGGCTTTACCCGCGGAAATATTTTTACCCGTCACGGCCAGCTGGTGGCATCCGTCACCCAGGAAGGACTGATCAGACCCAAAACCGAAAAATAATATGCCTGTCTTACCCCATCTTAAATTACCGCTTGTAGCGGCCCCCATGTTCCTGATATCCAATCCGAAACTGGTGATTGAATGTTGCAAGGCCGGTGTGGCGGGCACATTTCCCGCACTTAACCAGCGTACCACCGAAGGGTTTGAAGCCTGGGTAGTGGAAATAAAAACGGAACTGGAAAAATTTGAGCAGGAAACCGGTATACAACCGGCTCCTTTCGGGGTCAACCTGATCGTACACCCTACCAACGAGCGCCTTATGGCCGATATGCAGGTGATTGTAAAGCACCAGGTACCGCTGGTTATTACTTCACTGGGAGCCGTGTCACAGGTAGTAGAAGCCGTGCACAGCTATGGCGGGATCGTGTACCACGACGTGATCAAAAAGAGGCATGCCGAAAAAGCGGCAGAAGCCGGAGTAGACGGGCTTATCCTGGTCTGTGCCGGGGCCGGCGGGCATGCGGGTCTCCTCAACCCGATGGCGTTTGTGGGCGAGATTCGTACATTTTTTAACAAAACCCTCCTGCTGTCGGGCTGTATCAGCCGGGGAGCGGATATAGCTGCCGCACTGGCCATGGGTGCCGATATGGCGTACGCCGGAACCGTCTTCATCAACACCCCTGAAGCGGCCGCACCTGCCGGGTACCGGGAGATGATCATCGGCAGCGAGGCCAAAGACATTGTTTACACGGCCGCCATTTCAGGTGTGCATGCCAATTTTATGCTGAAAAGCCTGGAAAAAAACGGCATCACGGAAGACCAGTGGTCCAGAGCAGGCAAAATAGATTTCGGGAAAGAGGCCGACGGCGCCCTGGCCGAGGCCAGGGCATGGAAAACGGTCTGGTCGGCGGGCCAGGGCGTGGGAACCCTCCGGGAAGTACTGCCCGTCAATGAGCTGATACGGCGGTTCAGTGTTGATTTCCGGGCAGCTGTAGCAAAACTTAACAACACCCTCTCTTCGCTATGACATAAACCTTTTTGTTCCACAAACTTTTAAAAATCATGCATAACAACCGAAGCTGCCTGGAGTGCGGCGCCCGCATTATAGGCCGGGCCGATAAAAAATTTTGCGGCGATATGTGCCGGAACACCCACAACAACCGCCTCACGGCCTTTAAGAATAATACCATCCGGAATATTGATAATGCGCTGAAAAAGAACCGGCGAATGCTGAGCACATTGTGTCCGGCCAACAAAGCACGGGTTCTCCGCAAGGCGCTGACCGGCTTCGATTTCAGCCATTTTACGCACCTGCAGAAAACCCGTACGGGAAATACCTATTATTTTGTGTACGATATGGGCTACCTGGCCCTGAAAAACGATTGTATCCTGATTGTAAGAGAGCGCAAAGGTTAAGGGTCCATCCCGCGAAGGAGCACCGGGATGGCTTTTTATTCCGCTTCCCGGAGATCATCCACCTGGATGTCGCGGGTTGATTTCCTGACTTTCTTCACTTTTCCGAATGAATATACATAAGAAAGCTCAACGGTTCTCCCCCGGTAGTAGCTTTCTTCCCGGATGGCGAAAGACGGGCCCGACAGAGATCGCCGGGTTTTGATGGCGTTCATGACCGGGTTCTGGCTGCGTAAGGTGATTTGTGATTTTTTCCCTGCTTTATACAATGCTTCAAAATTCATATAATGGCTGTTTCCCGTTTCTCCCTGCAGGGTAACGGTATTTCCTACCAGGCTATAAAAGCCTGAAAAAGTGAAATGGCTGACCTGTGTTGATTCAAAGCCAAGGTTGATTCTCCGCTCCCAGCCCCGGTTTTTGTCACCGGTGTAGCTGTACCTGATCCTTTGTATGCCCCCGTTGCTAAAAAAGACCAGCTTTTTGTTCCCGAAGGAAGTATTGAGACTATACGCCAGCTCATGAGAAAGGATATTGCTGATATTCACAAAGGAGGTAACGATCCGGTTATCTTCTCCTGCTGCCCTGTGGGTTCCCATGGCATCTTTGCTATGTGCCAGGCTGTAATTTATACTCAGGTAGGTTCTGCCCAGGCTCCAGGAGTCGCGCAGGCTCAGCATGTCGGTCAGGCCTATACCCAGGTGCCGGTTACCGGTATTGATAAAGAGAGGATTGGAGTTGTCACGGAATATGCTGACCAGGGCCGGGCCCGGGCGCCAGATTTTGCGGGTATACGAAAGCGAGAGCGAGTTTTTCTCCGACAAGGGGCGGGAGACAAATACCCTTGGAATTACGTTGATCCGGTTCAGCGTGGTATCCCCGGAAATCTTATTCTGCGTGCCTTCCAGCTTTAGCCCTGTAATGGTATACCACTTGCCGAGTTGTTTTGTAAGACTTCCGTAACCGTTAATAACTTTCTGATGATAGCTATTATCCGGTCCGTTTATTTCAGAGAGCATAATCTCCTGGAAGTATTTCCGGTAGGTCAGGCCCCCGCCCACTTCCCACGAGGTTCCTTTTCCGCGCGGGAGCTCGAAATCGAGCCGGGAAACCAACTGGGTTGACCGGGTATCGTTCCTGTTGAGGGTCAGGTCTCCTTCCCGGTTCAGGATATACTTTTCAGGGGTAACCGCGTATTTCAGCAGGTTGGAAAAGAACATCTTATCCGTCTTTTTCAGGGCTTTGTAGTAATTTCCGTTCACGTTGAGCTCATACCGCGAGCTTTCTGTATTAACGAGGGTTTCGGGGTTATCTGCCGGGGTGAACCGGGTATCGGAGTTGTTGATGCCCAGCGAGCCGCTTGCTCCCAGGCTAAGGGTCTGCTTGTTCTTCAGCTTGAAATCTTCACTCAGCGTGAGCCGGAGCAGGTCATTGGCAGTGAGGCTTTCCGATTCCATTTCACTGGTATTCTCCCCTACCCGGTAATCGGTGTGATTGCCTGACCGGGTATGGTCGCGGAAGAGAAGAAGCGAAAGGTTGGAGTTGACCTTACCGTTCAGTTTGGAGAGGTTGGTGCCTGTACCGCTGTTATTCAGCCCGGCACCGCTTCTCCACCCCAGCCGTGACCATACGTCACCGCCCTGGAATATTTCATCTTTTTTACTGACAATGTTGATGATCTGCTCCGCATCGGATTCGTACCGGATAGAGGGGTAATAAATTACTTCTATTTTTTCTACCTGGTTCACAGGAAGGGTGTTCAGGTCGTTAATGGTCAGGTTAGACGGCATACCGTCGCGATAGATCTTATAATTGGCTTTGCCGTTGATCAGCACGTTATTTCCCGCCACGGTTATAAACGGGAAACCGGCCAGCGCTTTGCTGATCCGCTGCCCTTTATTGGCGGGCCCGATGGTCATTACGGAGCGGTCGGGCTTGTTTTCCAGGATGGCATCGCCGCCCTTGACCACAATTTCACCCAGCAGGTTCTCCAAAGGCTTTAGCAGGAGTAGAAAAGTGGTGTCTTTTTTCAGGAGAAACACCCTTTCGCTTGCTTCAAAGCCACTGTAAGAGGCTCTCAGGGTGTAATTCCCCTCAGGCACTTCTTTCAGGATAACCTGCCCGAGAGAGTCGGTAATGCCGCCCTTATCTTTTTTGCCCGCCAGGTATACGGAGGAATAGCTCAGCGGCGTACGGGTGACCGAGTCCCGTACCTGGACCCGAACCGTTACCTGTCCGAAAGAAAAGACACTTATACCGCATGCAAAGAGCAGAACGCTCAGCTTTTTAAAAGCAACCATAATGTAACAGAGAGTAGTATTAAATTAAATATAATGTGCCCTGTATACCCGGTTTCCCCCAGGATACCCGCGCAGGAGCACGGTGGAGGCGTATACAGCAGATACAGGAGCATTAAGTACATGGTAAAGAATATGAGCAGCGAAAATGCGCCCCACAGACAGAGGCTTTTTGCCGTAAAGAGGATACCGGCTCCCAGGCCCAGCATGAGTACGGGTAAGCCGATGGCTATAGTACGTAAAAGCACTTCCGGAATAAGCGGGGATTCGTCGAGCTGGCCTGTAAAAAGAGGCACATTAGCCAGCTTGGAAGCGCCTGCATACAGGTAAACCCCGGCTACCAGGATTTTCAGAATTTTATTGAATGTTTCCATGTGCGGCGATTTCATTTTTTAAAAAATCTCTGAGGTCAAAAAGAAGGATCTGCGAGTTAAAGTAAGCGGCGGCCAGCAGGGAGTCTCCCGAGACAGCCAGTTGTGAAATTCTTGATTTTTTATAGGACGGCAGGTAAAAGCTGAATAAATACGTGCCGGTGTCTATAGCATAGGCATCTATGGTGCTCCGCCTTACAAAATCGTCACGGGTCTGGTTTTCAGAAGAAACATTGGATACCACCAGCAGCAGGTTTCCCAGCGCTGTGGCATCGAGGCGATGCCTGTTAACCGTTTCTGCCAGGTACCGGCGGTTGCCCACCGTTTTAAATTCAAAGTCCTGATCAGATGCATCTGCCAGCCGAAAAGCCCGCAAAGTCGTATATTTTTCATCAAAAACCCATGCGCTGTCTTTGTAGAACGGCAGGCTGACATAGTATTGGCCTGAGAATGTTTCGGTGCCGGAATAGTACAGCAGTCCCCCGTCTACCCTGGTGGCGGGCAGGAGATCTGCCCGGCGGATATTTCCCCGGAGGTCGGTCATTACCCGTTCAATCCCCGCATTTTCAGCCCTGATCCTGTTCAGTACCAGGGTATGGGTATCGGGAACGGCCAGAAGAGCAGCCACCGGGAACCTGAAGGTGTACTGAGCGGTTATTTTTGAATGTTCAAGGTCAAAGCGGGAGATCACCGGCGAGTTGATTTCGTGCAGGTACAGGTTCTTTCCCCGGATAATAAACCCTGAAAACGACCCTTCCGGCGTTTTTAGAGCGGCTACATAGATGGTATTCCCGGAGTTCAGGTCATAACAGGCAATTTTTGTACGCTTGTTCATCCAGAGCGTCCTGCCTGAAAAGCAGAGGTCATCCACATCACCAAATACCGAAAGGGTATCGCTGATTTTGATCCGCTTATGGCTCACCCAGTTGCGATTGCGGTCATTTTGCACGATTTCCTGCTTCGGGCTCAGCATAACCAGGGTTCCCAGGAGGAGTAAGGGCGGCAGGCCAAAGAATAGAATTTTCCTGTTCATCGGGTAAAAGTTGTATTGGTTAATAAAAGGCGGTCGTTCCCGATCAGGAGAACGGCCGCCCCGGGATACGATCACCAGCCGTCATCATCTCCCGGAGGAGTATCAACGGGTACGTCTTGCTTAACGGTGATCTTATAAATGGTTCCGTCCGGTTTAATACAGCACATGTCGGGGCCACCGCCACATTCTGCTACAGAACAAGCCATGGAAGAGTAAACAGCCATGCTTACGGCCACAAGGGCCAGTACAATCCTGGTTTTCATTTTACTTTTACCAAAGGGGTTAAATTCAGTGCTTCGTTGCATGAAGATTCTTCGGTTGTACAATATTAATTGGCGGTCAGGCAGTTAGGTTGTGTGACTTTTTCATAAGAATATGACATTTTATCATATAAATACAGGCCTTCTATTGCATATTCAATCTGTAAATTTTTTATATTCGCAAAAACATAACTCTATAATGAACTTTAATTGCACCAACCTTTTAAAACTGAGAACCCGGTCAGGGTACTCGCAGGAGTACATCGCTGACCTCCTGGGTATAGATCATTCCTGCTACAACCGGCTGGAAAACAACAAGCGAAGACTGCGAATAGAAGACATCCCTGTATTGGCGCGTGCCTTTGGCAAATCTGAACCGGAAATCCTGGAAGAGCTGATGGGCTGGATACCAGCGGCTCCTGCCCCGATTCCCCCTGCAGCCGAAATGACAGAAACCCTGTTCCTCCGGGTGATCCGGGAGAAAGACAAGGTGATTGAAGAAAAAAACAGGACGATAGAGTTCCTGAGCCGGATGGTTCAGGCCCCTCTACCCCCCTGAACCGGGCTTATACCCGGTAGCTTTTCATGATCCAGCCTCCGCCGATTACGTCGTTACCTTCGTAAAATACAGCGGCCTGGCCGGGAGCAATAGCTGAAACGGGCTCATCAAAGATAACTTCAATTTTATCGGCTTCCGTTTGCCGGATACTGGCGTTTTCACCCTGGTCTTTGTACCGTATCTTGGTGGTAGTGCTTAATCCGCCATCCGGAATGGAGTCATATTTCTGGAGGTTGAGCTTGCCGACCACCATACCGTTTTTTTTCAGGTATTCTTCGGTTCCGAGCACCACTTCATTGGTTTCTTTGCGGATTTCCGTTACAAAAACGGGGTAACCCATCGCGATTTTCAACCCTTTCCGCTGCCCGATGGTATAGAAAGGATAACCTTCGTGCTTACCGACCACCTGTCCGTTTTCCAGCACAAAATTACCGCCGGCCACCTGTTCTTCAAGGCCTTCCACCCGGCGCTTCAGGAAGCTCCGGTAGTCGTTGTCAGGCACAAAGCAGATTTCATACGATTCTGATTTATTGACGAGATCAAAGAAACCCCGCTCTTTGGCCATTTCGCGGATCTCCGCCTTGGTAAGATCGCCGAGGGGCAGCAGGGTACGCGAGAGGCTTTCCTGCGACACGCCCCAAAGCACATAGCTCTGGTCTTTGGTCTGGTCTACGCCTTTGGAAATCACGTACCGGCCGTTTTCCTGCCTGATTTTGGCATAATGCCCTGTAGCGATAAAGTCACAATTGAGGTTATCGGCCCGCCGGAGGAGGGCATCCCACTTGATGTGGGTATTGCACAAAACACAGGGGTTGGGTGTACGGCCTTCGAGGTATTCACCGGTAAAGTGATCGATCACCGAGTCACCGAATTCCGAACGGATATCCAGGATATAATGCGGGAAACCGAGGTTAACAGCTACTGCCCGTGCATCGTTGATCGAATCGAGGCTGCAGCAGCCCGTTTCTTTTTTGGTACCGCCTGAGGAGGCATAATCCCAGGTTTTCATGGTCATTCCCACTACTTCATAGCCCTGCTCGTGTAGCAGGACGGCCGCCAGTGAGCTGTCGATACCGCCGCTCATGGCTACTAATACTCTTCCTTTTTCTGACATTTGTTCTGCGAGGGTTCAAAGTCCTCCGATTTAAGTTTTACCTACAAAATAACTAAACACTTGCCGATCATTTTTGGTTCTTATGTAATTTTGCGGAAAATTTGTTTGGAGAACGTGTCAGAGCGGGGAAGATTTTGGATTATTACGGGAAAAAAGCATGTTAAATAAAAAAGTGCTGGTAAAAAGCATAACCAGCTTGTCAGAGGCCCGGTATTGTGCCGGGATGTTTGTGGATTATATTTCTTTTGATCTCGATGAGGAAAGCGGGTATCATGTACCTAAAAAGAAGCTGGAAGAGATCAGGGGCTGGCTCAGCGGCGTAAAGATCCTGGTTTCGCTGCCTACCGGTAACGTTTCGCTGATCCGGGAGGCCCTTGATGAATACGGGCCCGACGGTTTCCTGTTCAGTCCCGAACAATATTCTCTTTTACCCCTTGTTGATGTACCGGTGAAGGTGCTGGAATGGGCCGATGATATCGATATGTTACCGTTCATCCCCGAACCGGAGGTGATCCTGCTGCTTACCGGGCCGGGAGCCGTAAAGGAGGAAAAGCTGAAGGACCTGGACAATGAAATTCTTCAGGGATTTGATTTTCAGAATGTTAAGTCTATACCCGAACGGGTTGACGGCTTTGCCTTTGTGGGAAGCTTTGAAGAGCAGGTGGGTCATAACTCGTATACCGGGCTCATGGAAGCCCTGGAATATATCGAAGAAAACTATTAATTAAATGCCTGGATGTAAACCGGTTACACAGGAATTTACTTATCAGGAAACGGCATGGAAAACCACCCCGGAATCTGGTACACCAAATACAAGCCCTCATCCTGTTAAAATACCACTCATGTAGTTTGTAATACCAAGTACTGATTCTTATCTCTACATTTGTTTCATAATTATGAAAAGCAAAATGTATAGAATCAAAAATGAGAAAAGTATTTTGGGAGGTGTCTGCCTGGGACTGGCAGATTACTACCGAACCGACGTGACGCTCGTCAGGATCGTCTTTGTGATACTTATTTTCACGGGGATCCCTATTGGAATAGCGTATTTGGTATTGTGGGCGCTGCTACCCAAAAGGTACGGCTACTCGGTCAGCAATGTAGAAAACAGTAATTTAAACGCAGATAACGAAATGAGCAATCAAACAAGAAACGGGAATATTGCAGGAGGCTTGGTCCTGATCATTCTGGGTGCCATTTTTTCTTTCAAAACGTTCTTTGATATCAATCTTTTCTCCTATATCAAGAACATGTGGCCCCTGGTACTGATTGGTCTGGGTGTCTGGATCATTGTGAAGGAAAAAGATGATCACCAAAATCCCGGTAATCCTCCTTACGGTGGAAATACAGGGGGAACCAGTTACTAAAAATAAACCGCAAGCCATCGGCTTCCTGACAGCAGATTGTACGATATGCGCCGTCCGACGGTTCGTTGCCCGACGGCAGGCCGTTCAAAGGTACTTCGCCGATCTGCGCTCCAGGAAAGCAGGTTGCTGATAACCGGAATAAACTATGAAAAACAGCAATAATATTTTTATGGGCGTGATCCTCATTGTATTGGGTGGTCTGGCCCTCGGACTGATCAACGACTGGTTCAGTTTTGACATCAGCATGCGGGAGATCGCCCGGTTCTGGCCGATACTGATCATCCTGGCGGGAATCGCCGTTATGCTTGACAGCCGTCGCAGCCTGCTGAACTCCACTTCGGTGCTGCTGGTAGCGCTGGCTATCCCGTTCGGGGTTTATAACTGTACTTCCAATACCTTAAAAAAAGTGGAAGACAAAATGCACGGAAAAGGTTTTGATTTTGATGTAGACGTCAACGATGACGATTTTACGTACGACGAAGGCACGGATTCGACTTCGGAAGCCAATCACCAGACCTACAAGGTGGATAAGGTGGAAGGCGTGAAAAGCGCTGAATTAAAGATAGGCGGCGGTGCGGCCCGGTTTTTACTGGAGCAGGCCGAGCCGGGTCAGCTTTTTGCCGCCGACACCCGCCTGGCCGGTGTTAGCGGGTTCACCCTCCGGGAAGAAGCTTCAGGAAGCCATCAGAAGGTGGTTTTCAAGATGAAAAGCCAGAAGAACATCCGGCTGAACGATAAGGGGCTGGACCGCAAGGTAACGTTAAAGCTGAACACCGAACCGGTTTGGGACATCAATATGGAGATCGGTGCGGGCGACCTGAAATACGATCTCACCCCGTATAAGGTGGAGAAGATCACGCTGGAAACCGGGGCATCCAACATTGATCTGAAGCTGGGAGACCTGCTGTCGGAATCCAATGTGAAAATTGAAAGCGGGGTGGCCAATATCGAGATCGCCGTGCCGGAGAACGTAGGCTGTGAGATCAAAATGGACGGTGCGCTGAATGCCAAAAACTTTACCGGGTTTACCAAGATCAAATCGGGGCTTTACCGTACGGAGGGATTTGACAGCGCAGCCAAGAAGATTTATATTGATACCGACAGCGGGATGTCTAATTTCACGGTGAGGAGGTATTAATTTAATGGGGTTCTGATAAGCCGGTTCTCGTCTTCGCCCGGTTCTCGACTACGCCCGGTTCTCGTCTACGCCCGGTTCTCGTCTACGCTCGAACTGACAGGTGGCATCCATACCTGTCAGTTCGAGCGTTATTATTTTCAGTTTGAGCGCCCTTCCTGTCAGTTCGAGCGTTATTATTTCCAGCTTGAGCGTTATTATTTCCAGTTCGAGCGTGCTTCCTGTCAGTTCGAGCGTTATTCTTTTCAGTTTGAGCGCCCTTCCTGTCAGTTCGAGCGTAGTCGAGAACCGAGCGTAGTCGAGAACAGAAAGCATAACCCGGAACCGAATCACCGGAAATCACACACGCTATTAAAACCTAACCGGATATCAAACCTAATCCTTATACTTCAGAGCCGTTACCGGGCTGATCCTGGTGATGCTGAATGTAGGTAACACGGTAACCAGGAGCACCACGATAAAAACACCGAGGTTTACACCTGCCACAGCCAGCCAGCTCCATTCTATCGGCACATAATTCATATAATAATTCTGGGCATCCAGCCGGATCAGCTCAAATTTCCATTGCACAAAAGACAGCACCAGGGCCAGGGCATTGCCCAGCAAAAGGCCGTACAGGATGATCTGTGAGCTGTTGATCAGGAAAATACGGCGTATCAGTGCATTGGATGAGCCCAGCGACTTCAGCAGGCCGATCATGGGGGTTCGTTCCATAATCATAATCAAAAGCACCGAGATCATATTGAATGCCGCCACCACCATGATCAGTACGATGATCAGCACGATGTTGCGGTCAAGGAATTTAAACCACTCAAAAAAATGGGGCAGCAGCTCCTCCACTTCGGTAACCTTGTAATCCTGCGGGAAAATATCGAGCAGTTGTGATTTGACCTCCTTCATGCGCGATATATCTTTCAGGTAAACATCCAGGTGGCCGAATTCACCGTTTTCCCAGCCGTTGATCCGCTGAATAAGCGACAGGTCGGCCAGCACATAGAGCTGGTCCAGCTCTTCCACGTGGGTGTCGTATATGCCCGTAACGGTCAGCTTCCGGGCACGGGGCGGATCCTGGATAAAGTAGGCAAAGATGCTCTCTCCCACTTTTGCATTTAGTATACCGGCAATACGGGTGCTTAAAATGATCTCATTGGCCGAATCGGGATGCAGCACCCGGCCTTCTACCAGGTTCTTTTCAAATTCCGTCCAGTCGTATTCCTTATCCACTCCCTTTACCACCACCCCTGAAATTTCTTCTGCTGATTTCAGGATAACCGATTTGTAAGCTACCCGGCTGACCGAGCGCACACCGGGCAATTCGGAAACCTGCTTAAAATACTCTGAATTATTTGGAACTGGCGCTTCTTCAAATGAGCGATTAAGTGTAATTTTGCTGACCTGAATATGAGAGGTCTGGCTGAAGAGTTTCTCTTTGATTGTATTTTTGAACCCCAGCAGCACAAAGAACGACAGGATAATAACGGAAACGGTGATTGCCACGCTCAGGATACCTACTCTCACGATGACTCTGGAGAAAGACCGGCCTTTCGGGTTTCTTATTCGGTTAGCTATGAAGTAGGAAATTTTCATCGGAGATTTCTGCTTCCGCAAAAATAGTACAGTATTTTAGACAATTTATCATCAAGTAAAATATATTATGCAGGAGATTCTGATCATTGATTTTGGTTCGCAATATACCCAGCTCATTGCCCGCAGAGTGAGAGAGCTCAATGTTTATTGTGAGATCCACCCGTTTAATAAGCTGCCTGAGATCACCGAAAACATAAAGGGAGTTATTCTTTCGGGTAGCCCCAGCTCAGTTATGGAAGAGGGTTCTCCTGCTATTGATCTCAGCCTGTTCAGGAAGAAGCTGCCCCTGTTAGGGGTATGTTTCGGTGCCCAGCTGCTGGCCAGGGAGTTTGGCGGCTCGGTGGAAAAATCGGATACCCGGGAGTACGGCCGGGCCCGGCTGGTGTCTATCGATAATAACGATAAGCTTTTCAGGGGTATCCCGATGCGGTCACAGGTGTGGATGTCGCACGGGGATACCATCATGCAGCTTCCGGAAGGCGCGTACCTGACGGCCTCTACCGAGTCTGTCCGTCATGCGGCGTTTACTTTTGAAGGAGAAGAAACCTATTGTATCCAGTTCCACCCCGAAGTAACGCATTCGGAAGACGGCCGGAAAATGCTGGAAAATTTTGTGGTGCATATCTGCGGATGCGACCAAAGCTACACACCGGAGTCTTTTGTGGAATCTACCGTAGCCGAGCTGAAAGAGATGCTGGGCAACGACAAGGTGGTCATGGGACTATCGGGCGGAGTAGATTCTTCTGTGGCCGCCCTGCTGATTCATAAGGCTATCGGGGCTAACCTGTATTGTATTTTTGTAGACAACGGCCTGCTGCGCAAGAACGAGTTTGAGCAGGTGCTGGATTCGTACCAGGGGCTGGGCCTGAACGTGAAAGGCGTAGATTCCAAAGACCGTTTTTATGCGGCTTTAAAGGGACTGACCGATCCGGAAGACAAACGCAAGGCGATCGGCCGGACCTTCATCGAGGTTTTTGATGACGAAGCCCATAAGATACAGGACGTAAAATGGCTGGGACAGGGCACCATTTACCCGGATATTATCGAGTCGGTGTCTGTCAAGGGGCCTTCAGTGACCATTAAGTCGCACCACAATGTGGGCGGCCTGCCCGATTTCATGAAGCTTAAAGTAGTGGAGCCGTTAAAGCTGTTGTTCAAAGACGGTGTACGGCAGGTAGGGCGGTCGCTCGGTATGCCCGATCACCTGATTTCAAGACATCCCTTCCCCGGTCCGGGACTGGGCATCCGTATCCTGGGCGATATTACGCCTGAAAAGGTGGCTATCCTTCAGAACGTGGATGCTATTTTTATTCAGTCCCTGCGGGACAAAGGGCTTTATAATTCTATCTGGCAGGCAGGCGCCATACTTCTCCCCGTGCAGAGCGTGGGCGTTATGGGCGACGAAAGAACATACGAAAACGTGGTGGCCCTGCGGGCAGTAACCAGCGTAGACGGTATGACCGCCGACTGGGCGCATTTGCCGTACGATTTCCTGGGTGAGGTTTCCAACCAGATCATCAACAAGGTGAAAGGCGTAAACCGGGTGGTATATGATATCAGCTCGAAGCCGCCGGCTACGATTGAGTGGGAATGAGGAAGAGTTAAAAGTTAAAAACGAAAAGTTAAAAGTTGCGGAACAATTCTTATATAGAAAATACTAATGTTGTACCGAAATTTTTAACTTTTAACTTTTCACTTAATTATTCACTGCCTGCTTTTTCTGTGCCGCCACACCCGCCGGGGTGGTTTCGCGGCCTTTCCGGGAAGCGCGGTTACGTACGTAGCGCACCCGCTCTTTTTCGAGGAGGAATCCTACGAGGATATAGAGGGAAAAGATGGTCAGAATAGCTACTGACAGCTGGGTATTGGTGAAATACTGCCGGGAGAAGTAAACAGCCGAGGTAAACAGGATAGTGAACCCGTAAAGGATAAACGACGCAACCGGGTGCGAGAGACCCAGGTCTACCATCAGGTGGTGAACGTGGCTCCGGTCAGCAGAGAACGGCGATTTTCCTCTCAAAATACGGATGCTGAACACCCGTAGGGTATCAAAAATAGGCACCGAAAGCAACGCAATAGCAATAACCGGGGCATTCTGGTGAACGTTTTCACTGGTTATATTCACATTCAGCTCAACAAATTTAAGCGCCATAACAGCTACCCAGAAACCAACCACGAGCGAACCGGTGTCGCCCATAAATATCTTGCTTGTTTTGGAGAAGTTAAAGCGCAGGAAGGCAAACAGCGCGGCCGAAAGGCTGAAGCCCAGGCAGGCCAGCGACCAGTAACCGTTCAGCATAAACCAGAGCGCAAAGCCTCCGCTGGCAATCATGGCTACCCCGGCCGAAAGCCCGTCTATGCCGTCAATCAGGTTAAAGGCATTGATCAGGGCAACGATCAGGAAAATGGAAAACAGCACACTGATGATGTACGGAAGCTCATGAATGCCGAAGATCCCGAAGAAGCTGGAGATGCGCAGGTCACTTCCTACCACAATAAGCAGGGCCGTAAGGATCTGTGAAAAGAATTTTTTTACGGCGCTCAGGCCATAGATATCGTCTTTGATGCCCAGGAAAAACAGGATGACCGTGCAGGCAAATACCTTATGCATGAGGTAACCCTCGTCCATGAAGTTCCAGATCATGTAGCCGATCAGGGTTCCGGCAAAAATACCCACGCCCCCGAAGGTGGGCACGGGATGTTTATGCGAGCTTCTCTTAATCGGGCTGTCAGACAGATTCCGCTCTTCACAAATGTTCCTGATCACCGGAATTGCCTGCCATGTGACCGCCAATGCAGTTAACCCTGAAATAATTACCCTGAAAAGATTATCAGTGATTAACTCTTCAAATATCAAGCTCATATAAGTGGCACTAAATTATTCTCTACTGTTTCCGTTCTGTTATAATAAGAAAAGCAACTTTTCGGCAAAATTTATTTGCATGGTTCTGTAAAAATATACAATAGTAGTAATTATAAAAAAAAAAGTTAGTTTACGGTCCTTTTTTTTATCGGAATTGCCGGATTTCCCCTGGAAATGGTCCATTCTTCCAAATTACGGGTGGCTACGGAGCCCACAGTGAGCACAGCGTGGCTGCCGACGGTCACTCCCGGGCATACCACTGTTTTGGCGCCCAGCCAGGCCCCTTCTTCTATTACTATAGACCCCGTTATGAGGTTAAAGGTTGCTTTGCTGAAATCGTGATTACCGGTCAGCAGCATAGCTCCCTGCGAAAGACAACTGCTGGCCCCGACCTTTACCATCACCAGGTTATCGATCCATACGTCTTCGCCTATCCAGGCGTGGTCACCTATTTCGAGGAACCACGGGTATTTTATATTCACATTGGGCTTAATCACCACCCCCTGCCCTATCTTTGCGCCGAAGGCCCTCAGCACCGCACATTTTACACTTACCGGTAAAGGTAGCTGGGAGTGGATCAGTGCTTTGCTGAACAAGTGCCAGAGCAGTCTTTTCAGGACGCCGGCCCCGTGGTCATATTCCGGGTTGCGGTATTTGCTTAAATCTACTTTCATTTGTCCTGGTTTAAGCGGTTTAACAGCAGCGTGCTCTTGTCGCGCCCTTCCTGCAGCCTGTCGCCCAGGAACCGGCTGGTGGCGGTAAAATGTTTTTCATAGGTGCGCCGGTCTCCGATCTCCAGGATGTTCGTCCACTCATGAACAGCCGTATGGTAAGCCAGGTCATCAATGTAATTGGATTTGTCGGTAAGCGCGGTTTCCAGCGATTCGCGCAGGAGGTCTTCGTTGTAAAAAAGATATTCGGCCAGGCCCACCCGCAGCCGGAAGGGCGGTGTCTGGCAGACCATATTTTTGTAGGGATCAATGCCCAGATCGGCCCAGGTACAGACCATGGTCAGCAGGCTCAGGTGCGAGTTGGGCTTGTGGTTGCTGCCGGGATTCAGGGTGTATTCGCGCATGAGGGAGTCATCGAGCATCATTTTTGCCTGCGGTACGGAAAAGACCTTTTCGCGGGCTTTCATTACGCGGGATTCCAGCATTTTCCGGTTCTGGGTGATCATCCACCCGAAAAGCTCGTTCTCGATCTGAGCGAATTTCCGTACATCCCGGATAGCGAACGGGTTCTCGAAAGCCAGGCCCGAATACACGTGCGGCTTGTAGGAGAATATCCGGAGGGTAAGGAGCAATTTGATATTGTCAATCCCCTGTATCTGGCTTTTGTCTTCCCAGGGGTACGTTTTGCGGTGCATAAAGGCCGTGCCCAGGCTTTCGAAACCCACGTGGGTGATCACCTGTATGTCGGCCATCATCTGGTCATGGGCCCGGTAGCTTTCCAGCTCTTCCACGCGGGCCCCTGTGGCTTCGTACAGGGCTTTCAGCTCTTCAAAGGCTTCGTTGCTGCAGCGATGCCTGTACATGGCCACGATCTCACCCTCAGGCGAAATTGACGGCCCGAAAAGGGCATGCGAGCCTACAATCCGGGCATCGTGCGGCAGGTATTTTTCAAAGGCCTGGATTTCGGGTGTTTTCACGGAGGTCTGTCCTGTGACCACAGCACCAAACTTGGTCGAAGGCCCGGCCACACGCACCACTTCTTCTATGCGTTCGGTTTCAACGGCATACATGATGATGTCGCTGATACGGGATACGGCTACCGCGTCTTCCAGCACATGGATACCGGGCAGGGCTTCCCGAAGCGTTTCCGTACGGGCAGGAAGGTCACAACCGTAGACCTCGTAGCCTTTTTGCGCCCATATCCGGGCAAAAAGCTTCCCCATATCGCCCAGTCCGATTACACCGATCTTCATCTGCTATTTTTTGAAAAGACAAATTTACCGCAAATGGGCAGGAAATAAAAGTGAGGGGGGAAAAAGGTTCGGGGGAGGGTAGTTCCGAGTGATGAGTTCCGAGTGATGAGTTCCGAGTGGCGAGTGGCGAGTGATGAGTAGTTAGTGGCGGGGGCATGTAAAAGAAATCGCAGAGCCCGTTGGTGACAGGCTCTGCGATGAAAGAGGGTTCCGTGATACGGCTTACTTCTCCAATCCGTACTTTTCGAAGTACTTTTTGGCCAGTCTTTTCTGCTTGTCGTCGAGGTTCACCTCTGCACCCCGGATGAAGGCACGGGTTACTTTGGCGGTACGCATATCCAGGATATCCCCTTCACTGATTATAAAAGTAGCATGCTTGCCCGTTTCCAGGGTACCTACCCATTTATCGATCCCCAGGATCTTCGCGTTGGATGAGGTAATCAGGGCCAGTGCTTCTGCTTTGGTCAGTCCGTGAGCTACGGTGCTGCCCGCTACAAAAGGCAGGTTACGGGTTCTCCAGTAAGAGTCATTGTAATGAAGCCCTACAGTCAGGCCTTTTTTTACCAGGTAAGCTGGGAGCTTATAGGCTTCCCATACGTCAGAGTCTGCCCTATCGGGTAAGCGGTGGGTAGGCGAGACAATAATGGGAACGTTGTTTTCTTTCAGCGTCTGGATGGCCAGGTCGGAGGTCACCGATCCAACCACTACCGGGTATTTCACGCCTGCTTCTTTGCAGAAATTAACGGCCTCGATGACTTCTTTATCGGTTCCTGCCTCAATAAACAGGCGTTGCTCACCGGTAAGCACCCCGTTCAGGGCCGACAGCTTCAGGTTATCGTACGGGTTGCCGCCTTCTTTCTGCGCCACTGATTGGGCAAAGAGCTCGCGGAGCTCATCGATGGTTTTCTGGTAGCGCTCGTTCTTCTGAAGCTCACGGGTCATGGTCTGAAAATTGAAGCTGGGCGTCATTCTTCTGGGCCAGTGCAGCCACATGCCGTCATCGGCTTTCAGCACGGCGTCTTCCCAGTTCCATCCGTCCAGGTAAAAAACAGATGAACGCCCGGAGATAATTCCGCCGGTAGGTGTAGCCTGAGTAATCAGCACCCCGTTGCCGCGAACGGTAGGGATGATCTCCGAGTCGGTGTTGTAGGCCACCAGGGCACGTACATTGGGGTTATAGTCTCCCAGCTCGTTGTAGTCAAGCGTAGGCCGGCTGGATTCTATTTCGGCCAGTCCGAGGGTATTGGCCGGCGATATGATGCCGGGATAGATATGCTTCCCTTCCACATTGACTTTCTGGGCATTGGGATATTTGGCCGAAAGGTCAGATGCCGAGATTTCTTTGATCAGCCCCTTTTCAATCAGCATGGAGCCCGAAGCATGCTCGGTTCCGTTACCGACAAAAATGTGCGCATTGTAGAAAAGAACAGGGCCTGGCGCTGCTTTTCCCGCTCCCGGATTCTGGGCAAACGCCGTCCCGGTTAGCAGGCAAAATAGGAATATTATAAGTTTTTTCATTTACCGCTGGCGTTTAAAATACGTAAGAAAAGGTCAAGGTTTTCAACAGATACTCCGTCATATTCCATGATGTCATCGCAGTGAATATGTTCCTGGCGCTGACGCATCACCGGTCTTTCGGTAGGGGCGCCTTTGCCTTTTTCAGCCAGGAGGATCTGGATCAGCCGGTTTTTCTCATCCCGGAGCTCTTTGTCTTTCTGATCCTTGGTATCCAGGTCAAAATAGACGGCACCGTCAATGATGGTTTTTTCCGGCTTGGCGTAGATCGACAAAGGATTGTCTGTCCACAGTACCAGGTCAGCATCTTTTCCGGTCTTTATTGAGCCCAGGCGGCTGTCGAGGTGCAGCATTTTTGCCGGGTTCAGCGTAACGGTTTTCCAGGCCTCTTCTTCGGTCAGTCCGCCATAAAGAACGGTTTTGGCAGCTTCCTGGTTAAGTCTCCTGGCCATTTCGGCGTCATCGGAATTGATGGCCGTGGTGATGCCCATTTTGTTCAGGATGGCCGCATTAAACGGTATGGCTTCTTTTACCTCCATTTTGTACGCCCACCAGTCGGCGAAAGTAGAACCGTTGATGCTTCTTGCTTTCATTTTATCGGCTACCTTGTATCCTTCCAGGATGTGCGTGAAGGTGTTGACTTTGAAGCCCAGGGAGTCAGCCACTTTCATAAGCATATTGATCTCCGACTGCACATACGAGTGGCAGGTGATGTTCCGCTCGCCGTTCAGGATTTCTACCAGCGCATCCAGCTCAAGATCTCTCTTCGGTGCGGTCAGGCCGGTTTTCACTTTTGCCTTGTTGTAGTCTTCCCATTCTTTTTTGTAGGCAATGGCACGGGTGAAGGCATCAACAAACACCTGCTCTACGCCCATACGGGTGATGGGGTAACGGTTAGGTGTGGTGCTGGCATTGCCTCTTTTCACGTTTTCACCGAGGGCAAATTTGATAAATTTCGGAGAATCCGGGATGATCAGCTTATCGGGTGTCTCGCCCCATTTCAGCTTAACAATAGCCGATTGACCGCCGATACAGTCGGCCGAGCCGTGCAGCAGCTGAGAAGTGGTCACTCCACCGGCCAGCTGGCGATAGATATTGATGTCTTCAGAGTTGATGACATCTTCCTGCCTTACTTCAGAAGAAACCGATTCTACCTCGTTGATTGAGAACAGGGCAATATGGCTGTGCTCGTCAATGATACCGTTGGTCAGGTGCTTGCCGGTACCGTCAATCACTTTTGCATTGCCGGCCGCCAGGTTCTTCCCTACCGAATGGATCTTCCCGTTTTTCACCAGCACATCGGTAACGACAGTACCTTCTTTCTCGTTGGTCCATACAGTAGCGTTCCTGATCAGCAGGTCTTCCTGCTTAGGCAGCTCTTTGTTTCCGTATGCTACAAACGGGTACAGCACGGCTCCTTTTGCGGCAGCAGGGCGGCCGGCGTTCCGGGCGGAATCCTGTCTGGCAACGGCTGCATTTTCTTCGATCAAAGTAGCATTCCAGTTAAAAGGCTGACCTTTGGCATCTACTCCCTGGCCGCTGATCTTTTTACCCGAGATCAGGCCGGTCAGGCGGGAGATCCCCTCGTTGCCTTTGCGGTAAGAGATGGTCAGGAAGTCTTTGTCGCGGGTTACGGTTGGCTTCACCTTCACGGTATCCAGCGCCAGCTCCAAAGCGGGCTTATCGGGTTCTCCGGAAACGGTGAGGCGGTTAAAGCCCGGTATATTGGTATTGTATTTACCGGCTATATCGGTCAGCGAGATGTCATTGACCACAAACCGCGCTCCCTGCACCCAGTTTTCCAGAATTTTGGTCTTTTCTTCAAAGAGCTCTTTGTCGGTGATCAGGAAGTTAGCCAGGAGCCCGGCTTTCAGGGTACCTACCTTATCTTCAATTTTCAGCACGCGTGAAGGGTTGACCGTCAGGGCTGCCAGGGCATCTTTTTTGCTCAGACCCGCTTTGATGGCGGCCTGCAGCTGGGTAAAGAATGCCGATTTCATAGGAAGATCAGACGCCGTGAAGGAGAAATCTATGCCTTTGGAAGCCACTACCGCCGGGTTGGCCGGTGCCAGCTCCCAGTGCTTCAGATCGGCCAGGGCTACATTCTCAGCATCCACAGGGTCTTCCACATCCAGGGCTTTCGGGAAGTTCAGTGGAAGAATGAGGTGCGTATTCAGCGCTTTAATCTCATCGATCCGTTTGTAGTCGTCACCTCCTGATTTGATGATGTATTTCACGCCGAACTCATTGCCCAGCTTACCAATCCGCAGCGCATCGTGGAAACCAGCGCTCTGGAAAACCGAAGGCAGGCTCTGATTGGCAGCGAAGGCCTCCAGCGAGAGGTTCTTTTCCTGAAGGTTTTTCGCCTTTTTATACCAGTCGGCATCGTAGTAGGTCTGGCGCAGGAGAGCCACACAACCCATCAGCGAAACGGGGTAGGTCTGGGGGCTCATGCCTTTCAGGAACGAATAGTGTGAAGACACATCGGCTTTCAGCAGCGCTTTGCTGTCTTTTTCTTCGCCCAGGGTAACCAGCACCGAATTTCCCCTGACAATACCGTCTTTCACGTGGGAAACCACCGAACCGAAGCCGATCTTACGGAGCTCTTCAGCTGCTTTCGCATTGATAGTGAACATTTCGGCCGCTTTCACTTCGGGCTTGATCGCCTGGTTATAGGCATAGGCGCCCTGCTTTTCCGATTCGAATTTCATTTCATAGAAATTCCCCCTGCCTCCCATAGGTCTGCGGAGCTCGGGAAGGCCGTAATCGGAGTAGATGTCAACAAAGGAAGGGTAGATATGCTTCCCCTGCAGGTCAATCACCCGGGTTGATTTCGGATAGTCGAAGTTTTTCCCGACTTTCTCAATTTTATCCTCCTTTACCAGGAGCCACGCATCTTCGAGAACAGTACCCGGATCCACGTGCACGGTAGCATTCTTAAATAAGTAATAGCCGGGCCGTTTATCCTGCACCCCGTTTTGATTGGGTTGTGCAAAAACCGCCGACTGTCCTGCTAAAAGAAGCAACAGTAGAAATACTTTCTTCATATTTTACAGTTTAGGTTTTAATTCCGAAATTTATATAAATCTCCGAATATTCGGGCAGGGGAAGAGCAATCAATCGATATAAATATTGTTTTCGTGGATAAGCATCAGGATTATTTCCACCCGGATAACGTTTTTGACCGTCCATGCCTTATTTTTGCACCACGATAGCTAATTATATAAATTTTTTAAACCTTTAAATGAAACCAACATTATTGATTCTTGCTGCCGGTATGGGCAGCCGCTACGGTGGTATCAAGCAACTTGATTCTTTCGGTCCCAACGGTGAAACGATCATTGATTATTCTCTTTTTGATGCCATACGAAGTGGTTTCGGCAAGGTGGTTTTTATTATCCGTGAAGAGCTGAGAGAAGAATGCACCCGGCTGTTCGGACCCAAGCTGGAAGGAAAGATCGAGTATGATTTTGCCATCCAGGGATTTGATTCGTACCTGCCGTCCGACCTGAGCGATGTAAAACGCGAGAAGCCCTGGGGAACGGGACATGCCGTGCTCTGTGCCTGGAAGAATACCCAAACTCCTTTTGCCGTGATTAACGCCGATGATTTTTACGGTCGCGAGGCTTTTGAAACCATTGCTGATTTTCTTAAAAACGATACTGACGAAACGGTTCATACGCTGATCAGCTACCAGCTGAAAAATACGCTTTCTGAAAACGGTACCGTATCCCGGGGAGTATGTACCGTAGATGACGAAGGTTTTCTTACCGATGTGGTGGAAAGAACGAAGATCGAGCGGCTGCCCGACGGAAACATCGTTTTCCACGACCTGGGCGAGCCCCGGATCCTGGACGATAATACGCCCGTTTCGATGAATTTCTGGGGCTTTAAACCCGGTGTTTTCCCCGAGATCGAGAAGATGTTCCACGCATATGCCCGTGCGAATTTTAATGCCCCAAAGGCCGAGTTTTATATTCCGAAGGTAATGAGCAACCTGATGGAAGAGGGAACCGGGAAGTGCAAGGTATTTACCAATTCTTCTGACTGGTTCGGCGTTACTTACCCGGAAGATAAGGAACCTGTGCGCAATGCGATCGGGAAGCTGATTGAAGAGGGCCAGTACCCGGAAGTACTCTGGTAAGATTATGGATATTGTATGGATACACGGTTTTGGTGAGGATTCTTCCGTATGGGAAGATTTCCTGCCCGCAATTCACTCGTATTATACCTCGCACGTGTTTGATCATGCCGGCTTTACAGGCTATGTGTCGATAGAGGAATATGCGAATGCGCTGCGGATTTTCCTGGCCGGGAAAGGCATTGAAAAACCGGTGCTCATCGGGCATTCCATGGGCGGGTATATTGCATTGGAATATGCCGCCCGCTACCCCGACCAGGTACACGGACTTGGTCTTTTCCATTCTTCTGCTGCGGCCGACAGCGAACAGAAGAAGAAAGAACGGGATAAAACCGGTGCGTTTATTACTCAAAACGGTACAGCCGCCTTTATTAAGAATCTTTATCCCAATATGTTTTCCGAAGGCTTCAGGCAGGAAAACGCTGATTTTCTGGCGCAGAATATCCGGAGGTATTCGGAATTGAGCGCGCAAGCCCTGGTCAGCGCTACCGAATCCATGAAAAACCGGCGTGACCACCTGGAAACCCTCCCAACCTTCATCTTCCCTGTATTCCAGATCCTGGGGAAACAGGATACGTTTGTGCTGCTGGAAAAGGCGCTGGAGCAAACCGCGCTCCTGCAGCAGCCATCTGCGCTGATCCTGGACACGATTGCCCATGCCGGTATGTTCGAGGCTCCCTCCCTGTGTGCTGATTTTATCAATCACTGGCTGGGAAGCGACGGCGCCTGAAAAGGCGGATGGCCGGTATTTTCCTTTTTGAACAGCCCTTTACACCTTGTAGCTCCTGTGCGCATCCAGCTTCAGGAAGATAAAGAGGAGTATGGTAAACGAAAGCAGCGATGAGCCCCCGTAGCTCATGAAGGGCAGCGGTATACCGATAATGGGGATAAGCCCGATGGTCATACCGATGTTAATGAGCAGGTGAAAGAAGAGGATGCTGGCTACCCCGTAGCCGTAGATCCGGGCAAATTTGAATTTCTGCTTTTCTGCCAGATTAAAAATACGGGTGATCAGGATAAAATACAGGCCTATGACCACAAAAACGCCCACAAAACCCCACTCCTCGCCCACGGTACAGAAAATAAAGTCGGTTGACTGCTCGGGAACAAAATCAAATTTGGTCTGGGTGCCCTGCAGGTAGCCTTTGCCCGTTAGTCCGCCTGAGCCGATGGCCAGCTTAGACTGGCTGATGTTCCAGCCCGCTCCCAACGGGTCTACGTCAGGGTTGACCAGCACCCGGATACGGTTCTGCTGGTGTGGGGCAAAAACATGGTTAAATGCAAAATCTACCGCCAGCACAAAGACGCTGAAAAGGATAAAAAGGCCGATGACCCGCTGCAGGTTCTGGCGATTTCTATCGTAGCGTTTCAGGAAAAGGTACCAGAACAAAACCGCTACCAGTGCCAGGCCGAGAATAACGATCCATATCTGGTCTTCAAATACGAGCCCGAGAATAAACAGAGCCACAAAAGCGAGAAACAGGGCCGGGTAAACACCGGGCAGGCCCTCGCGGTACAGGATGATGATAAAGGCGGCAAAGGCCAGTGCAGAGCCTGTTTCTTTCTGCAGGATGATGATCACCGGCGGTATAAAGATAAGCAGGCAGGCTTTGACCAGGTTATCCAGCTTGCTGACGGTTACCCCCTGGGTGCTCAAGTATTTGGCCAGCGCCAGCAGGGTGATGGTCTTGGCCAGCTCGGCCGGCTGAAACTGGAAGCCCCCGAACCGGAGCCAGGAGTGCGATCCTTTAATATCAGGCGCTATAAAAATAGTGAGAATAAGAACGAGTATCCAGAACCCGTAGAAAATGTAGGCGAAGGTATCGTATACTTTATAATCAATAAACAGGATGATCATTATAATAACAAATGCCAGCACCATGAACATGATCTGCTTGCCTGCGTTGTGATCCAGCGAGTAAATGGGCCTGGGGTTATCTACGTTGTAAACTGCTGCATAGATATTGACCAGACCGATGACCAGCAGTATGATGTAAATCCATACGGTGGTCCAGTCCAACCCCTTCTTGATGTCTATTTCTCTTGCCATATTATAGTGCCTGTGATCTTCCGGCTACAGTGGTGTAGCGGGTGTTCATAATGTATTCTTTCTGTGCTTCGCGATTGTGGCTGCCTTTCAGGAATTTTTCCATGAGCAGACCGGCTATAGGGGCTGAGGCAGACCCGCCGTAACCCGCATTTTCCACTACCACTGCAATAGCAATTTTAGGGTTATGCTTAGGGGCAAAGGCAATAAAAATGGCATGGCTTTTTCCTTTGGCGTTCTGGGATGTACCCGTTTTGCCGCAGACCTCCACATCTTTGATTTGCGCCGCGCGGCCGGTACCGGCCTGAACCACCAGCTCCATGCCTTTGACCACTTCTTCAAAATGCCGTTTGTCAATCTCGGTTTTATTGATCTCCGTAGGTGTTGCTTTGCTCTTGGCCACATCCAGGCCCGTGCTTTTCACAATGTGCGGCGTGATCCAATATCCCCTGTTGGCGAATACAGTGGCCAGGTTAGCCAGCTTCAGCACATTTACCCCATATTCTCCTTCCCCGATACTGATGGAATAGATGGTAGAGTATTTCCACTGGTTTTTACCGTATATTTTGTCATACCGCTCTGGCGTAGGGATAATTCCCTGTGTTTCGGAGGGAAGATCTATTCCCAGCTTCCGGCCAAAGCCAAAACGCATGATCTGCTCATCCCATTTTTTCAGCCCCTCGGCCACGGGGATAGCCCGGCCGGTTTGCGGGTCATTATGCACAATACGTCGCAGCACATTGTCAAAATACGGGTTACTCGATCGTTGGATAGCCGTATACAGGTTCGCCGTTTCTCCGGCACTGTGCATGGCAAATTTACTGTTTCCTGACAGGGAAGAAGCAGGCGTTATGACGCCGTCGCCCAGCCCGATGGCGGCCTGAACCAGCTTGAAGGTAGAACCCGGCCTATAAAAGGCCGCTACCGGCCGGTTGTTCAGCGGGCGGTCAGGGTCACGGGTCAGGGCCCGGTAATTTTTGGAAAATTCACGCCCGGACAGCAGGGCGGGATCGTAGGTGGGATAAGACCCGATGGCGATGATCCCGCCGGTAGAAGGCTCAATGGCCACCACAGCCCCTACTTTGCCCTGGAAGAGGGAGTCGGCCAGCTGCTGAACGCCCAAATCGATATGGGTATAGAGGTTGTTGCCAATCACCGAGGCCGTATCGTAGCGCCCCTCGTGGTAGGAACCTTTATCTTCTCCCTTGGAGTTCATCAGCACCAGGCGGCTGCCGCGGGTTCCGCGGAGCTCCAGCTCGTAATATTTCTCCAGGCCGGCCAGGCCGATGTAGTCGCCTTTGCGGTAGTATTCTTCTTCCTGCTCCTCGTATTGCTTTTTGGGAATCTCACCAATATACCCCAGGGCATTGGCCATGGTGTTCCCGGGATAGGTACGGTAAAACGACTGTTCGAAATGGAAGCCGGGGTACTGGATCATGGCATCGATCACGCCGGAGTATTCCTGCTTGGACAGCTGGCGCAGGAACAGCGAAGCCCGCAGCCTGGAGTAGTCGCGGGCCTGGGCCAGCATGGAATCCACATATGGCTTATCAATACCGAAAAGGTTGCAGAAAGAGACCGTATCAAACGGCAGCACCTTCTGAGGAATCACGTACATGTCGTATACCTCCTCATTGGCCACAATGAGCTTTCCGAAGCGGTCGTAAATCTGGCCGCGTAACGGAATGCTCACCTCTTTCCGCACGGAATTTAATGCCCCGATGGTGCGGTAATCTTTGTCAATGACCTGCAGGTAAAACAGCCGGAGCAGGTAAATGGCACCGATGGTATAAATAAAAATAAGTATAGGAAATTTCCTGTTTTCGAACATGCACCTTACGATCTGGAATTGAGATACAAAGTTCTGAAAATTTACGGTCTTTTAACAGCATTTCCCCATATTAAAATTATACTCCTTTACCAGAGCGTTTCCCCCTTGTAGAAGTCGAGCAGCTTAGACCGTAACACCGCCTCATATTGCGCCGAGATCAGGTTAATATTCGCCCGGTCGAGGTTGTTTTTGGCCGTAAGGTAATCAATGGAATTGCCTACCCCTTGGTTAAAACGGGTTTCAGCAGCCCGGAAAGACTCTTTGAAGGCTTGCACCTGGCGTTCCAGCGTTTCGCAGCGCTCAAGGGCGGTCTGCAGGTTAATTGCAGCCTGGTCTATGGCCTGATCCAGCCCGGTTCTGGCGGCATGGGCGGCTATCTCGTTATTTTTCACGTTTAAGCGCGCCACTTTTACCCGGTTGCGCTGCTCCAGCCCGTTGAAGACGGGAATGTTCAGCGAGAGACCGAAGGAAGAAAAGAAGTTGCCTGTGAGCTGACGGGTATAGGGAATATTATCGCTGGCATAATTACTTACCTGGCGCATAACCGGGTACTGGGCTCCGCCGATGCTTACAAAATCAGACGATGCCACGGTATTGGTATTCAGGAGAGTACTGGTGCTGGCCGCGCTGGAGTAGTTGGTATTCACATTCACCCCCAGGCGTAAGGTAGGCCAGAGCTGTCCCCGGGCCACGTCAACGGCCTTCTCCGCACTTTTCACCCGGAAGTCGGCGGCTTTTATAGCAGCAAAGCGCTGCAGGGCCGTTTCATACACTTCCTCCGCCCGGGCTCCGTAAAGGCCGGGGAGCTCGGGATTGATCTTTTCGAGGGTCATGGGACTGCTGTAAGGCACGTTCATAAGCCGGCAAAGGTTCAGCCTCGAAGATTCCACGCTGTTGGTAGCGCTGATGACAGATAATTGCTCACCGGCATATTGGCCCTGGAGGTCTGAAAGCTGGGAGGGCGGAATACTCCCGTCCCTGTTCAGCACTTCCAGCCGCTCTACCTGCTTCCGGGTAAGCTCCAGCTGGCTTTGCATCTGGTTAAGTACGTCTTCATTGGTCAATGCGGTAAGGTAGGCCAGGATCACCTCAATGGTGAGATTGTCTTTGGCCTGCTGCAGGTCCATGCGGGCCGCCTCGTACCCGAAACGGTCGCGGGCTACGGCATTGTTCAGCGCTCCACCGCTGAAAAGAACAACCCCTGCGCTTACCCCGTAGTTTCCATAGCCCAGCTGGTTATTAACGTAGGCATTGGTGAAGGGGTCTATGCTGCGGCCCTGGTTAATGCCGTGGCCTACCGAGGCGTTTACGCCGGGCAGCTTGTTCAGCCGTGACTGCTGAAGCTGGATCTCACTGTTCTGAGCCTGGATACCCGACTGGTTGACAGCCGGGTTATTTTTCAGGGCGGTTTCAATGCATTCTTTCAGGGAAAGCGTAGTCTGGGCCATTCCTGTGGTGTACAGGAGGGATAATATTAGGAATGTTAGTTTTTTCATAATTTTTGTTTTTACTTTTTTTCAAAAAAAAGTAACGGCAGCGGCCGTCCGTAAAAAAACATTCACAAAATAATGTCCTCTTAAAAAATTGTCTGTCAACTATTTAAGAACAATAATCTCTTTTGAAACCCAATTTTTTAAACGGACTATTTTGTGATATATGGTACATTAATTTTATTATTTAGATAATAATTAAATTATACAATTATTTTTATATTGTATATGTTAAATATATAATTTTTCAATTATCTATTCTTCCGTCCAGTAGATGGATGGTGCGTGTGCCGTAGGCCGCGTTTTTTTCACTGTGGGTGACCTGGATGATGGTCATGCCTTCTTTGTTTAGCCGGGAGAAGAGTTCCATGATTTCTTCGCCTTGTTTGCTGTTCAGGTTGCCGGTAGGCTCATCGGCCAGCAGCAGGCGGGGTTTGGCAATGAGTGCCCGGGCTATGCCCACCAGCTGCTGCTGTCCGCCCGACAGCTGTGCCGGAAAGAGGTCTTTTTTACCTACGATATTGAAACGGTCAAGCATATCGGCAACGAGGGCTTTGCGCTCGCTTGCCTTTATGTCCTGGTAGAGCAGCGGGGTTTCGATGTTCTCATACACGGTGAGCTCATCAATGAGGTGGTAGGCCTGGAACACAAACCCGATGTATTGCCTGTAGAGGGCCGATCGCTGCTTCTCTTTCAGGGTGTGCACCGGCTCCTGCAGGAAAGTGTACTCGCCTTCGTTGAAATCGTCGAGCATACCCACCACGTTCAGCAGGGTGGATTTGCCCGAGCCTGAAGGCCCCATGATGGAGATAAACTCGCCTTCTTTTACGTTCAGGTCCACGTCTTTGAGGAGATACACCCGGTTTCCGCCGGTGTTCACCCATTTGTAAATTCCTTTTAGTTCTAGCATATTTTTGGTTTTTGTTTTCCGTAAAGTTGTTTTTTCGTTTTTCTGATGAGCTATATTCTGCGTTGGGGAAAAACGGCTTTACAAAAACACGACTTTACATTTATTCTGTTCTTAAACTTTTCACCGGGTTAGCTACGGCTGCCCGGATGGCCTGGTAGCTTATTGTGGCTCCCATAATTAAAACGCCTATGCATCCGGCCAATAAAAATATTTCCCAGGTGATGGATATACGGTAAGCGAAATCCGCCAGCCAGGCATTCATCACTACCCATGAAACCGGGAATGCAATTAATAATGCCAGCATAACCAATTTTATCAGATCTATCGATAACAGCTTTACCAGGCTTCCTGTTGAAGCGCCAAATACTTTCCGGATCCCCATTTCTTTAATACGCTGACCGGTCGTGAATGTAATCAATCCGAATAGCCCCAAACAGGCAATGCTGATAGCTAAACCTGTAAACAACAGCATTAACTGGCCCTGCTTCTCTTCTGTCTCGTATTGTTTCCGGAAGCTCTGATCTAAAAAACTGTATTCAAATGGCGTATCCGCATCAAATTTCTGAAAAGTGCTCTTTATATCCTGAATCGTCTCCTGTATATTCTGCCTGCTTATGCGTACGTAAACATTATTTTTTTCTTTCGTTGAAAAAGATCGTTCCATGATCATGGGTTCTATTTTATGCTGCAGAGAATAGGCATGAAAATCTTTTGTAACGCCAATAACCGTTTTAACGAGAGGTCTCCGGTCAGAACCTGTGAGTACCTCTATTTTCTTCCCGATGGCACTATTCCATCCTTTATCCCTGGCAAAGGCTTCATTGATAATTACAGAGGCACTGTCTGTGGCCAGTAGCCGGTTGAAATTTCTGCCCTGCTTCATTTTAATTCCCATTGCCGGTATATACGCATCATCAATAAACAAACCGTTGGCCAGGGTAATGTTAGGATCAATTGCACCATCTTTTTCCACATTAAATGCCTTTACCTCAATCGTATGATTACTCCCTAACGGGCTACCGGCCAAAGCTACCCCGGTTATCGCTGTTTTCTTTAACAATTCATTTCTCAGCTCGTCTGTATTCACTCTTTCATCCGTACCGAAGGTCAGTAGCCGGTTTTTATCCAGGCCCAGATCTGTATGGGTCATAAAGTGTAGCTGTCTGTAAATAACAAGTGTAGTTACAATCATGATGGTAGTGATAGTAAACTGTAAGGTGACCAGTGATTTCCGAAAAAGTACCTGGAAAGATTTATTACCTGTTTTGTTTCGCAAGGCGGGTATAATTTTGAATCCGGATAAGAATAAGGCAGGGTACAATCCTCCTATTACATTTAAGATCAGAGAAACTATGCTCAGAACAAGCAGCGTTCGCGCAATTCCGAAATTCCAAAGACTCAGCTCCTTATTGGTAAGATGATTGAATAGCGGCAAAAGAAAACAGGCCAATGCAATACTCAGCAATACGGCACAAAAAATAATTAAAAAAGATTCTGTAATAAAAAGATTCATCAGGCCCCTGCGGTCAGAGCCAATAATTTTCCGGACCGCCACTTCTTTGAGGCGGACAGACGCCCGCGCCGTAGTGATATTCACGTAATTAATCACTGCAATTACAAGAATCAGCAAAGCGATCAGAGAAAATACATAAACCGACTTTATGCTCCGGTTTACGCCAAGTTCATAACCCAAATCTGAACTCAGGTGGATAGAAGCCAATGGCTGCAGTTCTAAAGAATATCTGATATCTAAGCCCTGGCTATAGAAGTACTTTTCTATAAAAGCAGGCAGTTTTTTTTGTAAAGCACCTGCATGATCTGCATCTTTTAGCAGGATATAGGTATAAAGATAAAAATTTCCCCAGTCGGGCTTAAAGTCTTGGGGAAAGGATCGTATGGCTTCAAATGTAAAATGGGAATTGAGCGGTACATTTTCAATTATACCGGTGATACGGCAGGGAAGATCGTTCCGGAAACGAATGGATTGGTTGAACGCTGCCTCCACACTTCCAAAAAGCTTTACGGCCAGGTCTTTGGTCAGTACAATGGACTGTGGTTCAGAGAGCGCATGGAGGTGGTTACCCGCTATGAAATTATAGGTAAAAACCGAAAAGAAGCTGCTATCGCCGTACAGAACCTGATCTGCCTTCAACCGGTTCTGCTGATGTATGATCACCCCACCTGCCCCGGAAGCGATACGTACCGTTTGTTCCACTTCAGGATATTCATTTTTCAGGGCTACCGCCGTGGGCCCGGAAGTTACGGCGAAATCAAAGCTGCCGCCGTCCCACCTGCCATGAGAAACCAGCCGAAAAATCCTACTGGCCTTTTCATGGTATTTATCATAGCTCAACTCGTCTGCTATAAAAAGCGCGATCAGCCAAAACACAGTAAGCCCGAAGGCAAGCCCGCTAATGTTGATTACCGAAAAAATCTTCGTTTTAAAAAGATTCCGCCAGGCCGTTTTTAAATAGTTTCGTATCATGAGTTTTTGCTTTCCGTAAAGTTGTTTTTTCGTTTTTCTGATGAGCTATATTCTGCCCTGAAGAGAAACGGCTTTACAAAAACGCGACTTTACATTTATTCTGTTCTTAAACTTTTCACCGGGTTAGCTACGGCTGCCCGGATGGCCTGGTAGCTCACGGTAAGCAGGGCGATAACCGCCGCTGCCATGGCGGCCAGCACAAATATCCACCACTGAATTTCGATCCGGAATACAAAGTCCTGCAGCCATTTGTTCATCATCCACCAGGCAACGGGCGAAGCGATAAGCACCGAAATCAGCACCAACGAAAGAAATTCCAGGGAAAGAAGCCGGGTGATATTAAACACGGAGGCGCCCAGCACTTTCCGTACGCCGATCTCTTTGGTACGGCTAAACGCCGTGAGCGTGGCTAGCCCGAACAAGCCGAGGCAACTGATCAGGATAGCAATGGAAGTAGCCGCTATCACCAGCTTTTGGGTACGTTTTTCACTTTCATAGAATTTTCCGATGGTTTCATCGTAAAAGGTGTATTTAAACGGCACACCGGCGTACACTTTTTTCCACTCCTGTTCTACGGCCCGGAGGGCCGGAGCCCATTGGGACGGCTGCTCCGGTAAGCGGATATTGAGCGTGGTAGACGGTATTCTTTGGGTAGTAATAAGTCCGGGTTTAATTTCCGTCTGAAAACCAAACTGGTGAAAATCAGACACTACTCCCACTATAGGGTAGTTCCTGGCCTTACCGGACGGAGAAACCAGTGTTTTCCCGATGGCTTCTTCCGGCGAGCCCCATCCGTAAGCTTCCAGGGCCTTCTGATTGATGATAATCTCGTTCATGGTGTCGGAAGGCATGAAATTCCGGCCTGCCAGGAGCTTAAACCCGTATAGGGGCAGGTAATCTTTATCTCCGAATTTTATGTGAACGGCGGCCTGGATCTCCGTGGTATCTTTATAATATTTCAGGAGGCTACTGAGCATGGTGTTATCCATGGGGCGGTCACCCACGGCTGCGCCGGCTAATGCCGGGCTTCTCCCCAGCTCTTCTTTCAGTACCGTGATCTTCCCTTTATACGCGGGGTCATTGGCCACATGATCGGGTACCTGTACGGTAATCATCCCCTCTTTGTTAAAACCGGGGTTCTTATCAAGCGAAAACTGCATCTGCTCCCGGATAATGATGCTGCCGATAATAAACACCTGGGCGATCAGGAACTGGAAGATGATCAGCCCCTTGCGCAGGGAGAAAAAGTTCCGGCCGGCTACTTTTTCCGTCACCCCTTTCAGTACATTCACGGTATTGACCCGGGCCGAAAGCCAGGCGGGGTAAAGCCCTGAAAACACCGATATAGCTACAACCAGAACCCCCATAAAAGCTATCATACCGACGTAATTCATGTAGTTATGCAGGCCTTCGGGCAGGAAATCATGAAATAAACGACTGCTTATGGCGGTGAATCCGAAAGAGAGTAAAGCCGCCAGGGAGGTCACTACCAGGGTTTCAACGATAAACCGAAGAACGAGGTTTCGTTTGGAGCTGCCCAGGGTTTTACGGATACCGATCTCGCGGGCCCGCTGCGGGAGCTGGGCCGTGCTGAGGTTAATGTAGTTAATGCAGGCCAGGAGCAGCAGGAATGCGGCCGTGATGATGAGTCCGTTCAGCACCTTCCTGTCTGCGGTACGGGTTTGGGCATTATGCCGGGTTTCAAGGTGCTTCTGACTGAGCGGAAAGACCTCAAACCAGCCTTTATACTTATACTTCTCAAAGCTCTCTTTGCCCTGCTCGGCATAGATCTTATTGAGCTGATCCATGATCCTGGCAATGCCCGTTTCTGCTGAAGGCATGACAAAGATCTGGTCATTGGAGGTCATACTGGTCCAATTCGTCGCCGCTTGATCTTTTTTACGGATAGCGATAAACTGGTCATCGGCTTCAAAGCTGTTAGGGAAGTCAAAAGCCGCTATCACGGCGGATACCCTGCGGGTTACGGAATCATCATAGATAATCGTTTTGCCGATGACATCGGCCGGGACCAGGCCGGGAAAGTATTCAGCGGCTTTGGCATCCGTCAGGATCACTTTATCCGGTGCGTCCAGTGCATTCTGGGCATTCCCGGCCAGAAAACGGTGGGGAAACATCCGGAAGTAATCCGGCGTGGTAGAGACCAGCTGCACGTCTACCTCCTCCTCTCCTGTTTTACGGCGGATCTGCTCCTTTTCTTTCCCGGGCAGGGCGGCATGATGATGGTATTTGTAAAACATAGGAACGGCCAGCTCCACACCGGGGATGGTTTCGGTCAGCGCACCTAAAGCCGGCTTAGGTATGGCGGTAAAGTCACTTACCGTACCATCGCTGCTTTGGTCTTTGGCATAAACCTGGTAAATCCGGCCGGCATCAGGGATTTTGCTGTCGTAGCTGTATTCGTAATCCACCATCCGGAAAATGACCCAGGCCACGCTGATGCATACACTGAGGCCCAGGATGTTCAGGAAGGTGTAGAGGCGGTTCCGCCAGAGCTGCCGCGCAAGGGTAGTTAAAAATAGCTTGATCATAATTTTTTTGTTTTTTTGTTTTTCTGACGGGCTGTACCCGCTTTCCGGAAAAATGACTTTACGACTTCACGAAACAACAACTTTGCAACTTTACATTTATTCCGTTCTCAAACTTTTCACCGGGTTAGTTACTGCTGCTTTTATTGCCTGTGTGCTGATCGTTATCAAAGCAATAAGGATAACACCCAGACCTGCTGACGGAAATATCCACCATTCTATACTTATTTTATAAAAGAAATGCTCAAGCCAATCATTCATCAGCCACCAGGAAACAGGGAAAGCCACCAGGAAAGCGATAATAACCAGCTTCAAAAAGTCGATTGATAATAGGTATATGATTCTGCCAACTGATGCACCCAGTATTTTACGGATGCCTATTTCTTTTGTACGCTGCACTGCCGAAAAGGCTGCCAGCCCGAATAGCCCCAGGCAGGAAATAAAAATGGTCAGGATGGTAAAGCTTGCTGAAATGATACCCAATACCTTTTCATCTACTAATTTTTTCCGAAAACTTTCATCCGTAAACGTATATTCGAAAGGATAATCCGGACTGTATTTTGTATAAACAGATTGCAGTAAACCTAAACTTTCAGCAGCAGGCATATCCGGATTTAACCTGATACCGGCATTTCCTGTCCAGTCTTTAACAAAACCTATAATAAGAGGCCTGGAAGATTCATAAGGCGATCCCCACACGAAATTTTTTACTACGCCAATGATCTTTCTTTTTTCACCCTGCCAGGTAATTTCTGTTCCTACCGGTTCTTTTAAACGCATCAGCTTGACCGCAGCTTCATTCAGTATTACCGATGAGGAGTCGGCCGGGCGACCGGTTTCAAAGTCTCTTCCTTCAGCAATAGTCAGTCCATAGGTATCCATAAAATGATAGGTTGTACCGATACAGTCAATGGCTATTTTATCTTCTCCGGGTAATTGACCCGGCCAAACCACTCCCCATGAACTGGGGCCATATCCTGTAATTGAAATAGAGCTTATTGCAGCATCTGAAATAGCGCCGGCCCTGATTGCCTCCTGCCTGAAAAGCTCAAACGAGGAAGACAGTTTGTCATTTGTGGGCATTTCTATCAAACTATTAATATTATACCCTACAGGGCGATTTTTAATATAGCTGATCTGCTTATATATTATAATGCTGGAAATGATCAGACAAATGGCAAATATAAATTGAACAACAACCAGTGCCTGCCTAGTTTTAACCATTGATCCGACAGGGCTGGTTAACCCTTTTAAAGCCTTTACAGGATTGAAGGATGAAAAGAAAACGGCCGGATAGCTGCCTGCAATCATTGCTGTAATGAAAGCTATACCTAAAATTGACATCCAGGCAGGAAAACTTTTATACGGCAAAACAAGCTGAATGCCCAGCACGCTGTTAAATAGCGGAAGGAGTATATATATTAAAGTAAGCGCTATGATTAAAGCGATAAAGGAAGTTAATACCGCAGTTCCCAGGAAACTATTTATAATAGTTACCCTCGTGGCTCCGATGGTTTTACGGATGCCCACTTCTTTTATTCTTTTTTCAGAAAGCGCTGTGGAAAGATTCATAAAATTTACACAGGCTATGATCAGGATCAAAATTGCCAATACCGAAAACAAACGTACATATTCAATTCTTCCGCCGGTATTCACCCCATTTTTAAACTCATTGTATAAATGTAATTTTGTAAGCGGATAGATAAAAAGCTCGATTTTGCTGTCGTCCGGGTTATGCTTTGCGATCAGGTTTTTTATCCTGGCATTAACGCCCGATGCCCGGGCTTCTTTTTTGAGCAACACATACGTTGAATAATCAAACATTGACCAGCCGGCATCTTTCCGCCAGGATTCCTGGCTCATATAAAAATCCCAGGTGGTTATTGCCTGGAAAGAGAAACTCGAATTTACAGGATTGTCGCTGATGACCGCTTTAACGGTAAGGGGATATTGATTTTTGTATTTAACTGTTTTACCCACCGGATCATCATTCCCAAAAATGGCATTGGCCGTTGATTGGGTAAGAACAATACCTGACGGATCGGCTAGAGCAGTAGCCGCATTTCCTCTTATAAAATTAAAACTGAACATTTTTAACAAAACCGGGTCAGCTGACACTATGGAAAACTTTATTTTTTTGTCATCATAGCACAACAAACTTTTATCAGGATAGCTGACACGTGCAACATTCTCAATTTCAGGGAAATCATTTTTCAGCACATCTGCCAATGGGCCGGGAGTAACGGGATTGGTTTTTACTTCACCATTGTCGGGCAGGTTTTTAAATACAAGGAATAAACGATCACTGTTCTTATTAAACTTATCGTAACTAAACTCATTGTACACATAGAGCATCAGCAGGAAGCTGGCAGCCATACCCACAGCGAGCCCTCCTATATTGATCATAGAAGATAGCTTGTTTGCGGTAAGACTTCGCCAGGCGATTTTTAAATAATTTTTAACCATCGTTATATCTATTTAACAGGATAAGATGGGTATTCCTGCTGACTTTAATAATCCCATTCCATCAATTATTATTCCGTCCTTAATGATTTCACCGGGTTAGCTGCCGCCGCTCTGATGGCCTGGAAGCTGACCGTTACCAGGGCCATGAACAGTGCTACTGCGCCGGCTGCCGCAAAGATCCACCAACCGGTTTCTACCCGGTACGAGAACTGCTCCAGCCATTTGTTCATGGCCAGCCAGGCCAGCGGACTGGCAATGATAAAGGCAATGAGCACCAGCTTCACAAAGCCGGAGGAAAGCAGGGTAACGATCTGCAGCCCGGAGGCGCCCAATACTTTACGTACACCTACCTCTTTTACGCGCTGACGTACGGCGTAAGCCGACAGCCCGAAGAGCCCCAGGCAGGCCAGCAGCACGGCCAGGGAGGCAAAGATGTTGAATACGCGACCGGTGCGCATTTCGGCATTGTACATCTGCTGGTAGTCTTCATCCATAAACCGGAAAACAAACGGCCGGTAAGGCGCCAGCTGTTTCCATTTCGCTTCAATGGCCGCCAGGGTTTCCCGGACGTTATTGCCGTCTATTTTCACAATTGCCGTATTGGCCCAGGGGCTCGGGAAGAGCACCAGGGGACGGATGGAGGTGTGCAGCGACTCGAAATGGAAATCTTTTACCACTCCTTTCACTTCTCCGGGCCTGTACTCATCGAGGTACATTTTCTTCCCGATGGCCTCTTCCGGGCTCCAGCCCAGCGCGCGTGCCGCCGACTCGTTCAGGATAAAATGGAAGTAGTTCTCGGTGTAATCTTCGCTACTGACGTCCCGGATATCCTGAGCACTCAGGTCGGAACCGGCTATTAATTCGAGGCCCGTCACTTTAAGGTAGTCTTCATCTACCGGGTTAGCGGTTACGGCCATGGTCTGGCTCAGGTCACTGCCGCTCATATTATAGCCGCCACGGATGGTTACCGGGGTTTCGTACGCCAGCGATACCCCGCTTACAGCTGCCAGGGAATTAAGCTCTGATTTTACCAGCTCTCTCTTGTCATTCAGGTTCTGATCCATGCCCAGCAGCACCCTGTTTTCCCGCTCATAACCCAGCTTTTTCTGCTGGATATACCGGAGCTGCGAACTGATAATAAAGGTAGAAATAATCAGGAAAACCGAGATGACAAACTGGAATACGGTCAGTCCTTTGCGCAGGGCATTGCCGGAGCCCGTATTCTTAAACGCCCCTTTCAGCACTCTGACCGGTTGAAACGATGAAAGAATCAGCGCCGGGTAGCTGCCGGCCAGGAGGGCCACTGTAATCGCCGCCAGCAACGCCGCCCCCCAAACCAGCGGGTGCCCCAGGCTGGTATACGAAAGCGTAGTGCCGGCCAGGGTGTTAAAAGAAGGCAGGAGCACCAGGGCCAGCAAAAAGCTGATCATCAGTGCCAGGAAGGTCAGCACTGCCGACTCGCTGATAAACTGCCAGAAGAGCTGTGAACGCCAGGCTCCGGCCACCTTCCGGATACCTACTTCTCTCGCCCGCTCGGTACTTCGTGCGGTAGAAAGATTGACGTAGGTAAAACAGGCAATCACCAGGATGAGCACGGCCACACCTGCAATGATATAGATATAGCTGATATTGATATTGGGCGTAAAAGCGTCATAGGGAGAATACAGGTGAATGCGGGTGAAAGGTTCGAGGTCGAAATTCACTTTAAACTCGCTGTCACCCGTTTCTTTTTTCATGAACCGGTTTACTTTGTCCTGCAGGGTATTCAGTGATTCTGCCCGGTCCATCAGGAGGTAGGTAACGTAGTTGGCATTGGAATAGGTTTCTTCCTGCAAAGGCCCGAAGCTGGAGATGGAAGCCACCATGCTGTACCGGATCTGGGAATTAGACGGGCAGTCTTCCGACACCCCGGTGACCCGGTAAGGTTGCTGGCTGCTGTTCAGCAGGAGGGTTTTGCCTACGGGATCTTCCTTCCCGAAATATTTTTCAGCCAGTGAGCGGGAGATCACCACCTGGTTAGGCGCTTTCAGCACATCAGAAGCTTTCCCGCTCAGCAATTTGAAATCAAACAGTTCGAAAAACGCAGAGTCGGCGTGAAGCACGTTATCTTCCATCCAGGTTTTATCGCCGTACTTTACAATGCGGTTGTTGCTGCTCAGGCGGGTACCGCTGACCACCTCCGGGAATTGTCTCCTGAATTCGGGAAACACCTTGGTACTGGTAAAGTTTCCTTTATTTCCCGAAGTACCTATCTTGTATTCCATGATCACCCGCACGAGGCGGTCTCCCTTGCTGTGGAAGCGATCGTAGCTCAGCTCGTGCTGCAGGTAGAGCGTCAGCAGCAGGCAGCAGGTCAGCCCTACGGCCAGCCCCAGGATATTGATCAGCGCAAAGCCCTTGTTTCGGAAGAGATTGCGCCAGGCGGTTTTGAAATAGTTACGTATCATATTTTTGTTTTTTAGCTATCAGAAAGCTGATAGCTGATAGCTATTCTGTTCTCAATGCTTTTACCGGGTTAGCCAGGGCTGATTTAATGGTCTGAAAACTAATAGTCAGCAGGGCTACGGTGACCGCTATGCCACCGGCCAGGGCAAAAACACCCCAGGGGATGGTGATGCGGTAGGCAAAATCAGCCAGCCAGCGGTTCATCAGCCACCAGGCTACGGGAGAAGCCAGTACAGTGGCCATCACGACCAGCTTAAGGAAATCTACCGAAAACAGCCTGACAATGGCGTGCACGGGGGCACCCAGCACTTTCCGGATGCCGATCTCCTTCACCCGCTGGGCCAGGGCCTGGGTGACCAGCCCGAAAATTCCAAGCGCCGCCAGGAACATGCTCAGTCCACTGAAAAAGCTGAACAGGCTCAATAGCCGGCTTTCAGTGCGGTATTGCTTAGCCAGCAGGTCACCTACCCAGTTCATCTCCAGGTATTTGCCGGGGTAAAACTGCTTCAGGAGGGTTTGTACCGCTTCAGCGGCCTGCTGCGTATGGCCGGGCTCTACCCGGATCAGCATGCCTCCGTAATCGGATGAGCTTTCAGCGGCAATGAAGGTGGGCTGTAAGGGGTTTTTAAGCGACTCATTGTGAAAATCTTTGACAATTCCCACGGGGCGCGTAGGTACCCGGCGGTCCGGCACCTCCAGGTCACTGATCCCTATGGCTTTGGCACCGAAAGCCGTAACCAGCGTGGACTGGTTCAGGTAAGCATTCATGGATTGGGCCGAGTCCATCTCCATCACCTGGTCTGTATTTAATTTATCGTAGCTCAGCGTATTCCCCAGGAAACGTCCCCGCTCCAGCTTCAGTCCCAGGGTTTTCCCGAGGTCGGTATCTCCGTTGATGTAATTGACCTGAATGGTCTTATCCGGGTTTTGCGGATCCTGTATTTTCCGGCTCATGGAGCCCGCGCCGCGGGAGGGGATCCAGTTCGCGATGCTTACACTCTCAATACCGGTTTGCCGGAGAAGCTCATTTTTAAAGGCTTCTCCTTTCCCCTCCCAGGCCGTGAAATCTATGCTCAGCAGGTTCTCCTTATCAAAACCCAGGTCTTTGTTGTTCAGGTACCTCACCTGCATCTGCACCACCATCAGGCTGATCAAAACCACTATGGATACGGCAAACTGACCTACTACCAGTGTTCTTCTCACCCGGTTCTGGTTTCCGGCTCTGCCGGTATTGCCTTTCAGGGCATTGGAGGTTTTAAACCCGGAAATAATGAGGGCCGGGTAAATGCCGGTCAGCATGCTCAGCAAAACAATGAACAGAAGCGCTGCGGCTACCCGTCTGAAACCCGAAAAAAGCGTAAGGGTCAGCGGATGCTCCACGAAGTGCTCCAGGCGGGGCAGTCCTACCGTATAAATGATCAGTGCGCCGGCTGAGGCAATGGCAAAAAACAGGAAGGATTCGGTTAAAAACTGCAGGATGATCCGGCTCTTATCTGCGCCGAGTATTTTTCTTACGCCTGTTTCTTTCAGCCTGTATACTGCCCGGGCCGAACTCAGGTTAACGAAGTTTCCACAGGCAATGAGCAGCAACAGAACGGCCACGCCGGTAAAGATCCAGACATTTTTGATATCTCCTTTCACCGATTGGCCTGCAGCAAAGTCAGAATGCAGGTAAACTGCTTTCAGGGGCTGGAATTCGTATTCTGTCACATAGCGCCCCCTGTCAAAATCTTTTGCCCGGCTATTGACTTTCCGGGTCAGGGCCTCCACATCGGTACCGGGCTTTAAGAGCACGTAATTTCTGGAGAAGCCCCTGAAGCCTCCCGCTGAAAGCGTCTCCGCAGAAGGTTTTGTCACCAGCAGCATGTCTGCCCTGAAAATGCTGTTGGCGGGCAGGTCACGGATCACGCCGGTGATCAGGTAGGGCGTGCTTTCACTGGTAAAGGAGGGAACATCATAAACGGTTTTTCCTACCGGGTCTTCTCCCCGAAAATATTTATCGCGGTAGCTTTCTGTTATGACGAGGTTACGGGTACCCTGAACCAGGGTTCCGGGCGTACCCGCCAGGATCTCCAGGTCAAGCATTTCCCAGATGGTGGAATCGGCCCGGATAAAGGAGGAGCTTATACCGCTTTCATCGGTTGCATTTAATTTAAGGCGCAGGTCTGAAGAGGAGATCCGGGCGCCGGTCTCTACTTCCGGGAATTCTGTTTTGAGATGGGTCAGCATCCCCGTATAAGACGATTCATTCTTATTGTACAGTCCCGCTCCCATCTTGTCCACTGATACCAGGCGGAAGATCCGTTCGCCCCTGCTCCATTGCCTGTCGTACGACAGATCATCCATCACCACGGTGCTGACCAGCATAAAGGCGCTGAGGCCTATGGTCAGGCCCAGGATGGTGATCAGGGAATACGCCCGGTTACGGGTAAGGGTGCGCCAGGCGGTTTTGAAATAGTTCCGTATCATGGGTTTGGTGTTTTCATTCTGTTCTTAAACTCTTCACCGGGTTAGCCATAGCGGCCCGTATGGCTTTTATACTTACTGTGATCAGGGCAATGCCTAAAGTGATCAGGGCCGCCAGCACAAATACCCATCCGCTTACAGGGGTTTTGTACGCAAAGTTCTGAAGCCACCGGGTCATAGCCCAGTAACCTGTTGGCAAAGCAATGCAGGTAGCTATCACTACCGGCTTTAACAGGTCTTTTGACAGCAGGATAACAATGCCCTGCACCGATGAGCCCAGCACTTTCCGCACACCGATCTCCTTAAAGCGTTTGGCAGCCGTAAAGGAGGCCAGGCCAAACAGCCCCAGGCAGGCCACAAAGATGGCCAGGCCGGCAAACACGGTTAAGAGCGTTTGCTGGCGCAGGTCTTTCCGGTACATATCGTTAAACTGCTGATCCAGAAATTTATATTCCAGCGGGTAAGCGGGCGCCACTTTGCTATATTCCTGCTTAATGAGATCTACCCCTGCCTGAACGTTCCCCGGGTTTAATTTGACCAGGATCACCCTTTTGTCTTCTGCCGGTGAAATCACCAGAGGATCTATGTTCTCCTTTAAGCTCTGGAAGTTAAAATCGTCTATCACCCCTACAATTCTCCGTTTACCACTGTCACGTACGGTATTTTGTATCCACTTGCCAACGGCCTCCTGCGGTGTCCAGCCCAGGTTGGCAACAGCCGTTTTGTTGACCAGCACGGCTTCGGTAGTATCGGTAGGAAAACCGGCTGAAAAATCACGGCCGGCAATCATTTTTAATCCCAGCGTTTTAACAAAATCAAAATCGGCAAATTCTGTTCTGGCACTCCACCGCTCGCTGCGCCCCTCCACATCAAACACATGCGCGTCAAAAAAGCCTCCGGGCTCACCTGACATCCAGGAGACCGACTGAACGGCGCTATGCTGCTTCAGCCCGGTTTTAAATGCTTCTAAATTCCGGAAAATATCGCCGTTATCCACCGGCAGGATCACCGTTTGCTCCTGGTTGTAGCCCAGCTGCATGTTTTTCACATAGTTCATCTGCCGGGTAATGATCAGCGTGCCTACAATGAGAAATACGGAAATGCTGAACTGTACCACTACCAGCGCCTGCCGGAAAGAAGCACCGCTTTTGCCCAGGTTCAGCTTGCTTTTCAATGCCTGCACCGGTGAAAAGGCAGACAGCACAAAGGCCGGGTAGCTCCCCGCCAGGAAGCCCACTACCACAATAACCCCGGCAAGAAACAGCCACAGGTTCGCTGTATTCCACGAAACCGTCAGCGAGTAGCCCAGCAACTGGTTATACCAGGGCATGGTCAGCCAAAGCAGCAGCACCGCAAACAGGCAGGATATGAGGGTAAGCAGCACGCTTTCACCAATAAACTGCCCCACCAGGTGATTCCTGAGTGCGCCCATCACTTTGCGCAGGCCCACTTCTTTCGAACGTTCTGCCGCCCGGATAGTAGAGAGATTCATGAAATTGATGCAGGCGATCAGCAGGATGAGCACGGCAATGGAGAGGAAAATAAACACCACGGTTTTATCACCGTGCCGGATGCAGTTGCCGTATTCTCCGGACGCCTCAAAATAAATATCTTTCAACGGGGTGAGCGAAAGCCCCCAGGAGAACCCGTACTTGCGCATGTCGCTGCCAAGGTATTTTTCCATGTACTGCGGAAATTGCTTTTCTACCTGCTCCGCGGTAGTGCCGGCGCTCAGCTGCACGTACGTAAATACGCCGTTATTGATCCAGGTGGTCATATCCCCCCTGTCCTTATAGTTTTCCAGCGGCACCACCAGGTCAAACTGAAGATGGGAATTGGAGGGCACATCTTTCGCAATACCGCTTACCGTAAGGAGCAGATCTTTGTGAAGGGTGATCTGCCTGCCCATGGCCTCTTCTACCGTTCCGAAGTATTTCTTTGCCGTGCTTTCGGTCAGCACCACCCGGGCCGGATCCTGCAGCACGGTAGCAGCATCGCCTTTGAGCAGGGGAAAAGAAAACAGGCTGAAAAAATTGCTGTCGGCATTTACTACTCTTTTCTCCCGGAACGAGCGGTCGCCAATGGTCACCAGGTCATCGTCGGTAATGATCCTCACCGATCGCTCGATCTGTCCTTTAAAATCATTCAGCAGTGCCGGTGAGTGCATTCCCGACAAATATGCCACACTACCCTGCCCGTCATCGCGTTTATACTGGCGCATGACCTGGTAAATACGATCACCGTTGGCATGAAACTTATCTACGCTGAATTCGTTCATAATGAAGAGGAAGATCATCATGCAAACGGTAATGCCGATGGTCAGTCCCAGGATATTGATGAAAGAAAAGACTTTGCTTTTCACCAGGTTTCTGATTGCGATTTTTAAATAATTTCGTATCATGGTTTTTGTGTTTTTGTGAAGTTGTTTTTTCGTTTTTCTGATGGGTTATATCCTGCTCTGCGGAAAAACGACTTTACGAAAAAACAGCTTTACATTTATTCTGTTCTTAATGATTTCACCGGGTTAGCCAGCGCAGCTTTAATGGCCTGCCAGCTCACCGTCAATAACGCAATTATCCCCGTGGTCAGTCCGGCTGCGGCAAACATCCACCACTCCATCTTAACCCGGTAGGCAAAGTCCTGCAGCCAGTGATTCATGAAATAGTATGCCAGCGGACCGGCGATGAGCAGGGCAATGAGCACCAGCTTCAGGAAGTCTCTGGATAATAACGTCACGATGGCCGCGGAACTGGCCCCCAGCACTTTCCGTATACCGATTTCCTTGGTGCGCTGCTCGGCAGTGAAAGTAGCCAGCCCGAACAGCCCCATGCAGCCGATAAACAAAGCCAGGGAGGCAAAAACGGTGAAAATGTCGGCTATTTTTTCCTCGCCCTTGTAAAAGCTGTTAAAATCGTCATTCATGAAGCTGTACTCAAACGGCAGGCCGGGCGACTGCGCGCTCCACCGGTCTTTTATCTGCTTCATCAGGGCGGGCAGGTTATTGCTTTGCAAGCGCACCGTCATGGCCCCGTTATTGTTTTTATAGAGCAGCGCCAGGGGTTTCACTTCTTCCCGCAGCGATGAGAAATTAAAATCTTTCACTACACCGATGACCTTAAAGATCCGTAAAGCCCCTGTTTTTTCGTCTTCAACATTGTAAAGGAGCCTGTCCAGTACTTTTCCTCCCAGGAAGCGGGCCGCGGCCTCATTCAGGATGATGACGTGGGTTTCGGTACCCATGGTTTTATCAAAGTTCCGGCCCGCCGTAATTTTCATGTTCATGGTAGGAACGTAGTTTTCGTCCACCTCCCACTGCTGCATGGAGATGGCTCCTTTGATATCCAGGGCCGGTGTAGGAAAAAAAGATTGATTACTCCGGTAATAGTTAGTAGGCAAAAAGCCCGTTACGGTGATGTTTTTCACCCCGGACATGCCCAGCAGGTCATTTTTGAAGCTTTGGGTGCGGTCACCCAGCTGATCCGTATTATTGATCACCAGCATTTGCTCCCGGTTATACCCGATGTCTTTCTTCCGGATATAATCCATCTGCCGGTAGATGACGATAGTTCCCACAATCAGCACCATAGAAGCCGTAAACTGGAAAACCACCAGGCCATTGCGGAGTAACGATTTTTTAAAGCTGGTACCCGGAGCGCCCTTCAGTACTTTTACCGGCTGGAATCCGGAAAAATAAAAGGCCGGGTAAGCCCCCGCTAACACCCCTACCAGGAGGGTAAGCGCTGCCAAGAGGAAGATCACTTCCGGCCGGGTCAGGAAAGTAGCCTGAAGCTGCTTATCGGCCAGCTGGTTAAATACAGGCAGGGTCAGCAGGACCAGGCCTACCGCCAGCGCCATGGAAAAAATAACGGTGAGCAGCGACTCCGACAGGAACTGCACGATAAGGCTGCTCCGGAGCGCGCCGATGCTTTTACGCAGGCCCACTTCTTTAGCCCGCCCCCACATCCGGGCCGTGGCCAGGTTCATGAAGTTAATGCAGGCAATGACCAGGATAAAGAGGGCAATGGCTGAAAATACATAAACATACTGGAGACTTCCGCCGCCGTACAACTCCCCCGTCTTATTGGAATGGAGATGGATATCCGTGAGCGGCATAAGGGAGGCGTTAAAGTAGTCGCCCTGGGACTTAAATTCGGCTACCGACTTCCCGAAAATCTGCTGAAGATCTGAATCCAGGTGTCTCTCCAGCATGTGGTTGAGGTCAGCCTGGAGGCGTTTTACATCCGTGCCCGGGTGAACCCGTAAGTAGGTATTGAAGTTTTGGTTACCCGCCCACATTTTTTCCTTTGAATCTGCATCTTCTGACATGGGGATGAACATGGTGAACCGGAAATGGGTGTTTTCCGGGATGTCTTTGATCACGCCTGTGACCTTACGCTCCCGGGTATCGTTAACCGTAAGGGTTTTACCGGCCACCTGCGTGGAATTAAAGTATTTCAGGGCCACAGACTCACTGATCACCAGGGAATTGGGCTCCGTGAGGGCGGTTTTAGGATCACCGTCCAGGAAGGGGAAGGAAAAAATGGAGAAAAGCGAGTTATCGGCATAGGCCACCTGGCTTTCGCGGATATTTTCATGGTCTTTTTTGATCAGCAACCCATTCGCCCACCGGATGCGCACGTAGTCTTCCACGGCCGGGATTTCATTTTTAGCCGTTTCTCCTAAAACCGCGTTAGCCGACGCCAGATCCAGGTGGTTATTCCCGAATTTGATCTCGGTATCGGCCCGGTAGATCCGGTCGGCGTGGACATGGTACCGGTCATAGCTGAGCTCATGCTGTACAAAAAGCATGATCAGCAGGCACACGGCCATCCCGATGGCCAGCCCCAGGATATTAATGGCCGAATATCCTTTATTTTTGACGAGGTTCCGCCAGGCGATTTTAAAATAGTTCCTGATCATTTTTATTCAAAATATTGGAATAGTAACTGCGAAAAAAGAAACGGTATTTATCCCGGTTTACCCGTTGCAGTTATCGGGCCAAAATACTAATTAGCTGATATTCAAATATAAGCAGCAAATATACTCCTTCCCTAGTGTTCGATATCGGACACTTTCTGTTCAATAACGGACAGTTGTGGCCTGGTGTGTTCTCATCAAAACTTTTAGTTTATCACCCCGGGCTGAAGGAGCCTTCTTCTCACAATAAGCGCCAATTATGTGAAAAAAATCACATTTTTGGCACTTATCAAAAAAACGGTACAATTGTAGATATGAAAGCCGTATTGAAATGAACTTTATATTCAATAAGCGCTAAAAATCTAGTTCTGAGGCTTTAGAAGCCGGCCGGCCGCTTCCAGCTATTCCGTTCTTAATGATTTCACCGGGTTAGTCAGCGCGGCTTTTATGGCCTGGAAGCTGACCGTGAGACCGGCTATTGCCAGGGAGATAATACCCGTGACGGCAAATACCCACCACTCGATGGAGATGCGGTAGTTATACCCGCTAAGCCAGCGGCTCATCACATACCAGGCGATGGGGGCTGCCACGCCGAAGGCGATGATCACCAGCTTCAGAAAGTCTTTAGATAGCAGCAGGGTGATATTCCGGACACTGGCGCCTAACACCTTCCTAACGCCTACTTCTTTCACCCGGCTGGCTGCCATGTAGGCGGAAAGCCCGAAAAGGCCCAGGCAGGAGATGATAATGGTCAGGAGGGCAAACAGGCTGGACAGTGTGCCCGTACGCCGGGTGTCGTCAAATTTCAGGGCGTACTGTTCGTCTACAAACTGGTATTCAAACGGATAATGCGGGTTAAACTGTTCAAACACCTTCTGGATGGTGGCCAGGTTATCGGCCACGGCCCTGTCCGGGTTCAGCCGGATATGCAGCACATTAAACCAGGCCGAGGGGCCGTTAATCATCATGGGGGCTACCGGCTCAAACGGAGATGCGATGATAAAGTCTTTCACCACGCCCACTACGGTCCACTTTTCATCGTCATCGGTAATGACTTTCCCCACGGGATCTTTTAAGCGCATTCTTTTTACGGCGGTTTCGTTCAGGAGCACGGCGCTGGAATCGGAGACGTGGTGTGTAACATCAATGTCGCGGCCCTCTACCAGCTGGGTACCCATCACTTTCATAAAGTCGCCATCGGTGCTGAACCGGATAAAATCCAGCTTTTCATCTTCCGGAGTACTGCCGGGCCAGGAGAATCCCCAGCTGTCGCTCCAATGCTGGGTAATGGGGCTCATGGATTTTGTGACGGCATCCACGGCTCCGCTGGCCAGCAGCGACTGCTTAATGGAAGAGTAGCGTTTCCCGATATCGCCCTGAAGCGATACATAGATGAGGCCATTTTTATTGTAGCCCAGTTCCCGGTTCCGGGCATGCCCGATCTGCCGTTGAATGATCAGCGTAGAGATGATCAATACGATGGCAAAGGTGAACTGGATCACCACCAGCACCTTGCGCGGATCCAATGCGGCTTTAGCCCTTCTGAAAGTACCTTTAAGCACTTTTACGGGGCTGAATGACGACAGGAAGAAGGCCGGGTAGCTGCCGGCCAGAATACCGGTAAAGATAATAAAACCGGTAAGCTGTGCCCAGAAGGCCGGGTTACCGTAGTCCAGGAACAGCTGCTTACCCACCAGGTCATTAAAGTAAGGCAGGCTGAGCTGCACGATGAGCACGGCCAGCACGCCCGCCATGAGGGACAGCAGGACGCTCTCACCGATAAACTGTACAATGAGCGAGGCTTTGCCGGCACCCACCACCTTACGGATACCCACTTCTTTGGCCCGTTTTTCACTGCGGGCCGTGCTCAGGTTCATAAAATTAATACAGGCAATCAGCAGGATAAAGATGGCGATGACCGCAAACAATCTTACCGTCACGATGCGGCCGTCAGTCAGCTGCCCGTTTTCACTTTTTCCGTAGAGATATACCCGGCTGAGCGGGTAGCCGAACACCTCGGTGGTGGCCTTGTTACCTTCCGGGCTGTGGTCTATGGTAACGGTTCTTACTTTTGCGTTAAACTGTTCCGGAGATGCCCCTTCTTTCAGCAGTGCATAGGTGGTCACCGAATTATTTCCCCACCATTCATCATCCCACCCAAGTTTTTTCATGTAAGACCAGGGCAGCAGGTAGCTGACCGTGGTCCGGCTGTTAATCCGGGTGGTGTTCGGAAAATCTTTCATCACTCCCGTAACCGTAAATATATCTGCGCTGTCGAGTTTAACGGTCTTTCCCATAGCGTCCTCTTCACCAAACAACTTTTTGGCGTAGCTTTCGGTAAGCACGATGTGGTTTACGGCATCCAATGCCGTAGTACTGTTTCCTTCCAACATCTCGTAGTCAAACATATCCAGGAAGCCCTGGTCCACAAAAAAGCCCTGTTCATTAAGCTTTTTGTCGCCTGCCGTAAATAAGAAATTGGCCCACGACACGCGCACGGCGTCCTCCACCTCCGGGTAGTCTTTTTTCAGCACAGCGGCCATCACCTTCGGGGTGGTACCCCAGGCATGTTTCTCCCCACTGAAGGTATCGCGGTTATACATCAGGTATATGCGATCTGTTTTAGGAAAAGTGCGGTTCATGCTCATTTCATTCTGAATCCACAAAAGGATCAGAATAGCCGCCGCCATGCCTATGCTCAGGCCACTGATATTCAGAAATGCAAACCCTCTTTCCCGCCTCAGGTTCCGCAACGTAATTTTGAAATAGTTTCGTATCATTGTTTATAGCTTTTTCGTTTGGGTGCTTTTGTTTTTTTGTTTTTCTGACGGGTTGTATCCTGCTTTCCGGAAAACAACTTCACGGAAAAACAACTTAACAAAATCACAGCTTTAATTTTACTCCGTTCTCAAACTCTTCACCGGGTTGGACAACGCCGCTTTCACCGATTGAAAGCTCACGGTTATCAATGCGATCAATATAGCTCCTGTGCCGGCTAATCCGAACATCCACCACTGGATGCTTGTACGATAGGAATAGTTCTGTAACCAGCTATGCATAAACCACCATGCCACAGGAAATGCAATAATGCAGGACACGGTAACCAATTGCAAAAACTCTTTCGTCAGTAAACCGGTAATACCTGCAACAGACGCCCCCAACACTTTACGTACCCCTATCTCTTTTGTACGGCGCTCCGCTGTATAGGCAGCCAGTCCGAACAAACCCAGGCAGGAAATAAAAACGGCGAGCGCAGCAAATACACCGGCGAGCTTCCCGATCAGCGTTTCAGCAGAAAACATTTCGTCAAAATCTTTATCGGCAAAACGATATTCAAACGGGAAACCAGGGTTTGCGGCTTTGAGCACATTTCCCGTTCGGGTCAGGGCCTGTGAAAGATTTACTCCCGGTTTAAACCGGACGGCCATTGCAGTAGCGGAGTACCCGCCGTTAATTAATATGATCGGCGTGCTGCTTCCGTATACATCGTTATAAATAAAGTCCTTAACAATACCGACTATGGTCAGTGCAGACTCACCAATGGTAATTATCCCTCCGGGCTTTCCCTCCCTGCCCATCAGCTTGGCCATACTTTCGTTAATAATTACACGATTGCTATCGCTGTTATTTGCATAAAAATCCCGTCCTTCCACCAATTGCATGTGCATAGTTGAGATATATTCCGAGCTCACCACATTCGAATAAACGGTTGGTTTGGCATTGGGATTTTTACCCTGCCAGGCAAAGCCGTCACTGTAGCTATGCACATGCAAAGCTTCATGTAAGCTCGTTGCGGCATTTTCTATATCGCCCGTTGCCATCAGCCGGTTACGTATTTCTGCAAAATGGTCTTTCATCTTGCCCTGCATATTCATATAGATCAGGTTATCTTTATTGTAACCCAGATCCCTGTCTTTGATGTACTGAACCTGCTGATAAACCACAATGGTGGATATGATAAGGATCACAGAAACGGTAAACTGTGTTATAACAAGCCCCTTGCGAATGAAGATCACAGCGCCGGCGTTTTTCTGCTTTAAGCCTTTTAATACTTTAAGCGGGTTAAACGAGGATAAATAGAATGCAGGATATACCCCGGCAATCAGCCCTGCAAAAACCCCGATGGCAAGCAGTGAAACAAAATGTAACGGTTGAAATAAGTCAGGCAACAATTGTTTCTGAACCAGCTCATTGTAAAACGGAAGTACTGCATAGAGTATACCCACAGCTATTAACACCGCAATAAAGGAAGCAAACAATGATTCGCTGATAAACTTTCCGATCAATCCTTTTTTACCCGCTCCTATTACTTTAAGTATTCCCACTTCTTTGGCTCGCTGCTCGGAGCGGGCAGTGGAAAGGTTCATGAAATTGATACATGCGATCAGCAGTATAATAAAAGCGATTACGGAGAAAAGATTTACATATTTTATAGTGCCGCCATCCTGTATACCATTTACAAAATTGCTACGGAGATGCCAGTCGTTCATGCTGAACAAAAAGCATTCACTGTCTGTATCTTCCACCTTCGCGCCCAGGTATTTTTTTAATTTTTGATTAATCAATGCAGGGTCAGCCGTTGGCGCGAGTTCCACTATCGTTTCAGTAAGGTTATTGCTCCAGGGTTTTAGCCATGTATTGGCATCCTCCCAGGTGGTATAGGGCGACAGCCATTGGAAATGATATTTACAATTGGCAGGCAGGTCTTTGAATACTCCCGTTACCTTATATAAGCCATCCACGCTGAAAACTCCCCCGGCATTCATCTTTATGGTTTTTCCGACGGGGTTGCCCTTACCGAAAATCTTTCCCGCCATGGATTCGCTTATAACTACTGCATCCGGTTCGTTTAAAGCAGTAGAGGCATTACCATACATAAAAGGCAATGAATACATAGAGAGAATGGAAGGGTCCGCATAGAGGCCATTTTCTTTAATGACCTTATCACCCACTACGGCAAGCTGGTCCATTGCCCAGCTCAACCTGCCACTGTTAACGATTCCCGGAACATCGGCTTTTAAAGCAGCAGCCAATGGCCCGGGAGTAGAGCCGTTCGTGTTTATCCCCGCATCACTTTTCTGATTTCGCATAATGTGATACAGGTAATCACGTTTGACAAAATTATGATTGAAGGTCATCTCATCCTGCACCCATAAAAAGATGAGAGCCGCACAGGCAATACCGGTAGCCAAACCAAAAATATTCAGGAAACTATATCCCCTGTTTCTCCAGAGGTTACGAAAGGCTGTTTTGAAATAGTTACGTATCATGGTTTTTTCGGTTTTTTGCTTTTTCGTAATTTTGCTTTTCTGATGGTTTGTATCCTGCTTTCCGGAAAAACGACTTTACCTTTATTCCGTTTTTAATGCTTTCACCGGGTTGGCTATAGCTGCCCGAAGCGCTTGCCAACTTACCGTAAGTAATGCAATCGCTACGGCCACCAATCCGGCGGCGGCGAACATCCACCATTCGATATCAATACGATACACAAAATCTTCCAGCCATTTGTTCATGGCCCACCACGCAATAGGAGAGGCAATAACGACAGCAATCAATACCAACTTTATAAAATCTCCTGACAGAAGGCGAACCAGTCCGCTTACAGAAGCACCCAGCACTTTCCGGATACCGATCTCCCTGGCCCGTTGTTCCGTAGTAAAAGTTGCCAGGCCAAACAAGCCCAGGCAGGCGATCATAATGGCCAATATTGCAAAACAGGTAAAAATTGTTCCTGTACGCTGAACACTATCATACATCCTGGCATAGCTTTCATCCAGGAAGGTAAAACGCATAGCTTGTTTGGGTGACAGGTTCTTCCATAGTTTGGAAATAGTGCCAATAGTTCCGGCTATTTGTTGCCCGTTCAACTTCACGGCCATCATGGCAGGACTGTCTCCCAGCACCATACATAATCCATCCATCTCATTGCGCATGGATTCAAAGTTGAAGTCTTCCACCACACCAATAACCCGCATTGTCCTGTCAACGTTGGTTATACGGGCGCCAATGGGATTTTTCAGACCGAGCGATCTGGCCATATGCTGGTTAATGATGGCTGATTCCGAATCGGTGGATAACTCCTTATTGAAATTTCTTCCTTCAACAATCCGGATGCCCAGGGTTGGTATAAAATCTTCATCTACGGGCCAAAATTGCCCTCTTACAGAACGGTCTTCATTGATCTTTCCTTCTTTCCAAAAGCTATTGCCGTTTCGTTTTACACCGTCCATTCGCACAGGCAGATACCCGCTTACCGTTACATTTTGCACTCCGCGGATTTTTTTCAGTTCATCTTTCAGTGTTTTAGCCTGTTCTCCCAGCGTATTTGTGCCCTGAATCACCATCACCTGGTCTTTGTCGAAACCTATTTTCTTATTTAGAATAAACTGCATCTGGCTGTTGATAATGAGCGTTCCCACGATGAGAGCAATGGAAGTGGTAAACTGGAACACCACCAGCCCGTTGCGCAGCAGCGGATTCCTGGTACCCATGCTCAGGCTACCTTTTAATACCTGTACCGGGCGGAAACCAGAGAGATAAAAAGCAGGGTAAATACCGGCCAATAACCCGATAGTCACCACTGACAGCGCAACGATAGGAAACAGCCAGGGGCTGGTCCAGGGAAATACCAATTGCTTGCCGGCAAGCTGGTTGAAGAGTGGCAGGGACAGCCAGGCCAATATTATTCCAAGCGCAATAGACAACAGGCTATATAGCGTGGATTCAGCAAGAAACTGGACGATCAGGCCGCTTCGGTGGGAACCCACTACTTTGCGTAAGCCGATCTCCCTTGCGCGACTGGCCGATCTGGCCGTTGTCAGGTTGATAAAGTTGATGCAGGCGATCAGCAGGATAAACCCGGCTATACCGCCGAAAAGCCATACAAACCGGATATCTCCATTGGTTGAAGCAATGACTTCGTAATCATGGATGTCATGCGAGTTAAGGTGGATGCCAGGAACCGCCTGAAACAGGATCTTCGCCGAATGAACGGCTTCCGGTATCTGGCGGCCGGCAAGTTTCAGCTGCGGTACAAAGTAGTTGTCTACCATGTCCTTCGTCATCTTAGCGGCCAGCCGGTCTGTATCTGCCCCTACCCGGACTTTGAAATAAGTCACGTAGTTGGTTGACAGCCAGTTATTCTGTTCACCGTTATAGAAATTGACACCCGAAAGTGTCAGGAAAAAATCAAATCCGTGCAAGTGTGAATTAGCCGGAATATCCTGCAACACACCTCTAACGGTATAGGGCCTCGTTTTATCATTATTCAGGTAAACCAGCTTGCCCACCGGGTCCTCACCGGGGAAATACTTTGCGGCTTTGGAGGCTGTCAGCACCAGTGTATTGGGTTCATCCAGTGCTCCTTCCCGGTTGCCGTATACCATAGGTAATTGAAGCATATCCAGTAAGGCCTGATCGGCATAGGTAAATCCGGTTTCATGCAGGCTCTCTTCGCTTGTTGCCGTAGACAACTGGTTACTTCCCGCACCGAACAGCTCATTGGGGAGCAGTCTCGCGGCTTGCTCAATTTCCGGAAAACCGGCTTTCATGGCAGATGCAAAGGGGGCCTGGAAATAGGTGCTCTTTTCTATTGTATTCTGGTTGTTTACGAAAAGAACTGCCCGGTATAACCTGTCAGAATCAGGATATGACCGGTCGTAGCTGACCTCGTGCAAGATGAATAGCGTGATCAGCATGCAGGCAGCAATACTGAATGCAAATCCCCCAATCTTTATGACTGAATAAAGCTTTTGCCCCATTAAGCTTCGCCAGGCTATTTTAAAATAGTTTCGTATCATGGGTTTTTCATTTTTTCGTAATTTCGCTTTTCTGACGGGTTGTATCCTGCTTTCCGGAAAAACGACTTCACGGAATCACAACTTTACATTTACTCCGTTCTCAAACTCTTCACCGGATTAGCCAGGGCCGCTTTAATGGCCTGGAAGCTTACCGTAACCAGGGTAACCAGCACAGCACCGGCCACCGACAGGGCAAATACCCACCATTGGATGCTGATCCGGTACTCATATCCCTGCAGCCAGCCATTCAGGTAATAGTAGGCTAACGGAATAGATATCAGGCAGGCAATCAGCACCAGGAATACAAAATCTTTCGACAGCAATTGCCACAAATTGAATACCGATGCCCCTACTATCTTGCGGATACCAATCTCTTTGGTGCGCTGCTCGGCCACAAAAGAGGCCAGTCCGAACAGGCCCAGGCAGCTGATCAGGATAGCCAGACCGGCAAAAAAGGTAGCCAGGGTGCCCACTCTTTCTTCCTGGGCGAATTTTGCAGCGTATTCTTCATCGGCAAATTTGTAGTCAAACGGCGCCGACGGAATAACCCTTTTAAAGACGTTTTCCACCACAGCCAGCGACTCCTTCGTACTTTTAGCAGGGTTCAGCCGGAGGGTGATCCAGTTGACATTGCCATAGTTTAAGAGATATACAGCCTGTTTTACCGGCTTGAACGGTGAGCTGGCGACCATATTTTTTACTACACCAATGATGGTAAAGTTTTCGCTGTTACCCCACCTGATCGTTTTGCCGACCGGGTTTTTCAGGTTCATGAAATCAATGGCCGCTTCATTAATCAGGATGGCGGAAGAATCGGTGGGGAAGTCGCGGGAGAAATCTCTCCCTTCGGCCATTTCAAAGCCTACCGTCTTCCCGTAGTCATGCGTTACCCAGAAGGTGGCAAAGTCGGTATCCAGGTTCGGGTCTTTCCCTTCCCAGTCAAAGCCTCCGCTATTGCTCCACACGGCCGTCAACGGACTGGACGATTCGGCCATTTCTGTTATAGCACCTTTTTGTTTCAGCTCTGTCCTTAATATGTCATATTTCCCGTAAAATTCGGGTGTACTCATGGCTATCATCACCAGGCCGCTCCTGTCATAGCCTACCGGCCGGTTTTTGGTGTGCTGAATCTGCTGGTAAACGATGATCGTGCCGATGATCAGGGCTACCGATACGGTGAATTGTGTTACCACCAGCGCTTTCCGGGGCAAACCGGCCAGTTTCCCAGCTTTAAAGGTGCCTTTCAGCACTTTTACCGGCTTAAAGGAAGAAAGAAATAAAGCCGGGTAGCTTCCCGCCAGTAAACCTGTTATTACCGTAAACAGCAGGCAGACCATCCAGAAACCTGCATTTCCCCACGGAATATTCATTTGCTTCTGGGCCACGCTGTTAAACCAGGGCAGGAGCAGCTGTGTGAAGAGAAGAGCAAAGAAAAAGGCGATAAAAGCGACCAGCAGGGATTCGCAAAGGAACTGGCCGATCAGCTGCCCCCTGACAGACCCCACGGTCTTCCGGATGCCTACTTCTTTCGCCCGTTTCTCCGAACGGGCCGTGCTCAGGTTCATAAAATTAATGCAGGCCAGTAGCAGCACAAATGCGCCTATCACAGCAAACATCCGTACGTATTCGATCAGTCCGCCCGTCTGAACACCGTTTTTCCAGTTATAATGCAGGTGCCAGTCTTTCATCGGAAACAGGAAAATCTCCGAATTGTATTTCTTATCCTCATCCGGAACCCGGTTCAGCTTGGAATGGAGAATATGCTTGTTTACCGTAGCAAAATCTGTATGATCATTGATCTGTGCAAATGCCTGGAAGGAATTGTTGCCCCATTGGGTTTTGGCATTTTTCAGCCACGGTTCGGTCGTCACGTATAAGTCCCAGGGGGCAATAAACTCCAGGTCGCGGAAAGTAGTATTATAGGGCAGGTCTTCAAAAACCCCGGTTACCTTTACTTCATGCGAATTGTCAATTTTCAGGATCTGCCCCATAGGGTCCTGCTCAGCGAAGAAGGCCTTAGCCGCGCTTGACGACAAGAGGATACTCCGGGGATCGTTCAACCCGTTCAGGCTGCCTTTCACCATTTTCAGGGAAAGAATTTTCGGACCGTCTTTGTCAATGTATATCCCGTTTTTTTTCTGGTGATCGTTCCCCCTGCTCAGGATGTTATCGCCCTGCCAGGAGGCCATGGCCAGGTATTTGAAATTGTCTCCGTAATGGGTTTTCAGCTCTTCACCCAAAGGCATAGGTAAAGATTCTCCCGTATAAATTTGCCCGTTTGCTGTCTGTTTCTGCATTATACGGGCTACCCTATCGTAATTTTTGTGGTACCGGTCATAGGTCAGCTCATCTAATAACCAGAATCCGATGAGCATGGCCACTGCCATACCCATGGCCAGTCCGCCGATATTAATGGCAGAGAACTGCTTGTTTTTAAGCAGGTTTCTCCAGGCGATTTTGAAATAGTTCTGTATCATTTCTTTTTGTCTTTTTGTAATTTCGTTTTTCTGACGGGTCGTATTCTGCTTTCCGGAAAAACGACTTCACGAAAAAACAACTTTACGACTTTACAATTACTCCGTTCTCAAACTCTTCACCGGGTTAACCAGGGCTGCTTTGATGGCCTGGAAACTTACCGTTAATACAGCGACCAGCAGGGATATTGCCCCGGCCAGGGCAAAAATCCACCAATCCAGGCTGATGCGGTATTCAAAATCTTTGAGCCATCCGCTCATAAAATACCAGGCCAGAGGAGAGGCGATTACAAAGGATATGCCCACCAGCTTGAGGAAGCTCCGGGTTAACAGTACCGAAATACCGGATACGCTGGCGCCCAGCACCTTCCTGACACCGATCTCCTTGGTGCGGCTGGCGGCCGTATAAGCCGACAGCCCGAATAAACCCAGGCAGGATATGAACACGGCCAGTATTCCGAACAGCAGGGACAGCTTCCCGATAAAGCGGGTGTTTTTAAACATGGCTTCGTACTGGTCGTTCAGGAACCGGTATTCAAACGGGTAGCTGCTATCTATTTTCTTTACACCGTTTTCAAGGTCTTTCAGCTTATTTTCATTCAATTTAACGTAGATACTTCCATCCCATGACGCCACGTCGTGCGGAGACATCGGGTAGAAAAGCACCGGCTGGTCAGCGGCGTACAGGTCGTTGAACAGGAAAGGCCGGGTAACACCCACGATGTTCATGCTCTCCTGCCCGCGGTAGAGTTTCCGGCCGGCATGGCCTTCTTTTCCCATCAGCCGGGCAAAGGCGTCGTTGATGAGCACATTGTTTCCTTCATTATTAACTTCGTCGTAGAAATTCCTTCCTTCGGCGATCTTCACATCCAGGAGCGGCAAAAAGCCGGCATCTACCCCGATAAAGCTGATGAGCGGATTCTGGGAATCATCTTTGCCCGGCCAGCTGAATCCGCCTCCATTGGAATAAATGCCCAGGATGCTGGAGGTACCCACTCCTACCCCTGAGGCCGTGCCGTCGCTGATCAATGTCTGCTTCAAAGCCTCGAAATTGGCTTCCAGCTTTTCAGAAATGCCTATAGAAACCACGTTGCTGAGGTCATAGCCCAGCTCTCTTTTGCGTACATGGTTAATCTGGGTATAAATCACCACGATAGCAATGATCAGGACAATAGCCGATGAAAACTGCACTACCACCAGCCCTTTGCGGAACAGCGAGGCCCCGTCTACCCGGTTACCGACAAATTTCTTTTTAATCGCATGCAAAGGATTAAAGGAAGAAAGATACAAGCTGGGGTATGATCCGGCCAGGATTCCGCAAAACAGTCCTGCCGCCAGCAGGGTCAGCAGGTTTTCGGTACGGAATACGTTAAAAGACAGGGGCATTTCCAGCATTCTTCCGAAGGCAGGAACAAGCAGGTACAAAGCCAGAACGGCAATCAGCATCGCTATCATCACGGTGATCATGCTTTCAAACATAAACTGGCCGATGAGCTGCGTGCGGCTTGCGCCCACTACCTTCTTCAGCCCGATTTCCTTTGCTCTTTTTTCACTCCGGGCCGTGCTCAGGTTCATAAAATTGATGCAGGCAATGATGAGGATGATCACCGCTATGGTAGAGAATATTTTCAGGTACCGGATATTCCCTTCCGAAGGCTGCTCAACACCGTTTTTGAAACTGTTGTAGACCGTAGTGCGCAATAAGGGATAGAGGAAAACCTCGTGGCTGACCTGGTTTTCCGTTTTATTTTTTATGAAAGGCCGTAGCTTCCGGTTGATGTCAGCGGCTGAAGCCTGCCCGTCAAGCGAAGCATAGGTCCGTATTCCGCATTGCCCCCAGTAGCTCCACGACCGCACAAAGCTGCTGTCCTGGAAACCCTTGTTCATGGATACAATAAAACCCGGTTTCAACGTGATGTTATCATCGGGAAAATCATATACTTTCTTGATTGTAAAAAGGTCATTCTTATTGAAGCTCAGGGTGCGGTTGATGGGATTTTCATGACCAAAAAAGGTTTCCGCCATTTTGGCCGAAATGGCAATATGGGTAGGATTGGCCCCGGAATAGTCGCTGGCCTGCTGTAGAACAGGATATTTAAAAATATCAAAGAAGGAGCTGTCGGCGTATAAGCCGTTTTGTTTGATAAATTTATCTTCCAGGCCAAAAGTACCGCCGAGATCAAGTGTACGCACCACTTTTTTAAAGCCGGGTATCTCTTTGCTGATGGCAGGAGCCAGCGGACCGGACGTGGCGCTGAATGTCATGATGTCATTGCCGTACTGCTGGTTGTTTTTGATGATGTAGATATTCTCCACACCGGTAAAAGCCCGGTTGGTCTGCAGGTTATAATTGACCCACAAAAATATGAGGGCGGCGCATACGATGCCCACGGCCAGCCCCAGGATATTCAGGAAAGAAAAACCCTTATCACGAAGCAGGTTTCTCCAGGCAATTTTGAAATAATTCTGTATCATCGGTTATTCATATTAAATCCCTGCGGGATTATGATCAATGGCCACTCTTCGCGGGATGAACCCCTGTTCCGTGGGTGAATCCCGATCCCGTGGGATAAATCCCGAATCGCACGGAATAAATTCCGAACCCCACGGAATAAATTCCGGTGCTATGTATGTTACGTTCCTGCGGAACGGTGTGATCGGGGCGTCAGGTAAGTATATTTTCGGTTACGGTCTGACCGTCCAGCATCCGGATGATCCGGTGGCTGTATTTGGCATCGTGCTCGCTGTGGGTTACCATGATCACGGTAGTGCCCTGCTCGTTCAGCTCGGTGAGGAGCTGCATCACTTCGTTCCCGTTGCTGCTGTCGAGGTTACCGGTAGGCTCATCGGCCAGGATAAGCTTGGGGTTATTCACTACGGCACGGGCTACGGCTACCCGCTGCTGCTGTCCGCCGGAGAGCTGCTGCGGGAAGTGATTACGGCGGTGCATGATCTGCATCTTGTCGAGCACTTCATCCACCCGTTTTTTCCTGTCGGCCGGCTTTACACCGGTATAGATCAGGGGCAGCTCCACGTTTTCAAAAACGGTCAGCTCATCAATCAGGTTAAAGCTCTGGAACACGAAGCCGATGTTATGCTTGCGCAGGTCGGCCCGCTTGCGTTCGTTGTAGCCCGCAATCTCCGTACCGTTGAAGATGAAGCTGCCGCCGTCAGGGTCATCCAGCAGGCCCAGGATGTTCAGCAGCGTAGACTTACCGCAGCCGCTGGGGCCCATCACGGCTACAAACTCCCCTTCTTTCACTTCCAGTGACAGTTTGTTCAGGGCAATGGTTTCTACCTCTTCGGTGCGGTAGTACTTTTCCAGGTCGGTTATTTTTATCATGTATTTGTTTTTTTAGCTTTCAGCCTTCAGCTATCAGCTTTCAGCATTGAGCGATTTTTTCTTTTTTGAATCTTTAGTTTTGATTTTCAATCCTTACCTTTGAATTATTAAAATATTCATCCACATCTATTTTTACCATGAGAGATTTCACCAAGTTAGCTATTTGGCAAAGAAGCCATTTATTCACTTTATCTATTTATAAAATAACCAAAAACTTTCCCAAAGAGGAGTTGTTTGCACTTAGCAGCCAAATGCGGCGGTCATCATATTCCATTCCAACCAATATTGCAGAGGGCTGCGGCCGTGTTACAACTCCTCAACTCAAAAACTTCCTTAACATAGCCGCCGGTTCTGCCATTGAACTACATTATCAACTCATTCTTTCTAAAGACCTTTTCTATATTCAGGAATCAACTTTTCAAAAACTGTCTAATGAAATAATAGAAATCAAAAAAATGATACATGCTTACATGGACAAACTCTAACCTTTCCTGTCTTAAAACTAATAGCTGATAGCTCAAAGCTAACAGCTCTTAGCTCACTGCTTTAATACCAGCTCCTGGATATCCCCAAAGTTTTCGTAGCTCGAGGTGATCACTTTATCACCCGGCTTCAGTCCGCTGATCACCTCGTAGTATTCCGGGCTCTGGCGGTTAAACTGCACATCTGCCTTGTACGCGGTTTTCCCGTCTTCACTTACTTTAAACACCCAGTTACCGCCCGTTTTCTGGTAAAAGCCTCCCCGCGGTAAAAGCGTGGCGGTGGTTTCATCGCTCAGCGCCAGGTTAACCTGCAGGGTTTGCCCGCGGCGAATGTTGCCCGGTGCCTCACCCGTAAATTCCATATCTACCTGGAAGCGGCCGTTGGTCACCTGGCTGTATACTTTTTTCACCTTCAGCTTGTAGGGTTTCCCGGCTATGGTGACCTCCCCGGCCAGGTCCGTATAAATACGGTTGATATAATGCTCGTCAATGTCGGCCCTGACCTTAAACCCGTTGGTCACGTCAATCTGTCCCAACCGCTCGCCCTTATTCTTCAGCTGCCCGATCTCCGCATCCAGCGAGGTAAGTTGCCCGTCAATAGGTGCACGCACTACCAGGTCACCTACCTTTTTCCGCATAAGCTGCAGGGTATTCTGCATTTTAGCCAGCGACTCCCGGTCCTGGCTTTGCATCAGCCTGATCACCTCATCGTCCTGCTTCAGTATGTCATCGGTCAGCTTTTTTCTCCTGACCTGGTAGTTGTAGGTATTTTCCGACTGCTGGAACTCCTGCTGGCCGATCACTTTTTCGGCATACAGCTTTTTATTCAGCAGGTACACCCTTTCGGCTTCTTTGAGGGCATTATCCACCTCTGCCATCTGGTTCAGCTTGCCAATGGTGTTTTGGGTGGCATTGTTCTTAGAGATGTTCATCTGGGTCAAAACGTTGTATACCTGGGTTTCCTGGCTGGCCAGGCTCAGCTCCAGGTCGGTATTGCCCAGCCGAAGAATGGGTTGTCCTTTTTTCATCATGGCGCCATCGTCCACATACTTTTCTTCCACACGCCCGCCCTCCATTACGTCAAGATAAATGGTGGTCAGCGGCATAACTACCCCGTTAACCGGTATGGTTTCTTTAAAAGGACCTTTGGTGACTTCGCTGATAGTGAGCCGCTCGGTATCTACGTTCAGCTTCGAGCCGCCGGAGGTAGCATAAATGCTCCATCCGATCAGCCCGGCAACGCCTGCAATCCCGGCGATGGTCAGAATTCTCTTCGTACTCCACTTCTTCTTTTCAATCTTTCGATCCATAATAGCTTTTTCATAATTTGTATCGTCAAAATTAAGGTGAAAATCATGCCAAATTACAAAACGCTCATTATCAATACAATAAAATAAACCACCGGTCAGAAAGGTGTACGGTTTTGATACAACAGGTGTTCGGTGACGGTACAGTTTTCAGGTAGTTTGTGAGATAGGTAAAAGTGGTGTAATTTTGAGTTCCGAGTGGTGAGTTCCGGGTAGATAGTGGACAAAGTACCTACTCGCAACTCCCACCCCAAACTAATTTAAGTAAACAGCGAATGCTTTTAAAAAACGCTTCCATACTGGTCGTAGACGATGACAAAGACGTGCTCACCGCCGTAAGCCTTTTGCTGAAAACAGAGGCCCGGGAGGTGATCACCGAGTATAACCCGGAGAACCTCCGCCGCCTGCTGACCCAATACGATTTTAACCTGGTTTTGCTGGATATGAATTTTAAAAGCCCCATTCATACCGGCAATGAGGGCTTGTTCTGGCTAAAGGAGATCCGGAAAATAAGGCCCCAGCTGGATGTGATCATGATCACCGCCTACGGCAGTATTGACCTGGCCGTGAGGTCGTTGAAAGAAGGTGCCACCGATTTTATCCTTAAGCCCTGGTACAACGACAAGCTGATTGATCATATCCGTGAAGCCCTGGGCCGGAAAAAGCAGCAGGTCCGCGAAAAAGAACGGGAAAACAAGGGCCGGGAAGGGGAAATTGTAGGAAAATCAGATGAAATGCGGAAGCTCTTCATCAAAATCAATAAAATTGCGCCTACCGATGCCAATGTGCTGATCCTGGGTGAAAACGGTACCGGGAAAGACCTCATAGCGCGGGCCATTCACCAGCAGTCGCTGCGGTCTGACAAGCCTTTTGTGAAAGTAGATGTGGGCGCACTCACCGAAAGCCTGTTTGAAAGCGAGCTTTTCGGTTACAGGAAAGGAGCTTTTACCGATGCGCGCGAAGACCGCGAAGGGCGTTTTGAAGCGGCCAACGGTGGCACGCTCTTCCTGGACGAGATAGGGAATATCTCTCTTCACCTGCAAACCAAGCTGTTAAGCGTATTGCAAAACCGGCAGGTAATGCGCCTGGGCAGCAACCAGCCTATCCCGGTAGACATCCGGCTGATCTGTGCCACCAATATCCCGCTGGAAGAGCTGGCCAATGAAGCCCGTTTCCGGAAAGATTTTGTTTACCGGATTCATACCGTAGACCTCCTTGTGCCCCCTTTACGGAAGCGTGAGGGTGATATTCCGCTCCTGGCCGGGCATTTTTGTGGTATTTACGGTGAAAAATACTTCAAACCGCATGTCAGCATAAGCGATAAAGCTTTAGACAAGCTGGCAACGTATCCTTTTCCCGGAAACGTGCGCGAATTGCAGTATAGCATAGAGCGTGCCGTGATCATGTGCGAAAATGATACACTTGAACCCGACGACCTGATTTTTCTCCCGCTCGAAGCGCCCCTCACAGAACAGGAGGAGAAAGATTTAAAGCTGAGCTCGGTAGAGAAAAACACCATCCTGAAAGTCATTGAAAAAAATAACGGAAACATCAGCAAGGCCGCTAAAGAGCTGGGTATTACACGAACAGCCCTTTATCGCCGGTTAAATAAGTATGAAATCGAATAATCTTTTCTGGAAATTACTTATACGCATACTTTTGCTGGTCGCGGCCATTACGGTGGCTGTATTTTGTTATTTCTCGAAGAACTACAACTACATCTTTGCTCTTCTCCTGCTGATCGTATACCAGGTATACGAAATGTACCGTTTCCAGAAGAAGACGCACGATGAGCTGGAGCAGTTTCTCCTCTCCGTGCAGTACCGCGATTTCTCCCGTTATTTTGATATCTCGAAAGGCGACTCCGAGGTGCGTTTCCTTAGGCAGGGATTTAACGAAATTAATTCCACCATCAAAACCATCTCCCGCGAAAAAGAGATGCAGTATCTCTATCTCCAGAAGATGCTGGAACTGGTAGATACCGGAATTTTGTTATATAGAGAAGGAAGCGGGGAAGTTTTGTGGATGAACGAAGCATTGAAAAAAATGCTCGATATCCCTTTTTTGCGTACCGTTCACTCCCTGCAGAAAAGAAACCCGGCCCTGCACGAAGCCATTCTCTCGGTAAAGGCGGGCACTTCACAGGTGATCAACCTTTCCCGCAATCTCTCCATTTATAAGGTACTTCTTTCTACTACCGCGTTCCAGACAGAAAGCATTTATTTCAAGCTGGTAGCCGTGCAGAATGTGAACGAGGCCCTGGATGCGAACGAAGTGCAGTCGTGGCAGAAATTACTAAGCGTGCTTACCCATGAGATCATGAATTCAGTGGCCCCGATCTCCTCACTGGCCGATACCCTCAAAAAGCGCATCGGGATGGAAGACGACGGCAGCCTGCTCAACGACCTGGAACAGGGAATAGACACGATCAAGAACCGGAGCGAAGGGCTCATCCGCTTTACCGAAGCCTACCGGAACCTCAATAAGATCACTACCCTGCTCAAAAAAGAAGTGCTGGTGCGGGATCTCTTTGAGAACGTTTACCAGCTGCTGGAACCTACCCTGGAGCAAAAAGGGATAGAAATGGAGATTGTGCTGAAAAATACGAACCAGGGTGTTTTAGCCGATGCCCACCTGATGGAACAGGTATTGATTAACCTGGTGCTGAATGCCATAGAGGCCGTAAAAGATAAGCCGGAACCGCTGATCACCCTCTCTGCCGGGGCAGAAGGCAGCCGTACGGAAATCAGGGTGGCAGATAACGGCACCGGTATGCCGGAGGAAATACTGGATAAGATCTTTATCCCCTTTTTCAGCACGCGTAAAAAAGGCAGCGGTATCGGGCTGAGCATCTGCAAGCAGATCGTATTGTTGCACAAAGGCACGCTGCAGGTCAGGAGCAAGGCGGGTGAAGGAACGGTGTTTGTGATTTCGCTCAGTTAGGGATATTCAGTAAATAGACTTGAAATCGGTTGTTGAATAATTTTTTGACAGCCGATTTTGTTTTTTTAAAGAAATGCTAGCCAGTGATTTTGCTGATGGGATACTATGTTGTTGTCAAGGGCCT
>Ga0222423_1000072_pt1 | contig 107066 bp, 99 predicted proteins | sample 3A0metagenome_FD_182472 | JGI IMG/M metagenome (GOLD analysis project Ga0222423, IMG submission 182472) | Enriched microbial communities from leaf-cutter ant dump, University of Wisconsin, Madison, United States - 3A0 (version 2) | ecosystem: Environmental > Terrestrial > Nest > Insects nest >...
CTTTTGCTTCATCGCGGCCTGCAGCAGGCGGATGGTGCCCAGGCGCTCGCTGTCCTTGGCGCGCATGGCGGTCTTCATGTCTTCGGTGATCTGGTCCTTGAGGCTCATGGCGGTATCTCCACAGGGAAAAACAAAAAACCCGCGCTTGGCGTCCCTAGCGCGGGTTTGTGGCCGAGAGGCTGTGCTTAGTACAGCTTCTTGGGCAGCTGCATGCTGCGCACGCGCTTGTAGTGGCGCTTGACGGCGGCGGCCTTCTTGCGCTTGCGCTCGGCGGTGGGCTTTTCGTAGAACTCGCGGGCGCGCAGGTCGGTCAGCAGGCCCAGCTTCTCGATGGTGCGCTTGAAGCGGCGCAGGGCCACGTCAAAGGGTTCGTTTTCTTTTACACGGATGGTGGTCATTAGCTAATGTTTTCCAAATGTGCCCGCAGAGGGTTTCCGGGAAGATCGGGCCCGAAAGCCGTGCGCGGCGGTTTTCCCCGTCTGTAACTAGTATCCGGCCGACGGGGCATTGCCAGCAGAGCCCAGCATTATAGCGGGTTGGTGTTTTCGGGCAAGGCGCGCGCCGCATGGCAGGCGCGCGAGTCGGCCGGGGCCTCGGCGCGCTCGTGCAGGCCGTAGTCGCGCAGCACGGCGGCCACGCGCAGGCGGTAGTGGGCGAACACGCCCGCGCGGCCCGCCGCCTGGGCTTGGCGGTGCTCGGGCAGGGTGCGCCAGCGGGCCACGGCCTCTTCGTCGCGCCAGAAGCTCAGCGACAGCAGCTTGCCCGGCGTGGACAGGCTCTCGAAGCGCTCCACGGAAATGAAGCCGTCCATGGCCTCCAGCCGCTCGCGCAGGCTGGCGGCGGTCTGCAGGTAGGTGGCGCGGCCCTCGGCGCTGGGCTCCACCTCGAAGATGACGGCGATCATGGCTGGGCCTCCCGCTGGAAGGTGCCTTCCACCACGTCGGTGAACGTGCGCTCCTCGCGCAGGATGAAGCGCTCGCGCTGCGCGCGCTCGAAGTTGGCGCGGCCCTCGGAGTCGGTGCGCAGGCGGGCGCGGTAGGCCTCGTAGGCGGCCAGGCTGTCGAAGGCGATCAGGCCCCAGGCCTCGTAGTTGGTGCCCTCGCTGGGCAGGAAGTAGCCCACGAGGTGGCCGCCGCAGCGCGGGATGATGCGGCCCCAGGCCTCGGCGTAGGCGCGGAAGGCCTTGCGTTGGAACGGGTCGATTTCGTAGCGGATGAAGCAGGTGATGGGCATGGAGTGGCACTCCGGTGGGGTGGATGCGCACATCATGCGCCGCCGCCGCTCGCCGATGCTTCGCCCCGGAGCGAAGCATGCGCGGCGCGCCCTGCGGCACACTGCGGGCATGAACACCAACCAGATCGCGCATGTCGCCGCCCTCGTGGGCGAGCCCGCCCGCACGGCCATGCTGCTGGCGCTGATGGACGGGCGCGCGCTCACCGCGCGCGAGCTGGCCGAGGCGGGGCGCGTATCGGCCGCCACGGCCAGCCGCCACCTGGGCCTGCTCGTGGAGGCGGGGCTCTTGGTGCTCACGCGCCAGGGGCGCCACCGCTACCACCGCCTGGCCTCGGCCGAAGTGGCGCGCCTGCTCGAAGGGCTGATGCAACTGGCCGTGCGGCAGGCGCCCGCGCACCGCCCCATGGCCGTGGGGCCGCGCGACGCGGCGCTGCGCACGGCGCGCACTTGCTACGACCACATCGCGGGCCGCCTGGGCGTGGCCATGGCGGCGCATTTGCTGGAGCAGGGCGCCATCGCCTTCGATGAGGGCGTGGAGGGCGAGGCGGGCGGGCTCGTCACCCCGCGCGCCGCGGCCGTGCTGCGCCCGCTGGGGCTCGCGGTGCCCGAGGCCGGGGCCGCGCGGCGCCCGCTGTGCCGCCCGTGCCTCGACTGGAGCGAGCGCCGCCCGCACGTGGCCGGACGGCTGGGGGCGCTGCTGTGCGCGCATTGCCTGGAGCGCGGCTGGCTGCGGCGCGCGCAGAGCGGGCGCGTGCTGGAGATCACGCCTCCGGGCGCGGTGGCGCTGCGCGGCTGGCTGGGCGTGGAGCGCTGGAATGCGGTGGCCGGCGCCTGATCAGCCGCCCGCCGGCAGCGCCTGCGCGCAGGCATGTGCGCTGGCCCAGGCCCACTGGAAGTTGTAGCCGCCGAGCCACCCCGTCACGTCCACCACCTCGCCGATGAAGTACAGGCCCGGCTGGGCCTTGCACTCCATGCTCTGCTGCGAGAGCGCGCGCGTGTCCACGCCGCCCAGCGTGACCTCGGCCTTCTTGTAGCCCTCGGTGCCCGTGGGCGTGAGTTCCCAGCGCGCCAGCTGCTCGGCCAGCCGTGCGAGGGCCTTGTCGCTGGCCTCGTTGATGGGGCGCTGCCAGTCCGCGCTGCGGCTGGCCCAGGCATCGGCCAGGCGTGTGGGCACGAGCGCGGCGAGTTCGTTGGCGATGAGCTTCTTCGACCGCGCCTTGGCCTGGGCCAGCGCGGCGGGCAGGTCCGTGCCGGGGGCGAGGTTGATTGCCAGCGGCGTGCCCGGCTGCCAGTAGCTGGAAATTTGCAGCACGGCGGGGCCGGACAAGCCCCGGTGCGTGAACAGCAGGTCCTCGTGGAAGGCCGTGCGCTCCTTCTTGCTGCCGGTGCTGATCTCGACCGGCAGCGCCAGGCCTGCCAACTGCGCGAAGTCGCCCTCGAAGGTGAGCGGCACCAGCCCGGGGCGGCGCTCCACCAGCGGCACGCCGAACTGCTGTGCCAGCCGGTAGCCGAAGTCGGTGGCGCCGATCTTGGGGATGGACAGGCCGCCCGTGGCGACGACCAGGCTGGCGGCTTCCACGGTGCCCCGGTCGGTATCAATTCGATAGCTGTCTGCACCCGACCCATGGGCGCTGGAGGCCGAAAAGACCACATTCTTCACGCCGCAGGGCTGCCAGCGCTCCACGCGGCCGTCGGCGCATTCGGCGAGCAGCATGGCGATGAGGTCCTCGGCCGAGCGGTCGGCGAAGAGCTGGCCCTTGTGCTTTTCGTGGAACGGGATGCCGTGCTTTTGCACCAGCGCGATGAAGTCCGCAGGCTGGTAGCGCGACAGGGCCGAGCGGCAGAACTGCGGGTTGCGCCCCACGAAGTGCCTGTGCGGCGCGCGCGGGTCGAGGTCGCGGTTGGTGAAATTGCAGCGCCCGCCGCCCGAGATGCGGATCTTCTCGGCCACCTTGTCGGCGTGGTCGATGAGCAGCACCGAGAGGCCGCGTTGGCCCGCCTGCGCGGCGCAGAACAGGCCGGCGGCGCCGGCGCCGATGATGACGGCGTCGAAGAAGGGAAGGGACACGGGGGGCAACCTGGCGGGCAAAGGCCGCGATTGTCGCCCAGCCGTGGCCCCCGCCGTGCGCCCGGTTCAGCGCATGTAGTGGCCGCCGGGGCCGATCACCGCGATGTCCACGTAATGGGAGCCGTAGTGGTTTTGCGGGCCGAACTGGAACGCGAGGCCGCCCAGGTCCAGCCGCCCCAGCCCCTCCATCGCCTGCACCAGGCCCGGGCCGGTGACGCCGGGGCCCGCGGCGCGCAGGCCCTCGACGAGCACGCGCGCGTCGATGTAGCCGCGGTAGCGGTCGTAGTTGGCGTCCAGGCCGCGCTGCTTCATCGCGGCCTGGAAGTCGCGCGTGACTTGGATCGTGCCGCGCGCGGGCGAGGGCGTGGTGCGCGCCACGGCCAGGCCGCGCGCGTCGTCGCCCAGGGCCTGGATGACCCGCTCGCCCGCGCCCAGCGACAGCGTGTACAGCGGCACGCCCATGTGCGCGCGGTGGGCGCGCACGTAGGCCACCACGGACGGGCCCGCGGCGACCATCACCACGGCCTGGGGCTGCAGGCCGGCCAGGGCGCGGGCGGCGTCCTCGGCGTCCTTGCCGCTGCTGTCCATGGCGTGCGTGCCCACCAGGGTGGCGCCCTCGGCGGCCGCGGCCTTCTCCACCAGCGGCAGCACGAGTTTGCCGAAGTCGTTGTTCTCGTAGGCCACGCCGATGTGCGTGGTCTGGATCGCCACGAGGTTGCGCACGATCTTCACGAGCTCGTCGGCATAGGTCACGCTGGTGGAGAACAGCCAGGGGCTGTGCGCTTCGCGCAAGGAGGGGCTGCCGGTGTAGATGGCCACCAGCGGCGTGCGGGCCTGTGCCAGGTAGGGCAGAAGCGCCAGCACCTGCGAGGTGCCGGCCTGGCCGAACAGGGCCAGGGCGCCGTCGGCCTCGACGAGCTGGCGCGCGTTGTCGAGCGTGCGCCGGGGGTCGAAGCCGTCGTCGCGCGACACCAGGCGCAGCTTGCGCCCGGCTACGCCGCCCTGCGCGTTGAAGTCCTCGATGGCCGCTTCCTGCCCCTCGTGGATGGGCGCGAGGAACGGCGCCATGGGGCCCGCCAGGGCGCTGGAGCGGCCCACGACGATGTCCGGCCCGCCGTGGGGCGGGTTGCCGGCGAGCGAGGGCAGGGCCAGGGCCGCCGCGCCCGCGGCGATGCCTTGCAGGGTGCGGCGGCGGGTGGCTCCGGGCGCCGTGGCGCAGTGGTGGGCGGCGGGTGGGTTCACGCGGTTCTCCGAAGGGTTTCGCAGGGGCGCGGGCCGGCAGGCGGCCTGCGCCCGGCATTGTTCCCGTGCCCCGGCGCGCGCAAGAGCGGGGTAACCCGGTGGATTTGACGCCCGCGCGACAAGGAACATGGGGACAATGCGGGCAAAGGGGAATGCCGCCATGCCACCGAACCAACGACCCGTCTTTCTTCTGATCCGCCAGCCGATCCGCTACGCCGCCTGCGCCCTGGCGCTGGGCTTGCTGGCCCCGGCCTGGGCCATCAACAAATGCACGGACGCCCAGGGTAAGGTGTCGTTCCAGGACGCGCCCTGCGCGGGCCAGGGCGAGAAGATCGTGGTGCAGCCCTCGGTCCAGGGCGTGGCCCCGATCGAGCCCAGCCCGGCCGCCGTGCAGGAGGGCGCGTTCGGCGCCACCTGGCAGCGCAAGAACTACCTGCAGAACCAGGGCGTGCCCCAGGCGCGCGCGGCCGTCGAGCGCAACCAGCAGGAATGCGCCGCGCCGCCGGACGTGGCGGCCCAGGCGGGCCCGCTGCGGCGCGGCCTGGCGTCGGGCTCCATGTACGCGCAGCAGGCCCAGGCCGCCGCCGCCAAGGACCGGGCCGCCTGCGAGGCCCGCACCCAGGAGCTGCGCGAGCAGCTCAAGGCGCTCGAAGACGAACTCGGCAGCCTGCAGTCCCCGCATTGAGCCCTTTGGAAAGGGCGCGCGTATCCCTAGAATCGCGGCCATGAACCTGCCCGCCCACCAGCTCAGCATGACCGTGCTCATGTCGCCCGACATGGCCAACTTCTCCGGCAACGTCCACGGCGGCGCCATCCTCAAGCTGCTGGACCAGGTGGCCTACGCTTGCGCCAGCCGCTACTCGGGCTGCTACACCGTCACGCTGAGCGTGGACCAGGTGATGTTCCTGCAGCCCATCCACGTGGGCGAGCTGGTCACCTTCCTCGCGAGCGTGAACTACACGGGCACCTCGTCGATGGAGGTGGGCATCAAGGTGGTGGCCGAGAACATCCGCAACCAGGTGGTGCGGCACGTGAACAGCTGCTTCTTCACCATGGTGGCCGTGGACGAGGACCGCAAGCCCGCCAGGGTGCCCGCGCTGTCGCCCGCCACGCCCGACGAGCGCCGCCGCTGGGCCGCCGCGCTGCTGCGCAAGGAGATCCGCCGCGAGCAGGCGGCGCGCTTCGCGCAGGTGCGCGAGGCGGCGGCTCAGGCCTGATGGCGTTCGAGCGGCGTTGCTGACTGCAGCGCCGCCACGCCGCGCACCACGTCGCCGATCACCATCACCGAGGGGCTGGCCAGCCCTTCGCGCTCGATGGTGGCGTGCAGCCCGCCCAGCGTGGTGACCGCGTGCCGCTGCTGCGGCAGGCTGGCGTGCTGGATGACCACGGCGGGCGTGGACGCGGGCAGGCCGTGCAGCAGCTCGGCCTGGATGCGTGCCGCGCCGCTCATGCCCATGTAGATGACCAGCGTGAGCCGGGCGTCGCGCGCCGTGGCCGCGAGCTGGCGCCAGTCGGTGCCCGCGTCGCCCGGCTTGGCGTGGCCCGTGACGAAGACCACGCCGTGCGCGTGCTCGCGGTGCGTGAGCGGTGCGCCCAGCGCCGTGAGGCCCGCCAGGCCCGCGGTGATGCCGTTGATGACCTGCACCTGCACGCCCGCGGCGCGCAGGTGCTCCACCTCCTCGCCGCCGCGGCCGAAGATGAATGGGTCGCCGCCCTTGAGGCGCACCACGTTCTCGCCCTCGTTCACGGCGGTGAGCATCAGCTTTTCGATGAAGGCCTGCGGCGTGCTCTTGCAGCCGCCGCGCTTGCCCACGTAGACCACGCGCGCGGTGGGCGCGGCGTGCGCCACGATGGCGTCGTTCACCAGGTCGTCCACGAGCAGCACGGTGGCCTGCTGGATGGCCTTGAGCGCCTTGAGCGTGAGCAGCTCGGGGTCGCCCGGGCCCGCGCCCACGAGCGTGCAGCGGCCGCGTTGGTGAAGGGGGGGGGTGTTCATGCAGGGAGCTCCGTGGGGGTTCGATCCACGAGATGCAAGATGTGTTCCACCTGCCGCGCAAGCGCCGCGGGCACGGGCAGCTCGCCCGCGAGCACGGCGCGCGTGTAGCGCGCGGTGGCCTGCACGTCGATTTCGGCGGGCAGGCCGGGCACCTCGGCGGCGGTGCCGGGCTGCTGTTCTTCGAGCAACTGGTGCGCGCCCGCCACGAAGCCGTCGTAGCGCGGCTGGCGGCGCGGGTCGGCGGCCACCTCGCCCTCCAGCCCGCGCGAGAGCAGGGCGTTCATGCGCAGCGCGCCCAGAGTGCCGTGCAGCATGCCGGCGTATTCGGCGTGGGTGTAGCTCGTGACCAGCACGGCAGGGCCGGCGCAGGGCGCGAGCAGCTTCACGGCGCTGTGCCCGGGGTTGCGCAGGCCCACCACGTCGCGCACGGCCAGCAGCCGGGCCAGGCCCGGGAGCAGGCGCTCCGTGTGGATGTGCGCGGCCTGGCTGTTTGCTATATTTTCAGGAGCCTCCAGCGCAGGCACATCCAGTGCTTCCAGCACATCGGACGCCAGGACGCGGCGCGCCTCGGTGCGCATGCCGTGCAGCAGCACGGGCAGACCCTCGCGCGCCAGCAGCAGCGCCAGCAGCGGCGTGAGCACGGGCAGCTTGCGCGCGCCGTTGTAGCTGGGCAGCACCACGGTGGGGCGGCCGGTGGCCGGAAAGCGCGCCATGCGGGCGTGGATGGCGTCGAGAAAGCCGCACATCTCCTCGGCGGTCTCGCCCTTGATGCGCATGGCGATGCAGAACGCGCCCACTTCGTAGTCGGTCACCTGGCCGTCGAGCACCTGGCCCATCAGGTCTGCCGCCTGCGCGCGCGTGATGGCCTTGGCGCCGCGCGCGCCACGGCCGATTTCCTTGAGGTACTGGCTGATGCTCATGAGGGGCATATTGTCCCGCAGGACTTAGCACTTTTCGCTATAAGCAGCTTCAGCTCGGGGATGCACGAGCCGCAGTTGGTGCCGCAGCGCAACCGGCCCTGCAACTGGGTCAGGCGCTCGCCGTCCGTGCCCTCGCAGGTGGTGAGCGCGGCGTTGATGGCAGCTTCCTCCACGTTGAAGCAGGTGCACACCTGGCGGCCGCGCGGCTGGAGTGCCACGGGGGCCTGGGCGCCGGGCGCGAGCAGCAGGCGGCCATAGCTTTGCGCGGGCAGGCCGTCTTGCAGCAGCGTGGCCAGCCAGCCGCCCGAGCGGGTGTCGCCCGCGAGCAGCAGGGCTTCCACGGTGGTGTCCGCCGCGCCGCGCGCCAGGCGCAGCGCGCGGTGGTGCTGGCGGCGGCGGTCGGTGTAGCGCAGGGTGCCGGCGGCGTCGAGGCCGAGCAGGGCCTCGATGCGCTGCACCAGCGCGGGGGCGGGCGCGTCGTGCGCGGCGGCGCGCAGCAGCACGCCGTGGCGCGCGCGGGCCGCATCTTCCAGCGGCACGGCGTTGCCGAAGGGCACGCAACTGGCGAATGCGAATTCGGGCATCAGGGCGGCCAGGGCCTCGCGCGCGGCCAGGGCCTGGCCCTCGGGCAGCCAGGCCATGGCCAGGAGCGTCCAGGGCAGCTCGGCCTTGAGCACCTTCACGGCGGTGTGTTTGAGTTCGGGCTGCTTGGAATGGGGGCAGAAGGCCGGGGTGGTGAGCGCGTTCACGCCCGCCAGCCGCGCGCCCGTGGACGAGCGGCCCGAGAGGTATTCGCCCCCCCAGTGCATGGCCATGAAGACCTGCGCGGGCGCCAGGCCCGCGTCGGGCTGCACGGGCACCACGATGGCGCCGCGCCGGCTGGTCACGTAGACCAGGTCGCCAGCCTGCCACTGGCGCTGCTGCATGTCCTGCGGGTGCATTTGCAGGCAGGGTTCGGGCACGTGGCCGAACAGGCGGCCCAACTGGCCGGTGCGGCTCATGCCGTGCCACTGGTCGCGCAGGCGGCCCGTGGTCAGGCTGAAGGGGTAGCGGGCATCGCGCGGCTCGGCCAGGGGTTGCCAGGGCAGGGCGGCAAAGCGCGCGCGGCCATCGGGGGTGGGGAATACGCCGTCTTCGTACAGCCGCGCGCGGCCTGCGGCGGCACCTTCTTTCAGGGGCCATTGCTGGGGGCCGTGTTCGTCGAGCAGGGCCCAGGACAGGCCGGTGATGTCCAGGTCGCGCCCGCGCGTGCTCTCGCGGTGCTCGTTCCACAGCGCCTCGGCGCTGTCGTGCGCGAACAGGCCCGCGCGGCCCGGGTGCAGCAGCGCTTCGAGCCGCCGCGCGAACTGCACGGCGATCTGCCAGTCGTGCCGCGCCTGGCCGGGCGGCGGCACGGCGGGGCGCACGCGCGAGATGCGGCGCTCGCTGTTGGTCACGGTGCCCACTTTTTCGCCCCAGGTGGTGGCGGGCAGCAGCAGGTCGGCATAGGCACAGGTGGCCGTGGTGGCGAAGGCTTCCTGCACCACGACGAACTCGGCACGTTCGAGCGCGCGGCGCACCAGGGCCTGGTCGGGCAGGCTTTGCGCGGGGTTGGTGCAGGCGATCCACAGGGCCTTGATCTCGCCGTCGGCGGCGGCCTGGAACATTTCCACGGCCGTCTTGCCGGGCCGTGCGGGCACGCTCTCCACGCCCCACAGCGCGGCCACCTCGGCGCGGTGCGTGGGGTTGGCGAGGTCGCGGTGGGCGCTGAGCAGGTTGGCCATGCCGCCCACCTCGCGCCCGCCCATGGCGTTGGGCTGGCCGGTCAGGCTGAACGGCCCCGCGCCGGGCCGGCCGATCTGGCCCGTGGCCAGGTGCAGGTTGATGAGCGCGGCGTTCTTGGCCGTGCCGTTGGCGCTCTGGTTCAGGCCCTGGCAGTACAGGCTGAGCGTGGGGCCGCCCTGCGCGAACCATTGCGCGGCCTGGCGGATGTCCTCGCTGCGCAGGCCGCAGACCTCGGCGGCGCGCTCGGGCGTGGCCTCGCGCACCAGGGCTTGCAGCTCGCCAAAGCCCGTGGTGTGGCGCGCGATGTAGTCCGCGTTGGTCCACCCCTCTTGCAGCATGGTGTGCAGCATGGCGTGGAACAGCACCACGTCGGTGCCCGGCAGCAGGGGCAGGTGCAGGTCGGCCATGCTGGCGGTGTCGGTGCGGCGCGGGTCGGCCACGATGACCTTCATGGCCGGGTTGGTGGCGCGCGCGGCCTCGATGCGGCGAAACAGCACCGGGTGCGCCCAGGCCGCGTTGCTGCCCGCGAAGAACAGGCAGCCCGCGTGGTTCACGTCGTCGTAGCAGGCTGGGGGCGCGTCGGCACCGAGCGTGGCCTTGTAGCCCGCCACGGCGCTGCTCATGCACAGGCGCGAGTTGGTGTCGATGTTGTTGGTGCCTACCAGGCCCTTGGCGAGCTTGTTGAAGGCGTAGTAGTCCTCGGTGAGCAACTGGCCGCTGAGGTAGAAGCCCACGGCGTCGGGGCCGTGGCGGGCGATGGTCTGGGCGAAGCGCCGGGCGGCCGTGTCCAGCGCGGCGTCCCAGCCTACGGCCTCGGGCGTGGCGCCGCGCTGGCTGCGCTGCTGCGGGTGCAGCAGCCGCGTTTGCCGCGCGAGCGGCTCGGAGGCCGTCAGGTGCAGCGTGCTGCCCTTGGTGCACAGCCGCCCGAAGTTGGCGGGGTGCTCCGGGTCGCCGCGCACGCCGGTGATGCGCGCGCCGTCGGTCTGGATCAGCACGCCGCAGCCTACGCCGCAGTAGGGGCAGGTGGATCGGGTCTCTGGCATTTTTGAATGAAATAGGCCCCTGGCGCAGGCGGGGCGTGCGCTGGCAGCTATGGTTTTTGATGTGACTGCGGGTTGCGTCAGACCTCGCCGGGCGGCTGCTCGCCGAACATGAGCGTGTCGCGGATGGCGCCGATGGCGCGGCCCTCGCGCAGCAGCGTGAAGTACCAGGCTCCGTCCGCCGTGTCGCCGTAGAGGCAGGCGCCCACGAGCTTGCCGTCCTTGAGCACGAGCTTTTTGTACACGCCGCCGCCAGCGGCATACGGGTCGCTCAGCACGATCTCCTCGGTGCCCTCGCCGCCCTGGAAGTCGCCCGCGCTGAACAGGTCGATGCCCGTGACCTTGAGCTTGGTCGAGGTCTGCGAGCCCTGGTAGCGGCCAATGCCGACCCCGGCCAGGTGGTTGGCCAGCACCTTGCCCTGCTCGAACAGCGGCGCCACCAGCCCGTAGGCGATGCCCCGGTGCGCGGCGCATTCGCCCACGGCGTAGATGCGCGGGTCGGTCACGGTCTGCAGGGTGTCGCTGACCACGATGCCGCGCTGCACGTGCAGCCGCATCGTCTCGGCGAGCTGCGTGTTGGGGCGCACGCCCACGGCCATCACCACCAGGTCGGCGGGCACTTCGGTGCCGTCCTTGAAGCGCACGGCGGCCACGCGGCCGTCGGCGTTGCCCAGCAGTTCCTGCGTCTGCGCCTGCAGCACAAAGCGCATGCCGCGCCCGGCCAGCGATTGCTGCAGCATGTGCCCCGCCACGCCGTCGAGCTGGCGCTCCATCAGCCATTCGTTCGCGTGCACCACGGTCACCTGCATGCCGCGCTTCATGAGGCCGTTGGCCGCTTCGAGCCCGAGCAGGCCGCCGCCGATGACCACGGCGTGGCGGTAGGCGGCCGCCGCGTCGATCATGGCCTGCGTGTCGGCGATGTCGCGGTAGGCCAGCACGCCCTGCAGCCGGTTGCCGGGGATGGGCAAGATGAAGGGGTTGGAGCCCGTGGCGAGGACCAGGCGGTCGTACCCGGCGCTCAGCGCCTCGCCCGCTGCATTGGTGGCGTGCACCACGCGGCGCACGCGGTCCACGCCGGTGACGGTGCAGCCCGCGTGCAGCGTGATGCCGTTGTCCCGGTACCAGGCCCAGTCGTTGAGGACGATTTCCTCGAGCGTCTGCTCGCCCGCGAGCACGGGCGACAGCAGGATGCGGTTGTAGTTGGGGTGCGGCTCGGCACCGAACACCGTGATGTCGTAGAGACCGGGGGCGATCTTGAGCAGCTCCTCGAGCGTGCGCACGCCCGCCATGCCGTTGCCCACCACCACGAGCCTGGGTTTCTTCATCGGTACTGACTCCTTCGGAACGTGAGGAGAGTCAAGCAACCGCCATGCCAGCGCGCGGGGCTCTGCGCGCGGCGGTGTTGGGGTGCTGCGACAGGGTTGCGCTACAGGTGTAACGCCGTGCTGCGGATGTGAGAAGCTATGAGTTCCATCGAGGTGTCTGCGTGCCCCGGAATGGGGCCCAGCGCTGGTGCATGAAGTTTTTTCTTCGGAGGGAATCGCATGAGAGTGAATCTTCCAGTCAGCACGCAGGAGTACCCCTTCCCCAAGGGCGAGACGCTGGTCTCCACGACCGACCTCAAGGGGCGCATCCTCTACTGCAACCCGAGCTTCATCGAGGTCAGCGGCTACGAGCGGGAGGAGCTGCTGGGCCAGCCCCACAACATCGTGCGCCACCCCGACATGCCCGAAGAGGCCTACCGCGACATGTGGGAGACCATCGCGGGCGGGCAGCCCTGGTCCGCCCCCGTGAAGAACCGGCGCAAGGACGGCGACTTCTACTGGGTCATGGCCAACGTCACGCCGCTCATGGAGGGCGACCGGCCCTCGGGCTACATGTCGGTGCGCACCGAGGCCTCGCCCGAGCAGATCCGTGCGGCCGAGCAGCTCTACCAGACCATGCGCGCCGAGAAGGAGGCGCGCCGCAGGGTGCACGTGCTGCACGGAGGGCAGGTCCACATGGACAACCTGGCGGGCCGCGTGCGCGGCGCGCTGGACTTCGGGGCCATGGGCAAGCTGCTGCTGTGCTTCGTGGTGGTGTGGGCCGTGGCCTTCGCGGCGGCGCTGGTGGGCGGGCAGACGATGGGTTTGTGGACCGGCGTGGCCTGGGTGGTGGCGTTTGGCGTCGCCTGCCTGGGGGCCGCCATCGTCCACCGGCTCACGGTGGCGCCGCTGGCCGGCATGGTGAACCTGGCCAACCGGCTGGCGGGGGGCGACCTCACGCAGCCCATCCGCGTCTCGCGCGCGGGCACGGCGGGCCAGTTGCAGAAGGCGCTGGCGCAGCTCAACGTGAACCTGCTGTCCATCGTGCGCGACGCGCTGCACGAAAGCGGCAAGATGCAGACCTCCGCGAGCGAGATCGCGCAGGGCAACCGCGACCTTTCCTCGCGCACCGAGAGCCAGGCCGGCAACCTGGAGCAGACGGCCGCGTCGATGGAGCAGATCACCGGCACCGTCAAGCAGACGGCCGGCTCGGCGCACCAGGCCACGGAACTGGCCCGCCAGGCGGCCGACGTGGCCGAGCGCAGCAACGGCGCCGTGGACAGCGTGGCGGGCACCATGAAGCAGATCCAGGCCGCCTCGGGGCGCATCAGCGAGATCACGCAGCTCATCGACTCCATCGCGTTCCAGACCAACATCCTCGCGCTCAACGCCGCCGTCGAGGCGGCTCGCGCGGGCGAGCAGGGCCGGGGCTTTGCGGTGGTGGCGGGCGAGGTGCGCAGCCTCGCGCAGCGCAGCGCCGAGGCGGCCAAGGAAATCCGCTCGCTCATCGACGACTCGGCCGCCAAGGTGCGCGAGGGCAACCAGAGGACCGACGTGGCGCAGAAGACCATGGCCGAATCCCTCGACCTCGTGCGCCGCGTGAGCGTGCTCATCGGCGAAATCCACAGCGCCTCGAACGAGCAGCTCAGCGGCATCTCGCAGGTCAACGCCGCCGTGGCGCAGCTCGACACCATCACGCAGCAGAACGCGGCGCTGGTGGAGCAGAACGCCGCCTCGGCCATGGCCCTGCAGGAGCAGGCCAAGACCGTGGCCGAGACGGTGCACGTGTTCCGCGTGGACGCCGCGGCCCGGTCCGCCGCGCCCGATGCGGTGGAGCTGCGCCGCGCGATGAAGGCGCAGGCACAGGAAGCACAGGGGGCACAGCAGGTGCCGCGGGTGCGCAGGGCGCTCCCCGCCTGAACCGGGAAAACATCGTTGACAGCCCGGCGTGGCGGGGCAGGGCTACCATGCGGCCTTGACGACCGGATCCCCCGGTATGTGAAGGAACCACCATGAATGCCAATGCCTCCCTGGCCGAAGAACTGATGGCCCACCTGCAAAGCGGCGGCGCCTTGCAGCAGATGGCCGATCAACTGGGCACCAGCCCCGAGCAGGCGAGCAGCGCCGTGGACGCCGCGCTGCCCATGCTGCTGGGCAAGATGGGGGCCAACGCCTCCGACCCGCAGGGCGCGGCGGACCTGTTCGGCGCCCTGCAGAACCACGGCAGCGGCGGCGGCCTGGACCTGGGCGGGCTGCTGGGCTCGCTCCTGGGCGGTGCCGGCGGCGCGGGCGGTGGCCTGGGCGGCCTGGGTGCGGCCCTGGGCGCAGGGGGCGCCGGCGGCGGGGCGGACATCCTTGGCAGCATCTTCGGCGACCACCAGCAGCACGCGCAGGACGGGCTGGGCCAGGCCACGGGCCTGGGCAGCGCGGGTGCGGGCCAACTGCTGGCCATGCTGGCGCCGCTGGTCATGTCGTTCCTGGCCCACCACGCCAACAGCAACGGCCTGGACGCCGGCGGCCTGGGCGCCGCGCTGGGCCAGGAGCAGTCCCGCGCGCAGCAGCAGGGCGGTCTGGGCGGCGGTCTGCTGGGTTCGCTGCTGGGCGGTGGTGGCGGCCAGTCGGGCCTGTCGGAGCTGATCCAGCTGGGCGGCAGCCTGCTGGGCGGGCGGCGGTAGATAGAAAGCTACAAAGTCCTGTTGCGCAATTCGGCAAAGTCGGCCCAAATAAGGGCCGTCTTTGTTTTTGCCAGGGAGGCTTTGCATGACCGCTGTCGCAGACATCCTCAAATCCAAGCCCATCGGCATCGTCCACACCATCGGCCCCAACGCCACGGTGCTCGACGCGCTGCGCATGATGGCCGACAAGGGCATTGGCGCGCTGATGGTGACCGACGCGCAGGACGCCATCGTGGGCATCTTCACTGAGCGCGACTACGCCCGCAAGATCGCCCTGCTGGGCCGCACCTCCGCCGCCACGCGCGTGCGCGACGTGATGACGAGCAACGTGCTCTTCGTCAGCTCCCGCCAGACCAGCCACGACTGCATGGCGCTGATGACCGAAAAGCACCTGCGCCACCTGCCCGTGGTGGACGGCGGCAAGCTGGTGGGGCTGGTCTCGATCGGCGACCTGGTCAAGGACATCATGTCCGAGCAGAAGTACCTGATCGAGCAACTGGAACAGTACATCAAGGGCTGACCATTGCCCGCCCGCCGCGCCCGGCCCAGGTGCGCGTCCACCGGGACTGCATCCAGCCCAACAGCGCGAGCACGGCCCCGGCGCAAGCGGCGAACAGCACGAAGCCCCAGAGGTAGGTGCCCGCGTACTGCTTGGACAGGCCCATGGCGTTGGGGATGAGCCCGCCGCCCAGCGCGCCGATTTCGCCGATCATCGAACCCGCCACTGCCGTGGTGAGCGGCCAGCGTAGCGGCACGAGTTGGAACAGCGCGCCATTGCCCGCGCCCAGGGCCGCGAAGCACAGCAGAAAGAGCAGCACGGTGATGGTCAGCGAGCCCTCGGCCAGCCCGCACAGCACCAGGCTGGCGGCCGCCACGCAGAGCACGGCCGTGAGCGTGTTCACGCCGCCCCAGTGGTCCGACAGCCAGCCGCCGCAGATGCGCAGCGCCGCGCCCAGGAAGGCCGCGAGCATGGTCAGTTGCCCGGCCTGCACCTTGCTCACGCCGAACTGGTCGTAGAAGTAGCTCGGCAGGAAGGTGGTCAGGCCGATGAAGCCGCCGAACGTCACGGCATAGATCAGGCTGAAGACCCAGCCGTCCTTCTCGAACAGGCAGGCGACGTGCTCGCGCAGGCCCGCGTGCTTGTCCACGTCGGGCGGCTCCTGCGCGAACACGATCATCGCGGCCATCGGCACCGCGATGCCGATGGCCGCGAAGCCGTACACGGCCTGCCAGCCGAACGCCTGTGCGAGCAGCGGCGCCACCAGCGCGCACACCGCCGTGCCCACGTTGCCCGCGCCCACCAGGCCCATCGCCAGGCCCTTGTAGCGCGGCGGGAACGAGCCCGAGCCCAGCGACAGCGCCACGCCGAAGCTGGCCCCCGCGATGCCCAGCAGCACGCCCATGGCGAGCAGGTCGTGGTAGCTGTTCACGAAGAGATAGCCATAGCCCATGGCGAGCACGATGCCGCCCATCTCGACCAGCGTGGCGTTCTTGCGCCCGATGTACTGCGCCAGCACCCCGAGCGGAAAGCGCATGAGCGCGCCCGCGAAGATGGGGATAGACAGCATCACGCCCTTCTGCGCGGGCGTGAGCTGGTAGGTCTCGCCGATGAACGGCGCCATCGCGCCGTTGATGACCCAGATGCCGCACGAGAAGGCGAAGTAGAGGAACGAGGCCCACAGCGTGGGAGCGTGGCCGCTGCGGTGGAAGTCGCGAAGGGTGGTCATGGAAAAGCACGCCAGAGTGGTATCGCCCGGCCTGGTGCATGAAGCGTGCCAGCCATTTTTCCGTAGGGTGCACTGCGTTGGTGCTGCGCTGCAGCATGATGGGGTGCCGCCGCTGCACCGGGGTGAAATCTGCTAATTCCAAGGGCATACCCGGTGGCGGCCAGGGGCTGGTGCCCGCTATACATCCGGCCACTGTCTTCAATACGTGTAACGGAGTTTTTCATGACCCCTTCGATGGACCGGCGCCGGATCGCCGCCGGACTCGCGTTGGCCCCCTTCGCCGCCACCAGCGGCCTGCTGGCGGGCTGCAGCAAGGTGCCCGATACGCTCAAGATCGGCGTGGCCCAGCCCCTGACCGGCCCCCTGGGGGCGCTGGGGCAGGATCTGCTTAACGGCGTGACGCTGGCCGTGGGCGAGCTGAACAAGGCGGGCTACCTGGTGGACGGCCAGCGCGTGAAGCTCGAAATCGTCTCCAAGGACGACCGCTCCGACGCCGCCGCAGGCCGCGAGGCCGCGCAGCAGTTGGTGGACGCGGGCGTGGTGGCGGTCATCGGCCACCTGAACTCGGGCGTGAGCATCGAGGCCGCGCCCATCTACGCGGCCAAGGGCATCGCGCAGATGGCGATCTCCACCAACCCCAAGTTCACGCAACTGGGCTTTCCGACCACGTTCCGCCTGGTGGCCAACGACACGCTGCAGGCGCGCGCCATCGGCTCGTTCGCGGCCACCCAGCTCGGCGTGGCCAGCTATGCCGTGGTTGATGACGGCACGCCCTACGGCAAGGGCTTGGCCGACGGCGCGGCCGAGCAGCTGCAGGCCGCCAAGAAGAACGTGGCCGTGCGCCAGTCGTTCGACGACAAGACCGTGGCCTTCGACGAGCTGGCCGGCAAGATCAAGGCGGCGAACGTGGAGGTGATCGTCTCCACGCTCAACGACTTCCAGGTGCTCGCGCTGCTCCAGGCGCTGCGCAAGGCCGGCCACACGAGCGTCTCGGTGCTCGGCGGCGACACCCTCAAGACCACCGACATGGCCAAGGGCTCGGGCCTGGTGGACGCCATCTACGCCACCTCGCCCGTGCTCGAGGCGGGCGAGTTCACCACGGGCCGGCAGTTCCTGGAAAAGTACAACACGGCCTTCCAGAAGCGCCCGGCCTACGGCGGCCACTACACCTACGACGCGATGTACGTGCTCTCGGCCGCCATCCAGCAGGCCAAGTCGGCCGACCCCCAGGCCATCACCAAGGCGCTGCACGCCATCAACGGCTACGCCCCGGTCACCGGCACCATGAGCTGGGACGACAAGGGCGAGCAGCGCTACGGCGCCGTGGGCGTGTACACGCTGCGCAAGAGCGCGTGGGAGCTGCGCATGCGCTCCGACCGCTGGTAGGCCGCGGCGGGCAGCACCGTCATACACTCCCCGGATGAGCTTGCTGATTCTGGGGATCGAATCCTCGTGCGATGAAACGGGCGTGGCGCTGGTCGAATCCAGCGGCGCCGCCGTGCCCCGCCTCGTCGCCCATGCCCTGCACAGCCAGATCGAGATGCACCAGGCCTACGGCGGCGTGGTGCCCGAGCTGGCCAGCCGCGACCACATCCGCCGCGTGCTGCCCCTGACCGAAAGCGTGCTGGCCGAGTCGGGCCGCAGCCTGCAGGAGGTGGACGTGGTGGCCTTCACGCGCGGGCCGGGGCTGGCGGGCGCGCTGCTCGTGGGCGCGGGCGTGGCCTGCGCGCTGGGCGCGTCGCTGCACAAGCCGGTGCTGGGCGTGCACCACCTCGAGGGGCACCTGCTCTCGCCCTTCCTGAGCGCCGACCCGCCCGAGTTCCCGTTCGTGGCGCTGCTCGTCTCGGGCGGGCACACGCAGCTCATGCGCGTGGACGGCGTGGGCCGCTACGAGCTGCTGGGTGAAACCATCGACGACGCTGCGGGCGAGGCCTTCGACAAGTCCGCCAAGCTGCTGGGCCTGGGCTACCCGGGCGGCCCGGCGCTCTCGCTTCTCGCGCAGCAGGGCGATGCCAAGGCCTTCGCGCTGCCGCGCCCGCTGCTGCACAGCGGTAACCTGGACTTCTCGTTCGCGGGGCTCAAGACGGCCGTGCTCACGCAGGCCAGGAAGCTCGGCGGCGAACTGGAAGCGCGCAAGGCGGACCTGGCCGCGAGCACCCAGGCCGCCATCGTCGAGGTGCTGGTCAAGAAGACGCTTAAGGCGCTGAAGGAAACGGGCCTGGCGCGCGTGGTGGTGGCCGGCGGCGTGGGCGCCAACCGCCTGCTGCGCGAGCAGCTCGACGCGGCCTGCGCCCAGCGGCGCGTGCGCGTGCACTACCCCGAGCTGCACCTGTGCACCGACAACGGCGCCATGATCGCCATGGCCGCCGCCATGCGCCTGCAAAGCGGGCAGCAGCAGGCCAGCACGGAATACGCCTTCGACGTCAAGCCGCGCTGGCCGCTGGAGGCACTTTCGTAGCCAAAAGCGCCTCTAGCCCAGTGCTGGCAGGCGCTACCAGCTATGAAAAAATGAGTTACTGAATCGCCAGCCGCGTCGCGCTGGGCTCCACCACGCGCTTGGCGAGCGTGAGCGTGAGCACGCCGTTCTCCAGCTTGGCGGTGCTGGCGGCGGCGTCGATCTCGACGGGCAGCTCCCACGCGCGGCTGACCTGGCGCGGCGCGCCTTCCACGCTTTGCAGGCGTACCACAGCGCCGTCGATGTCGATCTGCAGCTGCTCGCGCGCCAGGCCCGGCACATCGAGCTGCAGGGTCACGGCCTTGTCATCCTGCTGCACTTGCACGCCCTGGCAGAAGTGGTCGCGTTGCGCGCCCAGCAGGAAGCGCTGCAGGGCCAGGTCGGCGGTGCGGGGGGTGAAGGCGTTGCGGTGGATCACGGGGGCGAAGATCATGGGGTTGCTCCTATACACTGCGCGGCTCCCGACGTGGTTGCCGCATGACCAGCAGGTAAGTGGCCCGCGCGGCTTTTCAAGAGGAATTCCAGCATGAATAAATTGCGGCGCCGGGCCTTGAAATGGGGCGCTGCGGCGCTATGTGCGCTGGCTGCGTGCGGCGTGGCGCAGGCCCAGCAGCCCATCCAGCTCGCGCTCATCGAAAGCCTCTCGGGCCCCTTCGCCAACACGGGTGAGGCTGTGTACCGCAACATCGTCTGGGCCACCGAGCGGGTGAACGCGCGCGGCGGCGTCAAGCTGCCTGACAGCGCTGGAGGCGCCCGCCCCCTGGCCGTGGAGCGCTACGACAGCAAGGGCCAGAACGAGGAGGCCCTCTCCGCGCTGCGCGCCGCCATCGACGCCGGCGCGCGCATCGTCATGCAGGGCAACTCCTCGGCTACGGCGGCGGTGCTCGTCGATGCCATCAACAAGCACAACGAGCGCGAGCCGGGCAAGCGCGTGCTCTACCTCAACTATTCAGCCGTCGATCCCAGCCTCACCAACGAGAAGTGCAGCTTCTGGCACTTCCGCTTCGACGCGCACGCCGACATGCGCATGGCCGCGCTCATGGACGTGATCCGCGAAGACCGCTCCGTGAAAAGCGTCTACCTCATCGGCCAGGACTACAGCTTCGGCCAGGCCGTGCTGCGCGAGGCCAGGCGGCAGCTCGCCGCGCAGCGCCCCGACGTGGCCGTGGTGGGCGACGAACTGCACCCCGTGGGCCGCGTGAAGGACTTCGCACCCTACGCCGTGAAGATCAAGGCCAGCGGCGCGCAGGCCGTCATCACCGGCAACTGGGGGAACGATCTGACCCTGCTCGTGAAGGCCGCGCGCGACGTGGGCTACGAGGGCCGCTTCTACACCTTCTACGGCAACGCCATGGGCGCACCGGCCGCGATCGGCGACGCGGGCGTGGGCAAGGTGGTGGCCGTGGCCGACTGGCTGCCCAACGTGCCCACGGCGGGCAGCGAGGCGTTCTACCGCGCGTTCCGCGAGCGCTTCCCCAAGCCCGCCGACGACTACGTGCACATGCGCATGCAGCTCATGGTCGAAGCCCTGGCCCAGTCCATCGAGCGCGCGGGCAGCACGGACGCGGTGGCCGTCGCCCGCGCCTTGGAGAAGGCCAGCGTGCAGCTTGCGGGCCAGGCGGGCAGCATGCGCGCGCAGGACCACCAGTTCCAGCAGGCCCTGGTGGTGGGCGTGATGGACCGGCAGGGCACGCCCGGTGTGAAGTTCGACGTGGAGGGCTCGGGCTACGGCTTCCGCGTGGTGCGCCAGATTGCGGCGGACCAGGCTGCGCAGCCTACGAGCTGCCGGATGCAGCGGTACTGACCCTGCGCTGCTGCACAATCGCCCGCCTATGCTGACCGAACCAATCCGGCGTTCCCCCGGCGCGGCGTGCGTTGCCGCGGCGCTTGCCCTCTTCGTGGGCGGTTGCTCCCACATGCCCGAGGCCCTGCCTGGGGCCGAGCGCGCCGCCACGTTCACCCCCAATGATTTCGACAGCGCCGACGTGCACACGCGGCACTTGCGCGCGCCGCAGGCGCAGGCTTGCGAGGCGGCGCGCCGGGCGCTGCTGAGCCAGGGCTACTTCGTCGAGACCGCGGCCAAGGACGAGGTCAAGGGCCGCAAGTACTACCAGCCCACGCCCGACGTGCACTACGAGGTGCAGATGCGCGTGGTCTGCGCGCCCGAGGGCCAGGGCGACGCGGGCACCTCGGCCTTTGCCAGCGCCATCCAGGACCGCTACGTGATCAAGAAGCTCAACAACTCCGCGTCGGTGGGGGTGGGCGGCCTGGGGTCGCTGTCGCTGCCGCTCAATTCGTCGGACGACACGCTGGTCAAGGTGGGCAGCGAGACGATCACCGACGCGCAGTTCTACGCGCGCTTCTTCGACCTGTTCGCCAAGTACCTGCCGCAGCCCGCGCCGCAGCCGCAGCCCGCGCCGGAGGTACAGGTGCAGGTGAGCCCCGTGGCGCAGCCGCAGGCCGAGCACCAGGGCGTGGAGCCCCTGCCCGGGGACGCGCAGTAGCGCGCTTGGGCGCCGCCTTCGCGGGTGCAGCGCCCCGGCCTCATATCACAGGCCTGCCCGCGCCGCCGCCACTTCGCGCCCCAGCTCGATCACGGCCATCGCGTAGTAGCTCGACCAGTTGTAGCGCGTGATCACGTAGAAGTTCTGCGTGCCCGCCACGTAGCTCGGCGCGGCGGCGCCGTTCTGCAGTTCCACCAGGGCCAGCGGGCCCGCGTGCTGCACGCCTTCGCCCTGCACGGTGGCGCCCTGGGCCTGCATGTCGGCGGCGCTGAACGTGGGGCGGATGTCGGGCGCGAGCAGGCTGGGCAGCTGGAGGCGCTCGGCGTCGAAGGCCACGGGGTAGTGGGTGGGCAGGCCGGTGACCCAGCCGTGCTGCTGGAAGTAGTGGGCCACGGAGCCGATGGCGTCCACGGGGCTTTGGAAGAGGTCGATGCGGCCGTCACCGTCGAAATCCACCGCGTAGCGCACCCAGCTCGACGGCATGAACTGGGGCAGGCCCATGGCGCCCGCGTAGCTGCCGCGCGGCGTGTGCGGGTCGATGCCGCTGCGGTCCGCGAGGCTCAGGAACTGCTCCAGCTCGCCCTGGAAGAACGCCTGCCGCTCGGCGGCGCGCGGGTGGGCTGCGGGAAAATCGAAGGCCAGCGTGGCCAGCGCGTCGATCACGCGGAAGTTGCCCATCTGCTGGCCGTAGAGGGTCTCCACGCCGAGGATGCCGACGATGATCTCGGCGGGCACGCCGTATTCGTGCTCGGCGCGGGCCAGGGCTTCGGCGTGCTGCTGCCAAAAGCGCAGGCCCGCCTGGATGCGCAGGGGGGTGACGAAGCGGCTGCGGTACGCACTCCAGTTCTTGGCCGTGCCCTGGGGCGGCGGCAGCATGAGCTTGGGCACCTGGGGCAGGAAGCGCGCCTGGCCGATGGCCTGGCGCACCCATTCGCGGTCCAGGCCGCGGCGCGCGGCCAGGTCGTCGGCGAACCGCATCGCGTCGGGGCGCTGCGCGTACGGGGTGGTGCCCTGGGGCGTGGTGGCTGCGTGGGCAGCTTTCTGGGCGGCTTGGTGGGGGGCGGCCTTGGGTGCCGCCTTCTTGGGGTGTTTTGGGGCTGTAGCGCCCGCTGGGAGCGCGCAAGCAGCTACGAAAAGAAGAGCAATGGAGAGCAGTCGGTTCATGGCGGGGCGGGCCAGCGCAGCGTGCGCAGTTCGCGCTGGAGTTCGCGCAGGGTGGCGGCGGGGGTGGGGGCGTAGCGGGCATGCTCCAGCCGCAGCAGCCAGGTGCTGGCGGCGTCGGCCGTGGTGCCGAATTGTGCCCGCGCGCGCTCGGCCAGCGCGCGCGGCGGCAGGTGGGCGGGCAGGGCCAGGCCCGCGCGGGCGAGCCGGGCGCGGGCCTGGGTGAGCAGGCGGGCCCACGGGTCCTGGCGGTTGCGCTCCCACAGCGCCCACAGGGCGCCGGCGAGCGCCGCCGCGCCCACGATGCCCGCGAGCAGGCGCACCAGGTCCTGCCAACTGGGCGACTCGAAGCCGATGGATTTGAGCAGGTCGAGCTGGCGACCCTGGGTGTAGTTGAGCACCCACTGGTTCCAGCCGTTGTTCACGGCCTCCCACACGGCGCGCAGGCGCTGCGCCATGCCGGGGCTGATGACGGTGCCCATGGCGTTCGCGAAGACGCCCTGCGGCGCGCGCAGGCGCTGGAATTGCCCCACGCGGCCCGGGGCCACGGCGCCCGTGGGGTCCACGCGCACCCAACCCTGGCCCGCGATCCAGACCTCGGCCCAGGCGTGGGCGTCGCTCTGGCGCACGGTCCAGTAGCCGTCCACGGAATTGCGGTCGCCGCCCTGGTAGCCGGTGATGATGCGCGCGGGCACGTGCAGCGCGCGCATCAGCACCACGAAGGCGGAGGCGATGTGCTCGCAAAAGCCTGCCTTGCGGTCGAACCAGAACGCGTCGGCCGTGTCGTTGCCGTACACGCCGGGCTCCAGCGTGTAGGTGTAGCCGCCGGTGCGCAGGCGTTCGAGCACCGCGCCGATCAGCGCCTGGGTGCCGCCCTCGGCGAGCCGCGGGTCGGCCCGCATCTGGTCGGCCAGGGCCTGGGTGCGCGGGTTGCTGCCGGGCGGCAGCTGGGTGTAGGTGTCGAGCAGCGGCGTGCGCTCGCGCGGGCCGTGGCGGAAGTGCGGGTAGCTCTCGGCCTGGTAGCGCAGCACGCTGACCACGGGGCGGCTGGCGGCCCAGACCAGCTCGGGGGACTGGAAGGCGGTCATGCCCTCGGGCAGGGTGGGGCGCTCGCGCGCGGCGTCAAGCACCAGCAGCCAGGGGCGCTGGTTGGGTTCGAGCGTGACCTCGTAGCGCAGCGGCTCGCCCTCCACGTCGAGCCGAGCGGGCGTGGGCACCTGCCAGCGCGCGCCGCGCGTGCCGGTGGCGACCCACTCGCGCCCGTCGAACTGGCTCAGCACCGGGCCGCGAAAGTAGAGCTGGTCCTGCGGCGGCGGCTCGCCGCCCGGCGTGAGAAAGCGCACGCGCAGGGCCACGCTGTCGTCCAGGGCCAGCTCGGCGATGCTGCCCACGTGCATCTCGCCCGACAGGCCGCTGCGGCCCGTTTGCGGGTCGTTGGGCAGGCCCCACAGCGGCGCCATGCGCGGGAACAGCACGAACAGCAGCGCCATGACGGGCGCGCCCAGCAGCGCCATGCTGCCCGCCGTGCGCAGCGGCGCGGACAGCGGCGGCCGGCCCACGGGCATGTGGGCGTTGACCAGCGCCGTGAGCAGCCCGAGCAGCGCCACCAGCATGGCCGCCGCCGTGGGCAGCGACTGCGAGAAGAAGAAGTTGCTGAGCATCGTGAAGAAGCCCAGGAAGAAGACCACCATGGCATCGCGCCGCCCGCGCAGCTCCAGTGTCTTGAGCGCGAGCAGCAGCACGATCAGCGTGACGCCCGCGTCCTGCCCCGCGATCGTGCGGTACGTCGCCAGCGTGGCGCCCACGGCGAGCAGCAGCAGCGCGCCCAGCGCCCAGCGCCCGGGCAGGGTGCGCGCGTTCCACGCCAGCCAGCCGCGCCACAGCAGCAGCGCGAACGCGCCCGCCGTGGCCCAGCCCGGCAGGTGGGCGGTGAGCGGCAGCACGATCCAGCCCGCCACGCCGAGCAGGAACAGCGTGTCGCGCGTATCGCGCGGCAGGGCGGCAAGGGTGGCGCGCACGGTCATTTGCTTTTGAAATGATAGCTGCCAGCGCACACTGGGCGGGCGCTGGAGACCAAAAAGGCTTGAAGTTTCATCAGCACAGCGCCAGGGCCTCCAGGCAGCGGCGGCGGTGCGCCGCACCCTCGCCTTGGGCGATCTCCACGCCGCCGGGCAGGCGCAGGCCCCAGGCCAGGCCCAGGCGGTCGGCCTGCAGCACCCAGGCCGTCACGCGGGCGATGCGCGCCTCGGGGTCGGGCAGGGCGGCGCGGTTCACGTCCAGCCAGAGTTCGGTGCGCTGCGACTGCAGCGCGTCGCGGCTCACCAGCTCGCCGGACTTGGCCGCCTTCTTCCAGACCACGCGCTGCAGCGGGTCGCCGCGCCGGTAGGCGCGCACGCCCTCGAATTCGCCCGTGCCCGCCGCCTGCGCGCTGGCCGTGCCGCCCGCGCGCGGCTCGCCCGGGGGCAGCGGCGGCGCGGGCGCCTCGGGCGCGGGGTAGACCAGCACCTGCGCGGCGGGGCGCCAGTAGGTCCACACGCGGAAGGTGCCGAGCGGAAAGCGCGTCTCGGCCGTGATCAGCGGCGCCGGGTGCAGCCCCCGGCGCGCGGGCCGAAAGCCGATGTGCACCGTGGCCGTGCCCTCGGCGGGCACGTCGGTCCAGGCCCAGTGCCGGGTGCCCGCGGCGGCCTCGCCGTAGGTGGCCAGGGCGATGCCGTGGCGCGGCGTGCGCCGCGTGCTCGAAAGCTCCACGGCCAGCATGGCGCCCTGGCCCAGGAACTGCGGCTCGGGCGGCAGCAGCCGCAACTGCGTGCCGCGGAGCGTGGCGTGGCAGATGTGCATGCCCACGGCCGCGCTGCCCGCGAGCAGGAAGGTGAGCAGGTAGCCCAGGTTGAGCTGGAAGTTGATCGACGCCACCAGCAGCACCAGCAGCGTGAGCGCCAGCATCCACCCCGCGCCCGTGGGCAGGATGTACACGTTGCGCTGCGTGAGCGCGAGCGTGTCGGCGGGCTTCAGGCGTGCCTGCCACCAACGCTGGAAGCGGGAGCGGATGGGGTTCACGGCAGGCGTTACGGCAAGGGGGTGGCCTCGACCATGGCGCGCACCTGCTCCACGCTGCCGCGCCCCGCGTCGCCCACGGGCACCAGGCGGTGGGCGATGGTCTGGGGCAGCACGGCCTGCACGTCGTCGGGCGCCACGTAGTCGCGCCCCGCGATCAGCGCCTGCGCCTTGGCCGCGCGCACCAGCGCGATGCCCGCGCGCGGCGACAGGCCCTGCAGGAACCAGCGGCCCGAGCGCGTGGCGGCGATCAGGTCCTGCACGTAGGCCAGCAGCGGCTCGGCGGTGTGCACGGCCAGCACGGCGCGCTGCAACTGCGCCAGCTCCTCGCTGGAGAGCAGCGGCAGCAGCGAATCGACCATGTCGCGCCGGTCCGCGCCCGCGAGCAGCAGGCGCTCGGCGGCGCGGTCGGGGTAGCCCAGCGAGATGCGCATCAGGAAGCGGTCGAGCTGGCTCTCGGGCAGCTGGAAGGTGCCGAGCTGGTCGTGCGGGTTCTGCGTGGCGATCACGAAGAAGGGGTGGGGCAGCGCGCGCGTCTCGCCCTCCACCGAGACCTGCTTTTCCTCCATGGCCTCGAGCAGCGCGCTCTGTGTCTTGGGGCTGGCGCGGTTGATCTCGTCGGCCAGCAGCACCTGCGCGAACACGGGGCCGGGATGGAACACGAAGGCCTCCTTGCCGCGCTCGTAGACCGACACGCCCGTGAGGTCGCTGGGCATCAGGTCGGCCGTGAACTGCACGCGCGAGAACTGCAGGCCGAAGGTGCGCGCCAGCGCGTGGGCCAGCGTGGTCTTGCCCACGCCCGGCACGTCCTCGATGAGCAGGTGGCCGCCCGCGAGCAGGCAGGCCACGCAGTCCTGGACCTGGGCGCTTTTGCCCACGATCACCGTGTTAAGCTGGCTCAGAAGCGATTGGATTTTGGGCTGGGCATGCATGGCGTGACGTTAGCCGAAAAAGAAGGCGAACAGAGAGCACAGGGGACATGACTGTGGGCAAGACGGGCTATTACACCCATCGGGAATGCTGGAAACACGAGATGGGGCCGGGCCACCCGGAATGCCCCGCGCGGCTCGACGCGATCGAGGACAGGCTGCTGGTGACCGGCGTCTCCGATGCGCTGGACCGCCGCGAGGCGCCCGAGGCATCGCTGGCCGACATCGAGCTGGCGCACGACCGCATGCACGTGGCCGCGCTGCGCGGCCTGACCGACCGGCTCGTGGAAGAGCAGCAGGCCGGCGGCCCCGCGCACACGCAGCTCGACCCCGACACCTCCATCAATGCCCATACCTGGCCCGCCGCGCTGCGCGCCGCGGGCGCAGCGCTCGCGGCGACCGATGCCGTCATGGCGGGCGACCTGGAGAACGCCTTCTGCGCCGTGCGCCCGCCGGGCCACCACGCCACGCGCCACAAGGCCATGGGCTTTTGCTTCTTCAACAACGTGGCCATCGCCGCCAAGTACGCGCTGCAGCGCTACGGCCTCTCGCGCGTGGCGGTGATCGACTTCGACGTGCACCACGGCAACGGCACCGAGGACATCCTGGCGGGCGACGAGCGCGCGCTCATGGTCAGCATCTTCCAGCACCCGTTCTACCCCTACAGCGGCGACCAGAACCCCGCGCCCAACATGTGCAACGTGCCGGTGCCCGCCTACACGCGGGGCATGGACATCCGCGAGATCATCGAGATGGTGTGGATCCCGCGCCTGGAGGACTTCCGGCCCGAGATGGTCTTCGTGAGCGCGGGCTTCGACGGCCACCGCGACGACGACATGGGCCAGCTTGGCCTGACCGAGCAGGACTACACCTGGATCACGCTGCGCATCAAGGACATCGCGCGCCGCTTCGCCAAGGGGCGCATCGTCTCGTGCCTCGAAGGGGGCTATGTGATGGGACCGCTGGCGCGCAGCGTCGAAGCCCACGTGCGCGTCCTCGCGGATATTTGAAAGCCGATGACATGACCGATTCCCTCCTCCAGACGGCGCGCGACGCGCGCGGCGTGGTCACCCTCACGCTCAACGATCCGGCGCGCTTCAACGCGCTGGGCACCGAAATGCTCGCCGCGCTGCAGCAGGCGCTCGACGAGGTGGCGCGCGACGAGTCCGCGCGCGTGGTGGTGCTGGCCGCCAACGGCCGCGCCTTCTGCGCGGGCCACAACCTCAAGGACATGGCCGCGCACCCTGACTTGGCCTACTACCAGCAGCTCTTCGCGCAGTGCAGCCGCGTGATGCTGTCCATCCACAAGCTGCCCGTGCCCGTGATCGCGCGCGTGCAGGGCATGGCCACGGCCGCGGGCTGCCAGCTCGTCGCGCAGTGCGACCTGGCCGTGGCGAGCGGCGCGGCCAGCTTTGCCACCAGCGGCATCCACTACGGCCTGTTCTGCGCCACGCCCAGCGTGCCCCTGGTGCGCAACGTGCCCGCCAAGCGCGCCATGGAGATGCTGCTCACGGGCGACTTCATCGACGCGCAGACCGCGCTGGCGCAAGGGCTGGTCAACCGCGTCGTGGCGCCCGAGGCGCTCGACGCCGAGGTCGAGGCGCTCGTGCAGTCCATCCTCGGCAAGCCGCGCGTGGCCGTGGCCATGGGCAAGGCGCTCGTGTACCAGCAGCGCGAGCTGGGGCTCGATGCCGCCTACCAGCTCGCGGGCCAGGCCATGGCCGCCAACATGATCCATGAAACCGCGCAGGAGGGCGCGCGCGCCTTCGCCGAGAAGCGCCCGCCCGCCTGGAAGGCATGAGGACGGCGTAATGGCGCAGATGGCACCCGAAAAGCCGATGTTCGACGATGTCGGCCGCTGGTTCGAGGCCTTCCTGCAGCCCACCGTGCTCATCGAGCTGGCCGCGCTCGCCCTGTGCGCGGGGCTGGCCTGGGGCATCGTGGTGCTGCTGCGGCGCGGGCTGCAGCTGCAGCCGACGGACCGGCGCTCCATCCTGTTCGGGCGCGAGGTGTTCGACGGCGTGCTGTTCCCGCTCACGCTGCTGGCGCTGGGCCACGGGGCTCGGGCCCTGCTGCTGCGGTGGCTGCCGCTGGCGGCCTTCAAGGTGGCCATTCCCGCGCTGGTCGCGCTCGCGGTGATCCGCATCGGTGCCAAGGTGCTGCAGGCGGCATTCCCGCAGTCGCCCTGGGTGCGCCCCATCGAGCGCACGATCTCGTGGCTGGGCTGGGCCGCGATGGTGCTGTGGGTCACGGGGCTGCTGCCGCTGCTGATGGGCGACCTGGAGGACATCACCTGGACGGTGGGCAGCACCACCATGTCCGTGCGCACGCTGATCGAGGGCGTGGTCACGGCGGCGGCGGTGCTCATCGTGTCGCTGTGGATCTCCTCGGCCATCGAGGCGCGGCTGCTGCGCTCGGCCACGGGCAGCGGCCTGTCGGTGCGCAAGGCGCTGGCCAACGCCACGCGCGCGCTGCTGCTGTTCCTGGGGCTCATCATCGCGCTGTCGGCCGTGGGCATCGACCTCACGGCGCTCTCGGTACTGGGCGGCGCGGTGGGCGTTGGCATCGGCTTCGGGCTGCAAAAGCTCGCGTCCAACTACGTGAGCGGCTTCGTCATCCTGGCCGAGCGCAGCGTGCGCATCGGCGACAACGTGCGCGTGGACGGCTTCGAGGGCCGCATCACCGACATCACGGGCCGCTATACCGTGATCCGCTCGGGCGGGGGGCGCGAATCCATCGTGCCCAACGAAATGCTCATCACCAGCCGCGTGGAGAACCTCTCGCTGGCCGATCCGCGCGTGTGGCAGTCTACCGTGGTGAGCGTGGGCTACGACAGCGACGTGGACCTCGTCATGCGCCTGCTGGCCGAGGCCGCCTTCGCCAGCCCGCGCGTGCTGCGCGAACCGGCGCCGAGCGTGGCGCTATCGGCCTTCGGCGCCGACGGGCTCGAATTCACCGTGGGGTTCTGGATCAGCGACCCCGAGAACGGCACGCTGGGCCTGCGCTCGCAGATCAACCTGGCCATCCTGCGCGCGCTGCGCGCGCATGGCATCGACATTCCCTACCCGCAGCGCGTGCTGCACATGCCCGCGGGCCAGGCCCCGCCCGCGCCCGTGCAACGCCCGGAAATGGAGTGAGCGTTCCAAAAGTGACAGCGCTTCGGCCGGGTGGGGCGCTAGCCTCACTATAATTCCACAAAAAGCACGATCGTTCTTTTTTATGCCTGCGCACGGCGCGGCATAGAATGTTCCAGTTTACGTAAACGTCAATTCAACCAACTCGAGGAGCCGCAGCAATGAAGGTCTTGGTCCCTGTCAAGCGCGTGGTGGACTACAACGTGAAGGTCCGCGTGAAGTCGGACAACACGGGCGTGGACATCGCCAACGTGAAGATGAGCATGAACCCCTTCGACGAAATCGCCGTCGAAGAGGCCGTTCGCCTGAAGGAAAAGGGCGTGGTGACCGAGGTCATCGCGGTGAGCTGCGGCGTGGCGCAGTGCCAGGAAACCCTGCGCACGGCCATGGCCATCGGCGCCGACCGCGGCATCCTGGTCGAGACGAACGAGGAACTGCAGCCCCTGGCCGTGGCCAAGCTGCTCAAGGCCCTGGTGGACAAGGAACAGCCCGGCCTGATCATCCTGGGCAAGCAGGCGATCGACGACGACGCCAACCAGACCGGCCAGATGCTCGCGGCCCTGGCCGACCTGCCGCAGGCCACCTTCGCCAGCAAGGTTGAAGTGGCGGGCGACAAGGTGAGCGTGACCCGCGAAGTAGACGGCGGCCTGGAAACCCTTTCCTTGAGCCTGCCCGCCGTGGTGACGACCGACCTGCGCCTGAACGAGCCGCGCTACGTCACGCTGCCCAACATCATGAAGGCCAAGAAGAAGCAGCTCGACACGGTCAAGCCCGAGGATCTGGGCGTGGATGTGGCCCCGCGCCTGAAGACCCTCAAGGTCAGCGAGCCCCCGAAGCGCGGTGCCGGCATCAAGGTGCCCGACGTCGCCACCCTGGTCGAGAAACTCAAGAACGAAGCGAAGGTGATCTGACATGCCGGTACTCGTAATCGCTGAACACGACAACGCCTCCATCAAGAGCGCGACCCTCAACACCGTCACGGCCGCCAAGGCCTGCGGCGGCGACGTGCACGTGCTGGTGGCCGGCGAGAACGCCGGTGCCGCCGCACAGGCCGCCGCGCAGATCGCGGGCGTGGCCAAGGTGATCCACGCCGACGGCGCCAGCCTCAAGGACGGCCTGGCCGAGAACCTGGCCGCCCAGGTGCTGGCCATCGCGTCCGGCTACAGCCACATCCTGTTCCCCGCCACCGCCAGCGGCAAGAACGTCGCCCCGCGCGTGGCCGCCAAGCTCGACGTGGCGCAGATCAGCGACATCACCAAGGTGGACAGCCCCGACACCTTCGAGCGTCCCATCTACGCGGGCAACGCCATCGCCACCGTGCAGTCGGGTGACGCCGTGAAGGTCATCACCGTGCGCACCACGGGCTTCGACGCCGCGCCCGCCACGGGCGGATCGGCAGCCGTCGAAACCGCCGCTGCCGCTGCCGACGCGGGCAAGAGCAGCTTCGTGGGCCGCGAAGTGACCAAGAACGACCGCCCCGAACTCACCGCCGCCAAGATCATCGTCTCGGGCGGCCGCGCGCTGGGCAGCGCCGAGAAGTTCACCGAAGTCATGACGCCCCTGGCCGACAAGCTGGGCGCGGCCATCGGTGCGAGCCGCGCCGCGGTGGACGCGGGCTACGCCCCCAACGACCTGCAGGTGGGCCAGACCGGCAAGATCGTGGCGCCGCAGCTGTACATCGCCGCGGGCATCTCGGGCGCCATCCAGCACCTGGCGGGCATGAAGGACTCCAAGGTGATCGTGGCGATCAACAAGGACCCCGAGGCGCCCATCTTCAGCGTGGCCGACTACGGCCTCGAAGCCGACCTGTTCACGGCCGTGCCGGAACTGGTCAAGGCGCTCTGAGCCGCCCCGACGGCAAAAAGGCATCGCTTGCGATGCCTTTTTTTTGATTGATTTTTGGAGACCCCATGAGCTACACCGCCCCCGTCAAGGACATGCTGTTCGCCATCGAGCACCTGGCGCAGATCGACCAGGTGGCGCGCCTTCCCGGCTTCGAGGATGCGGGCCTCGACACGGCCGCCGCCGTGCTGGAGGAATGCGCCAAGTTCAACGAGGGCGTGGTCGCGCCGCTCAACGTCGAGGGCGACAGGAACCCCTCCTCGTGGAAAGACGGCCAGGTCACCACCACGCCGGGCTTCAAGGAGGCCTTCCGCCAGTTCGCCGAGGGCGGCTGGCAGGGCCTGCAGCACCCGGCGGATTTCGGCGGCCAGGGCCTGCCCAAGACCATCGGCGCGGCCTGCATCGAGATGACCAACAGCGCCAACCTGAGCTTCGCGCTGTGCCCGCTGCTCACCGACGGCGCCATCGAGGCGCTGCTCACGGCCGGCAGCGACGCGCTCAAGGCCACCTACCTCGAGAAGCTGGTGACGGGCGAATGGACCGGCACCATGAACCTCACCGAGCCCCAGGCGGGCTCGGACCTGGCCCTGGTGCGCACCAAGGCCGACCCCCAGCCCGACGGCACGTACAAGATCTTCGGCACCAAGATCTTCATCACCTACGGCGAGCACGACATGGCCGCGAACATCGTCCACCTCGTGCTCGCGCGCGTGGCGGGCGCGCCCGAGGGGGTGAAGGGCATCAGCCTGTTCGTGGTGCCCAAATTCATGGTGAACGCCGATGGCAGTCTGGGTGCTCGCAACGACGTGCACTGCGTCTCCATCGAGCACAAGCTGGGCATCAAGGCCAGCCCCACGGCCGTGCTGCAGTTCGGCGATAACGGCGGCGCCGTGGGTTACCTGGTAGGCGAGGAGAACCGCGGCCTCGAGTACATGTTCATCATGATGAACGCCGCGCGCTACGCCGTGGGCGTGCAAGGCATCGCGGTGGCCGAACGCGCCTACCAGAAGGCCGTGCAGTACGCCAAGGACCGCGTGCAGAGCCGCCCCGTGGACGGCAGCATCAACGCGAGCGCCGCCATCATCCACCACCCCGACGTGCGCCGCATGCTCATGACCATGCGCGCCACCACCGAGGGCTGCCGCGCCATGGCGGCCACGGCGGCGGCGGCCTACGACGCCGCGCACCACCACCCCGATGCGCTGGTGCGCAAGGACAACGCCACGTTCTACGAATTCATGGTGCCGCTCGTGAAGGGCTACAGCACCGAGATGAGCCTGGAGGTCACGAGCCTGGGCGTGCAGGTGCACGGCGGCATGGGCTTCATCGAGGAGACGGGTGCGGCCCAGTACTACCGCGACGCCCGGATCCTTCCCATCTACGAGGGCACCACGGCCATCCAGGCCAACGACCTCGTGGGCCGCAAGACCGCGCGCGACGGCGGCCAGACGGCCAAGGCCATCGCCGCGCAGATCGAGCGAACGGAAGCCGAGCTGGCCGCCAGCGGTACGGCCGCCGCCAAGAGCATGGCCCAGCGTCTGGCCGCCGCGCGCAAGGCCTTCGTGGACGTGGTGGAGTTCGTGGCGGGCCACACCAAGGCCAGCCCCAACGCCGTGTTCGCGGGCAGCGTGCCCTACCTCCTGCTCGCGGGCAACCTCGTGGCGGGCTGGCAGATGGCGCGTGCGCTGCTCGTGGCCGAGCGGCTGGCGCAGGCCGGGCAGGACGCGGCCTTCATGCACGCCAAGACCGCCACCGCCCGCTTCTATGCCGAGCACATCCTCGTGAAGGCCCCGGGGCTGCGCGACGCGATCGTGGAAGGCGGCGAGAGCGTGACCGCCCTGGCGCCCGATGCGTTCTGAGCCTTGCTGCTGAAGTAAGAGCTGCTGGCGCCCGCTGGGCGGGCGCTGGCGGACTTTTTCGTTCATAAACCGGAGACCTTCCCATGGCGCTGCCCCCCGTTCTGAAGAAGCCGACGCTGCCCGTCATCGGCTCGCCGCTGTTCATCATCAGCAACCCCCAGCTCGTCATCGAGCAGTGCAAGGCGGGCATCGTGGGCTCCATGCCCGCGCTCAACGCGCGCCCCGCCGAGCAGCTCGAAGACTGGCTGGCCGAGATCACCGAAACGCTGGCCGCCTACGACAAGGCCCACCCCGAGGCGCCCTCGGCCCCGTTCGCCATCAACCAGATCGTGCACAAGAGCAACGACCGGCTCGAGCACGACATGCAGGTGTGCGCCAGGTACAAGGTGCCCATCGTCATCGCCAGCCTGGGCGCGCGCGAGGACGTGAACCAGGCCGTGCACGGCTGGGGCGGCATCGTGCTGCACGACATCATCAACAACAAGTTCGCGCGCAAGGCCATCGAGAAGGGGGCCGACGGCCTCATCGCCGTGGCGGCGGGCGCGGGCGGCCATGCGGGCGTGAAGAGCCCGTTCGCGCTGGTGCAGGAAATCCGCCAGTGGTTCGACGGCCCGCTCGCCTTGTCGGGCTCCATCGCCACGGGCGGCGCGGTGCTGGCCGCGCAGGCCATGGGCGCGGACTTCGCCTACATCGGCTCGGCCTTCATCGCCACGCACGAGGCGCGCGCGGTGGAGGCGTACAAGCAGGCCATCGTCACGGGCAGCTCCGACGACATCGTCTACAGCAACCTGTTCACGGGCGTGCACGGCAACTACCTCGCGCCCTCGATCCGCGCGGCGGGGCTCGATCCCGAGAACCTGCCCGAGGCGGACCCGAGCAAGATGAACTTCGGCGGCGGCGGCGCGCAGAAGGCCTGGAAGGACATCTGGGGCTCGGGCCAGGGCATCGGCGCGATCACCGAAGTGACCAGCACGGCCGAACTCGTGGCGCGCCTGCGCCGCGAGTACCAGGCCGCGCGCGAGCGCCTGGCGCTCTGATCTCAGGCCGGGGGGCGCCGGAAGAACGCATCGAGCACCGGCATGAGCGCCGGAAACTCCTGCGCGAAGCGCTCGCGGTTCACGAAATAGGCCTCGCAGGCCACGGCGAAGAACTCGGCCGGGGCCGTGGCGCCGTAGGCGTCGAGCCAGGGCCGCTCGCCGCCGAAGCGCTGGGCGATGATCACACGCTCGCGGAAGGCCTCGTAGGCCGGCTCCCAGGCCGCGCGCCAGGCCGTGCGCGCGGCGCGCGGGCCGGCGGCGCCCATGAAGCCCGCGGGCAGGGGCGGGTAGCCGTCGGCGGCGCCGTTCTTCATGTCCATCTTGTGCACGAACTCGTGCACCACCACGTTGGCGCCGCGCGCGGCGCTCTCGCCCGCCTGGGCCACGGCCTGCCAGCTCAGCATCACCGGGCCGCGCTCCATGGCTTCGCCCATCAGCACCTCGGTGTAGTCGTGCACCACGCCGGCCTCGTCCACGGCCTGGCGGCGGGCCACGGCGTCGCCCGGGTGGACCACGATGGTCACGAAGTCGTCGTACCACGCAAGCGCTTGGCGCGGCCCGCCCAAGTGCAGCAGCGGCAGGCAGGCCTGCGCGGCGATGGCGATGGCCATTTCGTCCGTCACTTCCAGGCCGTGCGCGCCCGCGAATTCCTTGTGCTGCAGGAACAGCGCCGCCAGCGCGCGCAGCTTGGCCTGCTCGTGCAGGGGCAGGGCGGCGAGGAAGGGGTAGTGGCCGAGTGTCTGCAGCCACAGCGGGGCGGAGATGTCGGGCACGGGCGCCACGGCGGCGCGCAGGCGGTTCCAGGTGCGGGTGAGCAGGGCCATTCGCCCTACCTGGGGGCGAGGGCGATGCGTTCCAAGCCCGCGGCGGTCAGGCGCAGCGCGTCGGCGCGCGGGGGCGTGGCGTCTAGGTCCCAGTCGCTGAGCACGTGGCGCGCCAGGCCCGGCGCCAGTTCGTGCGAGGCGGGCTTGTGCGTATGACCGTGGATCAGCGCGTGGGCGTTGGCGGCTTGCAGCCAGGCCATGGCGGCGGGGCCGTCCACGTCGGCATAGACCGTGCCGGAGCGCTTGCGCGATTCGCTCTCGCTGCGGATGCCGCGCGACAGGGCTCGGCGCGCGGCCAGCGGCTGGGCCAGCACCTGCCGCTGCCACGCGGGGTCGCGCGCGAGGGCGCGAAAGCGCTGGTATTCCACGTCATCGAGGCACAGCGCATCGCCGTGCGAGAGCAACCAGCGCCGGCCCGCGAAGGCCAGCACCGTGGGGTCGGCCAGGCCGGTGACGCCCGCACTGCGCAGGAAGGCCTCGCCCACGAGGAAGTCGCGGTTGCCGTGCAGGAAGAACAGGGGCGCGCGGGCCTGGCGCAGCACGCTGGCGCATTGCGCCTCGAAGCTGCCGGGCTCGTCGGCCGCGTCGTCGCCCACCCAGACCTCGAACAGGTCGCCGAGCATGAACACCGCGTCGGCGGGCGTCTCGGCCAGATAGCGCCGCCACGCTTCGAACGTGGCGGGCTCCGATGCCTGCAGGTGCAGGTCGGAAATGAAATCGACCGTGCGCCAGTCCGGGGCTGCGGCCAGCTCCGTGATCGGGGGCACGGTCAGGGGCATTACAGCGCGACGGCCTTCTCGATGATGACGTCGTCCTTCGGCACGTCGTCGTGGAAGCCCTTGCGGCCGGTCTTCACGCCCTTGATCGCGTCCACGATCTCGGTGCCCTTGACCACCTTGCCGAATACGGCATAGCCCCAGCCCTGGGCCGAGGGCGCGGTGTGGTTCAGGAAGCCGTTGTCGGCCACGTTGATGAAGAACTGCGCCGTGGCCGAGTGCGGGTCGCTGGTGCGGGCCATGGCGACGGTGTACTGGTCGTTCTTCAGGCCGTTGTTGGCCTCGTTCTCGATCGGCTTGTCGGTGCCCTTCTGGTTCATGCCGGGCTCGAAGCCGCCGCCCTGGATCATGAAGCCAGGGATCACGCGGTGGAAGATGGTGTTGTCGTAGTGGCCCTTGTTCACGTAGGCCAGGAAGTTCGCGGTGGATTGGGGGGCCTTGGCGGCGTCGAGTTCGAGGGTGATGACGCCGTGGCCGGCGATGTGCAGTTCGACTTGGGGGTTGCTCATGGCAGGGGTTCTTTCAGGAAAAAATCACTTCACCAGGGTGGCGGAGTTGATGGTGACGGGGGTGGCGGGCACGTTCTGGTACGGGCCCTTGTTGGTGGTGGGCACGGCCTTGATCTTGTCCACCACGTCGGTGCCGCTCACCACCTTGCCGAACACGGCGTAGCCGTGGCCGTCGGGGCTGGGGGCGTTGAGCATGTCGTTGTTCTTCACGTTGATGAAGAACTGCGCCGTGGCCGAGTTCGGGTCGCCCGTGCGGGCCATGGCGATGGTGTAGGTGTCGTTCTTGAGGCCGTTCGCGGCTTCGAGCGGGATGGGTGCGCGCGTGGGCTTTTGCTGCATGTCGGCCGTGAAGCCGCCGCCCTGGATCATGAAGCCGTTGATCACGCGGTGGAACACGGTGCCGTCGTAGTGCTTGTCTTTCACGTACTGCAGGAAGTTCTCGACCGTCTTGGGCGCCTTGGCCGGGTCGAGCTGCACCACGATGTCGCCCATGCTGGTGGCGAGCTTGACCTTGGGCGCGTCCTGCGCTTGCGCTGGTGCTACGCTAACGATAGCTGCCAGCGCAAGCCCGGCAATCGCCAGGGCCGAATTTCTTCTGGAAATCATCCAATCACTCCTTGGGTTGGGACGCCCATGGCCGCGGCGCGGGGGGGCGTGGCGGGAAGGGGGGCGCTAGGCGCGCCCGGTCATGGCTTGGCGTGCGGGCGCTTCGCCGGGGGCTGGAGCAGCTCGCGCAGCAGCGTGAGCTTGGGTTTCACGCTGGCGTTGTTGGCGTCGATCTGCAGCGCCTTGCCGTAGGCCTCGCCGGCCAGGCGGGCGTAGATGTCGCCCAGGTTCTCGTAGGCCACGCCGTAGCGGGGGTTGTTGCGCACGGCCATTTCGAGCGCGGTGCGGGCCTTGTCGAGCTGGTTCTGGCCCGCGTAGATCACGGCCAGGTTGTTGTAGGGCTCGGGCAGCTCGGGGTATTCCTCGATGAGCTTGCTGAAGGTGGCGATGGCCTCGTCCTTCTGACCCGCGTCGGTCTGGGCCACGCCCTTGAGGAAGCGCATCTGCGGGTCGCGCGCCTTGGCGGCGTCGGCGGCCAGGTATTTCTCGGCGCTGGCCAGGGCCTCGGCGGGCTTGCCGGCGCGCAGCAGCTGGTTGACGTTGGCGTAGTCGTCGGCGTGCGCGGCGCCAGCGCCGAGCAGGGCGGCCAGGGCCAGCAGGCGCAGGGCTTGGGTGAGCGAGGAGGGCATGGGAGGATGGGCCTTATACTGCGGCGGATTGTAGCGAAGGGGCCTTTTTGCCGCGCCCCTCGCAGGCGCCGGGCCCGGCGCCCCGTTCCCTAGCCCCCATACCCCCATGAGTTTGCGTATCTACAACACGCTGTCGCGTGCATTGGAAGCGTTTTCCCCGCTCGAACCCGGCCACGTGCGCATGTACGTCTGCGGCATGACCGTGTACGACCTGTGCCACGTGGGCCATGCGCGCTCCATGGTGGCCTTCGACGTGGTGCAGCGCTGGCTGCGCGCCAGCGGCCTGGCCGTGACCTTCGTGCGCAACATCACCGACATCGACGACAAGATCATCCGCCGCGCCGTGGAGAACGGCGAGACCATCGCCCAGCTCACCGGCCGCATGATCGGCGAGATGTACCGCGACGCCGACGCCCTGGGCGTGGAGCGCCCCACGCACGACCCGCGTGCCACCGACTACGTGCCGCAGATGCTCGCCATCGTGAAGCAGCTGGAGGACAAGGGCCTGGCCTACCGCGTGCCCTCGGGCGACGTGAACTACGCGGTGCGCAAGTTTCCCGGCTACGGCAAGCTCAGCGGCAAGTCGCTCGACGAGCTGCACGCGGGCGAGCGCGTGGCCGTGCAGGACGGCAAGCAGGACCCGCTCGACTTCGTGCTCTGGAAGGCCGCCAAGGAGAACGAGCCCGGCGACGCGAAGTGGCCCAGCGCCTACGGCCCGGGCCGCCCGGGCTGGCACATCGAATGCTCGGCCATGTGCGGCGCGCTGCTGGGCGAGACCTTCGACATCCACGGCGGCGGCGCCGACCTGCAGTTCCCGCACCACGAGAACGAAATCGCCCAGAGCGAGGGCGCCAACGGCCGGCCGCTCGCGCGCTTCTGGATGCACAACGGCTTCATCAACATCGACAACGAGAAGATGTCCAAGAGCTTGGGCAACTTCTTCACCATCCGCGAGGTGCTGCAGCAGTTCGATGCCGAGACGGTGCGCTTCTTCGTCGTGCGCTCGCACTACCGCAGCCCGCTGAACTACAGTGACGCGCACCTGCAGGACGCCCGCGCCGCGCTCAAGCGCCTTTACACGGCACTCGCGCTGGTGCCCCCCGCCGAGGTGGCCATCGACTGGGCCGACCCCCATGCCGCGCGCTTCAAGGCCGCGATGGACGAGGATTTCGGCACGCCCGAGGCCGTGGCCGTGCTGTTCGACCTCGCGGGCGAGGTCAACCGTACGCGCTCCGCCCAGGCCGCTGGCCTGCTCAAGGCGCTGGGCGGCTGCCTGGGCCTGCTGCAGGGCGACGCGCAGGCCTTCCTGAAGGCGGGCGCGGGGCTCGACGAGGCCGCCATCGCGGCGCAGATCGCCGCCCGCGCCGCCGCCAAGGCGGCCAGGAACTTCGCCGAGGCCGATCGCATCCGCAACGAACTGCTGGCCCAGGGCATCGTGCTCAAGGACTCGCCTACGGGCACGGCCTGGGAGGCGGCACAGTGACGGTTTTGGGCATGAAATGGGCCTCCAAGGCAGACGGGGCGCGCGGTGGCAGCTACTAAAAGCATAGTCTTCGAGCCGCCGGAGCCCGCTTACTGGGCGGAGGCCTGCAAGCACCTGGTCAAGAAGGACCGGGTGATGAAGCGCCTGATCCCGCAGTTCGAGGGCACCGCGCTGCAGGTGCGCGGCGACGCCTTCAGCACGCTGGCGCGCAGCATCGTGGGCCAGCAGATCTCGGTGAAGGCCGCGCAGACCGTGTGGGACCGCTTCGCCGCGCTGCCGCGCAGCATGACGCCGGGCGCCGTGCTCAAGCTCAAGGTGGACGACATGCGCGCCGCGGGCCTGTCCGCGCGCAAGGTGGACTACCTGGTGGACCTGGCGCTGCACTTCTCGGGCGGCAAGCTGCACGTCAAGGACTGGGAGGGCATGGACGACGAGGCCATCATCGCCGAGCTGGTCGCCATCCGCGGCATCGGCCGCTGGACGGCCGAGATGTTCCTGATCTTCCACCTCATGCGGCCCAACGTGCTGCCGCTGGACGACGTGGGCCTCATCAACGGCATCAGCCAGCACTACTTCTCGGGCGAGGCCGTGAGCCGCAGCGACGCCCGCGAGGTGGCCGAGGCCTGGCGGCCCTGGTGCAGCGTGGCGACTTGGTATATTTGGCGGTCGCTCGCGCCGCTGCCCGTCGATTACTGACACAAGTTACCGGCGGAACACAGTGTCCGCAGCAGTTGGCGGTACCCGGCCTTTGTGCCCGGGGTGCCGCCCAAGGAGAATCAAGTTGGCGAAAAAGACCTTTCTGGATTTCGAGCAGCCCATTGCCGAACTGGAATCCAAAATCGAAGAACTGCGCTACGTGCAGACCGAAAGCGCAGTCGATATCTCCGAGGAAATCGACCAGCTCAGCAAGAAGAGCCAGCAGCTCACCAAGGAGCTCTACAGCGACCTGTCGCCCTGGCAGATCACGAAGATCGCCCGCCACCCCGAGCGCCCCTACACGCTCGACTATGTGCGCGAGCTGTTCACCGACTTCGTGGAGCTGCACGGCGACCGGCACTTCGCCGACGACCAGTCCATCGTCGGGGGCCTGGCGCGCTTCAACGGCAACCCCTGCATGGTGCTCGGCCAGCAAAAGGGCCGCGACACCAAGGAGCGCGCGCTGCGCAACTTCGGCATGAGCAAGCCCGAGGGCTACCGCAAGGCGCTGCGCCTCATGAAGACGGCCGAGAAGTTCCGCCTGCCCGTGTTCACCTTCGTGGACACGCCCGGCGCCTATCCCGGCATCGACGCCGAGGAGCGCGGCCAGTCCGAGGCCATCGGCCGCAACATCTACGAGATGGCGCAACTCGAAGTGCCCATCATCACCACCATCATCGGCGAAGGCGGCTCGGGCGGTGCGCTGGCCATCAGCGTGGCCGACCAGGTGCTGATGCTGCAGTACTCGGTGTATTCGGTCATCAGCCCCGAGGGCTGCGCCTCCATCCTCTGGAAGACCAGCGACAAGGCCCAGGACGCGGCCGAGGCGCTGGGCATCACCGCGCACCGCCTCAAGGCGCTGGGCCTGGTGGACAAGATCGTGAGCGAGCCCGTGGGCGGCGCCCACCGCGACCACAAGCAGATGGCCGCCTTCTTGAAGCGCGCCCTGGGCGACGCCTGGCGCCAACTGGCCGACCTCAAGGTCAAGGATCTGCTCGACCGCCGCTACGAGCGCCTGCAGAGCTACGGCCGCTTCAACGACACCAAGGCGGAAAGCCGCTAGGCGGCTCCGCAGCCAGCGCCACGACGGCCCCGCAGGGGCCGTTTTCCTTGGGCGGTGCACTCCGGACAATCCCGGAGCAGGGCGTTGGATACCGGATGTAACATGGCCTGGCGCTTCCCCCGGCGGGAGGTGTTCGGAGGGCTTCATGCGGCTGTTCAAGACGCTCAAGGGTCAGGTGCTCCTGATCTCCGTGGCCTGCGTGGCCGTCGGCCTGGCCACGCTCACGGCGGCCAACTACCTCGCCTCCCGGTCCCAGGCCTACGAGTCGCTCGCCGCGCAGTCCGCGGCGCTCGCGCGCAGCCATGCCGAGTCGCTGCGCGACTGGGTGCGCGCCAAGGAGGGCATCGTCGCGGCATCGGCCGCCGCCGTGGGCGACGCCGACCCCGTGCCCGCCCTGCGCATGCTGCAGAACGCGGGCAGCTACCTCACCACCTACTTCGGCTACGCCGACAAGCACACCGCCTTCTCGGCGCCGCAGAACCTGCCGCCCGACTACGACCCCACGGCCCGCCCCTGGTACCAGCAGGCTGCGAAATCAGAGGCCTCCATCCTCACGCGGCCCTATGCCGATGCGGGGGGCGCGGGCCTCGTGGTCACGTTCGCGCGCGCGGTGCGCTCGGGCGGCACGGTGCAGGCCGTGGCCGCGGGCGACGTGTCCCTGGCGGCGGTGGTGGCCAACGTGGCCTCGATCAAGCCCACGCCGTCGAGCTACGCCTTCCTCGTGGGGGGCGACGGCGCCATCATCGCCCACCCCGAGCTCAAGCTTGCGCTGCAGCCCGCCACGGCCATCGCCCCCGAGCTCACGGCCGGCATGCTGCAGCAACTGGCCCAGCGCGGCGAGCTGCACGCCATCGACCTGCAGGGCCGGCCCGCGCTGCTCTCGGTGGTGCCCGTGGAGGGCACCGACTGGCTGCTGGCCGTGGCCATGGACCGGGCCGAGGCGCTGCATGCCATCCGCACCCTGCTGCAGGTCTCGCTGCTCGCGGCGGCCGTGGTGCTGGTGGCGGCGATCGTGCTGCTGGCCGCCATCCTGGCGCGGCGCCTGCACCGCCTGACCCTGGTGCGCGACGCCATGCACGAGATCGGCGAGGGCGACGGTGACCTCTCGCGCCGCATCGACGCGCACGGCGAGGACGAGCTCGCGCAGATCGCCGGGAGCTTCAACCACTTCACGGGCAAGCTCTCGGCCGTGCTCGCGCAGATCCGCGAGGCGGCGCAGTCCGTGCGCGTGGCGTCCGAGGAGATCGCCACGGGCAACCACGACCTGAGCAGCCGCACCGAGCTCACCGCGTCGAGCCTGGAGCAGACCGCGGCCTCGATGCAGCAGCTCACCGAAACCGTGCGCCACAACGCCGACGCCGCGCGCCAGGCCAACCAGCTCGTGGCCCAGGCCAGCAGCGTGGCGGGCCATGGCGGCGTGGTGGTGGGCAACGTGGTCAGCACCATGGAGCAGATCAACACCGCGTCGCACAAGATCGCCGACATCATCCAGGTGATCGACGGCATCGCGTTCCAGACCAACATCCTCGCGCTCAACGCGGCCGTGGAAGCGGCGCGCGCGGGCGAGCAGGGCCGGGGCTTCGCGGTGGTGGCAGGCGAGGTGCGCAGCCTCGCGGGCCGCTCGGCCGAGGCCGCGCGCGAGATCCGCGCGCTCATCAGCACCTCGGTGGAGCAGGTGGACGCGGGCTCGCGCCTGGTGCGGGACGCGGGCACCACGATGACCGACATCGTCAACTCGGTGCAGCGCGTGAACGACATCATGGCCGAGATCACCGCTTCCACGAGCGAGCAGAGCACCAGCATCGCCGAGGTCGGCCAGGCCGTCTCTCACCTCGACCAGATGACGCAGCAGAACGCCGCGCTGGTCGAGCAGAGCGCCGCCGCCGCGCAAAGCCTCAAGGACCAGTCGGCGCGCCTGTCCGACGTGGTGGGCACCTTCCGCCTCTCGGATGCGCATGCGGGCCCCTCCCACGGGTCGCACACGCTGCTGCCCGCGCCTTGATAATCCGGCCTATGTGCCGTGATGCCCCACCCCCTGCATGACGCAGCGCTTTGACGAGGCGCTGCAGGCCTTCGCGCCTGCGCTGCCGCTGGCCGTGGGCCTGAGCGGCGGCGCCGACTCCACCGCGCTGCTGCTGGCCTGCGCACGGCGCTGGCCGGGGCAGGTGCGCGCCATCCACGTGCACCACGGGCTGCAGGCCGCGGCCGATGGTTTCGAGCAGCACTGCGCCCGCCTGTGCGAGCGGCTGCAGGTGCCGCTGCACGTGCGGCGCGTGGATGCGCGCCCCGCGCCCGGCCAGAGCCCCGAGGACGCGGCGCGCCGCGCCCGTTATGAGGCTTTTGAGGTCGTAGCGCGCACGGAGCTTGCGTCAGCAGCTATTCAATCCATAGCGCTTGCCCAGCACGCCGACGACCAGGCCGAGACGCTGCTGCTTGCCCTCTCGCGTGGCGCGGGCGTGGCGGGGCTGGCCGCCATGCCCATGCACTGGCAGCGCGCGGGGCTCGACTGGCACCGGCCGCTGCTGCGCGTGCCCGGCCGCGCCGTGCGCGACTGGCTGCGCGCGCAGGGCGAGGGCTGGGTGGAAGACCCCACCAACACCGACGAGCGCTACACCCGCAACCGCATCCGCGCGCGCCTGCTGCCCGCGCTCGAAGCCACCTTCCCCCAGTTCCGCGACACCTTCGCGCGCAGCAGCCTGCATGCGGCGCAGGCGCAGGAGCTGCTGCGCGAAATCGCGGAGCAGGACCTCGCCGGGGCGGGCCTGCCGCCGCGCATCGACGCGCTGCGCGCCCTCAGCACGGCCCGCCAGGCCAACGCGCTGCGCCACTGGCTGCGCAGCACGCACCACACCACGCCCGAGGCCGCGCAACTGGCCGAGCTGCAGCGCCAACTGGCCGCCTGCGCCACGCGTGGCCACCGCATCCGCATCAAGGTCGGGCGGGGCTTCGTGCTGCGCCAGGGCGAATGGCTGGGGTTCATCGCACAGGAGCAAGCATGACGAAGACGGCCTCTTTCCTTTTCCGCTGCGCCCTGGGCGCGCTCGCCGCCTTGGCCGTGGGGGCCGTCAGCGCGCAGCCCGGTGCGCGCGAGGTGCCGCAAAACCTGTTCGACGACCCCTTCGAGCAACTGAGCCACGACCTGCCCCACTGCCCCGAGCCCGTGGGCCCGCGCGCGCCCGAATCGCAGCGCAGCGCGGTGGCGCACAACCGCATCGAGCGCGGCACCACCTGCTGGCTCGCGGGCCGCTGCCGCCTGGCGCATTCCACCGACTACGACCCCGGGATCGCACAGGCGCTGCTGCCCCGGCTCAAGGCATCGCCCGCGTTGCGGGGCACCACCCTTTGGGTGTACTTCTTCGCGCGCAACGTCTACCTGCAGGGCTGTGCCGCCAGCCCCGCCCAGGTCGATGCGCTGGCCGCCATCGCGCGCGAGCACCCGGACGTGTTCACCGTGGTGCCCACCGTGCGCACCGGCGCGGGCCAGCCCTTGCCCTACGAGGCCATGCCATAGGGCAGGCAGGGGTGCCCGGTATAATTTCCGGTTGCCTGCGGCGTGCCGCAGCGCGGTTCACCTCATCCTCATTCTCTTTATCCGATGGCACTGATCGTTCATAAATACGGTGGCACGTCGATGGGCTCCACGGAGCGCATCCGCAACGTCGCCAAGCGCGTGGCCAAGTGGGCTCGGGCGGGCCACCAGATGGTGGTGGTGCCCAGCGCCATGAGTGGCGAAACCAACCGCCTGCTCGGCCTGGCCAAGGAACTGGCGCCATCGCGGGCCATGACGGCCTACCACCGCGAACTCGACATGCTGGCCGCCACGGGCGAGCAGGCCTCGTCGGCACTGCTGGCCATCGCGCTGCAGGCCGAGGGCATGCAGGCCGTGAGCTATGCGGGCTGGCAGGTGCCCATCCGCACCGACAGCAGCTACACCAAGGCGCGCATCGAGTCCATCGACGACCAGCGCGTGCGCGCCGACCTGGCCGCTGGCAAGGTGGTCATCGTCACGGGCTTCCAGGGCATCGACGAAGAAGGCAACATCACCACGCTGGGCCGCGGCGGCTCCGACACCTCGGCCGTGGCCGTGGCGGCGGCCATGAAGGCCGACGAATGCCTGATCTACACCGACGTGGATGGCGTGTACACCACCGACCCGCGCGTGGTGCCCGAGGCGCGGCGCCTGAAGACCGTGAGCTTCGAGGAAATGCTCGAGATGGCCAGCCTGGGCAGCAAGGTGCTGCAGATCCGCTCGGTGGAGTTCGCGGGCAAGTACAAGGTGCCCATGCGCGTGCTCTCGAGCTTCACGCCCTGGGACATCGACATCAACGAAGAAGCCCGCTCCGGCACGCTGATCACTTTTGAGGAAGACGAAAAAATGGAACAAGCCGTCGTATCCGGCATCGCTTTCAATCGCGACGAAGCCAAGATTTCCGTGCTCGGCGTGCCCGACAAGCCCGGTATCGCCTACCAGATCCTGGGCGCCGTGGCCGATGCCAACGTCGAGGTCGATGTCATCATCCAGAACGTGAGCAAGGACGGCAAGACGGACTTCAGCTTCACCGTCAACCACGGCGACTATGCGCGCACCATCGACCTGCTGAAAGAAAAAGTGCTGCCCGCGCTGGGCGCACAGGAAGTGGTGGGCGACACCCGGATCTGCAAGGTCAGCATCGTCGGCATCGGCATGCGCAGCCACGTGGGCGTGGCCGCCAAGATGTTCCGCGTGCTGAGCGAGGAAGGCATCAACATCCAGATGATCTCCACGTCCGAGATCAAGACCTCGGTGGTGATCGACGAGAAGTACGTCGAGCTGGCCGTGCGCACGCTGCACCGCGCGTTCGAGCTCGACCAGCCCGCCGCCTGATTCTTTCTCTGGCGCAACCAAGAACGGGCCCTGGCGGCCCGTTCTTCATTTCTGCGGCTCTTGCGCGGGCATTGCCATCTTCAGCATGTGCTGCGCCAGCGCCCCGTACAAGGGCCGCGCGAGCATGCGCGAGACCAGGCTGGACAGCATCGCCGCCGCCATCAGGCTGAGCACCATGGCGTGGCCGTCCACCATCTCCATGACGATGATGAACGCCGTGAGCGGCGCCTGCGTCACCGCCGCCAGAAAGGCCGCCATGCCCATGGCGATGAGCGCGGGCGCGATGTCCGCCCCCGCGAACAGCGACACGTTGTGCCCGATGCCCGCGCCGATGGACAGCGAGGGCGCGAAGATGCCCCCCGGCGCACCCACCCAGGACGAGAGCCAGGTGGCGACGAACTTGAGCGTGACGTAGAACGCGGGCACGTCGGCCTGGCCCGCGAGCATGTGCTTCACGGCCTCGGAGCCCGCGCCGAACGTGGCGCCCCCGGTGGCCAGGCCGATCACCGCCAGGGCCAGCCCGCCCGCCGCCGCGAAGCGGATGGGAAAGCGCGCGCGCAGCCGGTTGAAGCGGTCTGGCGCGCCCGTGAGCGAAGCCGCCATCACCTTGGCGAACAGCCCGCCCAGCACGCCGCAGGCCAGCACCACGCACAGGCCCGGCGCCAGCGCGTTCCAGCCCAGCGTGGTGACCTGGATGCGACCGAAGTAGGTCAGGTTGCCGAACGCCGACACCCCCATCAGGCCCGCCAGCACGATGGCCGACAAAATGAGGCCGCTGGCACGCGATTCGAGCTTGCGCGAAAGCTCCTCGATCGCGAACAGCACCCCCGCCAGCGGCGCATTGAACGCCGCCGCGATCCCCGCCGCCCCGCCCGCCACGAGCAGCGCGTGCCCGGTGATACCCGTGCGCGGGCCGAACCAGCGCCGCGCGTGGTGCATTACGCCCGCAGCCACCTGCACCGAAGGCCCCTCGCGCCCGATCGACAGGCCCGCCAGGAACCCGAAACCCGCCAGGACGATCTTGGCGATGGAGAGCCGCAGCGAGACGAGGCCGCTGCGCTGCTCGCTGGTCAGCGCGGTCTCCTGCGCCGCCATCACCTGCGGAATGCCGGAGCCCGCCGCACCAGGCACCCAGCGCCGCGTGGCCCAGACGATGCCCGCGGTGAGCGCGGGCGTCCAGAGCAGCACGGCCCAGCCGCCATGCCAGTGGTACAGGCGCATGAACCATTCGAACGCCAGGTTCGACAGCAGCGTGAAGGCCACCACGCACAGGCCCGCGGCCGCCGCGTAGGCCAGCACGATGCTGCGCTCCACCCAGCGCCAGCCGTCGGCGAATTCCTGGCGCAGGTTGTGGAGAAAATCAGGTTCCTGGTGCATTGCTGGGCCGCCTTCTTGCCGTGGAGTCTACTTGTGCGGAGGCCGGCTTGCATTGAGGCATAACGGCGGTCTCCGGAGACGTGACCGATTGAGCGCAGCTTTGCCGGGCTGGAGAAAAATCGGCGGCTATGGAAGAACTGTGAGCGATGGCTCAACACCAGCTTGGTGCTGCGCCGAACGCTGCGCAGCAACGGCTCGGCTAGCCGTGGGCTGTGTGCTGGTGGCGGTGTTGGAGAGCTATCAGAACGGGAACGGCAGCGTGACCATCTCCGAGGTGTTGCGCCAGGACACAGGCAACTTGGTTGTTAAAACGTGCCTTCATTGCCCGTTTTGCATGGCTCCTGTTGCTTTCTCCCCATCGATATGCAGAACGGGGGTAGCTCAGCGTGCGAGCACGCAATAATTGTAGTGTGTTACATAATGCGTCATTATGATCAGGGTCAGCGGCAGCGCCGTTTTTGTAAGACGGGCGACGTTGTGAACAGGCAGATGTCCCCTCTTGTTACTTGGCGGTCAAAATTCACGCTTTCGATTTCTCTGTGAATCAGGCGCAGCGAGCGAGCCATGCCCAGCAGCAACCGCTGTGCGTCTGGATGACGGGCTTGCCGTGCTCAGGCAAATCCAGCATTGCTAATTGGTTGGAAGTCCAATTACACAGTGCAGGCTTCTTCACCTATCTGCTGGACGGTGACCGGGTGCGTAGCGCGCTCAACTGCGACCTCGGTTTCAGCCAGACCGACCGGGCCGAGAACGTCCGCCGCCTATCCCAGGTAGCCCAGTTGATGGTGGACGCTGGCTTGGTCGTGCTTGTATCGGCCATATCGCCGTTCGCCGCTGATCGGGCGCAGGCACGCAGTCTTTTCCGACCAGGCCAGTTCATCGAGGTGTTTGTCGACACGCCGCTTCAAGTGTGCGAGCAGCGCGACGTCAAGGGCCTGTATGCCCGGGCGCGGCGCGGGGAACTGCCCCAGTTCACCGGCATCGACAGCCCCTACGAGCCGCCCCTGCTGCCCGATGTGCACATCGTCGAAAGTCAGTCGATCGCGCAGGCGGCTGAGCAAGTGCTGCAAGCGGTCCGTGCGCGGCAGGGTGTGTCATGACGCCTGCGCCAGACTGCACCGTGACCCTGCATGCGGGTGTCGGCACGGCGGCACACCTTCACACCGTGGCCGGACTGGAAGCCCAGCGCGCCGGCGACCTGCCGCTGGCCGGCCAGCACTATGACGCCGCACTGCGGGCGGCGCCCGGGCATGTAGAGGCGTTGCACCTGCGCGGCATGCTGGCCCATGACATGGGTGACACCGATACCGCCGCCCGGTTGATGCAGACGGCCGGCGCACTGGCACCTTCGGACGAAAGCATCTCATGCAATCTGGCGGCGGTACTGCTGTCCGCCATGCGGCTGCCAGAAGCACGGCGCGCTGCTACCCATACGCTGGCATTGGCTCCCGCTATGGCAGAGGCCCATGCCAACCTCGCCGCCATCGCACTGGCGCAGGGCGATCTGGTACAGGCGGAAGCTTCGGCACGCTGTGCCTTGCAACTGCGGCCCGGCTGGAGCCTGGCCCTGCTGTGCTTGGCAGACACGCTGCGCAAGCGGCGCGCGCATGCTGATGCCGAGCAGGCCTACCGCGAGGTGCTGGCTGCCGAGCCGCGGCACGGGCATGCCTTGCAGCACCTGGGTTGGATGCTGTTTCGCCTAGGGCGTATGGATCAAGCCCTGCATTTCTGCGAACAAGCGGTGCTGCAAGTCAACCCCGATGCACATGCACTCACCCGCGAGCGTGACAGTGTGGTGCTGCAAAACCTCGGCCGCGTGCGGCTGGAATGCGGGCAGTTGCAAGAAGCCATGGAAACGCTGGAGCAGGCCATCGAGCGCGCGCCCTCGTCCCCACGGGCCGCACTGTTTGTTGGTATGGCTTGGGACGAACTGGGCGAGCCCGACGAAGCGCGGCAATGGTTCGAGCGCGTGTTGCAGTTGAGCGACGGCCACTTGGAGGCGCAGGAGCGCTTGGCCAACCTCGCCATCAAGGCCGATCAGCACGCGCTGGCCCTGCGCATGCTGGACGACGTGCTGCAGCGAGCCCCGGAACGGTCCAGTGCGCTCAGTCTGCGGGGCGCAGCCAAGCTGGGCCTGGGCGATGGCCTGGGCGCGCTGGCCGACTACCGTGCCGCCATCGCGCAGGCACCGCAGTCGGCGCACCTTCATGCCGCGCTGGGACATGCCTTGGCCAACGCTGGTGAAACTGCTTCGGCCATGGACAGCTACCGCGCGGCCTTGGCCTGTCATTCGGAGTGCATCCCGGCGCTGGTGGGTTTGTTGCGCATGGCCAAGACCAGAACGGATGCACCACTCAAGAATGCCGCGCTGGCCCTGCTCGATAAGCCGCACCTGCATGCGCTGCAGCGCTCGCGCTTGCACTTTGGCCTGGCCGCCTATTTCGATGCCACCAAAAGCTGGGACGAAGCGGCCGCCCACATGGTGGAAGCCAACCATTTATGCAAGAGCGGCAAGGCCCAACGCAACGAGCGCTACGACCCTGCCGCGTACGAGGCCTATGTCGACCGCACCATCCAGGTTTTCACGCCAGAGCTGTTTGCCCGGTTGGCCGGTCATGGCGCTGCCAGCGAGCGGCCGGTATTCATCGTGGGCATGCCTCGTTCCGGCACCACGCTTGCAGAGCAAATCATCGCCAGCCACCCCCAGGCCTACGGTGCCGGGGAACGTGCCTTCGCCGCCCAGGGCTTCAAACTGCTGGCCGAGCGAATGGCCCAGCCGGCCAATGGCCCGCTCGACTGGCTGCCCGGCGCGTCGCGCGAGGCCGTGCAAGCCGTAGCGCAGTGGCACCTGGAGGCTTTGGCGCGGCTGAACCAGGACGCCGCGCGCGTGGTGGACAAAATGCCGGACAACTACAGCCTCCTGGGCTGGCTGGCGGTGCTGTTCCCGCGCGCGCACTTCGTGCATTGCCAGCGCGACCTGCGCGACGTCGCATTGTCCTGCTGGTTGACGGATTTTTCCAAAATCGTCTGGGCCAATGACATGGAGCATCTGGTTCACCGCATACGCCAGTACCGCCGCCTCATGGCGCATTGGGAGCGGGTACTGCCCGTACGCTTGCATGCTCTGCGCTATGAGCGTCTGGTAGCCAACCAGCGCGGCGAGTCGCAGCAGTTGCTTCACGCCGTTGGCCTGCCGTGGGACGAGCAGTGCCTGTCGTTTTTCGAAACCAGGCGCCTGGTGCGCACTGCCAGCGTCAACCAGGTGCGCCAGCCCATGTACCGGCGCGCAGTGGCGCGCTGGCAGCGTTATGAACGGATGCTGGAGCCGGTGTGTGCCGCTTTCGCCCATGACGGGGCATGAGCCCCGGCTGTCTTTGCCTCGCAATTCCTTCAAGAAAGATCTGACTCGTGACCCCTTCGTTTTCCAAACTGCGCATGCGTGAGTTTTCCCGGATCTCCGGCCTGGCGTTGCTGGGCGGCAGTGTCGGCTTAGCCTCAGGCTCGGCTACGGCCGCGACTGGCTCGATAGCCATCGTCTCGGGTGGCTTCAAGTGGTTCATCAACACCAACATCACCTTTCAGACCACTTCCTCGAACTGGGGGTTCAGCGAGGCCTCGGGCGCGGCTCCGGTGCAGACGGACGGCGGTGGCACGGCAACGCTGAACGATGCCTTCGATGGCGCTATGGGCTGGCATGTGCAGCACCCTGGCGAGGCCGATCACTCGGTGGGTGGCTACAACGCACTGGGCGGTGCCGTGGTGGCGCCGTCCAGCCCGCAGCCGGGCCAGGCGGTCACCGTGACCGGCCAGCCGCAGACCCTGCAAGGTCTCACCGTTACCGGTCAGATTTACTTCCCAGCTGGCAAGGCAGTGGCACGATCCACGCTCATCTTGCACAACCCGACCGCCGTGGCCATCACAGTCCAGGTGGCCAACTACAACAACTTGGGTTCTGACAGCAACACCACCATTGTGAAGACCAGCAGCGGTGATGCGGTGTTTGATTCGGGGGTGGACAACTGGGTGGTTTCTTACCAGAACACTGGCGGTGTCGCCGTTTCGGATCCCATCATCACCCTGGCCGGCATGCAGCAGGCCGTCGCCGCCGGGTATGCCAACGGCGATGACAACCCCTACCAAGTCTTCAATGTCACGGTGCCGCCCGGTGGAACGAAACGCGTGATGACACTGGTGCAGTTGTCCGCCACCCGCCAGGCAGCCATTGCCAGTGCCCCGACCTTCAATGACATGGCGTCAATGCGAAATGCTGGCTACTTGGCGGATATGGGGCCGGCGGAGTTGCAGTCCATCGCCAACTGGACGTACATGGCAGCGGCATCAGACGTGCAGTCCGTACCGGGCCTGGGCGGGGCGGCGTTGGTGGCGCTCAGCGGTCTGGTAGTGGTCGCTGCCGGCAGCCGGCGCCGCAAAAACCTGCAGGTGGACTCGCAAAGCTGAATGGCCTGCAGTGGGCGAGCCCTGCGGTGGTGGCTTCCGTGGCGACTGCTCCGGTCGTCATCCCCATCCCCGCCCCTGCGCTCCCCTTACCCTCACATGCGCTATCGCGACGCTTGACCGCCGCATCCGTACCCAGCAACCTACCCTGTGCTTCGTACTGCCCTTGCCCAGGAGTGAGCTTGCCGTGCGCGCCCTGCCAAGGCCTTCGATCTGAACCGGCCTTCTGCCTAAATTGGTCTCGAATTGAGGCATAATGGCGGTCTTCAGGAAACGTGACCGAGTGGCCGAAGGTGCTCCCCTGCTAAGGGAGTATGGGGTGTAGAGCCTCATCGAGGGTTCGAATCCCTCCGTTTCCGCCAGAACAAAACCCCTAAGCGAGTTCATTGCTTAGGGGTTTTCTGTTTGTGGGCCCAGCGCGGCCCCAGCGGGTAGGGCCGCATGCGGTGGAGTGCGCGGAGAGTCAGTCCTGGCGCGGGGGCGGCGGGCCGCCGGCTCCCGGGCCTTCGCTGGGCACGGCCGCCAACTGGCCCCCATGCACGCGGCAGGTGCCGGTCAGCGTTTTGCCGTCGGGCATGGTCAGGGTCACGCTGGCGCCTTCGGTTTGGCCCGTGCAGGCGGTATAGGCCTCGGGCGGTGGCGGCGGCGGGTTGCCGCGCCCCTGGGCGTGGCAGGTGGCGGAACCCAGGGCGGCAAGGGCCAGGGCCGCGGCGGAGCAGGCGAAGGTGGCGCGAAAGCTGCAAAGCGTGTGCATGGTGCTTGAAGGGATGTGGTTGGGACGGGCGGATTCTGCGGACCAATTGCGGCGAAAAATGGGAGAAATTGGCGGTACTCCGTGCGCTGCAGCAGGGCACCGGCCGGGACTTCGGATATAAACAAGCCTTCTCAACCTCTCATTGCACACAGACGCCATGAACCGCGCCGAACTCGTTGAAATCCTGGCCACCAAGAACGATCTGTCCAAGACGGCTGCCAATGCCGTGCTCGACACGCTGATCGACACCATCCAGATCGCCGTGAAAAAGGGCGATGCCGTGCAGCTCGTGGGCTTTGGCACCTTCAAGTCCGCCAAGCGTGCTGCGCGCACCGGCAAGAACCCCGCCACCGGCGCGGCCCTGAAGATCCCCGCATCCACGGTGCCCAAGTTCGTGGCTGGCGCGAAGTTCAAGGCCGTGGTGGACCCCAAGGCCGCCAAGCGCAAGGCCGAGAAGGCTGGCAAGTAAGCGCCTTCGCTTCACTGCCCAACGCCCGACGCCCCCGGCTTCGGGCGTTTTGCTTTGTATGCTGAGCCCATGGCGGACTCCACCAAGACCCTGCTGATCGTTTACCACTCCATGACCGGCGGCACGCGCCAGATGGCCGAGGCCGCGCGGGATGGCGCGGCCTTTGCGGCGGGGGCGGCCGCCGTGCGCCTGCTGCAGGCGCGGGAGGCCGGAGCGGCCGACGTGCTGGCGGCCGACGGCCTTCTCTTCGCCACGCCCGAGAACCTGGCCGCCATGAGCGGGATGCTCAAGGACTTCTTCGACCGCAGCTACTACGCCGTGCTCGATCGGGTCAACGGCCGCCCCTACGCCAGCCTGGTCTGCGCGGGCAGCGACGGACATGGCGCCGCCCGGCAGATCGAGCGCATCGCCACGGGCTGGCGCCTGCGGCCCGTGGCCGAGCCGCTGATCGTGTGCACCCATGCGCAAACGCCGCAGGCCATCCTGGCGGACAAGCAGATAGACCCCGATGACCTGGAGCGCTGCCGCGCCCTGGGCGAGGCGATGGCCACGGGGCTGGCGCTGGGGGTGTTCTGATGGCCACCACTTCGCCCTGGAAGGCCTTCGCGGGGTTCTTCGCGTGGCTGCTGGCATCGTTCGCCCTGATTGCCTTCTGGGTGCTGAGCCCGTCGCTGCTGTCGCCGCCTGCGCAGGGGCTGCGGCTCGGCATGGATTGGCCGCTGCAGGTGCTGGCGGACCCGGGCGGGCGCCTCACGGCGGATGACGTGGCCGCGCTGCCCGATGCGGCCTTCACGGTGCTGCACGGCCCCTTGAACGGCGGGTACAGCAAGGACGTGTACTGGCTGCGGGCCAGCGCGCCCGCCATCGAGCCCGGGCCCCAGGACCCGCTGTGGCTGGAGATCCTGCCGCCGTACCTCGACCGTGTCACGCTCTATCAGCCGGGCGATGGCGGCTGGCTCGCGCAGACCAGCGGCGATACCGTGCCCATGGCGCAGCGCGTGCACGTGCGCCAGCTGCTGTTTCCGCTGCGGGCGGGGCAGCCCATCCTGCTGCGCGTGAGCACCACGAGTTCCACCCAGGTGTACGGCAGCGTGTGGCGCAGCACCGACCTGATGGTCCGGTTCTCGCGCGTCGAATGGGCCTCGGGCGTGTACCAGGGCATCAACCTGGTGCTGACGCTGTTCATCGGCGGCGCGGCGCTCACGCTGCGCATGCGCAGCCTCGCGGCCATGGCCGTGTTCTCGGCCATGGTGCTCCTGCACAGCACCAATGTGCGGGGCTATGCGCAGCTCTGGCTGCCTGGCAGCCTTGCGTCCTGGGGCGACCTGCTGGTCAGCGTGGGCGTGTTCGCCATGCCCGCCACATTCGCCTGGCAGGTGCGCGAGCTGATGAGCCGGGGCACCCGCTGGCGCCGTATCGACCGGGCCTTGCTCGCGCTCACCGCCATTCCGCTGCTGGGGGTGCTGAGCATTCCGCTCGGCGGCTTCCAGCGCTGGGCGCCGCTGGCGGTGGCCACGCCGTGGGCCGTGAGCGTGCTCGCGTCGTGGGTGGCATGGAGCAACCTGCGCCGCGACGGGCTGAGCATCGTCGGCGTGCTCATGGTCATTCCCTACACCTTGCACATGGCGCTGGGGCTGCACGTGCTGGCGGGGTACATCGGCTGGATGGCTTCCAGCGTGGAGGTGAGCGTCTTCTGGCAACTGGAGGCGCTGCTGCTCAACGCCCTGATCGTGGTGGCCGTGGGCATCGGGCTGGTCGAGGAATTCCGCGCCTCGGCCGTGCGGCAGGCCCAACTGGTGGACTCGCTCGCCAGGTCCGAGCAGGCGCTGGAGGAGCGCGTGCGCCAGCGCACCGCCGAGCTGCGGCAGGCGCAGAACGCGCTGCAGGCCTCCCTGCACAGCGAGCGGGAGATGCGGCTGGAGCAGCGCCAGTTCTTCAACATGGTCAACCACGAGTTCCGCACGCCCCTGGCGGTGGTGGACAGCGCGGCCACCGAGCAGGCGTCCTTCCCGTCGGCCGACCTCGATACGCAGGTCGAGCGCGCGGCCCAGATCCGCCGCGCCTGCCGGCGCCTGGCAGCGCTGGTGGACAACTGTCTGGTGAGCGACCGTCTCGACACGGCGAGCTTTCAGCTGCGCCTGGCCGCCGCCCCGCTGCACACCGTCGTGGAGGAGGCCGCCCAGCTCGTGGAATGGTCGCCGCGCCACCGCCTGGCGCTCTCCCACGCCGGGGCCCCGGCGCAATGGGTGTGCGACCCGACGCTCGTGCACATCGCCTTGTCCAACCTCGTGGACAACGCGGTGAAGTACGCGCAGGCCGGTGAAATCCGCGTCACGGCGCGCACCGATGCGCAGGGCACGCTCTGCTTGTCAGTGGAGGATGACGGGCCGGGTATGTCCCCCGAGGCTGCGCAGCGCATCTTCGAGCAGGGCGAGCGCGGCGCGCGCCCGGACCAGACGCGGGGCTTCGGCCTGGGCCTGTGGGTGGCGCGGCGCATCGCGCGGCTGCATGGGGGCGATGCGCTGGTCACCTCGTCGGTGGGCAAGGGGACCCGCTTCTCGCTGATCCTGCCGCCGCTCGCTGTGGACTAGAGCTTGTACGTGGACAGCAGGATGCTCGTCTCCGAGTTCGAGATCCCCGGGGTCGCGCGGATGGTGTTCAGCACCTGGTCGAAGGCTTCGAGCGTGTCGGCGCGCAGCTCCGCCATGAGGTCCCAGCGGCCGTTGGTAGAGTGCAGTGCGACCACGTTGGGGTTGCCGCGCAGCGTGTGCAGCACCTCGTTGGCGTGGGGCCCCGCGATCTCGATGCTCATGAGCGCGCGGATGCGGTGTGACTCGGCCTCGGGCTTGAGGCGCACGGTGTAGCCCACGATGGTGCCGTCGCTCTCGAGCCGGGCGATGCGGTTTTGCACCGTGGCGCGCGCCACGCGCAGCTTGCGGGCCAGGGCGACCACGGGCATGCGCGCGTCGGAACGCAGCAGGGACAGGAGCTGGCGGTCGGTGTCGTCCATGGCAAATTGATGTACGAAGTTGGCAAAATGTACAGAAACAAGCATATGTTGACAAACTGCACGCTTCGGTTTGGCTGAACCGCGGGCCACAATTTCCGGCATGGCCGCCTTTCGCGGCCCCTGCGCAAGGAGACGGCAATGACCCGCTTCATCGACGTATCCACGATGTCGCGCCTGGTTGGAGACATCGGGGTGGTCCCGTTCATCGGCGAGCTCGCCGACGCGATCCAGGAAGATTTCGTGCGCTGGCCCGCGTTCGACAAATCGGCCCGCGTGGCCTGCCATTCGGACACCGGCGTGATCGAGCTCATGCCCGTGTCGGACGCGCGGCGCTATGCGTTCAAGTACGTCAACGGCCACCCGGGCAACACGCGGCGCGGCCTCTACACGGTGATGGCCTTCGGCGTGCTTGCCGATGTGGACACCGGCTACCCCGTGCTGCTGTCCGAGCTCACCCTGGCCACGGCGCTGCGCACCTGCGCCACCTCGCTGGTGGCTGCGCGGGCGCTGGCGCGGCCCGGCGCGCGCCGCATGGCGCTCATCGGCAACGGGGCGCAGAGCGAGTTCCAGGCCCTGGCGTTCCACAGCCACCTCGGCATCGAGGAGATCGCCGTCTACGACGCGGACCCGGCCGCCACCGGCAAGCTGATCCGCAACCTCGCGGCCTACCCGATCCGCTTCATCCGCTGCGGCTCCGCGGCCGAGGCCGTGCGCGGCGCGGACATCGTGACCACGCTCACCGCCGACAAGGCCCGCGCCACCATCCTCACGCCCGGCATGGTCGAGCCCGGCATGCACATCAATGCCGTGGGCGGCGACTGCCCGGGCAAGACCGAGCTGCACGCCGGCGTGCTGCGCGGCGCGCGGGTCTTCGTGGAGTACGAACCGCAAACGCGCATTGAGGGCGACATCCAGCAACTGCCGGCCGACTTTCCCGTGGTGGACCTGTGGCGCGTGCTTGCGGGCCTGGTGCAGGGGCGGCAGGGCGCGGACCAGGTCACGGTGTTCGACTCGGTGGGGTTCGCACTGGAGGATTACTCCACGCTGCGCTACGTGCATGCCCAGGCCGAGCGGCGCGGCCTGGGGCAGGAAGTCGAGCTCGTGCCCCAGGCTGGCGATCCCAAGGACCTGTTCGGCCATCTGCGCGCCACCGGTGCGCGCGCGGCCGTGCGCCGCGTGGCCTGACTGGCGATGGCGGTGTGCCGCATGCAGGCATGCCGTGGCACGGGCTTTCGCTATTCCCGCGTAGACTATCGAGCCGCAAAGCACCCGCAAGCACTCGCACAGCCACCACGCAGGGCCTGTCCATGGGCACTACCAAGCACACCACACCGCCGGCGATCGAGGACGACAGCGTGTTTGAAACCGCTGCCGAACTGTTCCGCGCCATGGCCGCGCCCATGCGGCTCAAGATCGTCAGCCTCTTGTGCAACGGCGAGAAGAACGTGACCGAGCTGCTCGCCGAGGTCGATACCACGCAGCCCAACATGTCCCAGCACCTCACCACGCTGTACCAGGCCGGCGTGGTGGGCCGCCGCCGCGAGGGTGTGAACGTGTACTACTACATCGCCAACGACAACGTGGTGCACATGTGCCGCAGCATCTGCGTGCAGATCGCGATCGAGCAGTAGCGGGGGGCGCGGGCCCGGCGCCCCTTCAGGGCTTGAGGTACACGTAGCCTTCCTTGGCCTGCAGGCGCGCCACCTCGGCCACGCCCGAGGGGACGATCTTGGCCTCCATCAGCAGGCGCCCCGGATCGATCTTGCGCGTCGTCAGCGTGTTGTCGCACACCCGGAAGTCCACGCCCCGCGCGGCCAGCGCGCTCACCGGGCCGCTGAACTCGCGCCCGCGGCTGTCCTTGGCGTCGGTCAGCAGGAAGTCGATGCCGGGGCCGTGCGTCACCACCACGATCTTGGCGCTGGGGTCGGCGTTCAGGTGGTTGTTGATGTTGTTGAGCACGGCCGATGCCGTCTCGACGCCGGTGTTCACGTGGTACACGACCTTGACGTTTTGCGCGCTGGCCGTGGCTGCGAACAAGGCGAGCAGCAGGGCGAGAAAGGCTTGTCTCATGGTGTGGTCCGTCCTTGTAGGCCTGTGGGGTTCATGCGGGGCGCCGGCGGCGGTATATATCGCCGGCGGCTTATGTTACTGCCCGGCGTGGTTGCAGACCATGGGTGGCCGCACCGCTACCTTTCCGCTGCATGGTGGTTGATGCTCCTGAAAGAAGAGCTGCTTGCGCATGCCAGGCAGGCGCTGGAACCACTTTTCATGCGTGATCCCTCGGGGGTTTCCGGCTTGCCAGCTCGGCTGCCGTACCAAATAATCAAATAAGCAATCACTGATATTTCAAGGGCACACCATGCGGACCAGGATGGATCGGCGCCAGTTTTTCCAGCGCTGCGGCTGCGCGGGGTGGGCCCTGGGCGCGGGGAGCTGGGCGCGCTATGCGCAGGCGGCCGCCGATGCGCCCGCCGCCGCGGCCTCGGCGCCGCCATCGCCCCCCGCCATGGTGCCGCAGGAAGTGGCGCCCGGCTGCTGGTATGTGCAGGGGCTGTCGGCGCTGGGCTCGGCGGCCAACCAGAACTTCATCTCCAACGCGGGCTTCGTGGTCACGCCCGCGGGCGTGGTGGTGATCGACGCGCTGGGTTCGCCCGCGCTGGCGCGGCGCCTGCTGGCCGAGATTGCGCGCATCACGCCGCAGAAGGTCACGCACGTGGTGCTGACGCATTACCACGCCGACCACGTGTACGGCCTGCAGGTGTTCGCCGAGGCGGGCGCGAAGATCATCGCGCACCAGGCGGGGCGCGAGTACCTGGTCTCCGACACCGCGCGGCTGCGGCTGCAGGCCTCGCGCGAACAGTTGGCCCCGTGGATCGACGCCGCGACCCGCCTGGTGCCCGCCACCGAATGGATCGACGGGCGGCGCGAGCTGGAGGTGGGCGGCACCCGTTTTGTGCTGCAGCCCGTGGGGCCCGCGCACACGCCGGAGGATTTGGCGGTGTTCGTGCCCGCGGCCCAGGTGCTGTATGCGGGCGACCTGGTGTTCCGCAACCGCATCCCGTTCGTGGGCCAGGCCGACAGCCGCAACTGGATCGCCTCGCTCGACAAGCTGCTGGCCCTGGGCGCCACGGTGGTGGTGCCCGGCCACGGCCCGGCATCGACCGAGGCGGCCAAGGACATGCAGCTCACGCGCGACTACCTGGTCTACCTGCGCCAGGCCATGGGCAAGGCGGCGCGCGACATGTCTCCGTTCGAAGAGGCCTACCAGGCCACCGACTGGTCGGCCTTCGAGCACCTGCCGCTGTTCGGCCCCGCCAACCGCATGAACGCCTACAACACCTACCTTCTGCTGGAGCAGGAGGCGAAATGAGCACGGCTGCGCGCACCACGGCTTTGCGGCGCCGCGAATGGGTGCTGGGGATGGGGCTGGCCTGCGCGCTGCCCGGTGCACATGCGGCCGACAGGGATTTGCCCGCGCCCGGCTCCCTGGCCGATGCGCTGGCGGCCGCGCTCGTGCGGCGCGAGCCGCTGGTGGTGATGGCGAGCCTGGCGGGCTGCCCGTTCTGCCGCATCGTGCGCGAGCACTACCTGCTGCCCGCCTGGCGCGAGGGCATGGCCGTGGTTCAGATCGACTTCAAGGACCCGCGCCCGGTGCGCGACTGGCAGGGGCGCACCACCACGCAGGGCGAACTGGTCAAGGCCCTGGGCGTGAGCGTGGCGCCCACGGTGATGTTCTTCGGGCACGGCGGCCGCGAGGTGGCCGAGCGGCTGAGCGGCACCTATATCTCGGACTTCTACGGCGCCTACCTGGACGCGCGCATGGAGCAGGCGCGGGCGGCGGTGCGGAATTAACACGGGTCAAGGGTTTTCACCCTGTTGCCCGCCGCTGTGGTTTCTAAAATCATTACATAACCATATGCTTATGTAATGAGCCGCCGCAGAGCAGGCCCAAGGAGCAAACACATGTCCACGATGGCGGGCCGGGTGCGCAAGGCGCCCGAAAATTTTCTGCAGGGTGAAGGCGTGCACACCGCCGCCGCGCAGGCGCGCGCGGGCCGGCGCGACTTCATCCGCAGCGCGTTCGCGGCGGCGGCCTCGGGGGTGGCTGCCAGCGCGGCGCTGGCCCAGGCGCCCGTGGGCGAGGGCGACCCCGCCATCCTGAAGCTGCCCGCGCACAGCACGGGCCTGGGGCAGCCGGTGGCCACCGACGGCTACGGCAAGCCCTCCAGGTACGAGGCCAACGTGCAGCGCCGCCAGAGCCCGGGCCTGACGCAGACGCGCCAAGCCTCGGTGTCGTTCGCGCCGCTGCAGTCGCTGTTCGGCATCGTCACGCCCAGCGGCCTGCACTTCGAGCGGCACCACCAGGGCTGGTGGGACATCGACCCGTCGCAGCACCGCTTCATGGTCAATGGCCTGGTGAAGGCGGCCAAGGTCTTCACCATGGACGAGCTGATGCGCCTGCCCTCGGTGTCGCGCTTTCACTTCATCGAGTGCGGCGCCAACACGGGCATGGAATGGGGCAACGTGGCCGTGCCCACGGTGCAGTACACGCACGGCATGCTGTCGTGCAGCGAATTCACGGGCGTGCCGCTCATCACGCTGCTCGAGATGGCGGGCGCTGATTTGAGGAAGGGTCGCTTCGCGCTGGCCGAGGGCGCGGACGGCTCGTCGATGACGCGCACCATCCCCATGGAGCTGATCGAGTCGGGCGAGGTGCTCGTGGCCTACGGCCAGAACGGCGAGATGCTGCGGCCCGAGCAGGGCTACCCGCTGCGCCTCGTGGTGCCCGGCGTGCAGGGCGTGAGCTGGGTGAAGTACCTGCGCCGCGTGGAGGTGGGCGACCAGCCCTGGGCCGCCAAGGACGAGGCCGTGCACTACATCGACCTGATGCCCGACGGCCTGCACCGCCAGTACACCAGCACCCAGGAATGCAAGAGCGTGGTGACCACGCCCTCGGGCGGGCAGATGCTGCTGGACCAGGGCTTCTACAACATCACGGGCCTGGCCTGGTCGGGCCGGGGCAAGGTGCGGCGCGTGGACGTGAGCGTGGACGGCGGGCGCAACTGGCGCACGGCGCGGCTCGAATCGCCCGTGCTCTCCAAGTGCCTCACGCGGTTCAACATCGACTGGGTGTGGGACGGCCAGCCCGCGATCATCCAGAGCCGCGCGATGGACGAAACGGGCTACGTGCAGCCCACCTACCCGCAACTGCGCGCGGTGCGCGGCACGCGCTCGATCTACCACAACAACGCCATCCAGTCCTGGGCGGTGCAGCCGAGCGGGGAGGTGGCCAATGTTCAGCTGTCGTGATGGGCTGCGGGCCGTGGCAGCGGCGGCGCTGTGCGCAGGCCTGGGCGCGCAGGCGCAGGGCGCGGGCGCCTACCCGGGCATCGGCCGCGACGCCACGCCCAAGGAGGTGGCCGCGTGGGACATCGACGTGCGGCCCGACTTCCAGGGCCTGCCCGCGGGCTCGGGCAGCGTGCAGCGCGGCCAGGACGTGTGGGAGGCCAAGTGCGCCTCGTGCCATGGCGTGTTCGGCGAGTCGAACGAGGTGTTCAGCCCGCTCGTGGGCGGCACCACGCCCGAGGACATCCAGACCGGCCGCGTGGCGCGGCTCAACGACAAGGGCTTTCCCGGGCGCACCACGCTCATGAAGGTGGCCACCGTGTCCACGCTGTGGGACTACATCCACCGCGCCATGCCCTGGAACCAGCCCAAGTCGCTGAGCAGCGACGACGTGTACGCGGTGACGGCGTACCTGCTCAACCTGGGCGGCATCGTGCCCGACGATTTCACGCTGTCGGACAGGAACATCGCCGAGGCGCAGGCGCGCATGCCCAACCGCAACGGCATGACCACCCGGCATGCGCTGTGGCCCGGCCCCGAGTTTGCCCCGGGCCGCAAGCCCGACACGGCCGCCAAGGCCTGCATGCACGACTGCCCCGTGGGGCTCGAAGTGGCATCGCGCCTGCCGGACTTCGCCCGCAACAACCACGGCAACCTGGCGGACCAGAACCGGCTGGTGGGTGCGCAGCACGGCGTGCAGACCGCCCCGGCGGCCCCGGCCAAGCCTGCGGACGCCAAGCCCCAGGCGCCCACGGCCTTGCTGGAGAAGAACGCCTGCACGGCCTGCCACGCGGTGGACAGCAAGCTCGTGGGCCCTGCGTTCGCCGATATCGGCAAAAAGTACGCGGGCCGGGCCGACTACATCGCGGGCCGCATCCGTGCGGGCAGCAGCGGCGTGTGGGGCAGCGTGGCCATGCCGCCGCAGGCATCGCTGAGCGATGGCGATGCCCAGGCCATCGCGCGCTGGCTGGCGGGCATGGCCAAGCCTTGATGGTTTCGCGGCGGGGCGTTCCAATGGCCCCTGCCTTTTTCACTGTTCGGATTCATTGCAACCGGAGACAACGATGACCCTTCGTAGGACCTCTCGCAGAACGGCTCTCCAGCAGAGCCTCGCCGTGGCGGGCATGCTGGCGGCCGCGGGCCTGCTGCCGCGTACGGCCCTGGCCTATACCCAGGGCGCTTTCGACGCCAAGAGCGTGGCCGACGTCATCAAGGCCCTGGGCGCGGGCGCGCCCGCCGAGAGCAAGGATGTGACCATCACCGGCCCCGACATCGCCGAGAACGGCGCCGTGGTGCCGCTGGGCGCGTCCACCACGCTGCCCAACGTGAAGCAACTGGCCATGCTGGTCGAGAAGAACCCCAACACCATGGTGGCGCTGTTCAACGTGACCGACGCGGTGGAGCCCAACTTCCTCACGCGCGCCAAGCTGGGCCAGTCTTCGGACGTGTACGCCGTGGCCATCACCGACGATGGCAAGGCCTTCTACGCCAAGAAGGAAGTCAAGGTCACCCTCGGCGGCTGCGGCGGCTGAAGCAGGAACAGTTCCATAGGAGAAGAACATGGCAGATCCGATGCGCATCCGCGCCCAAGCCTCCGGCGGCAACGTCACCGTGCGTGTGCTCATGGCCCACGAAATGGAAACCGGCCAGCGCAAGGACGCTTCCGGCAAGGTCATCCCCGCCTGGTTCATCCAGGAAGTGTCGGCCGCGCTCAACGGCAAGGCCGTGCTCACGGCCGAGTGGGGCCCGGCCGTTTCCAAGAACCCCTTCATGCAGTTCACCGTGAAGGGCGCCAAGGCCGGCGACAAGATCGCCATCACCTGGAAGGACAACCACGGCGATACCCGCACCGACGAGGCGACGGTCAGCTGACACGGGCCGACGGCCCGCCATGCCGGCCCCCGCGCGCCACGGCGCAGGGCCGCAGTTTCAAGCACTACAAGGAGAGAGGTGGCCCCATGAGGAAGACAACACTGTGCGCCGTGCTGGCGCTCGCCGCGACGGCGGCCGGACCGCAGGCCTGGGCGCAGAAATCCACGGCCGACGGCATTGCCGAATACCGCGAGATGCTGCAGGACGGCAACCCCGCCGAGCTGTTCGAGGCCAAGGGCGAGGACCTGTGGAAGCAAAAACGCGGGCCCAAGGCCGCATCGCTCGAACGCTGTGACTTGGGGCGGGGGCCGGGCGTGGTCAAGGGCGCGTTCGTGGAACTGCCGCGCTACTTCGCCGACACGGGCCGGGTGCAGGACCTGGAGTCGCGCCTGCTCACCTGCATGGAGACGCTGCAGGGCCTGAATGCGGCCGAGATCGCCAGGACGCCCTTCGGCAAGGGCGAGCAGAAGAACCTCGAGGGCCTGGTGGCCTGGATCGCCGCCGAGTCCCGGGGCATGAAGCTCAACCTGCCCCAGAGCCATGCGCAGGAGCGCCAGATGTACGAAGTGGGCAAGCGCGTCTTCTACCTGCGCGGCGGCACGCACGACTTCGCCTGCGCCTCGTGCCACGGCGCGGACGGCAAGCGCATCCGCCTGCAGGACCTGCCCAACCTCACCAGGAACCCCGGCGCGGGCGCCGGCTTTGGCGCCTGGCCCGCGTACCGCGTGTCCTCGGGCGAGCTGTGGGGCATGCAGCGGCGCCTGAACGACTGCTTCCGCCAGCAGCGTTTTCCGTACCCGGGCTATGCGAGCGATGTGACCATTGCCCTGGGCGTGTTCATGGGCGTCAACGGCAAGGGCAGCGTCTCCACCGCGCCCGCCATCAAGCGATGAGGAGGTGCAGCATGGCACACAACCGTTCACAAGCCCTGCAAGGCCCGCGAGCCCGGTGGCTCGACCGCTGGCTGCCCGCACTGGGCGTGGTCTCTTCGCTCGCTGTCTTCGGCTGCGCTTCCATCGACGGCGGCGCGGAGGCCGACCGCATGGCGGCGGCCGTCGTCCAGTCCTCGTTCCGCGACCAGGGCATTGCCAAGGTCGATCGGCTGCAGCAGGATGAGTCCAACCGCGAGTGCAGCGCGGCCGACGTGGCGGGCAAGCCCATCGCTGCGCAGAGCGCCGCGCGGATCGAGGCCGCCAGCCTTAAGACCGTGCGCTGGCCGGCCGATGGCAAGTTCCTGGGCGACTGGCGCGAGGGCGAGAAGATCGCGCAGAACGGCCGGGGCATGACCTGGACCGACAAGGCGGGCGCGCCCAATGGCGGCAACTGCTACAACTGCCACCAGATCACAAAGCAGGAGATCTCCTTCGGCACCCTGGGCCCCAGCCTCTACCAGTACGGCAAGCTGCGCGGCGTGACCGACCCGGCCAGCGCCCAGGCCAAGCCCATCGTGGACTACACCTGGGCCAAGATCTGGAACGCGCGCGCCTCCAACGCCTGCTCCAGCATGCCGCGCTTCGGACATTCCGGCATCCTGAACGAAGGCCAGGTGCGCCACGTGATGGCGCTGCTGCTCGACCCGCAATCTCCCGTCAACCGTTGAGGCCCGCCCGCCACGGCCCCGCCCGCGGGCCGTGGCGCGCACCTTCCTGCCAGGCTTGTGCCATGAACCTTTCCAAGCGTGACTTCCTGCAGATGCTGGGGGCCGCCAGCGTGGCCGGCATGGCCCTTGCGCGCCACGCCCGCGCCGATGCGGCGGACGCGGGCAACGCCCTCTACGACGTGCCCGCCTTCGGCAACGTGTGCCTGCTGCACATGACCGACTGCCATGCGCAACTGCGGCCCATCCACTTCCGCGAGCCGAACGTGAACATCGGCATCGGTGCGATGAAGGGCCAGCGCCCGCACCTCGTGGGTGAGGCGCTGCTGAAATCCATCAACGTGCGCCCCGGCACGCCGGGCGCCCATGCGTTCACCTGCCTCGACTTCGAGCAGGCCGCGCGCCGCTACGGCCGCGTGGGTGGCTTCGCGCACCTCTCGACGCTGGTGCAGCGCATGAAGGCCAGCCGCAAGGGCGCGCTGCTGCTCGACGGCGGCGACACCTGGCAGGGCTCGGCCACGTCGCTGTGGACGAACGGGCAGGACATGGTCGATGCCTGCAAGCTGCTCGGCGTGGACGTGATGACCGGCCACTGGGAGTTCACCTACGGCATGGAGCGCGTGCAGGAGATCGTGCGGAAGGACTTCGCGGGCAAGGTCGATTTCGTGGCGCAGAACGTCAAGACCGCCGACTTCGGCGATCCGGTGTTCAAGCCCTACGTGATCCGCGAGGTGAACGGCGTGCAAGGAACCATTCCTGTGGCCATCATCGGCCAGGCCTTCCCCTACACCCCCATCGCCAACCCGCGCTACATGGTGGCCGACTGGACCTTCGGCATCCAGGACGACAACCTGCAGAAGATGGTGGACGAGGCGCGGGGCAAGGGCGCCAAGGTGGTCGTCGTGCTCTCGCACAACGGCATGGACGTGGACCTCAAGATGGCCAGCCGCGTGCGCGGCATCGACGCCATCCTGGGCGGCCACACGCACGACGGCATGCCTGTGCCCACGCTGGTCGAGAACGCGGGCGGCAAGACCATCGTGACCAACGCGGGCTCGAACGGCAAGTTCCTCGGCGTGATCGACTTCGACGTGCAGGGCGGCCAGGTGCGCGACTTCCGCTACCGTCTGCTGCCCGTGTTCGCCAACCTGCTGCCCGCCGACCCGGCCATGGACGCGCTCATCACGCGCATCCGCGCGCCCTACGAGGCCAGGCTGGCCGAAGTGCTCGCGCGCACCGACGGCACGCTGTACCGGCGCGGCAACTTCAACGGCACGGGCGACCAGTTGCTGCTCGACGCCATGATGGAGGTGCAGGGCGCGCAGATCGCGTTCTCGCCGGGCTTCCGCTGGGGCACGACGCTGCTGCCGGGCCAGGACATCACGCGCGAGTGGCTCATGGACATGACGGCCACCACCTACTCCTACGCCACCGTGACCGAGATGACGGGCGCGACGATCAAGACCGTGCTCGAGGACGTGTGCGACAACCTCTTCAACCCCGACCCCTACTACCAGCAGGGCGGCGACATGGTGCGCGTGGGGGGCCTCGGCTACACCTGCGACCCCACGGCGGCCATGGGCCGGCGCATCGACAACCTGCGGCTGGGGGATGCACCGCTGCAGGCCGACCGCGTGTACAAGGTGGCGGGCTGGGCGCCCGTGGCCGAGGAGGCCAAGAGCGCGGGCAACAAGCAGATCTGGGATGTGGTGGAGCCTTGGCTGAAGGCCCAAAAAGTGATTGCGCCGCGCAAGCTCAACGAGCCCGGGCTGAGGAATGTGATGCCCAACCCGGGCATCGCTTGATGGTGCCCATGCTGCCTAGAATCGGCGGGCATGACCCCCGCTGAATTCGACGCCCTCGTCCGGTCCACGCTCGCCATCGCTTTCGTGCTTTCCGCGCTGTTCGGTGCGGTGGCGCGCCACACGCATTTCTGCACCATGGGCGCTATCAGCGATGCGGTCACGCTGGGCGACTGGTCGCGCATGCGCCAATGGGCCATGGCGGCGGGCGTGGCGGCGTGCGGTTTCGCGGTGCTGGCAGCGGCGGGTTGGGTGGACCCTGCGCGCACGCTCTACGCATCGACCAGCGTGCTGTGGCTCTCGGCCCTCGTGGGGGGCGCGCTGTTCGGCTTCGGCATGGTGATCGCCTCGGGCTGCGGCAGCAAGAACCTGATCCGCCTGGGTGGCGGCAGCCTCAAGTCGCTCGTGGTGTTCGTGGTGATGGGCCTCGCGGCGTTCGCCACGCTCAAGGGCATCACGGCGGTGCTGCGCGTGCTCACGGTGGATGCGGTGCAGTGGCCGCTCTCGGGGCCGGCCTTCCTGCCCGACGTGCTGGCGCGCTGGTCGGGCGCTTCGGTGGGCGCGCTGCGGCTCGGGCTGGGCCTGGGGCTGGGCGGGCTGCTGATCGCCTGGGCGGCGGGCGGGCAGCGCGATGCGCGCATGCTGCTGGGCGGCGCGGGCATTGGCGCGCTGGTGGTGGCCGCGTGGTGGCTCAGCGGCCACTGGGCCGAGGTGCCCGAGCACCCCGAGACGCTGGAGCACATGTACGCGGCCACCAACACCGGCCGCATCGAGGCGCTGAGCTTCGTGACGCCCGTGGCCTACACGCTGGACTGGCTGATGTTCTTCAGCGACCGCAACAAGGTGCTTACCGTGGGCATCGTGTCGGTGCTGGGGGTGGTCGCGGGCGCGGCCGTGCATGCGCTGTGCACGCGCGAATTCCGCTGGCAGGGCTTCGCGGGCACGGGCGATCTGGCGCACCACCTCGCGGGCGCGGTGCTCATGGGCGTGGGCGGCGTGACGGCCATGGGCTGCACGATCGGGCAGGGGGTGAGCGCGCTCTCCACGCTGCACCTGGCGAGCTTTCCGGCGGTGCTGGCGATCATCGGCGGGGCGGTGGCGGCGCTGCGCTACCAGGACTGGCGCATCGGCCGAAACTCCTGATTCGATAGCTTCTCACGCATACCTGGCGGGCGCTGGAGCCGTTTTTCCTTCAAATCATTCGTCGATGGATGCGCTCCAGCGGTCGTTCCACTGCGTCATCTCGCGGCGGTCGCGCTTGGTGGGCCGGCCCTCCTGCAGGCTGGCGGCGGGCTCGGGCGCCAGGCGGCGCTGCTCGGCGGCCTGCTGGCGCGCGGCGATGCTCTCGGGCGTTTCCTCGTAGAGCTGCTGGGCCACGGGCGCGGGGCCGCGCATCGCGCTCAGGCCCCGCACGACCACGGTGCGGGCCACGGGGCCCTGGCGCAGCGCCACGGTGTCGCCCACGCGCAGCTCGCGCGCGGCCTTCACGGCCTGGGCGTTCACGGTGACGCGGCCCCTGCCGATTTCTTCGGTGGCGAGGGCGCGGGTCTTGTAGAAGCGGGCGCACCACAGCCACTTGTCCAGGCGCATCGAGTCCATTGCCGTCATGGCGTGGATTGTGCCGTGCCGGACGAGGGGCTGAGGGGCAGGCGCACCACCGCGTCGAGCCCCACCACGCGCGAGCCCTGCATGCGGTTGGTGAGGGTGATGGTGCCGCCCGCCGCCTGGGCGATCTCCCGGCAGATGGCCAGGCCCAGGCCCGAGCCCGAGCCCGTGCGCACGTCGCCGGCCGAGAACGGCTGGAAGAGCCGCTCGGCCAGCTCGGCGCCGATGCCGGGGCCGCAGTCCGAGACGGTGAGGGCCGCGTGGCGCCCGTCGGTGCGCAGGTCCAGGCCCAGCGGGCTGCCGGGCGGCGCGTGGCGCACGGCGTTGTGCAGCAGGTTGCGCGTGAGCTCGCGCAGCATCCACTCGTGCGCGGCGATGGGCGCGGGCTCGGTGTGGATGCCGAAGTCCAGGTCGCGCTCGGCGATCAGCGGCGACAGCTCGAGCGCCACGGCGCGCAGCACTTCGTCGAGGGCGGTGGTGGGCACGCTGGCCTGCTGGCGCAACTGCTCGACCTTGGCGAGCGCGAGCATCTGGTTGGCCAGCTGCGTGGCGCGGTCCACCGTGTCCTCGATCTCGGGCAGGGCCTGGGCGGGTGCCATGTCGCCGCGCTGGGCCGACTGCACCTGCGTCTTGAGCACGGCCAGCGGCGTGCGCAGCTGGTGCGATGCGTCGCGCACGAAGCGCTTCTGGTCGTCCAGCAGGTGCTGCAGGCGCTCCATGACCTGGTTGGTGGCCTCCACGAGCGGCTGCAGCTCGCGCAGCGTGCGCGGCGGTGCGAGGGGGGTGAGGTCGCCCTCGGCCCGGGCCTGCAGCTCGGCGCTCAACTGGCGCACGGGGCGTATGGCGCGCTGCACCACGAAGACGACCACGAAGGCGATCACCGCCACCAGCGCGGCCTGGCGCCACAGCGTGGCGATCAGGATCTGCCGCGCGAGCACCTCGCGCAGCTCCAGCGTCTCGGCCACCTGCACCACGGCCATGCCGCGCCCGTTCTCGCTCGCCACGGGCTGCAGCAGCACACCCATGCGCACGGGCCGGCCGCGGAACTCGGCGTCGTAGAAGTGCACCAGCGCCGCGTAGGGCGTGCGGCGCGGCAGCTTGCCGTGCCAGATGGGCAGGTCCTCGAAGCCGCTGATGAGCGCACCCTGCTCGGTGGAGACGCGGTAGAACATGCGGCTGCGGTTGTCGGCCTCGAAGGCCTCCAGCGCCGCATAGGGCACGGTGGCGGAGATGCGGGCGTCGCCGTCGTAGCCCTCCACGGTGAGCTGCTCGCCGATGCTCTTGGCCGAGGCGAGCAGCGTGCGGTCATAGGCCGTGTGCACGGCCGCCAGCGACTGGCGGTACAGCGCCACGGTGTTGAGCAGCACGTACACCCCGATGGGCAGCAGGATGCCCATGAGCAGGTAGCGGCGCAGGGAGAGGGGGCGCTGGGTTTTCATCGCCCGGCCTTGAGCAGGTAGCCCAGGCCGCGCAGCGTCATGAGCGTGACCTGCGCGGGCGCGAGCTTCTTGCGCAGGCGGTAGACCACGACCTCGATGGCCTCGGGCTGCACGCTGTCCTCGCCGGGGAAGACGAGCTCGAACAGCCGCTCCTTCGGCACGGCATGGCCCGGCTTGGCCATGAGCGCGCGCATCAGGGCCAGTTCGCGCGGCGTGAGTTCGAGCACCTCGCCGTGCAGGTAGATGGCGCCGCTGTCCTTGTCGCAGTGCAGGTCGCCCACGCGCAGCCGGTGGCCGGCCGCGGGCCCGGGCGCGGTGGTCTGCTGGCGGCGGTGCAGGGCGCGCAGGCGCGCCTCGAGTTCGTCCAGGTCGAAGGGCTTGGGCAGGTAGTCGTCCGCGCCGGTGTTCAGGCCCACGATGCGGTCGCCCACGGTGCCGCGCGCGGTGAGGATGAGCACGGGGGTCTTGAGGCCCTGCTTGCGCGCCTGCTCCAGCACGAGCAGGCCGTCCAGGCCGGGCAGGGTGAGGTCGAGCAGCACCACGTCGGGGTGGGCCAGCGTCCAGCCGGCGAGCGCCTGCGCGCCGTCGCCGCAGACCGTGACCTCGATGCCGCGGCGGCTCAGGGTGCGCTGCAGCACGGCCTGCATGGAAGGATCGTCCTCGACCAGGAAAAGCTTCATGGCCGGAACCTTAGCACCTCGGCCCCGCCGTTCCGGACAGCCGATTGAAAGCTGCGGTCCCTACGATCCGGCCCGCAGAAGTAGTGCTGCAGTTCCGACGAACTTCCAAGAACCACCAAGGAGATATCCATGAAGCTTTCCCCCATCGCAATGGGCCTGGCGATCGCCTGTGCCGGCACGGCCGCGCAGGCGCAGTCCAACGTGCAGATCTTCGGCCTGATCGACACCAACGTGACCCACCTGTCCTCCAGCGGCGCGGGTTCCGTGACCCGCCTGGGCACCGACGGCAACCAGTCCAGCCGCATCGGTTTCCGTGGCACGGAAGACCTGGGCGGCGGCCTGAAGGCCGGCTTCTGGCTGGAGGCGGCCATCAACCCCGACGTGGGCACGGGCGGCTCCACCAGCGCCGACAACCTCAAGAACCAAAGCGGCGGGCTGACGTTCGGCCGCCGCTCCACGGTGAGTCTGATGGGCAAGTGGGGCGAGCTGCGCCTGGGCCGCGACTACACGCCCGGCTTCTGGAACCTCTCGAAGTACAGCGCCTTCGGCACCAACGGCGTGGGCTCGTCCGCCTCGCTGTTCTACCCCGTGAAGGCCCGCATCACGCATGTGCGCGCGTCCAACTCCGTCGGCTACCACCTGCCCAAGATGGGCGGCCTGTTCGGCCAGGTGATGGTCGCCCGCGGCGAGCAGACCGGCAACAGCGACGGCAACGTCGTGGGCGCCCGCCTGGGCTACGGCTCGGGCCCCTTCAGCGTGGCCGTGGGCACTACCAAGACCACCATCGCCGCGCTGGGCGACTTTCGCCAGACCAACATCGGTGGCAGCTACGACTTCGGCGTGGCCGAAGTGATGGTGCTGTGGAACGAGAACAAGATCGGCGACACCAAGACCCGCTCGCAGTCCGTCGGCGTGCAGGTGCCCGTGGGCGCGGCCGGCGAGATCCGCGCCACCCTGGGCACGGTGAACGCCACCAACATCGCCAACGATGCCAGCCACTTCGCCATCGGCTACGTGCACAAGCTCTCCAAGCGCACCGTGCTGTACACCAGCTACGGCCGCGTGAAGAACAAGGACAACGGCACGGCCTACACGCTCTCCAGCGTGGACGCGGACGCCGTCACCCGTCCCGGCGGCTCCAGCACGGGCTTCGAATTCGGTATCCGCCACAACTTCTGAGCCTAAGATATTCCGCAGCGGCCCTGCATTTCTCGGGGCCGCCCATTTGAAGGAGACACAAGATGCGTCGTGACGACTTTCTGAAATCCATGCTGGCCATGGCCGCGGCGGGTGCGCTGCCGCTGACGGCCCAGGCCGCCACCGCGGTCAAGATGATGATCCCCGCCAACCCGGGCGGCGGCTGGGACACCACGGGCCGCGCCCTGGGCAAGGCCCTGCAGGACGCGGGCGAGGCCAGCTCGGTCACCTACGACAACAAGGGCGGCGCGGCCGGCGCCATTGGCCTGGCCCAGTTCGTCAATGGCAGCAAGGGCGATCCGCACGCCCTGATGGTGATGGGCGCCGTGATGCTGGGCGGCATCATCACCGGCAAGCCGCCCGTGGGCCTGGACAAGGTCACGCCGCTGGCGCGCCTGACCAGCGAGTACAACGTGTTCGTGCTGCCCGCCAACTCGCCCTTCAAGACCATGGCCGACGTGGTGGCCCAGCTCAAGAAGGACCCGGGCAGCGTGAAGTGGGGCGGCGGCTCGCGCGGCTCCACCGAGCACATCGCGGCGGCCATGATCGCGCAGAAGGTGGGCGCCGACCCGTCGAAGATCAACTACGTGGCCTTCCGCGGGGGCGGTGAAGCCACCGCGGCCATCCTGGGCGGCAACGTCACCATCGGCGGCAGCGGCTACAGCGAGTTCGCCGAGTACATCGCCGCGGGCAAGATGCGCCCCATCGCCGTCACCTCGGGCAAGCGCCTGGAGGGCATCAACGTGCCCACGCTCAAGGAGCAGGGCATCGACGTGGAGATCGGCAACTGGCGCGGCGTGTATGGCGCGCCCGGCATCTCCAAGGCCCAGCGCGACGAGCTGATCGCCATGGTCGAGAAGGCCACCAAGAGCAAGGCCTGGGCCGAGGCCATGAAGAAGAACGACTGGACCCCGGCATGGATGGCCGGCGATGCGTTCGCCCATTTCGTGGACGAGGAGTTCGCCAGCCTGCGCGCCACGATGGTCAAGTCCGGCATGGTGTGACGCCCCCGGCCGGGCGGCGCCGGCAGCGGCGGCGCCCGGCTTCCTTTCCCTCGCTTTTTTTCCTCTTCCTCCCGCCCGGGGGCGCTCTTATAGTGCAAGAACCATCCACCGGAGCCAGGAGACGTTTCTATGTCTGATTCTTCCCTCCCCGCGACCGCGGCTGCCGACGAGGCGCCCGATTGCGTTCCTTCGCCGCGCGCGCAGACGGCCGTCGGCATCGGCGTCCTGCTCGTGGCCGCGGGCATGGCCGCCGGCGCGCTGCAGATTTCCTCCGACGCGGGCTACGGCGGCGTGGGCCCCAACTTCCTGCCCTGGCTGTGCGCCGTGGTGCTGGCCTTGTGCGGCGCCTGGCTTGTCTGGGAGGCGCGCACCGGCGGCTTTCGCCAGGCCAGCGACCCGGGCGGCCAGCCCAAGGCCGACATCGGCCCCCTGGTCTGGGTGTCGGCGGGCCTGCTGGTCAATGCCTCGCTGATCGGCACCGTGGGCTTCATCGTCAGCTGCACCCTCTGCTACGTGCTGGCCGTGCAGGGCCTGCGCCGCGCCAGCCGCCAGCCCCAGGCGGGCTCGGCGCGCACCTGGGCCCAGGACGTGGCCACGGGCCTGCTGATCTCCGCGCCCGTGTTCTGGGCGTTCACGCAATTCCTGGCGATCAACCTGCCGGGCCTCACTGAAACGGGGTGGCTGTAATGGAGATCTTCGACGCACTCATGGCGGGCTTTGCCACCGCCATCACCCCCGCCAACCTGCTGTGGGCCCTGGTGGGCTGTGCCCTGGGCACGGCCGTGGGCGTGCTGCCCGGCATCGGGCCCGCCGTGGCCGTGGCCATGCTGCTGCCCATTACCGCCAAGGTCGAGGTCACGGCTTCGATGATCTTCTTCGCAGGCATCTACTACGGCGCCATGTACGGCGGCTCGACCACCTCCATCCTGCTGAACACGCCGGGCGAGACGGCGAGCATGGTCACCGCGATGGAGGGCAACAAGATGGCCAAGAGCGGCCGCGCGGGCGCGGCGCTCGCCACGTCGGCCATTGGCTCCTTCGTGGCGGGCACCATCGCCACGGTGGTGGTCACGCTGTTCGCGCCCACGGTGGCCGACTTCGCCGTGAAGCTCGGGCCGCCCGAGTACTTCATGCTCATGGTGCTGGCCTTCACCACGGTGAGCGCGGTGCTGGGCCAGAGCGCGCTGCGCGGCATGACGGCGCTGTTCCTGGGCCTGGCCCTGGGCTGCGTGGGCATGGACCAGATCTCGGGCGCGGCGCGCTACACCGCGGGCCAGATGGAGCTTCTCGACGGCATCGACATCGTGCTCGTGGCCGTGGGCCTGTTCGCCGTGGCCGAGGTGCTGTACGCCGCCATGTACGAGGGCCGCTCGGTCGAGTCGCAGAACACGATGAGCCGCGTGCACATGTCGGCGCGCGACTGGAAGCGCTCCTGGCCCGCATGGCTGCGCGGCACCCTGATCGGCACGCCCTTCGGCTGCATCCCGGCCGGCGGCACCGAGATCCCCACCTTCCTGAGCTACGCGACCGAGAAGAAGCTCGCCAAGGGCCAGGACCAGGCCGAGTTCGGCACCACGGGCGCCATCGAGGGCGTGGCCGGCCCCGAGGCCGCCAACAACGCCACGGTGACGGCCGCGCTGATCCCGCTGCTCACGCTGGGCATTCCCACCAGCAACACCACGGCGGTGCTGCTGGGCGCGTTCCAGAACTACGGCATCAACCCGGGTCCGCAGCTCTTCACCTCGTCGGCCGCGCTGGTGTGGGCGCTGATCGCGTCGCTGTACATCGGCAACGTGATGCTGCTGGTGCTCAACCTGCCCATGGTGGGCATGTGGGTCAAGCTGCTCAAGGTGCCCAAGCCCCAGCTCTACGCGGGCATCCTGATCTTCGCCACGGTGGGCGCCTACGGCATGCGCCAGAGCGCGTTCGATCTGTTCCTGCTGTACGCCATCGGCATGCTGGGCGTGCTCATGCGGCGCTTCGACTTCCCCACGGCGCCCGTGGTGGTCGGCATGATCCTGGGCCCGCTGGCCGAGGCGCAGATGCGCAACGCGGTCGCGCTGGGCGAGGGCAGCTGGGTGATCTTCCTGCAGCGCCCCATGTCGCTGGCGCTGGTGGCCATCGTGCTGGCCGTGCTCATCGTGCCGCGCGCGCTGCGCGTCTGGGCCGCGCGCAAGGAGGCGCGCGCGCGCCACCACTACCAGTCCGCGGACGACATCGTCTAGAAGAGACCGTTTCCGATTCAGCCATTGCGAGTGGAGTTCGCCGCCAGCGCCCCCCGAAGGGCCCTGGCGGCTTCTTTTTAACGGCCCATCGCAGGGCGCTACCATCGCGCAATGCCCCTGCATTCCGAAGACGCTCCCGCACTGCCGCTCGATGCCCAGGGCATCCTCGAGCTGGCCGCGCGCTCCATGTTCCAGCTCTTCTCCAGCATGAGCCAGGGCATGTTCCTCGTGGACCGCACGGGCCGCATCGTCTGGGTGAACGAGGGCTACCGCCGCTTCCTGCCCGACCTGGGGCTGGGCTCGGTGGAGCAGTTCGTGGGCCGCATGGTGGAGGAGGTCATTCCCAACACGCAGATGCGCCGCGTGCTCGAGACCGGCCAGCCCGTGCTCATCGACCTGCTCACCAACAAGGCCGGCACCTTCGTGGTGAGCCGCATCCCGCTGCGCGACGAGGCCGAGCGGGTGATCGGCGCCATCGGCATCGTGCTGTTCGACCACCCCGAGACCACGCTGCAGCCGCTCATCAGCAAGTTCGCGCTGCTGCAGCGCGACCTGGACGATGCGCGGCGCGAGCTCGCGGCGCAGCGCGGCCGCCTGCGCCTGGGCGCGGCGGGCGACGGCGAGCGGCGCGCCAAGCACACCTTCGCGAGCTTCGTCGGGTCGAGCCCCGCCGCGGTCGAGGTCAAGCGCCAGGCGCGCCGCGCCGCGCAGTCGCAAAGCCCCGTGCTGTTGCTCGGCGAGACGGGCACGGGCAAGGAACTGCTCGCGCACGCCATCCACGCCGCGTCGGGCCGCGCGGGCGGGCCGTTCGTGAGCGTGAACATCGCGGCCGTGCCCGACACGCTGCTCGAAGCCGAGTTCTTCGGCGTGGCGCCGGGCGCCTATACGGGCGCCGAGCGCAAGGGGCGCGACGGCAAGTTCAAGCTCGCCGACGGCGGCACGCTGTTCCTCGACGAGATCGGCGACATGCCGCAAAGCCTGCAGGCCAAGCTGCTGCGCGCGCTGCAGGAGGGCGAGATCGAGCCCCTGGGCAGCAACAAGCTCGTGCCCTTCGACGTGCGCGTGGTGGCCGCCACCTCGCGCGACCTGGCCGCGCTGGTGCGCGAGGGGCGCTTCCGCGAGGACCTGTTCTACCGCCTGCACGTGCTGCCCATCCGCGTGCCGCCGCTGCGCGAGCGGCGCGGCGACATCCCCGCGCTCATCGAGGTGCTGGGCGAGGACCTGGCGCTGCGCAACGGCACGGCACCGCCCGAGCTGCTGCCCGACGCCATGGCGTTGCTCGGGGCCCAGGCCTGGCGCGGCAACATCCGCGAGCTGCGCAACGTGCTGGAGCAGGCCGCCATGCGCAGCGACGCCATCGCCATCGACGCGGCGCAGCTCACCGCCGTGCTGCGCGAGGCGGGCGTGGAGCCCGCGGCGCCGGCGCCCGACGCTGGCGCGCAGCCCGGGGCGGACGATGCGCAAAGCCTCCTGCGCCCGCTGGCCGTGCAGGTGGCCGAGCTGGAGCGCCGCGCCATCGCGGCCGTGATGGCGGCCCACGGCGGCAACAAGCTGGCCACCGCGCGCCAGCTCGGCATCTCGCGCGCCACGCTTTACGGACGCCTGGAAAACCCTGAATAATTTTCAGGCAATTGCCTGAAAATTGAACATTGTAATTGTCTTGAAATTGGGCATTTCTTTGCCGCTGGCAGGAAAACCCATGCAAAATCAAGGCGTTGCATCTTGGCACGAACCCTGCAATACCCCCGCACTACAAAAGGAGACCCCCATGCAGCGTCGCACCCTGGCCGCCGTGGCCGCCGTGGCCGCGCTGGCCGCCATCCTGGCCGGCCCCGCGTTCAGCCAATCCGGCGAGATCCGCATTGCCCACGTCTACAGCAAGACCGGCCCGCTGGAGGCCTACGGCAAGCAGACCCAGACCGGGCTGATGATGGGCCTCGAATACGCCACGGGCGGCACCATGAGCGTGGCGGGCAAGAAGATCGTCGTGATCGAGAAGGACGACCAGGGCAAGCCCGACCTGGGCAAGAGCCTGCTGGCCTCGGCCTACGCCGATGACAAGGCCGACCTCGCCGTCGGCCCCACGTCCTCGGGCGTGGCGCTGGCCATGCTGCCCGTGGCTGAGGAGTACAAGAAGATCCTGCTCGTAGAGCCCGCCGTGGCCGACGCGATCACGGGCGACAAGTGGAACAAGTACATCTTCCGCACCGGCCGCAACAGCAGCCAGGACGCGGTGAGCAATGCCGTGGCGATGGACAAGGACGGCGTGTCCGTGGCCACGCTGGCGCAGGACTATGCCTTCGGCCGCGATGGCGTGAAGGCGTTCAAGGACGCGCTCAAGCACGCGAAGATCGTGCACGAGGAATACCTGCCGCAGACCACCACCGATTTCACCGCGGGCATCCAGCGCGTGGTCGATGCGCTCAAGGACAAGCCCGGTCGCAAGGCCATCGAGGTGATCTGGGCCGGCGGCACGCCGCCCTTCAACGCGCTGGCCGCGCAGGACCTGAAGAAGCGCTTCGGCATCGAGGTCTTCACGGGCGGCAACATCCTGCCCGCCATGGCGAGCTACAAGAACTTCCCCGGCATGGAGGGCGCCACCTACTACTACTTCGGCATCCCCAAGAACCCGGTGAACGAGGCCATGGTGTCCGCGCACTACAAGCAGTTCAAGGCGCCGCCGGACTTCTTCACCGCCGGGGGCTTCTCCGCCGCCATGGCGCTGGTCACCGCGCTCAAGGCGACCAGCGGCGACACCCACGCCAACAAGCTCATCAAGACCATGGAAGGCATGGGCTTCGACACGCCCAAGGGCCGGATGACCTTCCGCAAGGAGGACCACCAGGCTCTGCAGAGCATGTACCACTTCCGCATCAAGAACGACCCGGCCTTCGCCTGGGGCGTGCCGGAGCTGGTGCGCGAGATCAAGCCCGAAGAGATGCAGATCCCGGTGCGCAACAAGCGCTGACCGGCCCGCGCCGCGCGCGCGGCGCCCGCTCCCCTTTTCTCGAACGATGAACCCCCGGGCTACACGGGGGCGGCTTTGCGCACCCTCAAACCACCATGACAGGAGACAAAAGCATGCCATTCCATCGGATTCTGTTCGCTGCCGCGCTCGCGGCGGCAGGCCTGGCGCACGGCGCGGTGCCGCTGGGCCAGTACAACATCGACACGGGAAAGATCAGCGTCTCGGGCCTGTCCTCGGGCGGCTTCATGGCCAACCAGCTGGGCAACGCCTACTCGGCCACCTTCATGGGCGTGGGCGTGTTCGCCGCCGGGCCGTACAACTGCGCGGGGCTGAACAACTACACCGCCTGCATGTACAACGCCAGCATCAGCGCGAGCCAGCTCAGCGCCATGCAAGGCAGCATCGACAGCAACAGCAGCAGCGGCGCGATCGACCCCAAGTCCCACATCGCGGACCAGAAGATCTTCATCTTCGTCGGCACCAGCGACTACACCGTGGGCCCCAACCCCACGGACGCGCTGCAGACACAGTACCTCAACAACGGCGTGCCCGCGGGCAGCATCTCCTACGTTAAACGCTCGGGCGCGGCCCACGTGCTGCCCACCGACTTCGACAGCACGGGCAACAACGCCTGCAGCAGCAGCACCTCGCCCTACATCAGCAACTGCGGCTACGACGGCGCGGGCGCGGCCCTCTCACATTTCTACGGCACGCTGAACGCGCGCAACAACGCGCCCGCCGCGGCCAACTACATCGAGTTCGACCAGAGCCCCTACACGGCGGGCAACGCGGGCATGGCCTCCACCGGCTGGCTGTACGTGCCCGCGAGCTGCGCGGGCGGCACGCAGTGCAAGCTGCACGTGGTGCTGCACGGCTGCCAGCAGAGCACCGACAAGATCGGCGACAAGTTCGTGAAGAACACGGGCTTCAGCCGCTGGGCCGACACCAACAACATCGTGCTGCTGTTCCCGCAGACCAAGACCGACAACACCAACCACAGCACGGCCAAGAGCGGCTCGCTGGCCAACCCCAACGCCTGCTGGGACTGGATCGGCTGGTACGGCAGCAACTTCGCGCAAAAGAGCGGCACGCAGATGGCGGCGGTCAAGGCCATGGTGGACCGCGTCGCCTCGGGCGCCGGCTCGGGCACGGGGTCCGGCGACGGCGGCGGCACCACCACGCCGCCCGCCGACCCGGTGCTGCCCGCCCCCACGGGCCTGAGCCTGTCGGGTGCCACCGCCACCAGCATGAACCTGGGCTGGGGCGCCGTCACCGGCGCGAGCGGCTACAACGTCTACCGCAACGGCAGCAAGGCCAATGCCCTCACGGTGTACGCGACCACCTATTCCGACACGGCGCTCGCGGCCTCCACCACCTACAGTTGGACGGTGCGCGCCGTCGATGCCAACGGTGTCGAAGGCGATGCCTCCAGCCCCGTGAGCGGCACCACGCTGGCGGGCAGCGTTCCCGCGGGCACCTGCACCACGGCCAGCAACTACGCCCACACCCAGGCCGGGCGCGCCTACCAGCAGGGCGGCTACACCTATGCCAACGGCTCGGGCCAGAACATGGGGCTGTGGAACGTGTTCGTGACCACCACGCTCAAGCAGACGGGCTCGAACTACTACGTGATCGGCACCTGCCCCTGAGCGGGCTGCCACGGAAGGAAACAGGTTTTCGATGGGCACCCTGGCGACCAAGGACTTGACCATCCGCTTCGGCGGCCACGTGGCGGTGAACGCCGTGACCTGCTCGTTCGAGCCGGGCACGCTCACCGCCATCGTGGGCCCGAACGGGGCGGGCAAGACCACGTTCTTCAACCTGGTCTCGGGCCAGCTCAAGGCCACGGCGGGCTCGGTCTCGCTGGGCGGGCGCGACCTGACGGGGCTGCCCCCCTCGGCCCGCACCCGCGCGGGGCTGGGGCGGGCGTTCCAGCTCACGAACCTGTTTCCGGGCCTGCCGGTGCTGGAGAACGTGCGCCTGGCCGTGCAGGCCGCGCAGGCGGGGCGCCACCGCCGGGGGCTGAACCTGTGGAGCCTCTGGAGCGACCACCGGCGGCTCACCGCGCGCGCCGAGGAGCTCCTGCAGGCCGTGGCGCTGCACCACCGGCGCGACGCCGCCGTGGCCAGCCTGCCGCACGGCGACCAGCGCAAGCTCGAAGTGGCGCTGCTCATGGCGCTGGAGCCGCAGGTCTACATGTTCGACGAGCCCACGGCAGGCATGGGCCACGACGAGGCCCCGGTGATCCTCGAGCTGATCCGCGAACTCAAGAAGGACAAGACCAAGGTGATCCTGCTCGTGGAGCACAAGATGGACGTGGTGCGCGAACTGGCCGACCGCATCATCGTGCTGACCAATGGCACGCTGGCGGCCGACGGGCCGCCGGCCGAGGTGATCGCATCGAGCGTGGTGCAGGAGGCGTACCTGGGCGCCGGCAAGGAGGCCGCATGAGCGCCCACCTGCTCGAACTCCAGGGCGTGCACACCCACATCGGCGCGTACCACATCCTGCACGGCGTCGACCTGGCCGTGCCCCGGGGCCAGCTCACCATGCTGCTGGGCCGCAACGGCGCGGGCAAGAGCACCACGCTGCGCACCATCATGGGCCTGTGGCGGGCCAGCCAGGGCAGCATCCGCTTCGATGGGCGCGACATCGCGCGGCTCGACACGCCGCGCATCGCGCAGTTGAACATTGCCTACGTACCCGAGGCCATGGGCATCTTCGCCGACCTGACGGTGAAGGAGAACCTGCTGCTGGCCGCGCGCGGCGCGCGCAGCGCGGCGCAGATGGACGCGGCGCGGCTCGAATGGATCTTCGGCCTGTTCCCCGCCGTCGAGAAATTCTGGAACCACCCCGCGGGCAAGCTCAGCGGCGGGCAAAAGCAGATGGTGGCCGTGGCGCGCGCCATCGTGGAGCCGCGCGACCTGCTCATCGTCGACGAGCCCAGCAAGGGCCTGGCGCCCGCCATCGTCCACAACATGATCGAGGCGTTCGCGCAGTTGAAGCGAAGCGGCACGACCATCCTGCTGGTCGAGCAGAACCTGCGCTTCGCCCAGCGCCTGGGCGACACCGTGGCCGTGATGGACGACGGCCGCGTGGTACACGCGGGCCCCATGCAGGCGCTGGCCGAGGACGCGGCGCTGCAGCGGTCGCTGTTGGGGCTGTCGCTATGAATTACAAGCAAAAAGTGCCTCCAGCGCCCGCCCAGAGCGCGCAAGCAGCTATGAATTTGAGAGAAATCGACTGGCCGCCCCTGGCCCTGGTGCCCGTGCTCGCGCTCGCCGCGCTGCCGCTCGTCGGCTCGGGCTCCACCTGGCTCACGCTCACGGTGGCGGGCCTGGCCATGGGCATGATCGTGTTCATCATCGCCTCGGGCCTCACGCTGGTGTTCGGGCTCATGGACGTGCTGAACTTCGGCCACGGCGTGTTCATCGCGCTGGGCGCCTTCGTGGCCACCAGCGTGCTCGGCGCCATGGGCGACTACACGCAAAGCGCCAGCCTGTGGCGCAACCTGCTGGCCGTGCTGCCCGCGATGGCGGTGGCCATGCTGGTGGCGGGCGCCATCGGCCTGGCGTTCGAGCGCTTCATCGTGCGGCCCGTGTACGGCCAGCACCTCAAGCAGATCCTCATCACCATGGGCGGGATGATCATCGGCGAGGAGCTCATCAAGGTCGTCTGGGGCCCGCAGCAGATTCCGCTGCCGCTGCCCGCGGGCATGCAGGGCGCGTGGTTCATCGGCGACGCGGCGGTGGAGAAGTACCGCGTGGTGGCCGTGCTCGTGGGCCTGGCGGTGTTCGCGCTGCTGGCCTGGACGCTCTCGCGCACCAAGGTGGGCCTGCTCATCCGCGCGGGCGTGCAGGACCGCGAGATGGTCGAGAGCCTGGGCTACCGCGTCCGCCGCCTGTTCGTGGGCGTGTTCGCCGCGGGCTCGGCCCTGGCCGGCCTGGGCGGCGTGATGTGGGGCCTGTACCAGCAGAGCGTGGTGCCGCAGATGGGCGCGCAGGTCAACGTGCTGATCTTCATCGTGATCATCATCGGCGGCCTGGGCAGCACGGGCGGGGCGCTGATCGGCGCGCTGCTCGTGGGGCTGGTGGCCAACTACACCGGCTTCCTGCTCCCCAAGGCGGCGCTGTTCTCCAACATCGCGCTCATGGTGGCCGTGCTCCTGTGGCGGCCGCAGGGCGTCTATCCGGTAACGAGCCGATGATGAACCGCCTTCTCTCCGGCGACGCCCCGCGCAGCAGGCTGCTCGCGGCGCTGCTCGTCGCCATCGTGCTGGGCCTGGCCTGCGCGCCCTTCGTCTTCCCCGGCGTCAAGGCGCTCAACGTGGCGGCCAAGGTGCTCGTCTTCGTGGTGCTGGTGGCCAGCTTCGACCTGCTGCTGGGCTACACGGGCATCGTGAGCTTCGCGCACACCATGTTCTTCGGCATCGGGGCCTACGGCATCGCGGTGGCCACCACGCGCATGGGGCCCACGTGGGGGGCGCTGGCCGCGGGCACGGCGGGGGCGCTGCTGCTGTCGCTGCTGCTGTCGCTGGCCGTGGGCCTGTTCTCGCTGCGCGTGCGGGCCATCTTCTTCGCCATGATCACGCTGGCCGTGGCGGCGGCGTTCCAGACGCTGGCCTCGCAGCTCTCGGACATCACGGGCGGCGAGGACGGCCTGACCTTCAAGGTGCCCGAGGTGCTGTCGCCCAGCTTCGAGCCGTTCGACGATCCGTTCCTCGGCGTCACCCTCGACGGGCGCCTCGTCTGCTACTACCTGCTCTTCGTGGCCGCCGTGGTGCTGGTGCTGGCGCTGCTGCGCATCGTGAACTCGCCGTTCGGCCGCGTGCTGCAGGCCATCCGCGAGAACGAGTTCCGCGCCGAGGCCATCGGCTACCGCGTGGTGGTGTACCGCACCACGTCGAGCGTGCTCTCGGCGCTGTTCGCCACGCTCGCGGGCGCCATGCTCGCGCTCTGGCTGCGCTACAACGGGCCGGAGACCTCGCTCTCCTTCGAGATCATGATGGACTGCCTGCTCATCGTCGTGATCGGCGGCATGGGCACCATCTACGGCGCGGTCATCGGCTCCGTGCTGTTCCTCGTGGCGCAAAGCTACCTGCAGGACGTGCTGCGCCTGGCGAGCGAGGCCGCCTCGCCCGTCCCGTGGCTGGCCGCGCTGCTCTCGCCGGACCGCTGGCTGCTCTGGCTCGGCCTGCTGTTCGTGCTCTCCGTCTACTACTTCCCCACCGGCGTGGTGGGGCGGCTGCGTTCCCTGCGCGCCCCTGGAGCCCGTTGAAAACGGGCGCGCTTTTCCGTGTGACTGCATGACACAACCACAACCCAAGGAGACACCATGCGAATGAACGACAAAGTGACGATGCGCTGGGCCGCCACGGCCCTCGCGGGGGCCGCGCTGGCGGCCTGCGGCGGCGGAGGCTCGTCGGGCCCGAGCAACGTGCTGCCCACGGGCATCAAGGAAATCGGCGCCACCGTCTACCCGGCCACCACGGTGGGCTCGGGCGCCACGGCGGCCACGCAGGACCTGCTCACGGGCGGCATCGGCAAGACGGGCCTGGGCGCCGCCGCTGCGCCCGCCTATGCCGACCCGGCCAACCCCACGGCCGCCGAGCTGCGGCGCAACGCCATCTTCTCCAACTACCGGGGCATCCTCGACCCCACGCCGGGCGGCGGCTACGGCACGCTCTACGGCCCCAACGTGACGCTCGACGGGCAGGTGACCAGCAGCGAGGGGCTGATCCCCGGCCGCGAATACCTGGCCGTGCTCGACGACGGCACGGGGCGCAAGCAGACCGTGATCGCCGTGCAGGTGCCCGACAGCTTCAGCGCCAGCAGCCCCTGCATCGTGCTGGGCGCCTCGTCGGGCTCGCGCGGCGTGTACGGCGCCATCGGCACGGCCGGCGAGTGGGGCCTGAAGAAGGGCTGCGCCGTGGCGCTGACCGACGCGGGCAAGGGCGTGGGCCTGCACAACCTGTCCGATGACACGGTGAACAAGATCGACGGCACGCGCGCCACGCGCACGGCCGCGGGCGCCCTGAGCTTCTTCACTGCCGCGCTGACCGACGCGGCGCGCACGGCCTACAACGCCGCGTTCCCGAACCGCATCGCCCTCAAGCACGCGCATTCGCAGCAGAACCCCGAGAAGGACTGGGGCACCGACACCCTGGCCGCGGGCCGCTACGCGCTTTACGTGCTCAACGCGCGCTACGGCACGGCCGACAAGCCGGTGCCGTTCAACGTGGACAACACGGTGGTGATCGCGGGCTCGGCCTCCAACGGCGGCGCGGCCTCGCTGCGCGCGGCGGAGCAGGACACCGGCGGCCTGATCGACGGCGTGGTGGCCTCCGAGCCCGTGACCGAGATGCCCGCCACCACGGCCTATGGCGTGCAGTTCGACGGCGCGGCCGTGGCAGGCCACGGCAAGACCCTGGCCGAGTACACCACCTTCGGCAACATCTACCAGCCCTGCGCGGCGCTGGCGCCCGCCGCGGCGCTGACCGAGACCTCGATCTACAACTACATCGGCCTCACGGCCATGACGGCGCGCGCCACCGCGCGCTGCGACGGCCTGGCCGCCAAGGGCCTGGTGAGCGGCGCCACCACCGCCGAGCGCGCCGCCGATGCCCTGGCCAAGCTGCATGCCTACGGCTGGACGGAATACAGCGACACCATGCACAACGCCCACTACGCGCTGGGCAACGGCCCCATCCTCTCGGCCATGTACCCCATGGCCTACGGGCGCTTCGCGGCCGACGCCAACCTGTGCAACACCAGCTTCGGCGCGACCAGCGCCACGGGCGACGTGGTGCCCGCCACGGCCGCCGCGCTGGCGCAGAGCTTCGCCACCGCCAACGGCACGGCCAACGGCACGCCCGCCAACGTGGTCTACAACGACTCCGTGGGCGGCGCCAAGGGCTGGCAGTTCGCCGTGTCGCCCTCCACGGGCGTGGCCGACCTGGGCCTGGACAACGCGCTGTGCCAGCATGCGCTGGTGACGGGCCAGGACCCGGTGACGGGCGCTGCGCTCACGGCCGCGAGCGTGCCCACCAAGGCCGACAGCGACAAGGTGCGCGCCGGCATCGCCGAGGTGCTGGACACCGCCAACCTGCGCGGCAAGCCGGCCATCATCGTGGCGGGCCGCAGCGACGCGCTGGTGCCCGTGAACGACAACGCACGCGCCTACACCGCGCTCAACCGCACCATCGAGGGCGCGTCGAGCAAGCTGCGCTACATCGAGGTCATGAACGGCCAGCATTTCGATGCGTTCCTGCCGTTCTCGGGCTTCGACACGCGCTTCGTGCCGCTGCACCCGTACTTCAACCAGGCCATGAACGCGATGTGGGCCACGCTCAAGAGCGGCGCCGCGCTCCCCGCCAGCCAGGTGGTGCGCACCACGCCGCGCGGCGGCGCACCGGGCGCGGCGCCCACGATCACCACGGCCAACGTGCCGCCCTTCGTGGCGGTGCCCGCGGCGGCGGACCAGATCGGCTTCAGCGGCACCTCCATTGCCGTGCCGCGCTGAAGACGCCATGAAAGCGCTGGGTATTTCCCTGCGCGCCAGGGGGCTGCTCGCGGCCCTGGCGCTGTGCGCCCTCGCCACCCCGGCCCTGCGGGCCGGGGCCGCCGAGGTGGTGGTGGGCCAGGTGGCGCCGCTGTCGGGCGTGCTGGCCTCCACGGGCCGGCAGATGGTGCTGGGCGGCAAGATCTGCTTCGACGCGGTGAATGCCCAGGGCGGCGTGCACGGCGCCACCATCCGCCAGGAGGTGGTGGACGACGGCTACAAGGTGCCCGAGACGGTGCGCCTCACGCGCGAGCTGCTCGCCAAGCCCGAGGTGGTGGCGCTGTTCGGCTTCGCGGGCACGGCCAACGTCACGCAACTGCTGGCCGATGGCGTGCTGGAGCGGGGCGGAGCGGCCCTGGTGGCGCCCTACACGGGCGGCGAGTCGCTGCGCAGCCCGTTCAACCCCTGGATCTTCCACGTGCGCGCGGGCTACGCCGACGAGGCCGAGCACATGGTGCAGCAGCTCGCCACGCTGGGCATCGACCGCGTGGCCGTGATGTACCAGGACGACGGCTTCGGCAAGGCGGGCCTCGCGGGCGTGGAGGCGGCGCTGGCCAAGCGCGGGCGCAAGCTCGTCGCCTCGGCGGGCTACGAGCGCAACACCGACCACGTGGAGGCGGCGGTGAACGCGATCAAGGCGGCCGACGTGCAGGCCGTCATCATGATCGCCATCAACAAGCCCGCGGCGGCGTTCGTCAAGCGCTACCGCGAGCTGGGCGGCGGCGCGCAGCTCTACAGCATCTCGGTGGTCGATCCGGCGGAGATCGTGAAGATCGCGGGCCTGAAGAACGCGCACGGCCTGGGCATCAGCCAGGTGGTGCCCTACCCCTACCAGCCCCTGCTGCCCGTGGTGCGCGAGTACCAGCAGCTGCTGAAGAAGTACGCCCCCGGGGCCGAGGCCAACTACACCAGCTTCGAGGAGTTCCTCGGCGCCAAGGTGCTGGTGGAGGCGCTGCGCCGCGCGGGCCCCGCGCCCACGCGCGCCAAGGTGGTCAAGGCGCTCGAGTCGCTCGGCAGCCTGGACCTGGGCGGCATCACCGTGGGCTACTCGCCCACCAACCGCGTGGGCTCGCGCTACGTCGAGGTCACGGTGATCGGCGCGGGCGGGCGGCTCATCAAATAGGTTTCCAGCACAAGGCCTTCCAGCATGCCCCCCTCATCGCACTACGTCACCTGCGCGGGCTACGAGATCCACTACATGGAGTGGGGGCTGCCGGACGCGCCCGTGGTCATCGCCTGGCATGGCCTGGCGCGCACGGGGCGCGACATGGACGAGCTGGCCGCGCACCTGTCCGACCGCTACCGCGTGATCTGCCCCGACACGCTGGGCCGGGGCCTGAGCCAGTGGGCGGCCCGGCCCGGGGAGGAGTACTGCCTGGCCTTCTACGCGCGGCTGGCGGGCGACCTGTTCTGGCAGCTCGGCATCGAGCGTGCGCACTGGATCGGCACCTCGATGGGCGGCGCCATCGGCACGGTGTGCGCCGCGGGCCGCGCCGAGCCGCGCCTGGCCGGGCGCATCCGCAGCCTGCTGCTCAACGACAACGCGCCGCGCCTGGCGGGCGACGCGCTGGCGCGCATCCGCGCCTACGCGGGCAACCCGCCCGCGTTTGCCACGGTGCGCGAGCTGGAGGGGTTCTTCCGGCAGGTGTATGCGCCCTACGGCTGGCTCAGCGACGCGCAGTGGCGCCGCCTGACCGAAACCTCCACCCGCCGCCTGCCCGACGGCCGTGTGACGCCGCACTACGACCCGGCCATGGTGTGCCAGTTCACCGCGCACGCGGACGACTACCTGATCTGGGACCACTACGACGCGCTCGACATCCCCGTGCTGTGCCTGCGCGGCGTGGACTCCGACCTGGTGCTGCGCGAAACCACGGTGGAGATGCTCACGCGCGGCCCGGGCGCCCGGGGCCTGGCGCAGGTGATCGAGGTGCCGGACTGCGGCCACGCGCCCGCGCTCAACGTGCCCGAGCACTACGCGCTGGTGGACCGGTTCCTGGCGCGGGCGGAGGCGTTCTAAGCAAAATCGGCCGCCAGCGCCCGCCTGGGGCGCGCCAGCAGCTATCAAAAGCGTAGTGTCAGGCCGCGAGTGCCACCGATGCGCCCTGGATGCCGTGGCGCGCCAGCGCTTGGGCCACGAAGCCGCTGGCCTTCATGTCCTCCACGTACTGCGCGAGGGCGGCCTGCGCGGCGGCGCCCCGGCTCTTGGGCGTGCCCATGGCCTGCTGGATGACCATGAAGCGCCCGGGCAGCAGGCGCAGGCCGCCCAGGCGGCGCGCGTCGGCCTCGAGCTGCTGCTTCACGCCCGCGGCCACGTCGTGGCCCTGGGCCAGGAAGGTGCCGACCACGGCGGGCGAGGAGGGCGCGCGCTCGATGGCGGCGTGTTTCAGCTCGCGGGTCAGGAACAGGTCGTAGGCGCTGCCCTTGCCCACGGTGACGGTGCGGCCGCTCTGATCGACCTCCTCGTTGGCCTGCAGCGCGGAATCGGCGCGCACGAGGTAGGCGCCCTCGATCAGCACGTAGGGTGCGGTGAAGGCAATGCCCTCGCCGCGCAGCGGGTCGATGGCGAAGAAGCCGATGTCGGCCCGCTCGCCGCGCACGGCCTCGACCGACTGGGCGGCGGTGTCGAACACCACCAGCTCCAGCCCCACGCCCAGGCGTTCGGCAAAGCCCCGGGCCAGGTCGATGGAGACGCCCCGGGGCGCGCCCGTGGTGGCGTCCACGCCCGCGAGGATGGGGTTGCCCAGGTTGATGCTGGCGCGCAGGACGCCCTGGGGGGCCAGGGCGCGGATGGTGTCGGCAGGGAGGGTGCTCATGGTGTCGGAGGGAAGGGTGGAGGAAGGTTCAAAGCCAGCCCGCGAGGTGCTGCTGTGCGATGCGGCTCAACGCGCCGATCCAGGCCGGGCTGGCGTTCAGGCAGGGAATGTAGTGGAACGCCTGCCCGCCCGCCTGCAGGAAGGCGTGGCGCGCCTCCTGGTTGATCTCTTCCAGGGTTTCGAGGCAGTCCGAGGTGAAGCCGGGGCAGACCACGTCCACCTGCCGGGTGCCCGATTGGGCCAGCCGCACCAGCGTGGGCTCGGTGTAGGGCTCCAGCCACTTGGCCTTGCCGAAGCGGGACTGGAAGGTGAGCACCCAGCGGTCCGGCGCGAGGCCCAGCCGCGCGGCCAGCAGCTGTGCGGTCTGGCGGGCCTCCTGCTGGTACGGGTCGCCCAGCCGCGTGGTGCGCTCGGGCACGCCGTGGAAGCTCATCACCAGCTGCTCGCCCCGGCCGTTGGCCTGCCAGTGGGCCTCGATGCCGCGCGCCAGCGCGTCGATGTAGCCGGCGTCATCGTGGTAGCGGTTGACGAAGCGCAGCTCGGGCACGTGGCGCTGGCGCCCGGCCCAGGCGTAGACGGCGTCCCACAGGCTCGCGGTGGTGGTGCCCGAATACTGCGGGTACAGCGGCAGCAGCAGGATGCGCGTGGCGCCCCCGGCCTTCAGCGCGTCGAGCTCGCTGGCGATGGAGGGGCTGCCGTAGCGCATGGCGTGGCGCACGGGCACGTTGCAGCCCGCCTCGCCCAGCCAGCCGCGCAGCATCACGGCCTGCCGGGTGGTCCACACCTGCAGCGGCGAGCCCTCGGGCGTCCAGATGCTGGCGTACTTGGCGGCCGACTTCGCGGGCCGCGTGCGCAGGATGATGCCGTGCAGGATGGGCAGCCACGCCGCGCGCGGGATCTCCACCACGCGCGGGTCGCCCAGGAACTGGGCCAGGTAGCGGCGCAGGGCCGCGGGCGTGGGTGCGTCGGGCGTGCCCAGGTTGCACAGCAGCACGGCGGTGCCCGGGGGCTGGGGGGACGGTTCGGGGGCAAAGGGCATGGGCTGTATTCTCGGGCCATGCTGGACCCTTCGCGCATCCGCGCCATCACCATCGACCTGGACGACACCCTCTGGCCCATCTGGCCCACCATGGACCGCGCCGAAAAAGCGCTGCGCAACTGGCTGCAGCCGCGCGCGCCCGCCACCGCGGCGCTCTTGGCGCAGCCCGGGAGGGTGCGGCCCCTGCGGGCCCGGGTGGTGGACGCCATGCCCCACCTGGTGCACGACCTGAGCGCCGTGCGCCGCGAGCTGATCCGCGCGGCGCTGGCCGAGGTGGGCGACGATGGCGCGCTGACCGAGGGCGCCTGCGAGGTGTTCTTCGCTGAGCGCCAGCGCGTGGAGCTGTTCGGCGATGCGCTGCATGCGCTCGAATTCCTGTCGGCGCGCTACCCGGTGGTGGCACTCTCCAACGGCAACGCGGACCTGCGGACCATCGGCATCGACCGCTTCTTCCACGCCAGCGTGAGCGCGCGCGAATTCGGCGTGGCCAAGCCCGACGTGCGCATCTTCCACGCCGCCGCCGAAGCCGCGCGCGCGGCGCCGCAGGAGGTGCTGCACGTGGGCGACGACGCCGCGCTCGACGCCCGGGGCGCGCTGGCCGCGGGCATGCAGGCTGTGTGGGTCAACCGCGCGGGCGCGGCGTGGCCGCACGAAGGCGCCGCGCCCCACGCCACGGTGGACAGCCTTACGGCGCTGTGCCGGCTGCTGTGAGCCCCGCGGTCGTGCCGCTGCGCACCGCCCCTTCGAGCGTGGCGGGGTAGGGCCCCTCGGTGTAGTCGCCGCAGGCCCACAGGCCCGGCGCCAGGGCCATCGCGGGGCGCTGCAGCCCGGGCGTGCAGGCGAAGGTGGCGCGCTTTTCCACCACGGTCTGCACGGGCTGCAGGCCGCTCAGTTGCAGCTGGGCCTGGGCTTGCGCCAGCACCTGCTGCTCGGTGCGCGCGCGCTCGCCATCGCTCGCGCTCACCACGAAAGCCAGCAGCCCCGCCGGGCCGCCGAGCTGGCCCCGGTCGAACACGAACTGCGCGGGCTGGCCCGCCTGCGGGCGCAGTGCGAGCATGGGGCCGGGCAGCACGGGGCCGCTGGCGCCCGGCACGCGCGCATAGACCGTGGTGATGGGGATGAAGCGCAGCGCCTCGGCCACGCCCACCCAGCCTTGCAGCGCGGGCATGGCCTGGGCCAGGCGTGCGGCCTCGGTGCTGGGGGTGGCGAGGACGACGGCGTCGAAGCGCTCGCCATCCACCTGCCAGGCCGTGTTATCGGCACCGGCGGCCAGGGCCTGCACGCGCTGGCCGGTGCGCACCTGCGCGCCGTGCGCCTGCAGCCAGCGCGCGGCGGCTTCGGGGAAGAGGGCGCCCAGGCCGGTGCGCGGCAGCAGCAGGTGGGAGCCGCCTCGGCCGCTGAACAGGCTGTCCTGCAGCACGCGCAGGAAGACGGTGCCGCTGGCCTCGCGCGCGGGCGTGTTGAGGGCCGAGACGCACAGCGGGTCGATGAATTCGCCGATGAGCCGCTGCGTGAGCGGCGCGCACAACTCTTGCACCGTGGCCTGCGGCGCGCAGCGAAAGCCCGCGAGCCGCCACGCCGCCGCCGTGCGCAGCAGCGCGGCCTTGTCGCGCCAGCCCCAGCCGCGCGCGCGGGCAATGCCCGCGAGCGCATCCCAGGGCGGGGGCAGGTCGGGCAGGCGCAGGCCGGTGCCGTCGGCGAAGGTGAGGGCGAGCGGCTGGCGGTGCAGCGCGGCGGCCGGGTCCACGCCCACCAGGCGCATCAGGCGCAGGCTCTCGGCGTAGGCGCCGATCAGGATGTGCTGGCCGTTGTCGAGCGTGGGGTCGGCCAGCGTGCGCGCGCGCCCGCCCAGGGTGCGCGCGGCCTCGTACACGGTAACCCCGGCGCCCGCCTGCACGGCGGCGATGGCGGCGGCCAGGCCAGCCCAGCCCGCGCCCACGACGGCAATGTTCTTGGCGGCCCGCAACGCTTACATCCGGCCCAGCGCCTGCACCTTCCACGCCAGCCAGAACTTGCGCAGCGGCGTGAGCCGCACGCGCTGGTGCAGCACCTGGAAGCCGTCGCGCTCGATCTCGCGCAGCAGCGTGCGGTAGATGCTGGCCATCATCAGGCCGGGCTTTTGCGCGCGGCGGTCGGCGGCGGGCAGCAGGGCCAGCGCCTCGTCGTAGCAGCGGTGCGCGCGTTCGGCCTGGAAGCGCATGAGCGCGGTGAAGCGGTCGGAGTACTGGCGCTTGAGGATCTCGTGCGCCTTCACGTCGAACTGCTGCAGCTCGTTCACGGGCAGGTAGATGCGGCCCCGCATCGCGTCCTCGCCCACGTCGCGGACGATGTTGGTGAGCTGGAAGGCCAGGCCCAGCTGATGGGCGTATCCGGTGGTGGCCGCCTCGGTCTGGCCGAAGATGCGCGCCGCCACCTCGCCCACCACGCCCGCCACCAGGTGACAGTAGCGCGCGAGGCCCGCAAAGTCGAGGTAGCGCGTCTGCTCCAGGTCCATCTGGCAGCCCTCGATCACGGCCTGCAGGTGGCGCTGCTCGATGCCGTATTCGGCCACGTGCGGCATCAGCGCCTGCATCACGGGGTGGCTCGCCTGGCCCGCGAAGGCCTTGGCCACCTCGGCCTGCCACCACGCCAGCTTGGTGCGGGCCACGCCCGGGTCGCTGACTTCATCGACCACGTCGTCCACCTCGCGGCAAAAAGCGTAGAACGCCGTGATGGCCGCGCGGCGCTGCGCGGGCAGGAAGAGGAAGGCGTAGTAGAAGCTGCTGCCCGAGGCGGCGGCCTTGTTCTGGACGTACTGCTGCGGCGTCATATGGGCGTGATTGTCCCACGGCGCGCGGGGGCGCAAGTTTTGGGTGTTTTGGGCCTCTAGCGCCCTACTGGCGGGCGCGAGAAGCTATTGTTTTGGGAGCTGATCAGCACTCCACCACATTCACCGCCAGCCCGCCGCGCGAGGTTTCCTTGTACTTGACCTTCATGTCCGCGCCGGTCTGCATCATGGTCTTGATGACCTTGTCGAGCGAGACCACGTGCGTGCCGTCGCCGCGCAGCGCCATGCGCGCGGCGTTGATGGCCTTGATGGCGCCCATGGCGTTGCGCTCGATGCAGGGGATCTGCACGAGCCCGCCCACCGGGTCGCAGGTCATGCCCAGGTTGTGCTCCATGCCGATCTCGGCCGCGTTCTCCACCTGCGCGGGCGTGCCGCCGAGCACGGCCGCAAGCGCCCCCGCGGCCATGGAGCAGGCCACGCCCACCTCGCCCTGGCAGCCCACCTCGGCGCCCGAGAGCGAGGCGTTTTCCTTGTAGATGATGCCGATGGCGCCCGCCGTGAGCAGGAAGTCGGCGATGCCGTCGTCATTCGCGCCGGGCACGAACTTGGCGTAGTAGTGCAGCACGGCGGGCACCACGCCGGCCGCGCCGTTGGTGGGCGCGGTGACCACGCGGCCGCCCGCGGCGTTCTCCTCGTTCACGGCCATGGCGTAGAGGTTGACCCAGTCGAGCATGGAGAGCGGGTCGCGCAGCGCCTCCTCGGGCCGGGCCGAGAGGCTCTGGTACAGCGCGGGCGCGCGGCGCTGCAGGTGCAGCGGGCCCGGCAACTGCCCGCCGCTGGCGCAGCCGCGCCGCACGGCGCCGGCCATGGTCTGCCAGATCAGCAGCAGGCGGCGGCGCACCTCGGCGGCGCTGTGCCAGTGCTGCTCGTTGGCGAGCGTCAGCGCGGCCACCGGCAGGCCCGTGGCCGCGCACTGCGCGAGCAGCTCGGCGCCCGTGCGGTAGGGGTGGGGCAGGCCCGCGCCCGTGCCCAGGCTCCCGGGCGCGGGCGCATCGGCGGCGTTGAGCACGCGCTCGCCGCGCTCGTCCACCACGAAGCCGCCGCCCACCGAGTAGTACACGCGCTGCAGCAGCACGGCCCCGTCGGCGCCGAAGGCCTGGAAACCCAGCCCGTTGGGGTGGAAGGGCAGGCTCTTGCGGCGAAACAGCAGGTGCTCCCGGGGCACGAAGGGCACGCGGTGGCGGCCCAGCAGGCCGATGGTGCCGCTCTCGCGGATGGCCTCGATCTCGGCGCCGATGCGGTCGGGGTCGATGCGGTCGGGCTCGTGGCCCGCCAGGCCCAGCAGCACGGCGCGGTCCGTGCCGTGGCCCACGCCCGTGGCCGAGAGCGAGCCGAACAGCTCCGCCTCCACGCGCTGCACGCGCTCGAGCAGCCCGGCGGCCTCGAGCTGGCACACGAACTGGCGCGCCGCGATCATGGGGCCCACGGTGTGGGAGCTGGAGGGGCCGATGCCGATCTTGAACAGATCGAAGACGCTGACGGACATGGATGCGGGAGGAGTGGACTCTGGCGCGGGTTGTACCCGCGCGCGGCGGAGCGGCGATGCTCGCAATCCCTGAACCCCGCACGCGGCCGGAGCGTGGGCGCGCTGCGATAGCTATTCAATTGATAGCTACTGGCGAATATGGGGCGGGCGCCAGAGGCCTTTTTGGCTTGAATGCCCGCCTTCTTCAGTTGCCGTTGTCGGCCATGAATTCGGCTACATCGCCAGGGCCCGCGCCAGCATGCGCGGCCAGTCCAGCGGCCCGAGCCGGGGCCGCTGGCACAGGTTGGCGCCGTGTAGCGCGTCGATCTTGTCCAGGATGGCCAGGCCCCCTTGCACCACCAGGCGCAGCTCCCACCCCGCGCGGCCCGGCAGGCGGTGCACCAGCGCGGCGCCCGACTGCATGAGCGCGCGCGCCCAGCGGGCGTTGCCGGCCAGCAGCGCGGTGGTGGCGGGCGTGGGGCGCAGCGCCTGCAGCGTGGCGCGGTCCACGCCGTGCGCCGTGCAGTCCGCGTCGGTGAGGTAGTGGCGGCCGCGTGGAATGTCCACGCTCAGGTCCTGCCAGAAGTTGATGAGCTGCAGCGCGGTGCAGATGGCGTCGCTCTGCGCCAGGGCCTCTTCGTCGCCCACGCCGTACAGGTGCAGCAGCAGGCGGCCCACGGGGTTGGCGGAGCGGCGGCAGTAGTCCAGCAGCTCGGCGCGGTCGGCGTAGGTGGCGCCATCGCGGGTCTTCTCCACGTCCTGCACGAAGGCGCTGAGCAGGCTGTCGAGCAGTAGCACGGGCAGGTGGTGGGCGCGCAGCTGCGCCTGCAGCGGGCCGAACACGGCCGCCCAGCGTGCGCCGGGAGTGCCGCCCGCGGCCACCGCCGCCAGTTCCGCGCGGTAGGCCGCGAGGTCGGCCAGGCGCCCGGCGGGCGGGGCGTCGCCCTCGTCGGCGATGTCGTCCGCCGTGCGCGCGAAGTGGTAGATGGCCGCGATGGGCGGGCGCAGGCGCGGCGGGCACAGCAGCGAGGCGACGGGGAAGTTCTCGTAGTGGCCGATGGCGGCGGGAGCGGAAGAAGGCGGGTTCACGCCGGGGATTGTCGCTTGACAGCGCACAAGGGTTTCACATAGATTACTAACCAGTCAGTCATTAACTGAGCACTCCTCCCATGTCCTACTTCTTTGCCATCGAGCGGCCCCGGCAGGGGCTTTTTTTGTGCGGCCTGGCGGCGCTGGCCCTGCTGGCCGGGTGTTCGCGCCCCGCGCCCGCACCCGAGCCCGTGCGGGCCGTGAAGCTCATCACCGTGGGGGCCGGGCCCCTGCAGGCGCACCTGGATTACGCGGGCGAGGTGCGCGCGCGCATCGAGTCGCGCCTGTCCTTCCGCGTGGCGGGCAAGATCACGCAGCGCGCCGTGGAGCTGGGCCAGCACGTGAAGGCCGGCCAGCTGCTGGCCGAGATCGACGCGCGCGACTACCAGCTGGCGGCGCAGGCGGCGCAGGCGCAGGTAGTGTCGGCCGCCACGCAGCGCGACCTGGCGGCGGCGGACTTCAAGCGCTACGCGCAGCTCAAGGACCAGAACTTCATCAGCGGCGCCGAGCTGGAGCGGCGCGAGGCCGCCCTCAAGGCCGCGCAGGCCACGCTGGACCAGGCGCGCGCGCAGGCCTCGTCGCAGGGCAACCAGGCGGGCTACACGCGGCTGGTGGCCGACGCGGCGGGCGTGGTGACGGGCATCGACGCCGAGCCGGGCCAGGTGGTGGCAGCGGGCACGCCCGTGGTGCGCATCGCCCAGGACGGCGCGCGCGACGTGGTGTTCGCAGTGCCCGAGGACAAGGTGGACCGCGTGCGCGTGGGCCAGGCGGTGCAGGTGCGCTCCTGGTCCGGCGGCGGCACTATCGCGGGCCGCGTGCGCGATGTGGCGGCCAGCGCCGACCCGGCCACGCGCACCTTCACCGTGAAGGTGGCGGTGGAAGGCCCCGGCGTGCCCGCGCTGGGCGCCACGGTGTATGCCGTGCCCGAGGCCCTCTCGCACGAAGGCACGCAGGCCCTCAAGCTGCCCACGAGCGCGCTGCGCCAGGAGGGCGGGAAGACGGCGGTGTGGGTGTTCGATGCGGCCACGAACACGGTGCGCTCGCAGGTGGTGCAGATCGCCACGGCCGACGGCAACGAGGCCGTGGTGGCCGGGGGGCTGGCCCCCGGCATGCAGGTGGTGGCCACGGGCGTGCACGTGCTCTCGCCGGGGCAAAAGGTGACGATTTACAAGCCAAAAGTGCCTTCTGAGCAGGGTGGTAGCGCGCCAGCAGCTCCTGAAAAGGGAGCGAGCGCGTCATGAAGCAGGGCGGTTTCAACCTTTCCAAGTGGGCGCTCGACCACCCTGCGCTCACGCGCTACCTGATGGTGGTGCTGATGCTGCTGGGCTTCGCCGCCTACTTCCAGCTCGGGCAGGACGAAGACCCGCCCTTCACCTTCCGCGCGATGGTGGTGCGCACCTACTGGCCCGGCGCCACGGCGCAGCAGGTGGCCGAGCAGGTGACCGACAAGCTCGAGCGCACGCTGCAGGAGGTGCCCTACGCCGACAAGATCCGCAGCTACAGCAAGCCCGGCGAGTCGCAGATCATCTTCCAGATCAAGGATTCGTCCCGGGCCGGCGACGTGCCCAACGTCTGGTACACGGTGCGCAAGAAGATCGGCGACATGCGCTACACCCTGCCGCAGGGCGTGCAGGGGCCGTTCTTCAACGACGACTTCGGCGACGTGTACGGCGTGATCTACGCGCTCGAGGCCGACGGCTTCAGCTACGCCGAGCTCAAGGTCTTCGCCGACGACGTGCGCCAGCAGCTGCTGCGCGTGCCCGACGTGGCCAAGGTCGATCAGTTCGGCGTGCAGGACGAGAAGCTCTACATCGAGATCTCGCAAAAGCGCCTGGCCCAGCTGGGCCTGGACATGAACCAGGTGCTCGCCCAACTGGGCCAGCAGAACGCGGTGGAGAGCGCCGGCGCGGTGCAGACGCCGCTCGACCAGGTGCAGGTGCGCGTGGGCGGGCAGTTCGGCGGGCCCGAGGACCTGCGCGCCATGCCCATCCGCGGAGCCTCGGGCGCGCAGCTGCGCCTGGGCGACATCGCCACCGTGACGCGCGGCTACGTGGACCCGCCCGCCGTGAAGGTGCGCCACCAGGGCCGGGAGGTGATCGCGCTGGGCGTCTCCATGGCCAAGGGCGGCGACATCATCCGCCTGGGCCGCGCGCTGCACGAGGCCACGCACAAGATCGAGAAGACGCTGCCCGCGGGCGTGCAGCTCGTGAACGTGCAGGACCAGCCCAAGGCCGTGGCCACCTCGGTCAACGAGTTCGTCAAGGTGCTGATCGAGGCCGTGGTCATCGTGCTGGCCGTGAGCTTCGTGAGCCTGGGGCTGCACAAGCGTCAGGGCCCGTACCCGCTGTGGCGCCGCTACACGCTGGACGTGCGGCCGGGCCTCGTCGTGGGCATCACCATCCCGCTGGTGCTGGCCGTCACCTTCCTGGCCATGTGGTACTGGGGCATCGGGCTGCACAAGATCTCGCTGGGCTCGCTCATCATCGCGCTGGGCCTGCTCGTGGACGACGCGATCATCGCGGTCGAGATGATGGTGCGCAAGATGGAGGAGGGCTACGACAAGGTGCGCTCGGCCACCTTCGCCTACGAGATCACGGCCATGCCCATGCTCACGGGCACGCTCATCACGGCCGCGGGCTTCCTGCCCATCGGCATCGCCAAGTCGGTCACGGGCGAATACACCTTCGCCATCTTCGCGGTGACGGTGATCGCGCTCGTGCTCTCGTGGATCGTGTCGGTCTACTTCGTGCCGTACCTGGGCACGCTGCTGCTGAAGGTGCCGCCGCACGTGAAGGAAGTGGCCGAGGGGCACGACAGCCCGCACGAGATGTTCGACAGCCCGTTCTACGCCACCTTCCGCCGCCTCGTGAACTGGTGCGTGGCGCACCGCTGGCTCACCATCGGCGCCACGCTGCTGATCTTCGCGCTCGGCATCGCGGGCATGGGCAAGGTGCAGCAGCAGTTCTTCCCCGATTCGAGCCGGCCCGAGATCCTCGTGGACATCTGGTTCCCCGAAGGCACGTCGTTCGCCGCGAACGAGGAGGTCACGCGCCGCGTGGAAAAGCGCCTGCTGGACGAGCAGGGTGTCACCACCGTCAGCACCTGGGTGGGCTCCGGCGTGCCGCGCTTTTACCTGCCGCTGGACCAGGTGTTTCCGCAGACCAACGTGTCGCAGTTCATCATCGTGCCCAAGGACCTGAAGACGCGCGAGACGCTGCGCGTAGCCCTGCCCGGCCTGCTGGCGCAGGAATTCCCCGAGGTGCGCGCCCGCGTCAAGCTGCTGCCCAACGGCCCGCCCGTGCCGTACCCCGTGCAGTTCCGCGTGGTGGGGCCGGACCCGCTCACGCTGCGCGCGCGCGCCGACGCGGTCAAGGCCGTGCTGCGCGAGAGCCCCGACATGCGCGGCGTGAACGACAACTGGAACGAGTCCGTGAAGGTGCTGCGCCTGGACGTGGACCAGGCCAAGGCGCGCGCGCTGGGCGTGACCAGCCAGTCCATCGCCCAGGCCGCGCGCACCATCCTTGCAGGCACCACCGTGGGCCAGTACCGCGAGAACGACAAGCTCATCGACATCGTGCTGCGCCAGCCGCTGGACGAGCGCAACGCCATCACCGACATCGCCAACGCCTACCTGCCCACCGCCTCGGGCAAGGCGATCCCGCTCACGCAGATCGCCAAGCCCCGCTTCACCTGGGAGCCTGGCGTGATGTGGCGCGAGAACCGCGACTACGCCATCACCGTGCAGGGCGACGTGACCGAGGGCCTGCAGGGCGCCACGGTGACCAGCGCGCTCCTGCCCAAGCTGCGCGCGCTCGAAGCCCAGTGGCACGCGGCGGGCGAGTCGGCCTACCGCATCGAGGTCGCGGGAGCGGTCGAGGAAAGCTCCAAGGGCTCGGCCTCCATCGCGGCGGGCGTGCCCATCATGCTGTTCATCACCTTCACGCTGCTCATGCTGCAGTTGCAGAGCTTCAGCCGCGCCATGCTGGTGTTCCTCACCGGGCCGCTGGGCATCGCGGGCGTGGCCATGGCGCTGCTGGCGCTGGGGCGGCCGTTCGGCTTCGTGGCGTTGCTCGGGGTGATCGCGCTCATGGGCATGATCCAGCGCAACTCGGTCATCCTCATCGACCAGATCGAGCAGGACCGGGCCAAGGGCGTGCCCGCGTGGGACGCCATCGTCGAATCGGCCGTGCGCCGCCTGCGCCCCATCGTGCTCACGGCCGCCGCTGCGGTGCTCGCCATGATCCCGCTGTCGCGCAGCGTGTTCTGGGGGCCGATGGCCGTGGCGATCATGGGCGGCCTCATCGTGGCCACGGTGCTCACGCTGCTGGCGCTGCCCGCCATGTACGCGGCCTGGTTCCGTGTGCGCAGGTAGCCCTGCGCGACAGGTTAAAATCTCTGGTTTGACCCAAGCGCGGGTGGCGAAATTGGTAGACGCACCAGGTTTAGGTCCTGACGCCCGCAAGGGTGTGGGGGTTCGAGTCCCCCCCCGCGCACCAGATTTTTATTCAGTTATCCAGTAGAGACCCGCAAGGCACCCCTGCCTTGGCCGACCGTAGGAACATCATGGCCATTACCGTTGAAACCCTTGAAAAGCTCGAGCGCAAGATCACGCTGAGCCTGCCCCTCGCCACCATCCAGACCGAAGTGGATGCCCGCCTCAAGCGCCTGGCCCGCACCGTGAAGATGGACGGCTTCCGTCCCGGCAAGGTGCCCATGAACGTGGTGGCCCAGCGCTACGGCTATTCCGTGCAGTACGAAGTGCTGAACGACAAGGTGGGTGAGGCGTTCTCCCAGGCCGCCAACGAAGCCAAGCTGCGCGTGGCCGGCCAGCCCCGCATCACCGAGAAGGAAGGCGCGCCCGAAGGCCAGGTGACCTTCGACGCCATTTTCGAGGTGTTCCCCGAAGTCAAGATCGGTGACCTCGCCGGCGCCGAAGTCGAGCGCCTGTCCGCCGAGGTGACCGACGGCGCCATCGACAAGACCGTGGACATCCTGCGCAAGCAGCGCCGCACCTTCGCCCAGCGCGCTCTGGGCGCCGCCGCCGAAGACGGCGACCGCGTGACCGTGGACTTCGAGGGCAAGATCGACGGCGAGCCCTTCCAGGGCGGCAAGGCCGAGGACTTCCAGTTCCTGGTCGGCGAAGGCCAGATGCTCAAGGAATTCGAAGACGCCGTGCGCGGCATGAAGTCGGGCGAGAGCAAGACCTTCCCGCTGGCCTTCCCGGCTGACTACCACGGCAAGGACGTGGCGGGCAAGACGGCCGACTTCCTGGTCACCGTGAAGAAGATCGAGGCCGCGCACCTGCCCGAGGTGAACGAGCAGCTCGCCAAGTCGCTCGGCATCGCCGACGGCACGGTGGAAGGCCTGCGCGCCGACATCAAAAAGAACCTGGAGCGCGAAGTCAAGTTCCGCCTGCAGGCCCGCAACAAGCAGGCCGTGATGGACGCCCTGGTGGCCAAGGCCGAGCTGGACCTGCCCAACTCCGCCGTGCAGTCCGAGATCGCCCGCCTGCTCGAAGGCGCGCGTGCCGAGCTCAAGCAGCGCGGCATCAAGGATGCCGACAAGGCCGAGATCCCCGAGGACGTGTTCCGTCCCCAGGCCGAGCGCCGCGTGCGCCTGGGCCTGGTGGTGGCCGAGCTGGTGCGCGCCAACGAACTGCAGGCCAAGCCCGAGCAGCTCAAGGCCCACATCGACGAGCTGGCCGCCAGCTACGAGAAGCCCGAGGACGTGGTGCGCTGGTACTTCAGCGACCGCCAGCGCCTGGCCGAAGTCGAGGCCGTGGTCATCGAGAACAACGTGACCGACTTCGTGCTCGGCAAGGCCAAGGTGGCCGACAAGGCCATCACCTTCGAAGACCTGATGGGCCAGCAGGGCTGATCGGCCTTCCCGTCGGGATTCTCTCGATGCTTGGGGCTTGTGCTTTGGCGCACAAGCCCCAATTCACTTCTGGGTACAGTTGCACTACCCGCTTGAATGGAGAAAACATGAGCGCACTGGAAACGCAGGCCCTGGGCATGATCCCCATGGTCATCGAGCAGTCGGGCCGCGGCGAGCGGTCTTACGACATTTATTCGCGCCTGCTGAAGGAGCGTGTGATCTTCCTCGTGGGCGAGGTGAACGACCAGACGGCCAACCTCGTGGTGGCGCAGCTGCTGTTCCTCGAGAGCGAGAACCCCGACAAGGACATCTCGTTCTACATCAACTCCCCCGGCGGCAGCGTGACGGCCGGCATGGCGATCTACGACACCATGCAGTTCATCAAGCCCGACGTGTCCACGCTGTGCTGCGGCTTCGCCGCGAGCATGGGCGCCTTCCTGCTGGCCGCGGGCGCCAAGGGCAAGCGCTTCTCGCTGCCCAACAGCAAGGTCATGATCCACCAGGTGCTGGGCGGCGCGCGCGGCCAGGCCACGGACATCGAGATCCATGCGCGCGACATCCTGCGCACCAAGGAGCAGATGAACCGCATCCTGGCCGAACGCACCGGCCAGCCCTACGAGAAGGTGGTGAACGACACCGAGCGCGACTACTTCATGACGGCGGACGAGGCCAAGGACTACGGCCTGGTCGATCAGGTGATCGCCAAGCGGCCCTGAGCGGGCGGTGCCAGGCGGCGTGTTCCCGCATGGGGATACGCCGCTTTCTTATTTCGCTATCATCTTCCCGACATCGTTTTTGTAACAAGGCATTGCCCCCATGGCCGAGAAAAAAGGCTCCTCCAGCGAGAAAACCCTCTACTGCTCTTTCTGCGGCAAGAGCCAGCACGAAGTGAAGAAGCTGATCGCTGGTCCGTCGGTCTTTATCTGCGACGAGTGCATTGACCTGTGCAACGAGATCATCCGCGATGAACTGCCCGCCGCCGACAGCGCGCGCGAGGCGCGCGGCGATCTGCCGACCCCGGCCGAGATCAAGCTCAACCTCGACAACTACGTCATCGGCCAGGACAAGGCCAAGCGCACGCTGGCCGTGGCCGTGTACAACCACTACAAGCGCCTGCGCCACAAGGACAAGGCGGGCAAGGACGACGTGGAGCTGTCCAAGAGCAACATCCTGCTCATCGGCCCCACGGGCTCGGGCAAGACGCTGCTGGCGCAAACGCTCGCGCGCATGCTCGACGTGCCCTTCGTGATGGCCGACGCCACCACGCTGACCGAGGCCGGCTACGTGGGCGAGGACGTGGAGAACATCGTCAGCAAGCTGCTGCAAAGCTGCAACTACGACGTGGAGCGCGCGCAGCGCGGCATCGTCTACATCGACGAAATCGACAAGATCAGCCGCAAGAGCGACAACCCCAGCATCACGCGCGACGTGTCGGGCGAGGGCGTGCAGCAGGCGCTGCTCAAGCTCATCGAGGGCACCATGGCCAGCGTGCCGCCCCAGGGCGGGCGCAAGCACCCGAACCAGGACTTCCTGCAGATCGACACGACCAACATCCTGTTCATCTGCGGCGGCGCGTTCGCGGGCCTGGAGAAGGTGATCGAGAGCCGTACCGAGGCGTCGGGCATCGGCTTCGGCGCGGCCGTCAAGAGCAAGCAGCAGCGCTCGCTGACCGAGGTGTTCCAGGACATCGAGCCCGAGGACCTGATCAAGTTCGGCCTGATCCCCGAGCTCGTGGGCCGCATGCCCGTGGTGACGGCGCTGGCCGAGCTCAGCGAGGACGCGCTGGTGCAGATCCTCACCGAGCCCAAGAACGCCCTGGTCAAGCAGTACAGCAAGCTGCTGTCCATGGAGGGCGTGGACCTGGAGATCCGCCCGGCCGCGCTCAAGGCCATCGCGCGCAAGGCGCTTGCGCGCAAGACCGGCGCGCGCGGGCTGCGCTCGATCCTGGAGCAGTCCCTGATCGGCACGATGTTCGACCTGCCCAACGCCTCCAATGTGGAGAAGGTGGTGGTGGACGAGACCACCATCGACGAGAACAAGCCGCCGCTGCTGGTCTACCGCGAAGCGGCCAAGAAGGCCTGAGTTCAGGCCGGTTGAAAATTCCCCGCTGCGGATGCATATGCGCAGCGTTTCATGAGGTTCGCCATGTCTGGTCACACCCCCCTGCCTGCCACGCCCCTGGAGTTGCCGCTGCTGCCGCTGCGGGACGTGGTCGTATTCCCCCACATGGTGATCCCGCTGTTCGTGGGCCGCCCCAAGAGCATCCGCGCGCTGGAGATGGCCATGGAGGCGGACCGCCGCATCATGCTCGTCGCGCAGAAGGCCGCGGCCAAGGACGAGCCCTCGGTGTCCGACATGTTCGACGTGGGCTGCGTATCCACCATCCTGCAGATGCTGAAGTTGCCCGACGGCACCGTGAAGGTGCTCGTGGAGGGGCAGCAGCGCGCGCAGGTCAGCACCATCGTAGACCACGAGACCCACTTCCTCGCCACCGTGGTGCCGGTGGAGCCGTCCGCCGACGAGAACAAGCCCAGCGAGATCGAGGCGCTGCGCCGCGCGGTGATGCAGCAGTTCGACCAGTACGTCAAGCTCAACAAGAAGATCCCGCCCGAGATCCTCACCTCGATCGCGAGCATCGACGACCCGGGCCGCCTGGCCGACACCATCGTGGCCCACCTGCCGCTCAAGCTCGAGAACAAGCAGGCCGTGCTCGACCTGTCGGAGGTGAAGGCGCGGCTCGAAAACCTGTTCGAGCAGCTCGACCGCGAGGTGGACATCCTCAACGTGGACAAGCGCATCCGCGGCCGCGTCAAGCGCCAGATGGAAAAGAGCCAGCGCGACTTCTACCTGAACGAGCAGGTCAAGGCCATCCAGAAGGAACTGGGCGAGGGCGAGGAAGGCGCGGACATCGAGGAGATCGAGAAGAAGATCAAGCTCGCCAAGATGCCCGCCGAGGCGCGCAAGAAGGCCGAGAGCGAGCTCAAGAAGCTCAAGCTCATGTCGCCCATGTCGGCCGAGGCCACCGTGGTGCGCAACTACATCGACGTGCTCACGGGCCTGCCCTGGAGCAAGAAGACCAAGATCCGGCACGACCTGGCGAACGCCGAAACCGTGCTCAACGAAGACCACTACGGCCTCGACAAGGTCAAGGACCGCATCCTCGAATACCTTGCCGTGCAGCAGCGCGTGGACAAGGTCAAGGCGCCCATCCTGTGCCTGGTTGGTCCTCCGGGCGTGGGCAAGACCTCGCTGGGCCAGTCCATCGCCAAGGCCACGGGCCGCAAGTACGTGCGCATGGCCTTGGGTGGCATGCGCGACGAGGCCGAAATCCGCGGCCACCGCCGCACCTACATCGGTGCCATGCCGGGCAAGGTGCTGCAGAGCCTGAACAAGGTGGGCACGCGCAACCCGCTGTTCCTGCTCGACGAGATCGACAAGCTCGGCACCGACTTCCGCGGCGACCCGTCGAGCGCGCTGCTCGAGGTGCTTGACCCCGAGCAGAACCACACCTTCGGCGACCACTACGTCGAGGTGGACTTCGACCTGTCCGACGTGATGTTCGTGGCCACCAGCAACTCCATGAACATCCCGCCCGCGCTGCTGGATCGCATGGAGGTCATCCGCCTGTCGGGCTACACCGAGGATGAGAAGACCAATATCGCCGTGAAGTACCTGCTGCCCAAGCAGATGGGCAACAACGGCGTGAAGGACAGCGAGCTGCAGGTCACCGAGGCAGCGGTGCGCGACATCGTGCGCTACTACACGCGCGAGGCGGGCGTGCGCTCGCTCGAGCGCGAGCTCTCCAAGATCTGCCGCAAGGTGGTCAAGGGCTTGCAGCTCAAGAAGCTGGAACCCCAGGTCGTGGTGACCGACGCTAACCTGTCCGACTACCTGGGCGTGCGCAAGTACAACTACGGCCGCGCCGAGCAGCAGAACCAGATCGGCCAGGTCGTGGGCCTGGCCTGGACGGAAGTGGGCGGCGACCTGCTCACCATCGAAGCCGTGACCATGCCCGGCAAGGGCAACATCACGCGCACCGGTTCGCTGGGCGACGTGATGAAGGAATCGGTGGAAGCCGCGCGCACCGTGGTGCGCAGCCGCGCCCACCGCCTGGGCATCAAGGACGAGGCGTTCGAGAAGCGCGATATCCACATCCACGTGCCCGACGGCGCCACGCCCAAGGACGGCCCCAGCGCCGGTGCGGCCATGACCACGGCCTTCGTCTCCGCGCTCACCGGCATCCCCGTGCGCGCGGACGTGGCCATGACGGGCGAGATCACCCTGCGCGGCGAGGTCACGGCCATCGGCGGCCTGAAGGAAAAGCTGCTCGCGGCCCTGCGCGGCGGCATCAAGACCGTGCTGATCCCCGAAGAGAACGTGAAGGACCTGCAGGACATCCCCGACAACGTGAAGAGCGGCCTGGAGATCGTGCCCGTGAAGTGGATCGACAAGGTGCTCGACATTGCGCTCGAGTCCAAGCCCGTGCCGTTGACCGACGAGGAAATCGCCGCGGCCGCTGCAGCCGCCGCCGTGTCCGCGAAGAGCGCAGGGACGGCGGAGGCGGTCAAGCATTGATCGCGATCTTTTCTGGAACCTCCGAAAAATACGCTACAATTCATTCCATCGCAGCAAACGTTGTACAATGTGAGGCTTCGATAAACGCGGGAATAGCTCAGTTGGTAGAGCGCAACCTTGCCAAGGTTGAGGTCGAGAGTTCGAGACTCTTTTCCCGCTCCAGATAGCGCAAAAAAGGGAAGCAGCCGCTTCCCTTTTTTGTCAGAGAGTGCGGCGCGATAGCAAAGCGGTTATGCCCCGGATTGCAAATCCGGTCAGTCCGGTTCGACTCCGGATCGCGCCTCCAAAAAAACCCTTATGAATCAATAGTTTGCGAAGGCCGCCACCAAGCGGCCTTTTTCTTTTGCTCGCCAGAATCCGCTCGTTTGCCCCTCGTTTGGCCTCGTTTCGGTCTCGCCGCGTGTTTAAAACACACCTGGGCGTCATAGTTTTTCCGATGAGGTCAGTTGCTGTCGGATCTTCCAATCACTGGACGGAGGAACTCATGGCGAACGTAAGGAAAACACCCAACGGGAACTGGTCACTGACCGTGCGGCACAAGCTGCTGCCCAAGCCTATCTACCGGACCTTCGAAGACGAGAGGTCCGCTTCGAGCTATGGACAGCAACTGGACTCCCTGCTTCAAGCGGGCATCGTCCCTGACGAGTTCAAGGAGAAGCCGACCTACTCGGCTGTGCTTCTGATGAGTTCGGTGATTCAAGGCTGGATTGACTCTGGACACCCTGCTCGCTCGGACATCGAACTTCTTGAGCTGCTCTTGAAAGAAGAAGGCGCACTCCCATTGGACAAGTTCAACTACGAGTGGTGCGAGGGTTGGGTGAGGCGCTTGAAGCTCGATAAGAACCTAGCCCCTGGGACGATCCGCAAACGTGTCGGCTCCTTGAGCCGGGCCTTCGATTGGTGGCTGCGTAGCCACCAGAACTTCACCGCAGGAAATCCGCTCAAGCTCTTGCCAAAGGGGGCATCAACCTACAAGCCTGCGGATGTCATCGCAATCGCGAAGCTGGCGTCGTCAGGGCAAGATGAGCATGTCGGCAAAAGAGCCAAGCAGGATATCTCTCGGGAGAGGCGATTCGCGCCAGGAGAGGAAGAGCGAATCCTGAGCGCACTTCGAGGTGAAAAACGCGAAGATCGAGAGCGCTCATTGCAGCGCCATGACGGCGACGCACTACGGGTGCTGTTCCTCGTGATCGTCAACACAGGGGCTCGGTTGCGCGAGGCCTACATGTTGAGGCGCTCCCAGTGCGACATGGATCGGAAGACACTGCTCCTTCGCTGCAGCAAGCAGTGGCATGGACGGGTCACTTGGCGCGAGGTGCCGATGATGCCCAAGTTGTACGCCGAACTGACCCTCTGGCTCAAAAACGTCCCCGACCTACCAGATGCAGTTGTATTCCCGTGCTGGGATGGGGGCGACGAAGAGCCAAACCTCAAAAGAACTTCAAACAAACTGTCTGCTCGGTTCGCAACTGCGTTCGAGTACGCGGCTTGTCAAGGCCTGACAGAACATGACTTGCGGCACGAAGCCACTTGCCGCTGGTATGAAATGCGAGATCCGACGGGCAACTGGGTCTTCCGCGAAGCCGAGATTCACAAGATCATGGGGTGGAAGCCTGGCAGCAAGATTGCTCTGCGCTATGCGAGTTTTAGAGCCGAGGATCTGGCTAAGCGCCTATGGCAGATAGCTCTGCAACGAAGGCTCAGCTTTACTGACCTGCCCCCTTTAGACGTGCCAGTCCCGAGTTAGCGAGTCCAAGGTTGTGGAGACTACTTGATCTCCGGTGATTGCCTTGCATCGCCAGCGCGCTGGCGATGCAAGGCAGCGAAGCTGGCCGGTGGGATGCGCCCCAGTGAACTGTGGGGCCGCACCTCGTTGTAGTCGCGCCGCCAGCGGGCCACCTCCTGGCGAGCCTGCACCAGCGTCTCGAACCATTGCTCGTTCAGGCACTCGTCCCTGAACTTGCCGTTGAAGCTCTCGATGTAGGCGTTTTGCGTCGGGCGTCCGGCGTCGTTGAGCAGGTGCCGGACACCGCGTGCCGCCGCCCAGGCCATGAAGGCTCGACTGGTGAACTCCGGGCCCTGGTCGGTGCGGATGGCCAGCGGGTAGCTGCGGAACTGCGCCGCCTGGTCCAGCAAGCGCACAACGTACTCGCCACCCATGCCGTGGTCCACCGCAATGTCCACGCACTCGCGGCTGAAGTCATCGACCACTGTCAGGCACTTGATGCGCCGGCCGTTGGCCAGCGCGTCCATCACGCGAAGTCCGCGCTCCAGGTGTCGTTGACGTGCTGGCTGGCGGCCAGGGGCTGGCGCTCGCCCGTGGGACGCTTGACCTTGCGGCGCTTGCGCACCGACAGGTTGGCCAGCTTGTACAGGCGCCACACCCGCTTGTGATTCACCTGGCGTCCCTCCAGGGCCAGCAGATCATGGATGCGCCGGTAGCCAAGGCGTCGGCGCTCATGCGCCAGCTCAACGATGCGCGTGCTCAGGTTGGCCGTGGACTCGTTCATGCTGGGCGGCTCCCGGTAGCTGGTTCTGGACAACCCCGCATAGCGACAGGCACGGCGCTCGCTGATGGACAGTTCCTGAACCATCCTGCCAGCGGCCTCGCGCCTGGCCTGCGG
>Ga0222423_1000074_pt1 | contig 106305 bp, 92 predicted proteins | sample 3A0metagenome_FD_182472 | JGI IMG/M metagenome (GOLD analysis project Ga0222423, IMG submission 182472) | Enriched microbial communities from leaf-cutter ant dump, University of Wisconsin, Madison, United States - 3A0 (version 2) | ecosystem: Environmental > Terrestrial > Nest > Insects nest >...
GGTCTGGCCCGCGCCCACGGCGCCGGCGTGGAAGATGTTGGCGCCCATTTTTTCGAGCAGGGGGCGGGCGCGCTCCAGGTGGGCGTCGCTGCCGCCCACCATGAAGGTGAGGGTGCCCGCGATGGCGCCGCCGGTGCCGCCGGAGACGGGGGCGTCGATGAAGGCGATGCCCTGGCCTTCCGCCGCCTTGGCGACCTTCTGGCTGGTGGCGGCGGCTATTGTTGAGCTGTCGATGACCAGCGTGCCCTGGGCGATGCTGGCGAGCAGGCCGGGCTGGCTGCCGTTGCCCAGGAACAGGCTCTCCACGTGCTGGCTCGCGGGCAGCATGGTGACGATGGCTTCGGCGCCTTGCACGGCGGCCTGGGCGCTCGCGGCGATGGCCACGCCTTCGGCCTGGAGCTTCTGGCAGGCGTCCTGGTTCAGGTCGAAGGCGGTGACGGCGTGGCCTGCCTTGTGCAGGTTCAGGGCCATGGGGCCGCCCATGTTGCCCAGGCCGATGAATGCGACTTTCATGTGTGTCTCCTGTGGGTTGAATGAAGGGGGTCAGGCATCGCGCCCGAAGAGGCTTTGGCGGGGCTTGCGCCGGGGCGTGGCCTTGGCGCGGGGGTTGTAGGCCAGGGCTTCGCCGATCCAGTGGTGCCATTGGGCGCGGGTGGCGTAGCCGTTGGGTTCGATCCAGAAGTAGCCCTGCATCTTGCCTTCGGGCGAGAGTTCGCGGGTGTTCTGCATCTCCTGGAATTCGGCGTGCCGCTCGGGCGGCAGGCGCACGAGCAGCTCGTCGCGCTTGACGCCGATGCACAGCTTGCCGTCCACGAAGAAGCAGTAGCTGCCGAACAGGGTACGCTCCTCCACATCGGCGCGGTGGGCCAGGGCGGCGCGCACGGCGTCGATGAGGTGCAGCGTCTCGTCGGGCAGCGGGCGTGCGGGCATTTTTGAATGAAATTGGCTTCCAGCGCTTATGCAGCCTGCGTCAGCAGCTATCAAAAGGTTAGCGGATCACGTCGGGCGCATCGCCGTCGAGCATGCGCCGCCCGATGATGACGCGCATGATTTCGTTCGTGCCTTCGAGGATCTGGTGCACGCGCGCGTCGCGCAGCAGGCGCTCCAGCGGGTATTCGCGGATGTAGCCGTAGCCGCCGTGCAACTGCAGGGCTTCGTTGACCACGGTGAAGCCCGCGTCGGTGGCGAAGCGCTTGGCCATGGCGCAGTAGGTGGAGGCGTCGCGCGCGCCCGCGTCCAGCTTGCTCGCGGCCAGGCGCACCATCTGGCGCGCGGCGACGAGTTCGGTGGCCATGTCGGCCAGCTTGAACTGCAGCGCCTGGAAGCTCGCGATGGGCTTGCCGAACTGCTTGCGCTCCTGCATGTAGCGCTGGGCGTGCGCGAGAGCGCCCTGCGCGGCGCCGACGGAGCAGGTGGCGATGTTGATGCGGCCGCCGTCCAAGCCCTTCATGGCGATCTTGAAGCCCTCGCCCTCACGGCCCAGCAGGTGGCTGGCGGGGATGCGCACGTTGTCGAAGCTGATCTGGCGCGTGGGCTGGCTGTTCCAGCCCATTTTTTCTTCCTTCTTGCCGTAGTGGATGCCGGGCAGGTTCGCGGGCACCGCGAAGGCGCTGATGCCGGCGGCGCCCGACTGGGCGTCGCCCGTGCGGGCCATGAGCACCAGCACGTCGGTGCTGCCCGCGCCGCTGATGAAGGCCTTGCTGCCGTTGATGACGTATTCGTGGCCCGCCAGCTCGGCGCGGGTCTTGATGGATGCGGCGTCGGAGCCGCTGCCGGGCTCGGTCAGGCAGTAGCTGGCCAGTTTTTGCCCGGTGGTGAGCGCCTCGCCCCATTCGGCGCGCACTGCATCGGTGGCCCAGGTGCCGAGCATCCATGTGGCCATGTTGTGGATGGTGATGAAGGCGGTGGTGCTGGGATCGACGGCGGCCAGCTCCTCGAACACCAGCGTGGCGTCGAGCCGGGGCAGGGCGAGGCCGCCCGCGCTCTCGGGCGCGTACAGGCCGCAAAAGCCCAGCTCGCCGGCCTTGGCGATCGCCTCGCGCGGGAAGATGCCCTCGGCGTCCCAGCGGGCGGCGTGGGGGGCGAGCTCCGCCTGCGCGAATTGGCGCGCGGTGTCGGCGAAGGCGCGCTGGTCCTCGGTCAGTTCAAAATCCATGGGCGGTGTCTCCTGCTCTTGTTTTGGTAGCTTGTGGCGCCTGCTGGATGGGCGCTAGCGGCCTTTTTGATGCACCCTCCCCGCGCGGGCGGGGAGGGTGGGGCAGCTTACTTCAGGCTGATGGTGGTGTTCACGCCATGGCTGGTGGTGCTGTCGTCGAACCAGCGCTCCGTCACCGTCTTGGTCTGCGTGTAGAACAGCACGACCTGCTTGCCGTAGGGGCCCAGGTCGCCCAGCTTGGAGGCGCGGCTGCCGGTGAAGGAGAACAGCGGGACGGGCACGGGCACGGGCAGGTTGATGCCGACCTGGCCCACGTCGATGTCTTCCTGGAACTTGCGCGCCGCCGCGCCCGACTGCGTGAAGATGGCCGTGCCGTTGCCGTTGGGGTTGGCGTTGATGAACTCGATGGCCTGGTCGATGTCGTCGGCCGCCACGATGGCGAGCACGGGGCCGAAGACTTCCTGGTCGTAGATGGACATGCCGGGCTTGACGCCGCTGAAGATCGTGGGCGCGACGAAGTTGCCCTTCTCGAAGCCCGCGATCTGGGGCTTGCGGCCGTCGAGTTCGAGCTTGGCGCCTTCGGCGATGCCGCGCTCGATCAGGCCTTCCACGCGCTCCAGCGCCGAGCACGAGATCAGCGGGCCCAGGTCCGCGCCCGGCGTGGTACCGCCGGAGACTTTCAGCGCCTTGGACTTGGCGACGATGTCGGGGATCCACTTCTGCGCCTCGCCCACCAGCACCAGCACCGACACGGCCATGCAGCGCTGGCCCGCCGCGCCGAAGGCCGCGCCCAGGATGGCGTTGATGGACTGCTCCTTGTTCGCATCGGGCATGAGGATGGCGTGGTTCTTCGCGCCCATCATGCACTGCACGCGCTTGCCGTTGAGGCTGGCGCGGTTGTACACGTGCGTGCCCACGCGGGTGGAGCCCACGAAGCTGATGGCCTTGATCTGCGGGTGGTCGCAGATGGCGTTCACCACGTCCTCGCCGCCGTGCACCACGTTCAGCACGCCCGGGGGCACGCCGGCTTCGAGCGCCAGCTCGCACAGGCGCATGGTCACCATCGGGTCCTGCTCGGAAGGCTTGAGCACGAAGGTGTTGCCCGTGGCGATGGCCATGGGGAACATCCACAGCGGGATCATGGCCGGGAAGTTGAACGGCGTGATGCCCGCGCACACGCCCAGGGGCTGCAGCAGGGTGTAGGTGTCCACGCCGCTGGCCACGTTGTTGGCCAGCTCGCCCAGCTGCAGGTTGCCGATGGCGGCGGCGTGCTCCACCACCTCCAGGCCGCGGAACACGTCGCCCTCGGCGTCGGGCAGGGTCTTGCCCTGTTCGGCCGTCAGCAGGGCGGCCAGGTCCTTCATGTTCTCGCGGATGAGCTGCTGCAGCTTCAGGAAGATGCGCGCGCGCGCGCCGATGGAGGTCTTCTTCCAGGTCTTGAACGCCTCCTGGGCCGAGGCCACGGCGGCATTCACCTCGGCAGGCGTGGCGAAGGGCACGCGCGCCAGCACCTCTTGCGTGGCGGGGTTCACCACGTCGCGCCACTGGGTGGTCTGGGATTCGACGAGCTTGCCGCCGATCAGCAGCTTGACGGTGGGGATGGATGCCATGGTGTCTGTCTCCTTGGAGGGGTGAAAAGAGGGATGAAAAGAAAAACAGGATCGGCGCCCATGGTATGTGTGCGAAATTCATCATGCAATAACTAAACTCGCACCTTTGTTCTGCATATTTGCACATCGAGGGCATGCCATGGACTGGGACAACCTGCGCTACTTCCTGGAACTGGCCCGCAGCGGCACCCTCGCCGCCGCCGCGCGCCGCCTGGGCGTGGAGCACACCACCGTCTCGCGCCGCATCCAGGCGCTGGAAAAGCAGATGGGCGCCGCCCTGTTCGCGCGCGAGGCGGGCGGCCACCGGCTGAGCGAGGCCGGCCGCCAACTGCTGCCCGCCATCGAGGCCATGGAGTCCGCCGTGCTGGGCGTGGAGCGCGCCGCACCCGCGCCGGGCGGCGGCCCCTCGGGCCTGGTGCGCGTGGGCGCCACCGAGGGCTTTGGCACGCTGATCCTCGCGCCGCACCTGGCGCGGCTCACGCAGCGGCACCCGCACCTGTCCATCGACCTGCTGGCCGTGCCGCGCATGCTGCACCTGTCGCGGCGCGAGGCGGACATCGTCATCTCGCTGGAGCGGCCCAAGCGCGGCTCCGTCATCGTCACCAAGCTGGCGGAATACCACCTGTACCTCTACGGCCAGCGCGAATACCTGGCCCGCCGCCCGCTCGCGGCCCGGCGCGAGGACCTGCGCCACCACGCCTTCGTGAACTACGTGGACGACCTGCTGTTCACCAAGGAGCTGCAGTTCCTCGACCAGTTGCACCAGCCCGAGCGCTTCGCGCTGCGCAGCACCAGCATCACCGCCCAGTACGAGGCCGTGCGCGCGGGCGCGGGCCTGGCCGTGCTGCCCGCCTTCCTGGCCGACCGCGACCCGGTGCTCGCCCGCGTGCTCCCGCAGGAGGCGCGCTTCACCCGCACCTTCTGGATGAGCATGCCCGCGGAAGCCAAGCACCTGGCGCGCATGCAGGCGGTGTGGGGCTTTTTGAAGGAGACGGCGCAGAAGGAGCAGGGGCGGCTGGTGCCGTAGCCTCTCAAAGGCCGAGCATGGCCCGCAGGCTCGGCGATCAGCTTTCCATGGCGTGTGCTGTCCGCGCCCTACGAAACTGGTGCGCGCCATATGCGGGCAGCAAGCCAAGGGCCGCCCCGCAGCGAGGGCTGCGTCCTCCTCCCGTAGCGCGCAGCGCGTAGAGAGAGGGGGAAGGCGCGAAGCGACTCAGGGGGTGTTCCACTTCAAGCAGCGCGCGCCTGGTTGTCGCGCACCACCTCGCGCACCCGCTGCGCCAGCGAGCCCGTGGCCTGGGCCGCCAGCAGGCGGGCCGTGAGCGCATCGACGGACGCGGGGGCCGTGACTGCATGGGCCTCGGCCTCGTAGTGCTCGATGGCGGCGCGGGCCTCCTGCACGCTCAGGCCCGTGTGCTCCACGATCTGGCCCAGCGTGGCCCAGTATTCGATCTGGCTGGCCACCGAGCGGCGCATGGGCTGCGCGGCCTGGCGCGCCTGCTCCACGAGCGCGTGGGGGAGTTTGACGGAGGCAAAGGCGGCGCTGGGCATGGTTTCTCCTGTTTGGCGCATTTTGCGCCAAACGGCGCCAGGCTGCAACCGCTCTGCCCGGCAGGGCCGACCTGTGGGGGTGAATGGTGAATGCATCGTTTGCTACTTTTTTAAGAGCTGCTGGCGCTTTCCCCTTGGCCTTTGCAAGCCTGTTTGGCCTGAAATCACCGCATAATCGTCCCTTCCATACCATTCGAGGAGACGCCCCATGCAACCCACCCTCCGCCCCCTGATCGCCGCACTCTCGCTGGCCTTCGCGGCCGCGCTGGCCCAGGCCGCGCCCGTGGCCGCCGTGCACGACCTGGCGCAAAAGGAGCAGCCGCTCTTGCTCGACACGCTGCGCGACCTGGTGCACATCGAGTCGGGCAGCAAGGACCTGGAGGGCCTGGCCCGGATCGCCGACCGCGTGGCCTCGCAGCTCAAGGCCCTGGGCGGCTCGGTGGAGGTGCTGCAGCCCAGCGACGTCTACCGCCTGGACGACACGCCCGAGAAGGTGGGCCCCGCCGTACAGGCCGTGTTCAAGGGCCAGGGCACGGCGAAGATCCTGCTCATCGCCCACATGGACACGGTGTACCTCCAGGGCATGCTCAAGGACCAGCCGTTCCGCATCGAGGGCGACAAGGCCTACGGCCTGGGCATCGCCGACGACAAGCAGGGCGTGGCGCTGATCCTGCACACCGTGGCGCTGCTGAACAAGCTGGGCTTCAAGGACTACGGCACGCTCACCGTGCTCATCAACGGCGACGAGGAGATCAGCTCGCCCGGCTGGCGCAGCACCATCACCCGCGTGGCGGCCGGGCAGGACGCCGTGTTCTCGTTCGAGGGCGGCGGCACCGACGGCTCGCTGCGCCTGGCCACCAGCGGCATCGGCGCGGCCTACCTCACGGTGCACGGCAAGGCCTCGCACGCGGGCGCCAAGCCCGAGGACGGCGTGAACGCGCTCTACGAGCTGTCGCACCAGGTGCTGCAGATGCAGGATCTGTCCAAGCCCGAACAGGGCCTCAAGCTCAACTGGACGGTGGCCAAGGCCGGCACCAACCGCAACGTGATCCCCGCCGAAGCCACGGCCCAGGCCGATGCGCGCGCGCTCAAGGTGGCCGACTTCGATGCGCTCGAAAAGGAGCTGCAGGCCCGCATACAGAAGAAGCTGCTGCCCGATAGCAAGGTGGCCCTGAAGTTCGAGGTGCGCCGCCCGCCGCTCGAAGCCAGCGATGCCTCGCGCCGCGTGGCCGCCCACGGCAAGGCCATCTACCAGGAGGAACTGGGCCTGCCGCTCACCGTGCGCGACAAGGCCACGGGCGGCGGCACCGACGCGGCCTTCGCCGCGCTCAAGACCCAGGGGGCGGTGGTGGAGGGCATGGGCCTGTCGGGCTACGGCGCGCACTCCAACAATGCCGAGTACGTGCAGATCGGCACCATCGTGCCGCGCCTGTACCTGGCGGCGCGCATGGTCATGGACCTCTCGGCCGGCAAGCTCCGCTGACCGATGTTCCTCGCCATACCGCTGGAGAACAAACCCTCTTGGCGCTCGCCGCCGTGGATGACGGTGCTGCTCATCGCGGTGCAGTGCCTCATCTACTGGGGCTGGCAGGCGGGGGAGCAGGCGGCCGTGCAGCGCGCGGCCGTGCGCTACGCCGCCACGCCGCTGCCCCGGCTGGAGCTGCCGCCGTTCATCGAGCACCTGCAGAAGAACCCGAAGGAACAGGCGTTCGCCCGCATGGCGCAGGCCCTGTACCGCCGGGGCGAGTTCGCCGAACTCTACCGCGCGATGTGGGACGAGGACACGTTCCGCCAGCGCCTGCTGGCCGGGCAGGTGATCCGCCCGGGCGACGAGGCCTATGCGCGCTGGAAGGCTGCGCGCGATGCCTTCGCGCCGCAGGAACCCCGGCCCTTCACCCGGCGCTGGGCCATGAGCTACGAGCGCGGGGCGGGCTGGCAGCCCGTGCAGGCCCTCACGTCCACCTTCCTGCACGGCAGCGCGGGGCACCTGATCGGCAACATGGTGTTCCTGTTTCTCTTCGGCTTCACGTTGGAGATGGCGCTGGGCGCGGGGCCTTACCTGGGCTTCTACCTGCTGGGCGGGCTGGGGGCGTCGTACTTCGCGCTGGCCTTCTACGCGGGCATGGGCGGGTACGGTCTGGGGGCCTCGGGCGCGATCTCGGCGCTGATGGGCATGTACGCGGTGATGTACCGCATGCGGCGCATCCGCTTCTTCTACATGCTGCTCTTCTACTTCAACTACGCGCGCTGGACGGCGCTGGTCATGCTGCCGGTGTGGATGGCGTTCGAGCTGGCGCAGCACTTCATGGGTGGGCGCGGCGTGGCCTACATGGCGCACTTCGGCGGCCTGCTGACGGGGGGCTTGTGCATGGCGCTGTACATGCGTTTGCACCGCGTGCAGGCGCCGGCCGATGCGGCCGAAGAGCAAGCGCAGGCGCAGCGCCCCCTGCAGGAGGCCATGGCCCGCGCGCGCAAGTACGGCGACGCGCTGGACTTCGAGCGCGCAACGCCCGCATGGCGCAGCGCGGCGCGCCTGGCGCCGGGCGATGCCGCGGTGCTGCGGGCGTGGTTCGACAGCGCCCGCCACACGCCGGCTGGCGAGGACTTCCACGCAGCGGCCCGCCTCATCTTCAAGCTGCCCGCGCGCACCGAGGACGAGCGCCGCCTGCAGCACGCGAGCTACCGCATCTACCGCGACCGCGCGCGGCCCAGCATGCGCATGAGCGCCAATACCCAGCACGCCCTGGTGCGCAGCTTCGTGCGCCTGGGCGAGCTGGCGGACGCGGAGCACCTGTGCCGCGCACTGGAGAAGGACCGCGCCCACCCGCAATGGCCCGCGACGCTGGCCGCGCTGGCCAACGGGCTGGCGCAGGCCGGGCGCATGGAGTCGGCCCGGGCCTGGCTGCCCGCGCTGCAGCGCGATGCGCCGCAGGAGCCCGTGACCCAATGGCTGGCGAGGCAGTGAGGTTCAGGCAGGAGAGGGCTCCGTGCCCAGCGTGTCCCGCAGCACCCATTCGGCCTCCTTCGTGCTGGCGTGATCGGGGTAGCGGCCCTTGAGGTGCGCGAACACGCGCACGGCGCGCGCCGGGTCGTTGAGCCCCTGCTGGAGGGCGCGCACCATGAGCTCCAGCGCCTGGGGAATGCGCTCGTCGCCCGGAAACTGCTTCTCGAAGCCCTGCAGCAGGGCCAGCACGTGGCGTGCGTGCCCGGCCTTCCAGGCGTGCTGGGCCAGGGCCAGAGTGGCATCGGGCGTGGCGAGTGTGAAGCCCTTGGCCTGCTTGTAGCAACTGGTCCAAACCGCCAGCGCCTCGCTGGCGTTCTGCTGGCGCAGCAGCAGCGCGATGAACGGCTGCGCATGCGTGGCCAGGGCGTCGGGCTGCTCGGCGATCTTGAGCACGCGGTGGTAGCGGCGGTGGTCGGCCAGCAGGTCCGGGCCCGTGCGCAGCCATTCGCGCGCAGAGGCGGCGGCCTCGCGCAGGTCGCCGGCCTGCACCCATTGCGCCACCTGTGCATCGCGCTGCCGGGCCAGGGCCGTGGCGGGGTCTTCTTTCGCGGCCGCGCCGGCGCCCTCGGGGGCCTGCACGGGGTCGATGTCCAGCGCGCGGTGGTGCTGGTACATCGCGTAGCCGATCATCGCGGCCATCACCCAGGCGAAGTAGATGACGGCGAAGCCGATGGCCGGCAGCACCACCGCGCGCGGCATGATCGCCACCAGCAGCCCGGCGGCCATGGGCGCGCCCTGCATCAGCAGGAACAGGAAGAAGCACAGCAGCAGGTAGGACTTGCCGATGCCGGTGATGGTGCCCAGCAGCTCGAACGGATTGATGGCCGCGCGCAGGCTGCAGGTGTTGATGAGCACCATCACGGCGGCGGGCAGGATCAGCGAGGACGCCACGTTGCCCAGCATGCCCAGCCGCAGGCTGACGTGCGCGAGCCAGCCGATCACCAGGCCGTGCACCACCATCACGCCGAAGAGCTTCCACGGCAGCCACTTCCATTCCTCCAGCACCATGTCGCTGCGGTAGTCGGCGCTGCGGGTGACGCCCACCGAGGCCAGCGCGGCCACCTTGAAGGCGTAGCGGCTCACCGCCAGCACCAGGCCCAGGAGGATGAAGGGGGTGAGCAGCCCGCCCATGAGCAGCGCCAGGCAGCACAGGGCCAGCACGGCGGCATACGCCAGCGGCTCGCGCTGCAGCGGGAACAGGAAGAAGCTGTTGAGCTTGTGCCAGAACGGGGGAATGTCCCAGGGCTCGGCGGCGTCGCCCTGGGGGCTGGCGTGGCGGGAGTGGGGCATGGGCTGGAGCGGTCCTCGCGGCAGTGGATGACGCGCCACTATGCCTCATCCGGGCTGCCGCCCATGAACCCGCCACTCTGGTGCGCCCACAGCCGTGCGTAGATGCCGTCCTGCGCGAGCAGCTCGGCGTGTGTGCCTTCCTCGGCGATGCGGCCCGCGTCGAGCACGATCAGCCGGTCCATGGCCGCGATGGTCGAGAGGCGGTGCGCGATGGCGATCACCGTCTTGCCGCGCATCAGCGTGTCCAGGCTTTGCTGGATGGCGGCTTCCACCTCGGAGTCGAGCGCGCTCGTGGCCTCGTCGAGCAGCAGGATGGGCGCGTCCTTGAGCATCACGCGCGCGATGGCCACGCGCTGGCGCTGGCCGCCCGAGAGCTTCACGCCGCGCTCGCCCACCTGCGCGTCGTAGCCCGTGCGGCCATGCAGGTCGGTGAGCTGTTCGATGAACTCGGCCGCCTCGGCGCGCGTGGCGGCCTCGTGCATCTGCGCCTCGGTGGCGCCGGGGCGGCCGTAGAGGATGTTGTCGCGCATGGAGCGGTGCAGCAGGGACGTGTCCTGCGTGACCATGCCGATGGCGTGGCGCAGGCTGTCCTGCGTGACGCGGGCGATGTCCTGCCCGTCCACGAGGATGCGCCCGCCTTGCACGTCGTGAAAGCGCAGGAGCAGGTTCACCAGCGTGGACTTGCCCGCGCCCGAGCGGCCGATGAGGCCGATGCGCTCGCCCGGGCGCACGGTGAGGTCCAGGTGGTCGATGACGGGGTGGCCGTCGCGGTAGCCGAAGCTCACGTCCTCGAAGCGCACCTCGCCGCGCGATACCTCCAGCGCCTTGGCGCCGGGCGCGTCCACCACCTGGCGCGGCCGGGTGAGGGTGTTGATGCCGTCCTGGATGGTGCCCACGCTCTCGAACAGCGTGGTCATCTCCCACATCACCCAGTGCGCGTGGCCCGAGATGCGCAGCGCCATGGCCGTGACGGCGGCCACCGCGCCCACGCCCACCTCGCCGCGCGACCACAGCCACAGCGCCGAGCCGCAGGCCGCGAGCGTCATGCCCACGATGAGCACCTGGTTCACGATCTCGAACAGGCTCACGAGGCGCATCTGCGCATAGCCCGTGAGCTTGAAGGCGTCCATGGCCGCGCGCGCGAACTCGGCCTCGCGCCGCGTGTGCGAGAACAGCTTCACGGTGGCGATGTTGGTGTAGGCGTCGGTCACGCGCCCGGTCATCACCGAGCGCGCGTCGGCCTGCGCCTTGCCCACCTGGCCCAGGCGCGGCACGAAGTACCAGCAGGCACCCGCGTAGCACAGCATCCACGCGAGGAAGGGCACGAGCAGCCGCGCGTCGAACCCCGCCGTCAGCGCGAGGATGGTGAACAGGTACACGCCCATGCCGATCACCACGTCGGTGGTCGTGAAGATCATGTCGCGCACGGCCAGCGCGGTCTGCATGATCTTGGTGGTGATGCGGCCCGCGAACTCGTCGGCATAGAAGGCCATGCTCTGGCCCAGCATCAGGCGGTGGAAGTTCCAGCGCAGGCGCAGCGGAAAGTTGATCGCCAGCACCTGGTGCTTCACGGTGGTCTGCAGCGCCGTGAGCGCGATGCTCGCCACCAGCACCGCGGCGATCAGCCACAGCGTGCCGCGCCGCTCGGCCCACAGCGCGCCGGGCGCCACCGCGCCCAGCCAGTCCACCACGCGGCCCAGCATGGCGAACAGCAGCGCCTCGTACACGGCGATGGCGGCCGACAGCACGGCCATCAGCACCACGGGCCCGCGCAGCCCGCGTGTGCAGGCCCACACGAAGGCCAGGAAGCCCGCGGGCGGCAGCGCGGGCTCGGCGGCAGGGTAGGGGGGCAGTCGATTCTCGAAGAACTTGAACACGCGCAGGGCTCCTTGGGCGCCCGATGGTAGGGGGTTTGCCGCCGAGGCGCAGGCGTGGGGCCGCGGCGGCACTTTGTTTTTCATAGCTTGCCGCGGGCCATGGGCGTGGCTTGGGGGCGGTTTTGTTGTTTTTTCTCTCACGAAGCCCCAATTCGGGCGGAATCGGGGCGGGGGCTGGAAAACGCTGCTATCTTCAGCAGCTTCCCGCCATTCCCTACGGTGCAGCCTCCTCCATGACGGCATTCTTCTCGTCGCGCGTGCTTCGGTCCTGGGGCCCGGGGCTGGTGGTGGCCGCGGCGGGGCTGGCGGCCAGCATCTGGCTCGCGCGGCAGCAGCAGGCCGCGGGCGAGGCGATCGCGCAGGTGCGCTTCACCGAGGAGGCGCGCTCCTCGGCCAACGCCATCGCGCAGCGCGTGGCGGCCTACAGCGAGATCGTGTCCGGCCTGCGCGACCTGTTCCTCGTGCACCCCCAGCTCAGCCGCGCCGAGTTCGAGCGCGTGGTGGCCGAGCGCCGCCTGGCGCTGCGCTACCCGGAGATCCGCAACCTCTCGTTCGTGCGCCGCGTGGCGGCTGCCGACCTGCCCGCGTTCGAGGCCCGCCTGCGGGCCGAGGTGCCGCGGGCCACGCTGCGCGAGCCCCAGGGCGGGTGGCCGGATTACTACATCAACGACTACGTCTGGCCGCTCGAAGGCAACGACGGCGTGGTGGGGCTGGACATCACCTCCCAGCCCGCCAACTTCGCGGCCATGCAGGCGGCGCGCACCACGGGGCTGCCCGTGCTGACGGCGCCGTTCGACCTGGTGCAGGAGCGCGAGCAGCCCACGGGCGTGATCCTGCGCGTGCCGGTGTTCACCGAAGGCGGCCGTGGCGCGGGCGATGCGCAGCAGGGCCGCTTCGCGGGCACCGTGGCGGCCACGGTGCGCATCCACGACATGCTGGGCGCCGTGGATTCCTTCGGCTTCCTGCGCGGCGTGGCCTTGCGCATGGAGGACGTGGGCGCGGTGGGCGATGCCGCCAACGCGCCCGTGCCCATGGCGGTGCCCGCATCGCCGCTGTCGCCCTCCGCGCAGGCGCTGCGCGAGGTGCGCCAACTGAACGTGTACGGCCGGCGCTGGCTGCTCACGTTCACGCCCAGCGCCTCGCAGCTGTCCACGGCGGAGCGCCAGCTGCCCTGGTGGATCGGTGTCGGCGGGGCGGTCCTGTCGCTGCTGCTGGCGGCCCTGGTGACGCTGCTGTCGCGCCAGCGCGCGCTCGCGCTGACCGAGGTCCAGGAGTCGCACGAGGCCCTGCGCACCAGCGAGCAGCGGCTGCGCACCATCCTGCACCGCATGCCGGTGGGGGTCTGCCTGGTGGACAAGGACGGCACCATCCACTTCTGCAACGAGCGCTACCTGCAGATCTGCGGCTACACCCAGGCCGAGGCGCCGAATGCCGACGCCTGGTGGAACCTGGCCTTCCCGGACCCGCAGCGCCGCCAGGCCGTGCACGCCCTGTGGCATGCCGCCCGCAAGGAGGCCCAGCGCGGCGAGGGCATCATCCACCCGATCGAGTGCGAGCTGACTGGCAAGGACGGCCAGAGCCGCACCGTCGAGGTCGCTGGCGTGGAGCTGGGCGACGACCACATCGTCACCATGATCGACCTGAGCCAGCGCAAGGCCGCCGAGGAGGAGATCCGCTATCTCGCCTTCTACGACCCGCTCACGCAGCTGCCCAACCGCCGCCTGCTGCTCGACCAGCTGCGCCAGGCCCTGGCGGCCAGCGCGCGGCGCCAGCGCTGCGGCGCGCTGCTCATGCTGGACCTGGACAACTTCAAGACGCTCAACGAAACGCGCGGCCACGGGCACGGCGACTCGCTGCTGCGCCAGGTGGCGCAGCGCCTGCGCGAATGCCGGCTCGAAAACCCCGCCGTGGCCCGCCACGGCGGCGACGAGTTCGTCGTGGTGCTCGAAAACCTCGCGGCCTCTCCCGAGGAAGCGGCCCTGCGCGCCGGTGAACTGGGCCAGAAGATCCTCTGCACGCTGCGCGAGCCCTACCTGCTCGAAGGCGAGCAGTACCACACCACGGTCAGCATGGGCATCAAGGTCTTCCAGGGCCAGTCCGACAGCGTGGACGAGCTGCTCAAGGGCGCCGAGCTGGCCATGTACCAGGCCAAGGCGGCGGGGCGCAACGCGCTGCAGTTCTACGACCCGCGCATGCAGGCCGCGGTGCGCGCCCGCGCCGCGCTGGAGCTGGACCTGCGCACGGGCCTGGCGCAGGGCCAGTTCGAGCTGTTCTACCAGCCGCAGATGGACAACGGCCGCATCAACGGCTGCGAGGTGCTGCTGCGCTGGCGCCACCCGCGCGACGGCTTCGTCTCGCCCGCGGCGTTCGTGCCGCTGGCCGAGGACACGGGCCTGATCCTGCCGCTGGGCGAATGGGTGCTGCAGACCGCCTGCCAGCAGCTCGCGGCCTGGGCGCAGCAGCCCGCGCTGGCGCACCTGAGCCTGGCCGTGAACGTGAGCCCGCGCCAGTTCCACCAGGCGGGCTTCGTGCCCCAGGTGCTCGCGGCGCTGGCCAGCACCGGGGCCGACGCGCGCCGCCTCAAGCTCGAACTCACCGAAGGGCTGCTGCTGCAGGACGTGGAAGACACCATCGAGAAAATGGCGCAGCTCAAGGGCTACGGCGTGGGCTTCTCGCTCGACGACTTCGGCACGGGCTACTCGTCGCTCGCCTACCTCAAGCGCCTGCCGCTCGACCAGCTCAAGATCGACCAGAGCTTCGTGCGCGACGTGCTCACCGACCCCAACGACGCCGCCATCGCGCGCACCATCGTCGCCCTGGGCACGAGCCTGGGCCTGCGCGTGATCGCCGAGGGCGTGGAAACCGAGGCGCAGCGCGAGTTCCTCGCGCGCAACCACTGCCACGCCTGGCAGGGCTACCTGCTGAGCCCGCCCGTGCCCGCCGCCCAGTTCGAGGCCCTCGTGCAGCGCCACGGCCATGCCTGAGCTGAAGACCCTCGGCCTGTACCTGGCCACCGCCGTGGCCGAGATCCTGGGCTGCTATCTGCCCTGGCTCTGGCTGCGCCAGGGCGCCAGCGCCTGGCTGCTCGCGCCCGCGGCAGCCAGCCTGGCGCTGTTCGCCTGGCTGCTCACGCTGCACCCGGCCGCCGCCGGGCGCGTGTACGCGGCCTACGGCGGCGTGTACGTGGCCGTGGCGCTCGCGTGGCTGTGGCTGGTGGACGGCGTGCGGCCCACGGCGTGGGACATGGCCGGGGCGGCGGTCACGCTCTGCGGCATGGCCATCATCGCGTTCGCCCCGCGGGCGGGTTGAGTTACTCTTGATTTCATAGCTGCTTGTGCAATGTGGTAGCGCGCTGGAGGCACTTTTGATGCCCAACTCCAGCACGTTACCGCGCGCAACGGGCCCACCCCGCCCGCACGGTATCATTCGGGCCTGTTTCTCCTGGGCACGCTGCCCTTTCGCCAGCCCCGTGCGCCTCAACTCCATCAAGCTCTCCGGCTTCAAGTCCTTCGCCGAACCCACCAACTTCATGCTGCCCGGGCAGCTCGTGGGGGTGGTGGGGCCCAACGGCTGCGGCAAGTCCAACATCATGGACGCCGTGCGCTGGGTGCTGGGCGAGAGCAAGGCCAGCGAGCTGCGCGGCGAGAGCATGCAGGACGTGATCTTCAACGGCACCACGACCCGCAAGCCCGCGAGCCGCTCCAGCGTCGAGCTCACGTTCGACAACAGCGACCACCGCGCGGGCGGGCAGTGGAGCCAGTTCGCCGAGATCGCCGTCAAGCGCGTGCTCACGCGCGACGGCAGCAGCAGCTACTACATCAACAACCAGCCCGTGCGCCGCCGCGACGTGCAGGACGTGTTCCTGGGCACGGGCCTGGGGCCGCGCGCCTACGCCATCATCGGCCAGGGCACGATCAGCCGCATCATCGAAAGCCGCCCCGAGGAGCTGCGCCTGTTCCTGGAAGAGGCCGCGGGCGTCTCCAAGTACAAGGAGCGCCGCCGCGAGACCGAGAACCGCCTGGCCGACACGCGCGAGAACCTCACGCGCGTGGAGGACATCCTGCGCGAGCTCAACGCCAACCTCGAGAAGCTCGAAAAGCAGGCCGAGGTGGCCGCGAAGTACAACGCGCTGCAGGCTGACGTGACGCTCAAGCAGCACCAGCTGTGGTTCTTGAAGAAGCAGGACGCCGAGGCCGACCAGGACAAGGTGCGCGCCGAGGGCCTGCAGGCCGTGAACGACCTCGAAGCGCGCATGGCCGACCTGCGCCACGTGGAGGCCGACCTCGAAACCATCCGCCAGGCCCACTACGCCGCCGGCGACCAGGTCAACCAGGCCCAGGGCAAGCTCTACGAGGCCACGGCCGAGGTGGGCAAGCTCGAAGCCGAGATCCGCTACGTGGTCGAGGGCCGCCAGCGCGTGGAGCAGCGCCTCGCGCAGCTGGCCGAGCAGATTGCCCAGTGGGCGGGCCGCAAGGACGAGGCCGAGGCCGAGCTCGAAGGCCTCGAAGGCGCGGGCATGGACGCCGAGGAGCGGGCCGAGCTGCTCGCCGCCCAGGTCGAGGAGCAGGCCGCGCAGTTGCCCGACCTCGAAGAGGCCCTGCGCCAGGCGCAGGGCAAGGCCGCCGCGCAGCGCGCCGCGGTGGTGCAGGTGCAGCAGCAGATCGGCGTGCTGGCCGCCGAGCAGCGCGGCTTCGACGAGCAAAGCCGCCAGCTCGACGCCCGCTTCGAGCGCCTGCGCGCCGACCGCAACGCCCTGGCCGCGCCCGACGAGGCGCGCCTGGCGGCCCTGCAGGAGCAGCTCGATGCCGCCACCGAGGCCGCCGAAATCACCGAGGCGCGGCTGGCCGAGCTGCAGGAATCCGTCCCCCAGCTCGACGAGGACCGCCGCGCCCGCCAGCAGGTCGTGAACGACGAGGGCGCGCGCCAGGCCGACCTGTCCGCGCGCCTGGAGGCCCTCAAGGCGCTGCAGGCCAAGGTCAAGGTGGACGGAAAGCTCCAGCCCTGGCTCGCCAAGCACGGCCTGGATGGCCTGCAAGGCCTGTGGAGCCGCATCCACGTGGAGCAGGGCTGGGAGAACGCGCTCGAAGCCGCGCTGCGCGAGCGCATGGGCGCGCTCGAAGTGGGGCGGCTCGACATGGTGCGCGGCTTCCTCGGCGCGGGCGGGCAGGATGCGCCGCCCTCGCGCCTGGCCTTCTTCAGCCCGCCCGCGGCCGCGCTGCTCGAAGGCGCGGCGGGCCTGCCCCGCCTGTCCGCCCTGCTGCGCGTGCCCGATGCGGGCCTGCGCGCCGTGCTCACCGGCTGGCTGCACGGCTGCTACACCGCGCCCACGCTCGACGAGGCGCTGGCCCAGCGCGCGCAACTGCAGGCGGGCGAGACCATTTACGTGCCCACCGGCCATGCCGTGGGCGCGCACAGCGTGAGCTTCTACGCGCAGGACTCGGAGCAGTCGGGCCTGCTGGCGCGCGCGCAGGAGATCGAGCACCTGGAAAAAGAACTGCGCGCCCAGGCCCTGATCTGCGAGGAATCGCGCACGGCCCTGGTGCGCGCCGAGGCCGCGTATTCCGATGCGTCCCAGCGCCTCATGGGCGCGCGGCGCGAGGCCAGCGAGGCGCAGAGCCGCGCGCACGAACTGCAGGTCGAAACCCTGCGCCTGTCGCAACTGGCCGAGCAGATGCGCGCGCGCAGCGCGCAGATCGGCGCCGACCTTGCCGAGGTCGAGGCCCAACTGGCCGACCTGCAGGAGCGCCGCGTGGCCGCCGAGGCGCGCTTTGAAGAACTGGACATGCAACTGGCCGACAGCCAGGAGCGCGAGGCGCAACTGGGCGACCACGTGATCGCCGCCGAGCGCAAGCTGGCCGAATGCCGCGAGCAGCAGCGCGCGCTGGAGCGCCAGGCGCAGGAGGCCACGTTCTCGCAGCGCAGCCTGCAGGCGCGGCGCGGCGAGTTGTCGCGCACCATCGAGACAGCGGCACAGCAGGCCCGCGCCCTGGCCGATGAGCAGCAGCGCGCACGCGACGAGCAGTCGCGCCTGTCCGACGCGGCCGCGCAGGGCGGCCTGCAGGACGCGCTGGCCTTGAAGGTGGAGCGCGAGCAGGCCCTGGGCGCGCGCCGCAGCGAGTACGACGACCTCACCGCCAAGCTGCGCGCGAGCGACGAGCGCCGCATGCAGACCGAGCGCGCGCTCGACCCGCTGCGCCAGCGCATCACCGACTTCCAGCTCAAGGAACAGGCCGCGCGCCTGGGCCTGGAGCAGTACACCACCCTGCTGGCCGACTCCCAGGCCGACCTCGCTGCCGTGGCCCAGTCCATCGCTGAGGGCAACGTGCGCATGCAGGGCCTGCAGGGCGATATCGACCGGCTGCACCGCGAGATCGCGGCCCTGGGCGCCGTGAACCTCGCCGCGCTCGACGAGCTCACGCTCGCGCGCGAGCGCAAGACCTTCCTCGATGCGCAGACCGAGGACCTGACGCTGGCCATGAACACGCTCGAAGCCGCGATCCAGAAGATCGACGGCGAGACGCGCGAACTGCTCTCGGGCACCTTCGACACCGTCAACGGCCACTTCGGCCGCATGTTCCCCGAGCTGTTCGGCGGCGGGCAGGCCCGGCTCATCATGACGGGCGACGAGATCCTCGACGCGGGCGTGCAGGTCATGGCCCAGCCGCCGGGCAAGAAGAACCAGACCATCCACCTGCTCTCGGGCGGCGAGAAGGCGCTCACGGCCATCGCGCTGGTGTTCGCCATCTTCCAGCTCAACCCCGCGCCGTTCTGCCTGCTCGACGAGGTGGACGCGCCGCTGGACGACGCCAACACCGAGCGCTATGCAAAATTAGTCTCCGCCATGAGCCGCGGCACGCAGTTCCTGTTCATCAGCCACAACAAGATCGCCATGGAGATGGCCCAGCAGCTCATCGGCGTGACGATGCAGGAGCAGGGCGTGTCGCGCATCGTGGCGGTGGACATGGAATCGGCCCTTTCCATGGCGGAAGCCTGAACACGCATTCACCATGAGCAACTTCACACTCGGCCTCATCATCGCGGGCGGCGCCGTGCTGGCCATCATCGTGGCCTACAACGCCTGGACCACGCACCGCAATGCGCCCCGGCGCGCGCTGCCATCGGGCGACGAGCCCGCGGCGGCCGAACCCGCGCTGCGCCAGGAGCCCTCGTTCGACGCGGGCCCCGCGCCGCAACCCCTGGCGCCCGAGGAGCTGGCCTCCGACCCCATCCTCGCGGGCGGCGTCCACGCCGTGGACCCGCGCGACGCGCTGCAACTGCCCGTGCCGCCCTCCACGCAGGAGCGCCGGCCCAGCCTAGACCCGCTCATCGACGTGATCGCGCCCCTGGTCCTGGAGGGCGTGGCCTCGGGCGACGCCGCCCTCGCCGCGCTGCCGCCCACGCGCCGCGCGGGCAGCAAGCCCTTCGGCATCGAGGGCTTGAACGAGGCCACCCAGCAGTGGGAGGCGCCGCAGCCCGGCCAGCGCTACACCGCGTTCCAGGCGGGCGTGCAGCTCGCCAACCGCATGGGCGCGCTCAACGAGATCGAGTTCTCCGAATTCGTGGTCAAGACCCAGGCCTTCGCCGACGCCCTGAACGCCGCGCCCGACTTTCCCGACATGCTGCAGGAGGTGGCCCGTGCGCGCGAGCTCGACCAGTTCGCGGGCGAGCACGACGCGCAGCTCTCCTTCGTGCTGCGCGCGCGCCAGGCCGCGTGGAGCCCCGGCTACGTGCAGCAGTGCGCGGCGCGCGTGGGGATGGTGCCCGGCGCCATGCCCGGGCGGCTGGTGCTGCCCGCGTCCGCGCCGGGGCTGCCGCCGCTGCTCAGCCTGGGCTACGACACGCAGGCCGCCTTGTCGGAAGACCCGGAGCAATCGGCCATCCGCGACATCGCGCTCAGCCTCGACGTGCCCCAGGTGCACCGTGGCGAGCAGCCCTTCGCCCGCCTGCGCGAGGTGGCCGCCGCGCTGTGCCAGGCCATGGACGGTGTGCTGTGCGACCAGAATGGCCACCCGCTGCCCGCCATGGCCATGGAGCCCATCGCGGCCGACCTGGAGCAGCTCTACGACAAGCTCGACGAGCGCGAGCTGTCGGCGGGCTCGGTGCTGGCGCGGCGGTTGTTCAGCTAAGTGCTATGGCTGAACAATCAGACCTTTTTGGCGCTCCAGCGCCCGCCAGCCCTGCACCAGCAGCTAGCAAAATAGAAGCACGCATCCAGGCGCTGCGCGGCCAGCTCAACGCCTGGGCGCACCAGTACTACGTGCTGGACGCGCCCACTGTGCCCGACGCCGAGTACGACCGCGTGTTCCGCGCGCTGCAGGTATTGGAGGCCGAGCACCCCGATCTCGTCACACCCGACTCGCCCACCCAGCGCGTGATCGGCGCGGTGATGGAGGGCCTCACGCCTGTGCGGCACCGGGTGGCGATGCTTTCCATCCGCACCGAGACCGACACCGAGGCCAGCGGCGCCGAGGCGTTCGACGCGCGCATCCGCCGCGAGCTCAAGCTCACGCCCGAGGACCCGCCCGTCGAGTACGTGGCCGAGCCCAAGTTCGACGGCCTGGCCATGAGCCTGCGCTACGAGGCGGGCCGTCTCGTGCAGGCCGCCACGCGCGGCGACGGCGAGGTGGGCGAGGACGTGACGCACAACATCCGCACCATCCGCCAGATACCGCTGTCGCTGCAGGACGCGCCGCCCGTGCTCGAAGTGCGCGGCGAGGTCTACATGCGCCGCGCGGATTTCGAGGCGCTCAACGAGCGCCAGCGCGAGCACGGCGGCAAGACCTTCGTGAACCCGCGCAACGCAGCGGCGGGCGCGGTGCGCCAGCTCGACTCAGGGATAGCCGCGCAGCGGCCGCTCTCGTTCTTCGCCTACGGGCTGGGCGAGGTGGAGGGCATGGAGTTCGCCACGCATTTCGAGGTGCTGGAACGGCTCAAGTCATGGGGTTTTCCGGTCGCAGCGCAGGCGCAGATTGCGCAGGGCGCTTCGGAATTGGTAGCGTTCCACCAGCGCATCGGCGCCCAGCGCGACCAGCTCCCGTACGACATCGACGGCGTGGTCTACAAGGTCAACAGCCTGGCGCTGCAAAGGCAGCTCGGCTTCGTCACGCGCGAGCCGCGCTGGGCCGTGGCGCACAAGTACCCCGCGCAGGAGATGGTCACGCGCGTGGAAGGCATCGACGTGCAGGTGGGCCGCACCGGCAAGCTCACGCCCGTGGCGCGCCTCGCGCCCGTGTTCGTGGGCGGCGTGACGGTGACCAACGCCACGCTGCACAACCTGTTCGAGCTGCGCCGCAAGAAGGTGCGCGTGGGCGATGCGGCCATCGTGCGCCGCGCGGGCGACGTGATCCCCGAGGTGGTGGGCGTGGTGCCCGAGCCGAGGGCGGCCTACGTGCCCAACTTCCGCATGCCCGCGCAATGCCCGATCTGCGGCAGCAGCGTGGTGCGCGAGAAGGGCGAGGTCAACCACCGCTGCTCGGGCGGCCTGTTCTGCCCCGCGCAGCGCAAGCAGGCGGTGCTGCACTTCGCTCAGCGCCGCGCCATGGACATCGAGGGCCTGGGCGAGAAGCTGGTCGATCAGCTGGTCGAGAGCCACGTGGTGCGCACGCTGCCCGACCTGTACCGGCTGGGCCTCACGGGTCTCTCGGAGCTCGACCGCATGGCCGAGAAGTCCGCGCAGAACGTGCTCGATGCGCTGGAAAAATCCAAGCGGACCACGCTGCCGCGCTTCCTGTTCGGCCTCGGTATCCGCCACGTGGGCGAGGCCACGGCCAAGGACCTGGCGCGCCACTTCGGCGGGCTCGACGCCATCATGGGCGCGAACGTGGAGCAGCTCCTGCAGGTGAACGACGTGGGCCCCGTGGTGGCGCAGGCCATCCACACCTTCTTCGCCCAGCCGCACAACCGCGAGGTGGTCGAGCAGCTGCGCGCCTGCGGCGTGGCCTGGGAAGAGGGCGCGCCCGCCGAGGGCGCCACGCTGCCGCTCGCGGGCAAGACCATCGTGCTCACCGGCACGCTGCCCACGCTGGGCCGCGACGAGGCCAAGGACCTGCTCGAAGCCGCAGGCGCCAAGGTGGCGGGCTCGGTCAGCAAGAAGACCCACTACGTGGTGGCCGGCGCGGAGGCAGGCAGCAAGCTCGCCAAGGCACAGGAACTGGGCATCCCCGTGCTGGACGAGACGGGCATGCTGGCGCTGTTGCGCGGCGAGTGACTAGGCGATGTCGATGCAGTGGATGCCGAACTGCCCCGTGCGGCGGTCGGCGAAGTAGGCCTGCAGCGTGGCGCGGACGGTGCGAAAGGCCAGCTCGTCCCACGGGATCTCGTCCTCGGTGAACAGGCGCGCCTCCATCGTCTCGGTGCCGGGGTTGAACACCTCGCTCGTCAGCGTGGCCCGGTAGAACAGGTGCACCTGGCCCACGCGCTGCACGTTGAGCACCGAGAACAGCGGCCCGATCTCGAACTGCGCGCCGGCCTCCTCGTCGGTCTCGCGCGCCGCCCCTTGGGACGTGGTCTCGTTGAGTTCCATGAAGCCCGCGGGCAGCGTCCACAGGCCCCGGCGCGGCTCGATGTTGCGCTTGCACAGCAGCACGCGCTCGCCCAGCGCGGGCACGGTGCCCACCACGTTCAGCGGGTTCTCGTAGTGGATGGTGTGGCAGGCGGGGCAGACGGCGCGCTCGCGCGTGTCGCCGTCGTCGGGAACGCGGTAGACCACGGCGGTGCCGCAGGCGCGGCAGTGCTGGATGGGGCTGCGGAAGATCATGATGGCCGATTGTGCGGGAAAGCCGGGGGCGCCGACGTATGCTTGCGCCATGAAGCTCTATAACTATTTCCGCTCCTCGGCATCGTTCCGCGTGCGCATCGCGCTCGAAGTCAAGGGCCTGGCCTACGACTACCTGCCCGTGCACCTGGTCAAGGGCGAGCAGCTCGCGCCGGCCTACGCCCAGCGCCAGGGCGACGCGCTGGTGCCCGCGCTGGAGACCGCCGACGGCCACCTGCTCGCGCAGTCCATGGCCATCATCGAGTACCTGGACGAGACCTGCCCCGAGCCACCGCTGCTGCCGCGGGACGCACTGGCCCGCGCCCGCGTGCGCGCGCTCGCGCAGATGGTGGCGTGCGAGATCCACCCGCTCAACAACCTGCGCGTGCTCAAGTACCTCAAGCACCAGCTCCACGTGGCGGACGAGGCCAAGGATGCCTGGTACCACCACTGGGTGCGCAGCGGGCTGGAGGCCTTCGAGCGCCAGCTCGCGCTGCTGGCGGGCGAACGCGCCCAGGCGGGCCTGCCGCCGTCGCGCTACTGCTGGGGCGGCGCACCCACGCTGGCCGACTGCTGCCTGGTGCCGCAGATCTTCAACGCGCAGCGCTTTCGCGTGGACCTGGACGGCCTGCCGCTGACCCTGGCCGCGCACGCGGCCTGCATGGCGCTGCCCGCGTTCCAGCGGGCGCAGCCTTCGGCCTGCCCGGACGCCGAGGCATGACATACGGCATACACGCCGATTGGCTCACCCCCTGCTGGCCCGCGCCGCCCCGCGTGCATGCCCTGTGCACCACGCGCCAGGGCGGCGTGAGCCAGCCGCCCTATGACAGCTTCAACCTGGGCCGCTTCGTGGGCGACAACCCCGGGGCCGTGTGCGCCAACTGGGCCGCCCTGGGCGCGGCGATGGGCGCGCGCGCCGTCTATCTGCGCCAAGTGCACGGCACGGCGGTGCAGCCGCTCGATGCGCACACGCCCGACGGCATTGAGGCCGATGCCTGCACCACGGCGCAGCCCGGCGTGGCCTGCATCGTGATGGCGGCGGACTGCCTGCCCGTGCTCTTCACCAACGCCAGCGGCACGCGCGTGGCGGCCGCGCACGCGGGCTGGCGCGGGCTGGCGGCGGGCGTGCTGGAGGTGGCCTTGGAGTCTTTTGGGCCGGTAGCCCAGGCGGGGCGGGCGCAAGAAGCTATCGAAAAAGAAGCAAATGATGCCGTGATCGCTTGGCTGGGCCCCTGCATCGGCCCCACGGCGTTCAAGGTGGGGCCCGAGGTGCGCGAGGCGTTCTGCGACCAGGACGCGCAGGCTGCGCGCCACTTCGCGACCGGCGCGGCGGGCAAGTTCATGGCCGACCTGGCCGCCCTCGCGCGCCAGCGTCTGCGCGCGCGCGGCGTGCGCGGGCTTTATGGCAACGACAGCTCGGCGCCCTGGTGCACGGTGGGCAACCCGTCACGGTTCTTCTCGCACCGGCGCGACACGCCCGCGCTCGGCACCAGCGGGCGCATGGCCGCCGGCATCTGGATCGGCTGAGGCCTGGGCCTCGTGCGCCTCGCGCTCTTGCCGAGCCTTGCGGGCCCGCTTGCGCGCGGGCGTGCCGAGGATGTAGGCCACGATGCCCGCGGGCAGCAGGCCGTAGAACACGAAGGTGACGAGGGCGCCGAGCACCGTTCCGTTGCTGTTCGTGGCCTCGGCCACGGCCATCATGAGCGCGACGTAGAGCCAGGCGATTACGACAAGATACATGCGGATGAACCCGGACTGGGAGAAACACCATGGTGCAATCGTTGCCTGACCCCCTGGCCGTGGGCAACAATGTCTGCACCTCTGTGCGCGCACGGGGGTGGTTTTCCCGCAACGAGGTCGCAGCATGAATTCTGAATCACTCTGGGCCCAGAGCGCCCAGCAACTCCAGCAAATGTTCTCGAACAGCTGGTCCCAAGCGCTGCAGTCCTTCCAGCAGATGGAGCTGGGGAGCGCCAAGGCGCCCCTGGCCCTGCGCTTCGCGCCCGAGAAGCTCCAGGAACTGCAGCAGCAATACCTCCAGGAGGCGGGGGCGCTCTGGCAGCACGGGCTGCAGGGCGGCGGTGCCAAGAGCGGCGACAAGCGCTTCGCGGGCGAGGGCTGGGCCCAGAACCCCGTGGCGGCCTTCTCGGCGGCGGCCTACCTGCTCAACGCGCGCACCATGATGGGCCTGGCCGAGGCCGTGGAGGCCGACGAGAAGACGCGCGCGCGCATCCGCTTCGGCGTGGAGCAGTGGATGGCGGCCATGGCGCCGAGCAACTTCCTGGCTTTCAACGCCGATGCGCAGAAGAAAGCCATCGAGACCCAGGGCGAGAGCATCGCCAAGGGGCTGGCCAACCTGCTGCACGACCTGCGCCAGGGCCACGTCTCGATGACGGACGAGAGCCTGTTCGAGGTGGGCCGCAACGTGGCCACCACCGAGGGCGCCGTGGTGTTCGAGAACGAGCTGTTCCAGCTCATCGAGTACAAGCCGCTCACGGCCAAGGTGTACGAGCGGCCGTTCCTGCTCGTGCCGCCGTGCATCAACAAGTTCTACATCCTCGACCTGCAGCCCGAGAATTCGCTCATCCGCTATGCGGTCAGCCAGGGCCACCGCACCTTCGTGGTGAGCTGGCGCAACCCCGACGCCTCGCTGGGCCACAAGACCTGGGACGACTACATCGACGGCGCCGTGCTCGAGGCCATCCGCGTGGTGCGGCAGATTTCGGGCGCCGAGCAGCTCAACGCGCTGGGCTTCTGCGTGGGCGGCACCATGCTCTCGAACGCGCTGGCCGTGCTGGCCGCGCGCGGCGAGGAGGCGCCCGTGGCCAGCGCCACCTTCCTCACCACGCTGATCGACTTCACCGACACGGGCATCCTCGACGTGTTCATCGACGAGAGCTTCGTGCACTTTCGCGAGCTGCAGATGGGGCAGGGCGGCCTCATGAAGGGGCAGGACCTCGCCTCCACCTTCAGCTTCCTGCGGCCCAACGACCTGGTCTGGAACTACGTGGTGGGCAACTACCTCAAGGGCGAGACGCCGCCGCCGTTCGACCTGCTCTACTGGAACAGCGACAGCACCAACCTGCCGGGCCCGTACTACGCCTGGTACCTGCGCAACTTCTACCTGGAGAACAACCTCGTCAAGCCCGGCAAGCTCACCGTGTGCGGCGAGAAGCTCGACCTGGGCAAGCTGGACCTGCCGGTCTACATCTACGGCTCGCGCGAGGACCACATCGTGCCCATCACGGCGGCCTATGCATCCACCCAGGTGCTGCCCGGCAAGAAGCGCTTCGTGATGGGGGCCTCGGGCCACATCGCGGGCGTGATCAACCCGCCCGCCAAGGGCAAACGCAGCCACTGGATCCGCGCCGACGGCAAGCTGCCCGCCACGCTGGACAGCTGGCTCGCGGGCGCCGCCGAGCACCCGGGCAGCTGGTGGACCGACTGGACGGATTGGCTCAAGGGCCATGCAGGCAAGCAGATCGCCGCGCCCAAGGCCTACGGCAAGGCGCCCCGGTTCAAGGCCATCGAGCCCGCGCCGGGCCGCTACGTGAAGCAGAAGGCCTGAAGCCCCCCGCTGTTAAGAATCGCAATCAAGAAAGAAGGACTGTTATGGAAGATATCGTCATCGTTTCCGCCGCCCGCACCGCCGTCGGCAAGTTCGGCGGCTCGCTCGCCAAGGTGGCCGCCCCCGAGCTGGGCAGCATCGCCATCCGGGCCGCGCTGGAGCGCGCCAAACTCACGGGCGATCAGGTCGGTGAAGTCATCATGGGCCAGGTGCTGGCCGCGGGCAGCGGCCAGAACCCCGCGCGCCAGGCCGTCATCAAGGCGGGCCTGCCGCAGTCCGTGCCGGGGCTGACCATCAACGCCGTGTGCGGCTCGGGCCTCAAGGCCGTCATGCTGGCCTACCAGGCCGTGCTCGCGGGCGACAGCGAAATCGTGGTCGCGGGCGGCCAGGAGAACATGAGCGCCAGCCCCCACGTGCTCATGGGCAGCCGCGACGGCCAGCGCATGGGCGACTGGAAGATGGTGGACACCATGATCAACGACGGCCTGTGGGACGTGTACAACAAGTACCACATGGGCATCACCGCCGAGAACGTCGCCAGGCAGGAGGGCATCACCCGCGACATGCAGGACGCCCTGGCCCTGGCCAGCCAGCAGAAGGCCGCCGCCGCGCAGGCCGCGGGCAAGTTCAAGGACGAGATCGTGCCCGTCACCATCCCGCAGAGGAAGGGCGACCCCGTCGTCTTCGACGCGGACGAGTTCATCAACAAGAAGACCAGCGCCGAAGCCCTGGCCGGCCTCAAGCCCGCCTTCGACAAGGCGGGCAGCGTGACGGCGGGCAACGCCTCGGGCATCAACGACGGCGCGGCCGCCGTGGTCGTCATGACGGCCAAGAGGGCCGCCGCCCTGGGCCTCACGCCCCTGGCGCGCATCGCGAGCTTCTCCACCACCGGGCTCGACCCCGCCACCATGGGCCTGGGCCCCGTGTCGGCCTCGCAAAAGGCGCTGGCGCGCGCGGGCTGGAGCGTGGGCGACGTCGATCTGTTCGAGCTGAACGAAGCCTTCGCCGCGCAGGCCTGCGCCGTCAACAAACTGCTGGGCGCCGACCCGGCCAAGGTCAACGTGAACGGCGGCGCCATCGCCATCGGCCACCCCATCGGCGCATCGGGCTGCCGCATCCTGGTCACGCTGCTGCACGAGATGCAGCGCAGCGGCGCCAAGAAGGGCCTCGCGGGCCTGTGCATCGGCGGCGGCATGGGCGTGGCGCTGGCCATCGAGCGCTGAGATCCCCCTCCCCACTATTTCAACCAGGAGCAATGAGAATGAGCCAAAAAGTAGCGTATGTGACCGGCGGCATGGGCGGCATCGGCACCGCCATCTGCCAGCGTCTGCACAAGGAGGGTTTCAAGGTCATCGCGGGCTGCGGCCCGACCCGTGACTTCCAGAAATGGCTCGACGAGCAAAAGGCCCAGGGCTACACCTTCCATGCCTCGGTGGGCAATGTGGGCGACTGGGATTCGACGGTGGAGGCCTTCACCAAGGCCAAGGCCGAGCACGGCACCATCGACGTGCTGGTGAACAACGCGGGCATCACGCGCGACCGCATGTTCATCAAGATGTCCCGCGAGGACTGGGACGCGGTGATCGAGACCAACCTCAACTCCATGTTCAACGTGACCAAGCAGGTCGTGGGCGACATGGTGGAAAAGGGCTGGGGCCGCATCATCAACATCTCGTCGGTGAACGGCGAGAAGGGCCAGGCGGGCCAGACCAACTACTCGGCCGCCAAGGCCGGCATGCACGGCTTCAGCATGGCGCTGGCGCAGGAGCTGGCCACCAAGGGCGTGACGGTGAACACCGTGAGCCCGGGCTACATCGGCACCGACATGGTCAAGGCCATCCGCCCCGACGTGCTGGAGAAGATCGTGGCCACCGTGCCCGTCAAGCGCCTGGGCGAGCCCAGCGAGATCGCCTCGATCATCGCGTGGCTGGCCTCGGAAGAGGGCGGCTACGCCACGGGCGCCGACTTCTCGGTGAACGGCGGCCTGCACATGGGCTGACCGCCTTCCGGGCAAAGAAAAACCCCGCCTTGGCGGGGTTTTTTCATGGAAGGCTAGAAACCGGCACCGGCCGGAGCCGGTGGGCGGGATCAGAAACCGGCGGGGGCGCGCTTGCGGTCACGTTCATCGTCGGGCCAGGCGGCCAGCATGGGAGCGCGCTTGCGGTCGCGTTCGTCATCGGGCCAGGCGGACAGGATAGCGGTGGTGTTCATTGCGGAATAGCTCCTTCGATGAGTGAACAACGCACCGGCCGGGTGCAGCGTTGACGCTGGAACGAAAAAAAATGCAACGGGGCAAGCGAGGGTGGGCTTGCTCCCAAAAAAAGAGCTGCCTGCGCCTGCCCCTGTTGAGCTAGAGTCCTAAAACTCCCTCCATCCGTTACAGGCTTTTACGCCTGGGCCAGGCCCTGTTCCAGTGCCTCGATGGCGGCGGACAGCTCCAGCCAGCGCTCTTCCAGTGCATCGATCTCGTCGTCGCAGGCCTTGAGGCGGCGGCCGCTGTCGGCGATCTCGGCCGGGGGCAGGGGCTGGGCCAGGCGCTCCTCGATCTGGGTTTTCTCCACCGCCAGGGCGGCCAGCCGCTGGTTGACCTGCTCCAGCTCGCGCTTGAGCGGGCGGGTCTTTTCGGCCATCTGCTGGCGGGCCTGGGCGCTGGCCTTGCGCTGTTCGCGGTTGTCCTTGGAGGGCGGTGCAGGGGGCGGGGCGGCCACGGGGGCCTGGGCTTGCACCGCCGCGGTGCGGGCCTGCTCGCGCAGGCGCTTGGATTCGTCGAGCAGGTAGCGCTGGTAGTCGTCCAGGTCGCCGTCGAACGGGCCCACCTGGCCCCGGCCCACGAGCCAGAACTCGTCGCACACGGCGCGCAGCAGGGCGCGGTCGTGGCTCACGAGCATCACGGTGCCCTCGAACTCGTTGAGCGCCATCGACAGCGCCTCGCGCGTGGCGAGGTCCAGGTGGTTGGTTGGCTCGTCGAGCAGCAGCAGGTTGGGGCGCTGCCAGACGATCATGGCCAGCACGAGGCGCGCCTTCTCGCCGCCGCTCATGGTGCCCACGGCCTGCTTGACCATGTCGCCGCCGAAGTTGAAGGTGCCCAGGAAGTTGCGCAGGTCCTGCTCGCGCGAGGGCTGCCTGGCCTCGGCGCCCAGCTCCTTGGCCAGGCGGGTCATGTGCTCGAGCGGGTTGTCGTCCGGGCGCAGCACGTCCAGCTCCTGCTGCGCGAAGTAGCCGATCGACAGGCCCTTGCCCTCGGTGACCGACCCCGCCAGCGGCCGCATGGTGCGCGCGATGGTCTTGACCAGCGTGGACTTGCCCTGGCCGTTGGCGCCCAGGATGCCGATGCGCTGGCCCGCGAGCACCGAGCGGTTCACGCCGCGCAGGATGGTGGTCTCGCCGCCATCCTCGGCGCGGTAGCCGAAGGCCGCGTCGGTGATGGCGAGCATGGGGTTGGGCAGGTTGAGCGGTTCCTTGAACTCGAAGGTGAATTCGGCGCTCGCGAGCACGGGCGCGATCTTCTCCATGCGTTCCAGCGCCTTGACGCGGCTTTGCGCCTGCTTGGCCTTGCTGGCCTTGGCCTTGAAGCGGTCGATGAACTTCTGCAGGTGGGCGATCTTGTCCTGCTGCCTGGCGTAGGCGGCCTGCTGCAGCTCCATCTGCTGGGCGCGCAGCTCCTCGAACTGGCTGTAGTTGCCGCCGTAGCGGGTGAGCTGCGCGTTGTCGATGTGCAGGGTGACGTTCGTCACCGCGTCGAGGAACTCGCGGTCGTGGCTGATGACGATCAGCGTGCCCTCGTAGCGCTTGAGCCAGGCTTCGAGCCAGACCAGCGCGTCCAAATCCAGGTGGTTGGTGGGCTCGTCGAGCAGCAGCAGGTCGCTCGGGCACATGAGCGCGCGCGCGAGCTGCAGGCGCATGCGCCAGCCGCCCGAGAAGCTGTTGACGGGGTTGTCCAGCTCCCGCACCTGGAAGCCCAGGCCCAGGATGAGCGCCTGGGCGCGTGGCATGGCGTCGTGTGCGCCCGCGTCGTGCAGGTCGGAGTGCGCGTGGGCGATGGCCATGCCGTCGCCCGAATGCTCTGCCTTTTGCAGCGCTTCGCGCAGCTCCGACAGGCGCGTGTCGCCATTCAGGACGAAATCCGTGGCGCTCTCGTCCGTCTCGGGCATGTGCTGCGCGACCTGGGCCATGCGCCAGTGCGCGGGCACGTGGAAGTCGCCCGCGTCCTCGTGCAGCGTGCCGTTCAGCAGGGCGAAGAGGGTGGATTTGCCCGCGCCGTTGCGGCCCACGAGGCCGGCGTGCTCGCCGGGGTTGATGGTGACGGAAACGTTGTCGAGCAGGACCTTGGCGCTGCGGCGCAAGGTCACGTTCTTGAGGGTAATCATGCGGGAAAGTCTGTCAGGGCCTGGCGCGTGACCAGCAGCACCTGGTCCTCGCCCGCGCTGGTATCGAGCCAGAACACGGGCAGGCGGGGAAAAGCGGCCTCGAAGTGCGCGCGCTCGTTGCCGATCTCGAGCACCAGCACGGCCTGTTCGCTCATGCGGGCGGGGGCGTCGCGCAGCAGGCGGCGGATGAAGTCCATGCCGTCGCTGCCTCCGGCCAGGGCCAGTTCGGGCTCGGCGCGGTATTCGGGGGGCAGGTCCGCCATGCTCTGCGCGTTCACGTAGGGCGGATTGCACAGGATCAGGTCCCACGGGCCGGGCACGGCGGCCAAGCCGTCCGATTCGACCAGCGCGATGCGCTCCTGCAGGCCGTGCCTGTCCACGTTGATGCGCGCCACGGCCAGGGCGCCGGGCGAGAGGTCGGCGCCCGTCACCCGCACGTCCGGGTAGGCCATGGCCGCGAGCACGGCCAGGCTGCCGTTGCCGGTGCACAGGTCGAGTACGCGGCGGGTCTGGTCGGACAGGAAATCGTCGATGCCGCCGTCGGCCAGCAGCTCGGCGATGAAGCTGCGCGGCACGATGGCGCGCTCGTCCACGTAGAACGGCACGCCCTGCAGCCAGGCCTCGCGCGTAAGGTAGGCGGCGGGCTTGCGCGTGGCGATGCGTTCTTCAAAAAGCGTAGCTACCCGCGCTTGATCGGCGGGCGCTACGGGCTGATTCCGTACCGAGTCCAGATCGGTGTCCAGGGGCAGGCCCAGGCGCCAGAGCACGAGCCAGGCGGCCTCGTCGTGCGCGTTGGTGGTGCCATGGCCGTAGGCCACGCCCGCCTCTTCGAGCCGCCGCGCGCCGCTGGCGATCAGTTCGCCGAGCGTCATGCCGCGGCCTTGGCGTTGAGCAGTTCGAGGGTGCGGCGGTAGATGTTCTTGAGCGGCTCGATGTCGGCCACGGCCACGTGCTCGTCGATCTTGTGGATGCTCGCGTTGGGCGGGCCCAGCTCGACGACCTCGGGGCAGATCTGCGCGATGAAGCGGCCGTCGCTCGTGCCGCCGGTGGTGGACAGCTCGGTGGCGATGCCGGTTTCCGCCGCGATGGCCTGCTGCACGGCGGTGACGAGGTCGCCCGGCGTGGTCAGGAAGGGCTGGCCGCCCAGCGTCCACACGAGGTCGTATTCGAGGCCGTGGCGGTCGAGCACGGCGTGCACGCGCTGCTGGAGCCCCTCGGCCGTGGACTCGGTGCAGAAGCGGAAGTTGAAGTCGATCACCACCTGCCCCGGGATCACGTTGGTCGCGCCCGTGCCGCCGTGGATGTTGCTCATCTGCCAGCTCGTGGGCGGGAAGAAGGCGTTGCCCTGGTCCCACACGGTGGCGGCCAGCTCGGCCAGCGCGGGCATGGCCTGGTGGATGGGGTTGCGCGCGAGCTGCGGGTAGGCGATGTGGCCCTGCACGCCCCGGACGGTGAGCTTGCCCGAGAGCGTGCCGCGGCGGCCGTTCTTGATCATGTCGCCGGTCTTCTCGACCGAGGTGGGCTCGCCCACGATGCACCAGGCGAGCGGCTCGCCGCGCTCGCGCAGGCGTTCGACCACGGCCTTGGTGCCGTCCACCGAAGGGCCTTCTTCGTCGCTCGTGAGCAGGAAGGCGATGCCGATGGCGGGCGCGGGCGTGGCGGCCAAAAACTCTTCCACGGCCACGGTGAAGGCGGCGATGGAGGTCTTCATGTCGCTCGCGCCGCGGCCGTAGAGCTTGCCGTCGCGGTGCGTGGGCGAGAACGGGTCGCTGCGCCACTGCTCCACGGGGCCCGTGGGCACCACGTCGGTGTGGCCCGCGAAAACTACGGTTTTGATAGCCGCTGGCGCGCTGCCAGCCTGGGCTGCAGGCCTTTTTGCCCACAAATTGCTGACGCGGAAATCGGCGGGGCCGCTGTCCATGCGCTCGCAGGCGAAGCCCAGCGGCGCCAGGCGCGAGGCCAGCAGGTCGAGGCAGCCGGCGTCTTCAGGGGTAACGGAGGGGCGGGAGATGAGCTGTTCGGCCAGTTGCAGGGTGCGCGACATGGGGGTTAGTTAGGTTTGACGTCGAGCACGATCTCGGTGAATGAGGGCTCGTCCTCCTCGGCGGCCTGCCCGGCTTCCTTTTGGGCCTGGGCGTTCTTGGCCGCAGCCGTGAAGTCGTTTTGCAGTCGCCACATGAGGTTGGTGGGCGAGTCGGCGTAGGCCAGGCCTTCCTTGCGGTCGATGCGGCCTTCCTTGATGAGGTGGGCCAGGCTTTCCTCGAAGGTCTGCGAGCCTTCGGCCATGGATTTCTCCATGGCCTCGCGCACGCCGGAGAAGTCACCCTTCTCGATGAGCTCGGCCACGAGCTTGGTGTTGAGCGCCACCTCGCAGGCGGGCACGCGCTCGCCCGCGGGCGTGCGCACCAGGCGCTGCGAGACCACGGCCTTGAGCGCCGAGGCCAGGTCGCCCAGCATGGTGGGGCGCACCTCGACGGGGTAGAAGCTCAAGATGCGGTTGAGCGCGTGGTAGCTGTTGTTGCCGTGCAGCGTGGCCAGGCACAGGTGGCCCGACTGCGCGTAGGCGATGGCGGCGGACATGGTCTCGCGGTCGCGGATTTCGCCGATCAGGATCACGTCGGGCGCCTGGCGCAGCGCGTTCTTGAGCGCCGTCTGCAGCGACTGCGTGTCGCTGCCGATCTCGCGCTGGTTCACGATCGACTTCTTGTTCTTGAACTGGTACTCGACCGGGTCCTCGATGGTGAGGATGTGGCCCGTGAGCTGGGTATTGCGGCTGTCGATCATCGAGGCGAGCGTGGTGCTCTTGCCCGAGCCCGTGGCGCCCACCACGAGGATGAGGCCGCGCTTTTCCATGATGAGCTCGCCCAGCACGGGCGGCAGGTTCAGCGTGGCCAGCTCCGGGATGTGCTGGGCGATGAAGCGCACCACCACGGCGTAGCTGCCGCGCTGGCGCATGGCGCTCACGCGAAAGCGCCCCACGCCTGTGAGCGGCACGCCCATGTTGAGCTCGCCGGTCTCCTCGAGCTCCTCGATGCGGTCCGGCGGCACGATCTCGGCCAGCAGGTTCTTGGGGGCGTCGGGTGGCAGGATCTGGTTGTTGATCGGCACGCACTCGCCGTTGATCTTGATCAGTGCCGGGGCACTGGCCGACAGGTAGACGTCCGAGGCCTTCTTCTCGGCCATCAGGCGCAGGATTCGCTCCATCGTGCTCATGGGGTCCCTCTCGTTTCTCGTGTCGTGAAAATGGCCCGGCGCCGCGCGGTCAGTCGCGCAGCAGGTCGTTCAGGCTGGTCTTGGAGCGCGTTTGCGCGTCCACGGTCTTGACGATGATGGCGGCGTAGGTGCTGTAGTCCTGGCCGCCCTTGGTCTTCTTGGGCAGGTTGCCGCTGATGACCACGCTGCCCGCGGGCACGCGGCCGTAGGTGATGGCGCCCGTGTCGCGGTTGAAGATGGGGGTGCTCTGGCCGATGTACACGCCCATGCCGAGCACGGAGTTCTCCTCGACGATCACGCCCTCGACCACCTCGGAGCGTGCGCCGATGAAGCAGTTGTCCTCGATGATGGTCGGGTTGGCCTGCAGGGGCTCGAGCACGCCGCCCAGGCCCACGCCGCCCGACAGGTGCACGTTCTTGCCCACCTGCGCGCACGAGCCCACGGTGGCCCAGGTATCGACCATGGTGCCTTCGTCCACGTAGGCGCCGATGTTCACGTAGCTGGGCATGAGGATCGCGCCCTTGGCGACGAAGCTGCCGCGCCGCGCCACGGCCGGGGGCACCACGCGCACGCCGGTGGCGGCCATCTCATCGGCCGAGAGGTGGCCGAACTTGGTCTGCACCTTGTCGAAGAAGCCCAGGTCGCCGGCCTGGATGGCCTCGTTGTCCTTGAGGCGGAACGACAGCAGCACGGCCTTCTTGATCCACTGGTGCACCGTCCACTGGCCCACGCCGCCCCGCGTGGCCACGCGCAGGCTGCCGTTGTTGAGCTGGGCGATCACGTGCTCGACGGCGTCGGCCACTTCCTTGGGGGCGGACTGGGGCGAGAAGCTCGCGCGGTTTTCCCAGGCGGCGTCGATGGTCTGTTGCAGTTGTTGGGTCATGAATGGCTCAGTTCTTATGGGATTGGATGAATTGCACGATGCGCGAGGCGGCTTCGACGCACTCGGCGGTCTCGGCCACGAGGGCCATGCGCACGCGCTGGGCGCCGGGGTTCACGCCCGCGGATTCGCGGGCCAGGTAGCTGCCCGGCAGCACGGTGACATTGTATTGAGCCAGCAGGGCACGGGCGAACCCGGCGTCGTCCATGCCGAGGTGCTCCGGCACCTGGGCCCAGAGGTAGAAACCCGCGTCGGGCAGGGCCACCGGCATCACGGCCGCGAGCAGGGGCGTGACCTCGGCGAACTTCTGGCGGTACAGCGCGCGGTTCTCGGTCACGTGCCGCTCGTCGTTCCAGGCCGCGATGCTCGCGCCCTGCACGGCCGGGCCCATGGCGCTGCCGTGGTAGGTGCGGTAGAGCAGGAAGGCCTTGACGAGCGCCGCGTCGCCTGCCACGAAGCCGCTGCGCAGGCCCGGCACGTTGCTGCGCTTGGACAGGCTCGTGAACATGAGCAGGTTGCGGAAGTCGCTGCGGCCAAGCTTGGCCGCGGCTTCGAGGCCGCCGAGCGGCGGCTCGTCGCGGAAGTAGATCTCGCTGTAGCACTCGTCCGAGGCGATCACGAAGCCGTAGCGGTCCGAGAGCGCGAAGAGCTTTTCCCACTCGGCCAGCGGCATCACCGCGCCCGTGGGGTTGCCCGGCGAGCACACGAACAGCAACTGCGTCTTTTGCCACACCGCCTCGGGCACGCTGCCCCAGTCCACGGCGAAGTTGCGCGCCGGGTCGCTCGGTGCGTAGTAGGGCGTGGCGCCCGCGAGCAGGGCCGCGCCCTCGTAGATCTGGTAGAACGGGTTGGGGCAGACCACGGTGGCGCCGGGCTGCGTGGCGTCGATCACGGTCTGCGCGAAGGCGAACAGCGCCTCGCGCGAGCCGTTGATGGGCAGCACCTGCGTGGTGGCGTCCAGCGCCACGCCGTAGCGGCGCTGCATCCAGCCCGCGCAGGCCTCGCGCAGGCGCGGCTCGCCGGCCGTGGCGGGGTAGCTGGCCAGGCCGCCCAGGCTTTGGGTGAGGGCTTCCTTGATGAAGGCTGGGGTGGGGTGGCGGGGCTCGCCCATGCCCAGGCTGATGGGGCTGTACCGGGTTGCAGGCACCACCCCTGCGAAGAGCTGCCGCAGCCGCTCGAACGGGTAGGGCTGGAGTTTGGAGAGCAGGGGATTCATGGCCCGCCATTATGTGGGAAGGGCCCCGCTTTCCCGGGGCTGGCGCCCTGCGTTTGCGGTTATGGCGGGCTGAATGCCTTGGTTATTCCGGCCTTGTCAATCCCGTGTAAGTGGTTACAACTAGGCTCAGAGCGATAACGAGCGGGCTTGGAGACAACGACGATGGCTGGATTCCTTCCCTTGCGGCCGGGGCTGTGGCTGATGCGGCGCCTGCGCTGGCCGGGCAAGCTCGGCGTGCTGGGCGCGGCGGCGCTGGCCGCGCTCGTGGTCACGGCCTGTGCCGAGGGGCCGGCCTGGACCTGGGGCCTGATGGCCGCCGGGGCCCTGGCGGTGGCCTACCTGCTGCTGGCGCTGTACGCGAGCCAGTCGGCCGACCTGGCAAGCATCACCCACACCATGGAGCAGACCACGGCGGGCGACCTGCGCGCCCGCGCCGCGGTGCCCGGCAGCGACGAGTTGGGCGGCGCGGCCGCGCTGCTGGACCGCATGGTGCTCACGCTCTCGGCCATGGTGGCCGACATCCGCAGCAATGCGGCGCTCGTCGCCCATGCGGGGCAGAGCCTGGCGTCGGACAACCGGGCCCTGGCCGAGCGCACCGAGCAGCAGGCCGCCAACCTGGAGCAGACGGCCGCGAGCGTGGAAGAACTCTCCTCTACCGTGCAGGCCAATGCCCAGACCGCCCAGGGCGCGGGCCAGCGCGCGGCCCAGGTGCGCGACGCCGCCGAGGCGGGCACCCAGGCCATGGCGCGGGCCGTGCAGTCCGTCGAGGCCATCCAGCAGAGCGCGCGCCGCATGAACGAGATCATCGGCGTGATCGACGGCATTGCGTTCCAGACCAACATCCTCGCGCTCAACGCGGCCGTGGAGGCCGCGCGCGCGGGCGAGCAGGGGCGCGGCTTCGCCGTGGTGGCGGCAGAGGTGCGCTCGCTGGCCCAGCGCTCGGGCGAGGCCGCGCGCGAGATCCGCCAGCTCATCGGCGCCTCGGTGCGGCAGGTGGAGGAAAGCGCCCAGCTCATCCGCACGGCGGGCGAGGGCATCGCGGACATGGCGGGCGGCATCCGCACCGTGGCCGCGCACATGGCGGAGATCGCCCATTCGGGCCAGGAGCAGAGCACAGGCCTAGCCGAGATCAGCACCGCCGTGCAGCAGCTTGACCAGATCACGCAGCGCAACGCGCAGATGGTGGGGCAGGCGGTGCAGCAGGCCGAGGCGCTGGAACACCGCGCATCCACGCTGTCGAACGCCGTGGCGGCCTTCCGCCTGCAGCAGGGCACGGCGGAGGAGGCCGTGGCGCTGGTGCAGCGCGCCGTGGCCCTGGCGGGTGCCACGGGCGCGCGCGAGCCGTTCCTGCGCACCCTCACCGACAAGAGCCAGCCCTTCCACGACCGCGACATGTACGTGTTCGCGCTCGACACGGCGGGCACCTACCTGGCCTTCGGCGGCAACGCGGCCAAGGTGGGCACGCGCGTGCAGGACATCCCGGGCATCGCGGGCGACCAGCTCGTGCACGACATCTGGGCCCAGGCGGAGCGCGGCCCGGGCTGGGTGGAGTACGACATCACCAACCCCGCCACGGGCAAGGTGCAGACCAAGATGTCGTTCGTGCAGGGGCTGGGCGACGTGGTGCTGGGCTGCGGCGTATACAAGACGCTGGCGGCGCAGTAGCGCGGAACCTGTAGCTGCCGCCTACCGGCGGACCAGCACCCCCAGCAGCCCGATGGCAACCAGCGCCAGCAGCGCGGCCACGGTCTGCCAGAACACCACCGGGTCGCGCTCGGCCAGGGGCGGCGCGCGGTGGCCGTGGAACGCCGGGCCGGGCGCGCGCAGGTCGTGCGCGAATTCCGACACCGCCTGCTGCCGCCGCGCGGGCTGCGGGTGCAGCGCCTTGCGCAGCACCGCATCCGCCCAGGCGGGCAGGTCGGGCCGGTGGTGGCGCAGCGGCACGTAGCGCAGGCGGCGCAGTCCGGCGGCCGAGCGCAGGCGCGCCACCTGCAGGCCATAGGGCAGGCGGCCGGTGAGCATTTCGTAGGCGATGGCGGCCAGCGCGAACAGGTCCGAGCGCTCGTCGCCCCCGTGGCCGGTGAAGTATTCGGGCGCGGTGTACTGCAGCGTGCCCTCGATGGCCGTGGGCCGCCCCTCGCTCGCCGCGTGCAGGCCGGGCACGTGGGCCGAGGCGAGGTCGATGATGCGCGCCGTGCCCTGCGCGTCGATCACCACGTTGGCCGGGCGCAGGTCCTGGTGCAGCACCTCGCGCCGGTGCAGGGCGTGCAGGCCGCGCGCGATCTGCTCCACGATGGCGCGCACCTCCTCCAGCGTGGGGCGCGGGTGGTCCACCATCCACTGCGCGAGCGTGGTGCCCGGCACGTATTCCATGGCCGCGAACAGGTGGCCGCGCGGGCGCTGCGGCGCGCGGGCGCGCACCACGTGGGGGCTGTCGATACGGCTGGCCACCCATTCGTCGAGCAGGAAGCGGTCGAGGAAGGCGGCGTCCTCGTGCGCGCTGGCGGCGGGCGTCTTGAGCGCCACGGCCTCGCCGCTGGCGTCGTCGGTGGCCAGGTACACGTGGCTGCGCGCGCCCACGTGCAGCGCGCGCACGATGGTGTAGCCCTCGAAGGCCATGCGCGGCGCCAGCGCGGGCGGCAGGCGCAGGCCCGCGCGCGGCAACTGCGCGGGCAGGCCCGCCGCGTCGCCCAGCGCGTCGATGCGCAGCAGCTGCACGGTGGCGTCGTCCACGCTGCCGCGTGCGCGGGCAAGCTCGCACAGGGCGCGGGCGGCGGCGTCCAGGTCGTCGCCATGCGCGCGCAGCGCGGCATGCACGTCGGCCGCGCCGATGAAGCCGTGCACGCCGTCGGTGGCCAGCAGGTACAGCGCGCCGGGCTCGGCGCTCCAGCAGCGGGTGTCAATCTCCACGTGGGCGTGCAGGCCCAGCGCGCGTGCCAGGTAAGTCTGGCCCGCGCCCACGTGCAGGCGGTGGTCCTCGGTCAGCGGCTCCAAGGCCTGGGCATGCACGCGGCAGATGCGCGCATCGCCCACGTGCAGCAGGTGCAGGTCGTGCCCGTGCAGGATGAGCGCGCTGAAGGCACAGACGTAGCCGCTGTCCTTGTCGAAGCGCGCCGGGCCGCGCTGGTTCTGCGCGTGCAGCCAGGCGTTGGTGGCGGCCAGCACGCGCTGCGCGGCGCGGCGCACGGGCCAGGCGTCGGGCGTAGCGTAGTAGTCCTCCAGGAAGCCGCGCACCGCCGCGCTGCTCGCCACCTGGCTCACGCGGCTGGAGCCGATGCCGTCGGCCACCGCCAGCGCGATGCCGCGCGCCGCGCGCGCGTGCCCCGTGGGCAGCATGGCGCCGTGGAAGTCCTGGTTGATGCCGCCCGGCTTCGGCAAAGAGTGCTGGCCCAGCGTGACGCGCCCGGCGCTCAACGGGCGACGGCGCGCTTGGGCGCGGTCTTGTAGTGGGTGGAGTACAGCGTGGCGCCCACGAAGGTCAGCCCGCCCACGAGGTTGCCCAGCACGGTGGGGATCTCGTTCCAGACCAGGTAGTCCAGCAGCGTGAAGTTGCCGCCCAGCAGCAGGCCCGAGGGGAAGAGGAACATGTTGACGATCGAGTGCTCGAAGCCCATGTAGAAGAAGATCGTCACGGGCATCCACATGCCGATGGCCTTGCCTGAGACGGTGGTGGACATCATGGCCGCCACGACGCCGGTGGACACCATCCAGTTGCACATCACGCCGCGGATGAACAGCGTCAGCATGCCGGCCGCGCCGTGCGCGGCGTAGCCCACGGTGCGGCCCTCGCCGATGTGGCCGATCTTCTGGCCGATGGCGTTGGGCGCCTCGGAGAAGCCGAAGGTGAAGATGATGGCCATGAACACCGCCACCATCAGCGCGCCCGCGAAGTTGCCCGTGAACACCAGCCCCCAGTTGCGCAGCACGCCGCTCCAGGTGGCGCCGGGGCGCTTGTCGAACACGGCCAGCGGGGCCAGCGTGAACACGCCCGTGAGCAGATCAAACCCCAGCAGGTACAGCGTGATGAAGCCGAGCGGGAACAGCATCGCGCCCGCCAGCGCATTGCCGGTGTTGACCGTGATGCTGACGGCGAAGGCCGCGCCCAGCGCCAGGATGGCGCCGGCCATGAACGAGCGGATCAGCGTGTCGCGGGTGGACATCAGCAGCTTGGATTCGCCGGCATCCACCATCTTGGTGACGAACTCGGTAGGGGCAAGGTAGGCCATGGAAACTCTCCTGTGGAGTGTGAAAGCAAAAAAGGCGTCCTTCGCGCCGCCCTGCGGCTGCAGGGGCGCGAAGGGACGCCTTCATCCCGGAAACGGGGCCGTCATCAGCCGCGTTGCCCGGAGTGAATGCAGGTTCCGTGCCAGGTGATTGCTGCGGAAATGAGAGCTTCTGGCGCCCGCTGGGTGGGCGCTAGAGCCCTAAAAGAGTCAAAATTCCTTGGCCCGCGCGGACACCAGGCCGGGCAGGGCGAGCGCGGCCTCGGCCACGTCCAGCAGCCGCCGGTTCTGGTCCATCGAGGCCTTTTGGAGCGTGCGGAAGGCCGCTTCCTCCGACAGGCCCAGGCGCTCCATCAGCACGCCCTTGGCGCGCTCGATCACCCGGCGTTCGGCCAGGGCGCGGCGCGCGGCCTGCAGCTCCGTTTCGGTGCGTTGCAGGCGCTCGGCCTGCGCTTGCAGCAGCCCGTGCAGCGCGGCGGCCTCGCCGCCGGGCAGGGGCGGCATGGCGGGGGGGGCTTCGCGCAGGCGGCGCAGCAGCCCTTCGGAGTCCTGCAGTTCCTGCCGCGTCTGGGCGGCGTGGCGCGCGCATTCGGTGCGCAGGTGGTGCACGAGCGTGGCTTCGCACGCGGCCAGCGCGCCGATGCGCTCGCTGGTCACGGTGAACCATTCCTCGCTGGCGGCCGCGTCCAGCACCGCGCCGGGGCGCGCCGCGCACAGCACGCGGCGCAGCCGCTCCAGCCGCACCATGCCAGGGCCGAGCTGCAGGCCCTCCCATTCGGCGCGCAGCGCGGCGTCCGCGAAGTCGGCGTACACGCGCAGGCCCTGCTCCTGTGCGTCGATGAGGTGCACGATGCGCTCCTGCGGCGCCCCCTCGCACCGGCCCGAGGCCAGCATCTGCGCGCCCGCCGCGCGCTCCTGCCCCGCGGCCTCCTTGGCCTGCACGAGGTGCAGCAGCGCCACCAGCGCGTGCGACACGCTGTGCAGGCCGGGCAGCAGGCTGGCGTCGGCCACGTGCGAGAGCAGCTGCACCATGCCCGCGATGCACTGGCTGTACGCGGCGATGGCGTCCTGCGCGCTGGTCTGGCGCGCCTCGATGGTGGCGCGCTGTGCGGGCAGCGCCTCCAGGCCCAGCAGCACCCAGGCCATGTGGCAGAGCATGGGCGCGTCCACATCGGCATCGGCGGCACTGCCACAGTCACTGCTGTTGTCGGCTGGTGCCCCAGCGGCATCGCCCTGCGCGGCGAGCAGCGCGGCCAGGCGCTCCAGCGCGTGCGCGCCCGCGGCGATGGCGCCATGGCGCTCCCCGGCGAAACGCGCGCCGCCCGAGGCGAGGTACAGGCTGCTCGCCCCGCGTTCGCGCTGCAGCGCGTGGATGCATTCGCGCAGCGCATCGACCAGCGCGATGCGCGCGGCCAGGCGGTGCGCGGCCTGCATTTCCAGGCGCTTGGCGCGCAGCGCAAGGCCGGCGGCAGGGGAGAGGGCGCTCATCCGCAGGCCACGAGCACCTGCCCGCCTTCCACGCGCACCGCGTGGGTGCGCACCGGCTGCGCGGGCGCCTCCAGGCATTCGCCGGTGGCCAGGTCGAAGTGCTGCTTGTATAGCGGCGAGGCGACCACGGTGCGCCCGCCCAGGCTGCCCACCAGCCCGCGCGCGAGCACGCTGGCACCGGACTGGGGGTCGATGTTGTCGATGGCGAAGAAGCTGCTTTCGCCGACGCGGAACACCGCCACGTGGCGGTTGTCGACGCGGGCGCATACGCCGGTGTCGGGCACGATGTCGTCGGTACGGCAGACGGCGGTCCAGGAGTGGGTCTTGGCGAGCATGGGGTGGTTCTCCTGTCAGGCGGGGATTTCGTCGGTGCGCTCATCGGCCCGTGCAGGGCGCTTCTGGCCGCGCTCGGGCACGAAGACGATGTGCTCGTCGGGCGCATCGCTGTTCACGAAGCTCCTGAAGCGCTGGCGCACGGCGGGCGTGGTTACGGCGGTCTTCCATTCGCACTGGTAGGTGCCGACCACGTGCTGCATCTGCGCTTCCAGCTCTGCGCCCAGGCCCAGGCTGTCGTTGACCACCACGTCCTTCACATAATCGAGCCCGCCTTCGAGCGACTCGCGCCAGGTGCTGGTGCGCTGCAGCCGGTCGGCGGTGCGTACGTAGAACATCAGGAAGCGGTCGATCAGCTGGATGAGTCGCTCCTTCGTCAAATCGCTGGCGAGCAGTTCGGCGTGGCGCGGCTTCATGCCGCCGTTGCCGCACACGTAGAGGTTCCAGCCGCGCTCGGTGGCGATCACGCCCACGTCCTTGCCCTGGGCTTCGGCGCATTCGCGCGTGCAGCCCGAGACGCCGAACTTGATCTTGTGCGGCGAGCGCAGGCCCTTGTAGCGGTTCTCCAGCTCCACGGCCAAGCCCACTGAGTCCTGCACGCCGTAGCGGCACCAGGTGCTGCCCACGCAGCTCTTCACCGTGCGCAGGCTCTTGCCGTAGGCGTGGCCGCTCTCGAAGCCCGCGGCGATCAGTTCCTCCCAGATCAGCGGCAGCTGCTCCAGCCGCGCGCCGAACATATCGACGCGCGCGCCGCCCGTCACCTTGGTGTACAGGCCGTACTTCTTGGCCACCTGGCCCACGGCGATCAGGCCGTCGGGCGTCACTTCGCCGCCCGGCATGCGCGGCACGACGGAGTAGGTGCCGTCCTTCTGGATGTTGCCCAGGAAGTAGTCGTTGCTGTCTTGCAGCTTGGCGAGCTGCGGCTGCAGCACGAACTCGTTCCACACCGAGGCCAGCACGCTCGCGGCCACGGGCTTGCACACGTCGCAGCCCAGGCCCTTGCCGTGCTTTTGCAGCAGCTCGTCGAAGGTCTTGATCTGGCCCACGCGCACCAGGTGGAAAATCTCTTGCCGCGAGTAGGCGAAGTGCTCGCACAAGTGGTTGTTCACCGCCATGCCGCGCTGGGCCATCTCGGCCTTCATCACCTGCGTGACCAGCGGCACGCAGCCGCCGCAGGTGGCGCCCGCCTTGGTGCATGCCTTGATCTCGGCGATGGTGCAGGCGCCTTCGCCCACGGCGGTGCAGATCGCGCCCTTGCTCACGTTGTTGCACGAGCAGATTTGCGCCGTGTCGGGCAGCGCATCCACGCCCAGGCCGGGCTTGGCCTTGCCGTCGCTGCTGGGCAGGATGAGGAACTCGGGCTCCTCGGGCAGCGCGATGCCGTTGAGCGCCATCTGCAGCAGCGTGCCGTATTCGTCGGCGTTGCCCACCAGCACGGCGCCCAGCAGTTGCTTGCCGTCCTCGCTCACCACGATCTTCTTGTAGACCTGCTTGCGTTCGTCGATGTACTGGTAGCTGCGGCAGTGCGGCGTCTTGCCCTGCGCGTCGCCGATGCTCGCCACGTCCACGCCCATGAGTTTCAGCTTGGTGCTCATGTCGGCGCCGGCGAAGCTGGCCTGTGCATCTCCGGCGATGTGCCGCGCCGCCACGCGCGCCATCTCGTAGCCCGGCGCGACCAGGCCGTAGAGCTGCTCGTTCCACGACGCGCATTCGCCGATCGCATACACGTTGCGGTCGCTGGTGCGGCAGTGCTCGTCTATGGCCGCGCCGCCGCGCGGGCCCGTGGCCAGCACGCACTGGCGGATCAGGTCGTCGCGCGGGCGGATGCCGGCGGAGAAGACGATCATGTCCGTCTCCAGCCAGGTGCCGTCGGCGAACACCATGCGGTGGCGCGCGGTGGCGCCGTCGGTGATCTCCACCGTGTTGCGGCCCGTGTGCACGTGCACGCCCAGTGCCTCGATCTTGGCGCGCAGCACGCGCCCGCCGCCTTCGTCCACCTGCACCGCCATCAGGCGCGGGGCGAACTCGACCACGTGCGTCTCCAGCCCCATGTCGCGCAGCGCCTTGGCGCATTCCAGGCCCAAGAGGCCGCCGCCCACCACCACGCCGCTTTTCGACTTGGCGCCCGCGGCGGTCATGGCCTCCAGGTCCTCGATGGTGCGGTAGGTGAAGCAGTAGGGCCGCTCGCGCCCCGGCACGGGCGGCACGAAGGGCACCGAGCCCGTGGCGAGCACCAGCTTGTCGTAGGGCAGCACCTCGCCATCGGCGGTGGTGACGGTGTTCTGGCGCCGCTCCACGGCCACGGCGCGCGCGGCCAGGCGCAGCGAGAAGCCGGTCTTCTCAAAGAAACCGGGCTCCACGAGCGAGAGGTCGTCGGCCGTCTTGCCTGCGAAGAATTCGGACAGGTGCACCCGGTCGTAGGCCGGGCGGGGCTCCTCGCACAGCACGGTGACGTGCGCCTGCGTGATGCCCAGCTCGTGGAGCTGCTCGAGGAATTTATGGCCCACCATGCCGTGGCCGATCACGACGATCTTCATCTCAATCACCTGCTGTTGTGCGGGCGCCATCGCCGGGCGCCTGTTGGGAAACACGGCTTGCCGGGGCGGTGCCCTGGCCTGCCGTGGATTCCGCCGTCATCAGCGGATCGGGCCGCCTGCAGGCCACGCTACCTGCAGGACACAGGGGATCAAGCAAACAGTGTGCCCGGGCGTTTGCACCAAGGTGGGGCGGCCGTGCGCGCCGGAATGGACAGGCTTTATGCGCCGCGGCGCTCGCGTGCGCGGGCCAGGGCGGCGGCGATCACCGAGGATTTCGGGCTGGCCTGCGTGGCCGGCTCGGCAGGCGCCTGCGCGGCCAGGCGCTGCTGGCGGGTCTGGTAGCGTGTGCGGGCCGCATCGGCCTGGGCGGGCGACCAGGCGGCCCAGCCGGTGGCGCCTGCGCTGGCGTCTTCCATCTCGATGCAGTCCACGGGGCACACGGGGACGCACAGCTCGCAGCCCGTGCAGTGCGGGGCGATCACCGTGTGCATGAATTTGTTGGCGCCCAGAATGGCGTCGGTGGGGCAGGCCTTGAGACACAGCGTGCAGCCGATGCACCAGGCCTCGTCGATCACGGCCACGGCGCGCGGGCCTTCCAGGCCGTGCGCGGGGTTCAGTGGCTGCGCGGGGCGGCCGGTGAGGGCCGCCAGGCGCGCCACGCCTTGCGCGCCGCCCGGCGGGCACTGGTTGATGGGGGCGGCCTCTTCGGCGATGGCGTGCGCGTAGGCCGCGCAGTCCGGGTAGCCGCAGCGCGTGCACTGGGTCTGGGGCAGGGCGGCGTCGATGCGGGCCGCCAGCCCATGCAGCAAGGCGCTCAAGCAGCCTTGCGCGCCACGCGCCGGGCGCGCGGCGCGGCGGCCGTGCTGGCCTCCGGGGCCGTTGCGGCCTCGTGGGTGCGGATGAAGTCGCGCACCTGCGGGTAGACCATGTCGCGCCAGCGGCGGCCGCTGAAGATGCCGTAGTGGCCTGCGCCCTTGACTTCGAGGTGGTGCTGCTCGCCGCTGCGCACGCCGGTGCACAGGTCGTGCGCGGCGCGCGTCTGGCCGGAGCCGGAGATGTCGTCCAGCTCGCCCTCGACGGTGAGCAGCGCCGAGGCATGGATGTCCTGCGGGCGCACGCGCTCGACCTTGCCCTCGGGCGAGCGCACGTCCCAGGTACCGTGCACGAGGCGGTATTCCTGGAACACGGAGCGGATGGTTTCGAGGTAGTAGTCCGCGTCCATGTCGAGCACGGCGTTGTATTCGTCGTAGAACTTGCGGTGCGCCTCGGCACTGGCATCGTCGCCCTTGATGAGGTCCTTGAAGTAGTCGTAGTGGCTCGATGCGTGGCGGTCGGGGTTCATAGCCACGAAGCCCGTGTGCTGCAGGAAGCCCGGGTACACGCGGCGGCCCGCGCCGGGGAAGTTGTCGGGCACGCGGTAGATCACGTTGTTCTCGAACCATTCCAGGCTGCGCTGGGTGGCGAGGTTGTTCACCGCCGTGGGCGAGCGCCGCGCGTCGATGGGGCCGCCCATCATGGTCATGGTGATGGGCGTGGTCTCGCCGCGGCTGGCCATGAGCGACACGGCGGCCAGCACCGGCACGGTGGGCTGGCAGACGCTGATCACGTGGCAGTGGCCGTAGATGCCCTGCAGGTGGCGGATGAACTCCTGCACGTAGTTCACGTAGTCGTCGAGGTGGAACTCGCCCTGGTCCATCGGCACCAGGCGCGCGTTCTTCCAGTCGGTGATATAGACCTTGTGGTCGCGCAGCATGGTGCGCACCGTGTCGCGCAGCAGCGTGGCGTAGTGGCCCGACAGCGGCGCCACGACCAGCACCACGGGCTGGCCCTTGAGCGTGGCGAGGGTGTCCGGGTCGTCGGTGAAGCGCTTGAAGCGGCGCAGCTCGCAAAACGGCTTGTCGATCTCGATGCGCTCGTGGATCGCCACGGCCGTGCCGTCCACGTCCACCGTTGCGATGCCGAAGGCGGGTTTCTCGTAGTCCTTGCCCAGGCGGTACAGCAGGTCGTAGCCCGCGGACATGCGCTGCGCCAGGGGCATCTGGCTGAAGGGGGACAGCGGGTTGCTGTAGAGCTTGGAGGCCGCTTGGGCGAACTCGGCGAACGGCTCCATGAGCGAGCGTTGCGTTTCGTAGATCTGGTACAGCATGGGGAGAAATTCCGTTATGTTGCAGCGCAATATATCAGCAGCGCGCGGGGCCTGCACGGCGTAGAAGCACTAATGCGGAGTCACCTGCGCGACACTTCGGGCGCTCAGGCGGGGTTTTCCGCCAGCCAGGCCTCGAACGCATCCCGCGCCACGGGCCGCAGCGCGCGCCGGAAGGCCTGCCGGTCGCTCAGGTACAGGCAGTGGCGCATGACCGTGTAGGGGTTGAAGCCAGTTTCGGGGTTGTGCTGCTCGAAATGCTGCTTGTAGCGCTTCACGGTGCCCAGCGTCTCGCGCAGCAGCGCGTTGAAGCGCGCGCGCGTCATCCCGGGCGACCAGCCCGCGATGTCGTCCACGAACTGCTCCACCTTGCGGGCCTCGAACTCGAAGTCCTTGAAGAAGTGGTGGGCGATCTTGAGGAAGGTGAACGCATTGAGCTCGCTGCCGGGGCCCGCGGGCCGCCCGGGCGGGTGCGCGGCGTCCGCGCCGGGGACGGGCTCGGCCGTTTCGTCCGGGGCCTGCTGCAGCTCGGCGTCCGTGGCGTCGCGGATCTGGCGGAATTCGCGGTCGGCCAGCTCGAACAGCGCCGAGAGCACGTTGATGCGCCGGCGCAGCGGCGCGGCGATGGCCTTCTTGTAGCGGATCTTGTGGTCCAGCACGCTCCAGGCGTCCTGGATGATGGTGCGCACCTGCAGCTCGAACGGCAGGTCGCCGTGGCGCGCGTGCTCGGGCAGCGCGCGCAGGGCGGGGCCGAGCCGCAGGTCCAGGTGCAGGCCCTTGTAGCCGAAGGAGGCGTCGGTGCCCTCCACGGCGGCGACCTTGTCGGTCACGTCCATCACCTCGAAATGGCCGCGCACGGCCTCGGCCACGCGCTCGAGGTCGTCCTCGTAGAGGCAGACCACGCGCACGCCGATCAGGTCGGTGATGTAGGGGCGGATCTCATAGGGCGTGCCGCTGGCTTCGAGCGCCGGGCGGTACTTGCGCGAGAACTTGCGGATGCACTCGTCGCGGTCCTTCACGCGCCCCTCGACCTTGGACGCCTCGACGAAGCGCGCCCGCTCCACGATGGCCGACAGCAGGGCCACGAAGGCGGCGCAGGCCTGCTCCAGCAGGGGCAGCTGCTGGTCGTAGAAGGCCTGGAAGCGGGCCTCCTCGTGGTCGAAGTCGAGCGATGGCTGCGAGGGGAGCGGGGCACTCATCCGCGCAGTATCGCGCAGCAGTGCGCCGCATGGAGGGCCTCTGTTGATAATGGCGGCGCAACGGTCCACGCCATCCTGTCCATGAACCCACGCTCCCCCTTCCGTGCCCTGCGGCCGCGCGTGCTGCTGGCGCCGCTGCTTTCGGCGGCCATGCTAGGGCTGACCTACCTGTATTGGCACAGCGAGAACCAGGCCGCCCAGGAGCGCGAGCAGCGCAACTTCGACATGGCGGCGGGGCAGATCGTGAGCAACCTCAAGGACCGCATGGCCGCCTACGAGGTGGTGCTGCGGGGCCTCAAGGGGTATTTCGACGGCTCCGAGGACGTGAGCCGCTCCGAGTTCCACGCCTACGTGCAGGCCCTGCGCTTGGATGAAACGCGCCCGGGCCTGCAGAACGTCTCGCTGGTCTTGCGCGTGCCGCCGGGGCAGTTGCCGGGCCACGAGGCCTCCGTGCGCGCCAGCGGCCATGCCGGGTACAGCGTGCGGCCCGGGGGTGTGCGCAGCTTCTACGCCCCCCTGGCGCAGATCGAGCCCCTGGACGCGCAAAACCGCAAGGCGCTCGGCTTCGACCTCTCCACCATCCCCGAGGCACGGGAGGCCCTGGAACTGGCCGCCGCCACCGACCAGCTCGTGCTGAGCCGCCGCCAGACCCTGGTGCAGGACCGGGACACGCCGCGCGCGGACGAGGCGGCGCTGGCCATGTACATGCCGCTCTACACCCATGGGGCCGGGCCTGTGCAGCTCTATGGCTGGGTGAGCGCGCCGTTCCGGCTCAAGGACGTCGTGCAGGGCCTGGCGCGCGAGTTCGATCCCGACATCGCGCTCGCCATCTACGACGGCACCGCCGCCGACGAGGCGCACCGCCTGTTCTCCATGGCCGCGGACCTGGGCGAGCCCGCGCCGCCACCGGGCGCGATGTCGGCGGTGCGGCAGCTGGAGATCGGCGGGCGCACGTGGACGCTGGCCATGGCACCCCTGGAGACCTTCCAGCAGCGCGTGGACACCCGCCAGAGCCGGCTGCTGGCCCTGATGGGCGTGGCGCTCAGCCTGGCCGCCGGCTGGTTTGCCTGGGTGGTGATGACCGCGCGCGACCGCGCCGTGCAGCTCGCCGAGCGCATGACGCAGGAGCTGCGCAGCACGCGCGACGATCTCGACAGCACGCTCAGCGCCATTCCCGACCTGCTGTTCGAGCTCTCGCTGGACGGGCGGCTGCTGCGCTACCGCTCCTCGCGCACCGAGCTGCTGGCGCAGCGGCCCGAGGATTTCCTGGGCCGCTGCGTGACCGAGGTGGTGCCGCCCGAGGCCTCGCGCTGCTACCTGAACGCGCTGCAGCAGGCCCACCTGGGCGGCTACGCGGGCGGCTGGCAGTTCCCGCTGCGCGTGCGGGGCGGCGCGATCAAGTGGTTCGAGCTCTCGGTGGCGCGCAAGGACGGCGCCCGGCCCGGGGACGCGCCCACGTTCATCGCACTCTCGCGCGACATCACCGAGCGCAAGGAGGCCGAGTCGCGCACCCACCACTTGGCCTACTACGACGCGCTCACGGGCCTGCCCAACCGGCGCCTGCTCGTCGAGCGCGTGCAGGAGGCGCTGGAGCGCTCGCGCCGGTACGGGCAGATGGGTGCGCTGCTCTTCCTCGACCTGGACCACTTCAAGCGCATCAACGACGCCCAGGGCCACGCCGTGGGTGATGCGCTGCTCATGCAGGTGGCGCAGCGCCTGCAGGGCCTGGAGCGCCCCGGCGTAACCGTGGGGCGCCTGGGGGGCGACGAATTCCTGGTGCTGGCGCAGGACCTGGGCACCGCTCCCGCGGCTGCCCACCTGGCCGCGCAGGCGCTCGCGGCCCACCTGCGCGAGGCGATGGACCGCCCCTACGTGGTGCAGGGCCGCCCCTACAGCAGCGTGGGCAGCATCGGCGCTACGCTGTTCCCGCGCGGCGCGGGCGACGTGCAGGACCTGCTGCGCGAGGCCGATACCGCCATGTACCGCGCCAAGGCGCTGGGGCGCAACCGCGTGGCGTTCTTCGAGTCGATCATGCAGGCCAACGTGCAGGAGGAGCTCAGCCTGGCCCAGGACCTGCAGAACGCCTGGCCCGAGGGGCAGTTTTCCATCTACGTGCAGTCGCAGGTCGATGCGGGGGGCCGGATCATCGGCGGCGAGCTGCTGCTGCGCTGGTTCCACCCGGAGCGCGGCGCCGTGCCGCCCGACCGCTTCATCCCCATGGCGGAAGAGTCCGGCCTCATCCTGCGCCTGGGCGAGTGGGTGCTGGAGCAGGCCTGCACCACCCTCAGGGGCCTGGCTGTCACGCACCCCGCGCTGCACCTGTCCGTGAACGTGAGCCAGCTGCAGTTCCGCCAGGACGACTTCGTGGGCCGCATGCAGGCCCTGCTCGAACGCACCGGTGCGCCCGCTTCGGGCCTCATCCTGGAGGTGACCGAGAGCCTGCTGATCGGTTCGATGGACGACACCATCGCGCGCATGGAAAAGCTCGTGGACCTGGGCCTGCGCTTTTCCATCGACGACTTCGGCACCGGCTATTCGAGCTTCGCCTACCTCAAGCGCCTGCCGCTGTACGAGCTCAAGATCGACAAGGGCTTCGTGCAGGACACGCCGGGCAACCCGAGCGACACGGCCATCGTGCAATCCATCCTCTCGGTGGCGCACCACCTGGGCCTGTGGGTGGTGGCCGAGGGGGTGGAGACCCAGGCCCAGGCCGACTTCCTGGCCGCCAACCGCTGCCAGGGGCTGCAGGGCTACTACTTCGGCCGGCCCGTGCCGCTGGCGCAGTGGCTGAAGGCGCTGCCCGCGGGCGGTGCAGCCACTCCTGATTCAGGAGCTGCTGGCGCAATACCGGCGCGCGCTAGAGGCTGATTTGGCTATGAATTCCTGGCGCTGCCGTTGTTGCCGCTACTGCGGCCTGGTGCGCGCGATCGCCATCACCTCGCGCGCGGGCAGGTGCTTGAGGCGGTGGTCGCTCCACACTTGGCGCCAGCGGCGTGCGCCCGGCAGGCCGTTGCGCAGGCCCAGCATGTGGCGCGCCACCGCGTACCAGTGCGTGCCGTGCGCGGCCGCCTCGCGCTCCATGTAGGCCACCATGGCTTCCTCCACGCCTTCGCGCGTCAGGCTGTTGGCGGGCTCGCCGAAGAAGCGCTCGTCCCAATGGGCCAGCCACCAGGGGTTGTGGTAGGCCTCGCGGCCCACCATCACGCCGTCGAGCAGCGCGAGCTGCTCCTGCACGGCCTCGTCGGTCTGAAAGCCCCCGTTGATCGCGATGGTGAGCTGCGGAAAGTCGCGCTTGAGCTGCGCCACCACGCCGTAGCGCAGCGGCGGGATATCGCGGTTCTCCTTGGGCGACAGGCCCTGCAGCCAGGCGTTGCGCGCATGGGCAATGAACACGCGGCAGCCCGCCTCGGCCACCGTGCCCACGAAGTCGCGCACGAAGCCGTAGTCCTCGGTCTTGTCGATGCCGATGCGGTGCTTGACGGTGACGGGCACGTCCACCACGTCCACCATGGCCTTCACGCAGTCGGCCACGAGCTGCGGCTCGTTCATCAGGCAGGCGCCGAACGCGCCGCGCTGCACGCGCTCGCTGGGGCAGCCGCAGTTAAGGTTGATCTCGCCATAGCCCCACTGCGCGCCCAGGCGCGCGCCGTGGGCCAGGTCGGCCGGCTCGCTGCCGCCGAGCTGCAGCGCCACAGGGTGTTCCGCCGCGTCGAAGCGCAGGTGCCGCTCCACGTCGCCATGGACGAGCGCGCCCGTGGTCACCATCTCGGTGTAGAGCAGGGTGTGGCGCGAGAGCAGGCGGTGCAGGGTGCGGCAGTGGCGGTCCGTCCAGTCCATCATGGGGGCGACGGACAGCCTCCACATCGGCGATTTCTCTTGCAAATCAAGCATGCTGCGCTCTGGTGCCGCGTTTGCAGTCATTCACGTGTTTCCTAATTTCCCCTGGTTTCATCCGGTTTCCACACAAAGTGATCCGATAGCCATTCAGTGAAGATATCGGCTGCGCCACACAGGGCGCCTGTGCGCCGTACACTTTAGCCGCAGTGGGACTCCTGCATGTTCAACCGCATCGACGAAGAGATCACCTTTCGCAAACTCGAGATCCTGCTGGTCTTCATGGAGAGCGGCAGTCTGTCGCGAACAGCCGAGCGCCTGGGCATCAGTGCCGTCAGCGTGCATCGCGCGCTGCACTCGTTGGAGACCGGCACCCGGTGTGGCCTGTTCCGGCTCGAAGGCCGCAACCTGCAGCCCAATGATGCCGCCTACGCTTTGGCGGACGTGGCGCGCGAGGTGCTGCAGGCCATGTCCCATGGTGTGCGCGCAACGCGCGAGATCGCAGGCTACGCGGCCGACCGCATCCGCATTGGCTCACTCTATTCCCTGACCAGCGATACGGTGCCAGCCCTCATCATGGGCCTGCGCCTGCGCAAGCCCGACATCCAGACCGAGCTGGTGCTGGGCTCCAACGCCGACCTGCTGCGCAAGCTGCGCGAAGGCACGGTGGACGCCGCCGTCATGGGGGTCCCGGAGAGCGCGGGGGATATGGAGTCGCAGCTGCTGTTCGAGGACGATATTTTCTTCGCCGCATCGAAGGACTCGCCCTATGCGCAGCAGCCGGAGATTGATCTCGGCGCCTGCGCCGACGAACGCTTCGTGTCGCTGAACGAAGGCTACGTGACCTACGACCGCTTCATTGACGCCTTCCGCATCGCCGGCTTCAAGCCGAACGTGGTCATGACGACCAACGACATCTTCTCGCTGATGAATCTCGTGGGCGGCGGCATCGGCTGCACGCTGCTGCCCGGCCGCATCCGCGGCGTGCTGCCGCGCAATGTGTGTCTGCAGCCACTGCAGCCGCGCTTCCAGATGCGGCAAAAGATCAGCATCGTCTTCCTGCGCACACGTGAGCGCGATCCGAATCTGCTGTCCCTGCTGGCGGCGTGCCGCAGCCACGCCGCCGAACTCAGGAGCAGGGGTTAACCCGCGACCTTTACACCGGGCGTAAACGTCGCCTGGCAAGGTTGATTGATTGCCAGAGGAGCCGCCGCCAAACTGCGGCGCATACCGCTTCACTCGAAGGCGGGACTCTGGAGACACATCATGACCTTGACACGACGCCAATGGCTGGCGGCCACCGCCGGTGCCGCTGCCACAGCCGGGTGGCCCGACGCCTTCGCCCAGGCCAGCACGCTGAAGATCTCGCACCAGTTTCCCAGCGGTTCGCTGACGGAAGGTGACTTCCGTGATCGCCTGTGCCGCAACTTCGCCGCTGAGGTGGAAAAGCGCACCAACGGCGCGCTGAAGGCCTCGGTCTACCCGGGCTCTTCGCTGATGAAGACCAACGCCCAATTCTCGGCGATGCGCAAAGGCGCGCTGGACATGAGCCTGGTGCCGCTGTCCTACGCAGGCGGCGAAGTGGCCGAGACCAATGCGGGGCTCATGCCCGCCCTGGTGCCCAGTTACGAGCAGGGTGCCGCGTGGAAGACGGCCGAAGTCGGCAAGCTGCTGTCCAAGGTGCTGGACGACAAGGGGGTCATCATCGTCAGCTGGGTCTGGCAGGCGGGCGGCGTGGCCAGCCGCGCCCGGCCGCTGGTGGCGCCGGAAGATGCCAAGGGCCTGAAGGTGCGCGGCGGCAGCCGCGAGATGGACATGGTGCTGAAGACGGCAGGGGCCTCCGTCATCACGCTGCCATCCAACGAGATCTACGCGGCAATGCAGACCGGCGCGATGGACGCCGCGATGACCTCTTCCACCAGCTTCATCTCCTTCAAGCTGGAGGAAATCGCCAAGCACCTGACCTCGGGCCGCCAGCGCACCTACTGGTTCATGCTTGAGCCGCTGATGATCTCCAAGGAGGTCTTCAACAAGCTGCCCAAGGCGCAGCAGGACGTCGTGATGGCCGTGGGCGCCGAACTCGAAACCTTCGCCCGCGATGCCGCCAAGGCCGACGACAAGGCTGCCGCCGACATCTACGCCAAGGCCGGAGCCCAGGTTCACGATTTGGACGATCCCACGCTGAAGAAGTGGCAAGCCATCGCGCGCGACACCGCGTGGAAGGACTTCGCCGGCAGGAGCGAATCCTGCAACGCCCTCATCAAAGCCGCGCAGAAGCTGCTATGAGCCACGGTTTCGAGATGGAGCCGGCGGCCGTCGCCGGCATCGACCCCGACACCCCCGCGCTGCTGCGGCCCCTCGCCCGGCTGTTGCACCTCATCAACCAGGGCATGGTGGTGCTGGGCATGCTGGCTTTGGTCGTGGCTTCCGTTGTGCTGACCTACAGCGTCGTGTCGCGCTACGTGATGAAGGCATCCACGGATTGGCAGGACGAGGCTTCCGTCTTCTGCCTCGTCGGCGCCACCTTCCTGTGCGGCGCCTTTGTGCAAACGCTGCGCGGCCATATCGGCATCGAGGCCATGGCCGGCCTGCTGCCGCGCGGGCTGAACCGGCTGCGGCTGATGCTGGTGGACCTGATGTCCACGGCCTTTTGCACCTTTTTCGCGTGGAAGTCCTGGACGTTGTTCCACGAGGCCTGGGCCGAGGGGCAGACCACATCCTCTTCCTGGGCGCCGCCGCTGTGGATCCCCTACGGCCTGATGGCATTGGGCATGACGCTGCTGAGCCTGCAATTGCTGGTCCAGCTCGCTGCTCGCATCAACGGACTTTTCAAGGCCACGCAAGGAGCCGGTGTATGAGCATGCTTGTCCTCGGGTCGCTGTTCGGCGCCGTCACGCTGCTGTTCATGTTCTCGGGTGCGCCGATCGCATTCGCGCTCGGCAGCGTCGCGGTGCTGTTCATGGCCATCTTCATGCCGGGGGCGGCTCTCGACACGGTCACCCAGAACGTGTACGAGGAGATGGCCAGCATCACGCTGCTCTCCATCCCGCTCTTCATCCTGAAGGGCGCAGCCATCGGCAAGTCGCGCGCCGGCCAGGATCTCTACGCCGCCATGCATGTGTGGATGGGCCGCATCCCCGGCGGCCTGGGCATCGCCAACGTGTTTGCCTGCGCGCTGTTTGCGGCCATGGCGGGATCGAGCCCCGCCACCTGTTCGGCCATCGGCAGCGCCGGCATCCCGGAGATGCGCAAGCGCGGCTATTCGCCCGGCTTTGCGGCCGGCATCATCGCGGCTGGCGGCACGCTGGGCATCCTGCTGCCGCCGTCGATCACGATGATCCTGTATGCCGTGGCCGCCGAGCAGTCGCTGGGCCGGCTCTTCCTCGCGGGCATCGGACCGGGGGTGCTGCTGGTCTCTCTGTTCGCCGGCTATGCGGTCATGCGCTACCGCAAAGAACGCACGCTGGCCGAGGCGGAGTACAAGCGCTCGGGAACGGCCTCGGCGTTGCTGTCCGCCGAGACTTTCACCACCCGGCAGCGCTTCGAAATGCTGCCGCGCGTCGTGCCCTTCGTGCTGCTGCTGATCGGCGTCATGGTGGCTCTGTATGGCGGCTTCGCCACGCCATCCGAGACGGCCGGCCTGGGCGCGCTGCTGGCCTTGCTGCTGATCGCCACCATCTACGGCGTCTGGCGGGTGCGGGACGTGGCGCCCATCCTGATGTCGACCCTGAAGGAGTCGACCATGCTCATGTTCATCATCGGCATGTCGCTGCTGTTTTCCTACGTGATGAGCTACCTGCACATCAGCCAGGCGACGGCGGAGTGGATCGTCGGGATGCAGCTGTCCAAATGGGTGCTGCTGGCCTCCGTGCTGCTGATGGTCATCCTCCTGGGCTTCTTCCTGCCGCCCGTCAGCATCATTCTGATGACGGCGCCCATCATCCTGCCGCCGCTGAAGGCAGCCGGTTTCGACCTGATCTGGTTCGGCGTGCTGATGACCATCGTCATGGAGACGGGCCTCATCCACCCGCCGGTGGGGCTGAACATCTTCGTCATCAAGAACATCGCGCCCGACATCGACCTGCGCGACATCATCTGGGGCGTTTTTCCCTTCGTCGTGCTGATGCTGCTGGCCGTGCTGCTGATCTGCATCTTCCCGGGCATCGCCACGCTGCTGCCCGATGCGGTCATGGGCGTTGCCGCCGGCGCGGCCTGATAAGGAGAGGGCACAATGAAGACCACAGCATCTGCATGGGGCCAGCGCGCCGCGCAGCGCGCCCAACGCCTGGCCCGCGCGTCCCAGGCCCTGGGCGCCCAATTGCAAGGCCGGCGTGTCGCGACCGAAGCCACCGTCCGCTTGCTGGAGGCCGTGCTGGAGCCAGGCGACCGCGTCTGCCTGGAAGGCAACAACCAGAAGCAGGCCGACTTCCTGGCCCAGTCGCTGGCCCAAGTGGACCCGCAGCGCGTGCGCGACCTGCACATGGTGCAGTCCGTGCTGGCCCTGCCCGAGCACCTGGACTTGTTCGACACCGGCATCGCGCGGCGGCTGGACTTCAGCTTCTCCGGCCCGCAGGGCGCGCGCCTGGCCCAATTGGTGGCAGCGGGCGGCATCGAGATCGGGGCGATCCACACCTATCTCGAACTGTTCGCTCGCTACTTCATTGACCTGACTCCCCAGGTTGCGCTGGTGACGGCCCATGCAGCCGATGCTGCCGGCAATCTGTACACCGGCCCCAACACCGAAGACACGCCGCTCATTGTCGAGGCCACGGCTTTCTCCGGCGGCATCGTCATCGCGCAGGTCAACGAAGTGCTCCCCGAGGGCCGTACATTGCCGCGCGTCGACATTCCGGCCGACTGGGTGGATTTCGTCATCCCCGCGCCGCGCCCCAATCTCGTCGAGCCGCTGTTCACGCGCGACCCGGCGCAGATCAGCGAGATCCAGGTGCTGATGGCCATGATGGCCATCAAGGGCATCTATGCCGAATACGGCGTGCAGCGCCTGAACCACGGCATCGGCTTCGACACGGCGGCCATCGAACTGCTGCTGCCGACCTATGCCGAGTCGCTGGGCCTGAAGGGCAAGATCTGCCGCCACTGGGCACTGAATCCGCACCCGGCCTTGATCCCTGCCATCGAGGCCGGCTGGGTCGAGTCCATCCACTCCTTCGGCTCCGAGCTGGGCATGGAGGATTACATCCGCGCGCGGTCGGACGTCTTCTTCACCGGCGCCGACGGCAGTCTGCGCAGCAACCGCGCCTTCTCCCAGGTCGCCGGCCACTACGGTTGCGATCTGTTCATCGGCTCCACGCTGCAGATCGACCTGCAGGGCAACAGTTCCACCGCGACGCTGGGCCGCATCACCGGTTTCGGCGGTGCACCCAACATGGGTTCCGACGCGCGGGGCCGGCGCCATGCCAGCCCGGCTTGGCTCAAGGCCGGCGGCGAGGCGCGCGCCGGCCGCTCCGGCGTCCGGGGCACGCCGCGCGGCCAGAAACTCGTCGTGCAGATGGTCGAAACCTTCCGGGAGCACATGCAGCCTGCCTTTGTCGAGACACTCGATGCGTGGACGCTCCAGCAGCAAGCCGGCTTGGCCCTGCCGCCCATCATGATCTACGGCGAAGACGTGAGCCACATCCTGACCGAGGAGGGCATCGCCAATTTGCTGTTGTGCCGCAGCGATGAGGAGCGCGAGCAAGCGATCCGCGGCGTGGCCGGCTACACGGCTGTGGGCCTGGCCCGTGACGCACGCATGGTCGAGAACCTGCGCGACCGCGGTGTCATCCGCCGCCCGGCCGACCTCGGCATCGACCCGCGCGACGCCACGCGCAACCTCTTGGCCGCGCGCAGCATGCGCGACCTCGTGCGTGCCTCGCAGGGCCTCTACACCCCCCCAAAGCGCTTTCGCAACTGGTGACCTACAGGCCGCGACCATCATGAACCACCCACCTGCCATCGAAACCCTCGACTACACCCTGGCCGGCACGCGCCCGGCCGGCCCCTTCGCGCCCGTGCTGGTGGGCGTGGTCGGCTCGGGCAACCTCGAAGTGCTGCTGGAGCCCGCGCCCGGCAGCGATTGCCGCGTGCACATCGAGACTTCGGCGCGCGGCTTCGGCCCCATCTGGGCCGCTGTCGTGAACGACTTCCACGCACGCCATCAGTTGGCCGGCGTGCAACTGTCGATCCACGACATGGGGGCTACGCCCGCCGTCGTCAGCCTGCGACTGAACCAGGCAGTCCAGGAACTGAAGCCATGATTTCCTACGCCGAATGCTCCGCCCGCGAGCGGCTGGCCCACGTGGTGGACCCCGACAGCTTCCATGAATGGCTGCCGCCAGCGCAGCGCCTGACCAGCCCCCACCTGGCCCAACTGGGCCTGCCCGCTGCGTTCGACGATGGCGTCACCATTGGCCGCGCCAGGCTGGCCGGGCGGGAGGTGCTGGTCGCCGCCCAGGAGGGCGAGTTCATGGGCGGTGGTGTCGGCGAAGTGCACGGTGCCAAGCTGGCGGGCCTGCTCAAGCGCGCGCTGCGCGACCGGCCGGAGGCCGTGCTGCTGCTGGCGGAGTCTGGTGGCGTGCGGCTGCACGAGGCCAACGCCGGGCTGATCGCCGTATCCGAGGTGATGCGGGCCTTGCTCGACGTGAGGGCCGCCGGCATTCCCGTCATCGTGCTGATTGGCGGCGCCAACGGTTGTTTCGGTGGCATGGGCATCGTCGCGCGCTGCGCCGACCATGTCGTCATGAGCGACATCGGCCGCCTGGCCATGTCCGGCCCCGAGGTCATCGAAGCCTCGCACGGCATCGAAGAGTTCGATGCGCGGGACCGCGCGCTGGTGTGGCGCACCACGGGCGGCAAGCACCGCTGGCTGTGCGGCGACTGCGATGTGCTGGTCGAGGACGATGCAGCCGCTTTTCGCGCGGCCGCCGTCGCGGCATTGGATGCGGCGCGCCCGGTCACCCTCGCCATGCTGGAGGAAGAGCACGCGCTGCTGGCCTCGCGGCTGCGCTTCGATGGTGCCGACGCCATCGCATTGTGGGCGTCGCTGGGCGTGGCGGACGCCAGGCAGGTGCCCGACATGGACGTGGCCGCCGTATCCGGGCTGAGGGGACACTGATGGACTGGAATCTGCTGACCGACCAACTTTTCGGCACCGGACACGGCATCGGCCGCGAGGGCGACTTCCTGCGCGGCACGGTGGAGTTCGACGGCGAAGCGATCGCCGTCATCGGCACGACGAACCATGCTCCGATCGGCGTGCAGTTGGCCCTGGCCCAGGCGCGTGCGGTGCTGGACACCGTCACCCAGCATCCCGGCCGCGCCATCCTGCTGCTGATCGACACCCAAGGCCAGCAACTGCGCCGCCGCGACGAGCTTCTGGGCATCAACCGCGCAATGGCCCACCTCGGCATGTGCATTGACTTCGCGCGCCGGCGCGGCCACCGCGTGATCGGCCTGGTCTACGACCAGGCGTTGTCCGGCGGCTTCATCACATCGGGCCTGATCGCGGACGCTTGCGATGCGCTGCCGGAGGCGGAGATCCGCGTGATGGGGCTGCCTGCGATGGCCCGCGTCACCAAGCTGCCCGAGGCGCTGCTGGCCCGGCTGTCCGAATCCAACCCCGTCTTTGCGCCGGGCGTGGACAACTACGTTGCGATGGGCGGCGTGCGCCAGCTCTGGCAGGGGGACCTCGTCCATGCCCTGCGCGAGGCCCTTGCCGATGCGCCGACACAAGACCGCCGCGCCGAAGAGGGGGCCGCGCGCCGCGGCCGGCTGATGGCCGCCAGCGTCGTGCAGCGGGTGCTCGATGCCGTCTGAGCCGATGCCGGCGCTGCATCGCCACCAGATCGCCTGGCTGTCGGCTGCGGGCTGGCAGCGCCTGTTGGCGCGCGACTGGGATGCCGAGGCGAATGAGTGCCTGCGTCACTGGGCTGAGCGAAGCCTCCCCGTGGTGGTCACAAGCCAGCCGGACGATGATCGCGATGCGCTGTCGCTGGGCCTGTCTGCACCGCTGCGTTGGGGCCGCCTGCGTCTGCCGCTGCGCGTGCAGCGCAGTGAGGTGGTGTATTTCGACGAGTTCCCGCAGCTGGAAAAACTCGTGGCCCAATTGCCCTGCGGCGCCCGCGGGCCCGCGCGCCAGCTCGCGCTGGCCCTGCGGGCCTGTGGTGCGGCGGCGCGCGTCTACGGCAGCCACGGCTGGCAGCACCTCACGGGGCTGCAGCACGTGCGCAAGGACTCCGACCTGGATGTCTGGGTAGGCGTTTCGGGCCTCGCGCAAGCGGATGCTGTAGCCGTTGCCTTGAATGCATTCGATGCCGGCGCCCAACGCCTGGACGGCGAGCTCGTCTTTGGTGGCGATACCGCCGTCGCCTGGCGCGAGTGGCTGGCATGGCGCAGCGGACGCGCACAGACCCTGCTCGTGAAGCGGCTGTGGGGTGCAGCCATGGGCCTTGAACTGGCCGAGGTGTCCGCATGAGGCCACACCCCGCGCAGGCAGCCCCCGAGCTGGTGCCCCAGAAAATCGGGCACGCAGCGACCCTGGCGCTGTACGACGAGCTGGCGCTGTCGCCCAAGCCAGGGTTGGTTACGCTGACGGATCGCGGCAGCCATGCCGACATGGATGCCCATACCTTCATGCGCAGCCTGTTCGCGCTGCGCGGCTACTTCGTGCGCATCGCCGAACTGGGCGCCGCCGGTGCGCCCTTCGACGCGCTGGAGCGCTGCGGCATCGCGGCCGAAGCGCGCATGCAGGCTGCCACGGGCGGCATCAACACGCACCGTGGCGCCATCTTCATGCTGGGCTTGCTGTGTGCGTCCGCCGGCGCGCTGGGTGCCGAGGGGAGCGGCTTCACGCCCGCCACGTTGCGTGCGACGCTGACGGTGCGCTGGGGTGGGGCACTGGCCGCCCGCGCCCTGCGCCCTTCGACGCTGCCGGGCGGTATGGCGGTGCGCCGCCTGGGCCTGCGCGGCGCCTCGGCCGAGGCCGCGCTCGGGTTTCCGACCCTGTTCGAGACGGCCTGGCCGGCACTGCGGGCAGCCCGGGCGTGCGGCCTGGCGGCGCAAGCGGCCCGGCTGAACACGCTGTTCGCCACCATGGCCGTGCTGGACGACAGCAACCTGGCGAGCCGCGGCGGGCTGGCGGGGCTGCACTTTGCACAGCAGGCGGCCCGTGGCTATCTCGCAGAAGGGGGCGCAGGCCGTGCTTGTGGCCTGGAGGCCGCTGCCGCCATCGGCACGGCATTCGTGCGGCGCAACCTGTCCCCCGGCGGCGCGGCCGACACGCTGGCAGCCGCCTGCTGGCTTGAACGTCTGGTCTGAATGGGACTGGCTCTGCTCTTTCCCGGACAGGGCGCCCAGCACCCGCAGATGCTGCGTTGGCTGGATGCCCGGCCCGAGGCCAAACCCGTGCTCGATGCCATGGCTGCTCGCCTGGGCCGGGACTGGCGCCAGCGCCTGGAGGAAGCCCACTGGCTGCATGCCAACGCCGTCGCCCAGGTGCTGCTGACGGGTGTCGGCCTGGCTGCCTGGCGGGTGTTGGGGCCAGGGCTGCCGCCGCCCGTGGCGGTGGCCGGCTACAGCGTCGGCGAACTGGCCGCGTTCGCGACGGCCGGGGTGTTGGATGCCGGTACGGCTCTTGCCCTCGCCGCCGCCCGCGCGCAGGCGATGGACGCCAGCGCCGCAGGCCAGAGCACCGGGCTGCTTGCGCTGCAGGGGCCGCAGGCGCTGCGCCTGGCCAAGGAGGCCGGGGCGCTTTCGGTCGCGATCCGCATCAGCGACGAGCGTGTCATCGTTGGTGCCGCCACCGCGGCACTGAACGCACATGAGGCGCGCTGGAACGCTGCGGGGCTGCGCTGCACGAGGCTGCCCGTTGCCATCGCATCGCACACACCGGTGATGGCTGCCGCTGCCGCCGCCTTCGAGCGCTGCCTCGCCGCAGTGGAGCTGCGCCCGGCGCGCATGGTGGTGGTGTGCAACTTCACGGGGGCTGCCAGCCGAAGCACCGCCGTCCTGGCTGCCGCCTTGGCTGGGCAGATCGCCAGCACCGTGCTCTGGGACAACTGCATGGACTGCCTGGCGGAGCGCCAGATCCGGTGCGTATTGGAGGTCGGCCCCGGCGCCGCGCTCTCTGCCATGTGGCGCGAACGGCATCCGGAGATTCCGGTTCGGTCGATCGACGAGTTCCAGAGTCCGGAGGGTGTGCTGGCCTGGGTGCAACGGCAGCTCGGTGAGGAGCCTGCGCGGTAGAACGGCGATGCTCCGTGCCATCGGGGAGTGTCCCGATGGGATGCAGGATGGAAGCGCCCTACACGCCCGCCAGGCTCTTGAACGAAGGGAGCACGGCGGGCCCGTTGAATGGCTTGACGATCCAGCCGCGGATGCCCGCGGCCTTGCCGCGCTCCTTCATCGCGGGTGAGTTCTCGGTGGTGAGCATGACGATGTTCACGCTGGTGTTGCGCAGCTCGCCGCGCACCTTCTCGGCCATGGTGAGGCCGTCCATGCGGGGCATGTTGACGTCGCAGACCACGAGCTTGATGCCGGGGTCCTGGCGCAGCTGGCCCAGGCCGTCCTGCCCGTCGGCGGCGAAGGCCACCTTGAAGCCGTTCTGGGTGAGGAAGTTGCCGAGCTCGTTGCGCACGGTGCTCGAATCGTCTACGACGAGTACGTTGGCCATGGTGTGTCCTTGGTTTTTTGGGAGGGCGGTCAGAAGAGTTCGAGCTCGCCGGCGCTCACGGGCTGTTCCTCGGCGCGCCAGTCGAAGTCCATGGTCTCGTAGGCCCGCACGCACAGCGAGGCGTGCAGGCGCAGCTGGGGCGAGAGGTCGATGCGGAAATGCCGCAGGTGCTGCGCGCCGAGCCTTTCCAGGTGCGGCAGGCTGCGGATGTCGAGGATCTGGGGCGTGGAGAGCCCCAGGCCGTTGTAGAACGCGCCCAGCTCGCGGTTGATGGTGCCGCAGCACATGTTGCCGCTCTCGCAGATGGCGTCGATGAGGTCCTGGTGCGACATGGCCTGGGCGGGCTTGCGCGCGAGCCGCGCCATGTGCTCCTTGAGGGGGGCGGATTCGTCGAAGTGCAGCGCGGTGACGATGCGGAACGTGTACGAGGCGATGGACAGCACCGCCATGCGGGTGCAGGCGCTGCGCTCCGGTGCGTCGGCGGGTGCGATGTCGGCGTCCGCGTCGCCGCCGGCGATACCGTGGCGCAGGCCGAGCGCCATCATGCGGTCCAGGCTGCCCCGCGTGCGGGGCGTGATCTCGGGCTGTGGGCTCATGCGCAGAGTGCCGCCTGCACTTTCCGGTTCGTGAGCTCGAGCCCGATGGCCGCGTTGATGACCATCTTGCCGCCCGCCTGCATGTCCTGGAAGACCGTCGTGGCGATCAGGTCGTTCTGGTAGAGGTTGTCGCGATAGTGCCGGGACAGCGCCTCGGCGCGCACGGAGAGTGAGCGCATCTCGCCCGCCACCACGGCGAAGCCCTGGCCGGCCATGCCCGCGCGGGCCGCCTCGATGGAGGCGTTGAGCGCCACGATGACCATCTGCGAGACGATGCGCGCGAATTCGTCGTTCTTCTGGTGCATGTCCTTGTTGTGGGCGACGAGCTGGCCCATGCCGGCGTGCCAGCGCTCGAAGGTCTTGCTGATGTCCTGCAGCTCCGTGAGCGATGCCGAGAGCGTATTGCTGTGCGCCATGGCGCCATCGACCAGAGTGCGGGTCTTGGCCCGGGCGTCGAACTCCAGCGCCCGCAGTTCGCCGGGCAGGCGCTGCAGTGCCTGGTCGCGCTCGCGGCTGGCCTGGTGCAGCGCGTGCTGCAGGTGTTCGACTTCGGCCTGCCACTGCAGCTCGATTTCGCGCTGGACCGGGCCGTGGTCGATGACGATGGGCTCGGCCGCGTGCCGGCGCGCCATGCGGGCGATCCACCAGAGCGACACTAGCGCACAGGCCGCGATGCCGCCCGCGAAGGACAGGAACATTTCCATGGGTCAGCCCCGCGTGCGCAGTGCCAGGCGCGCCGGTAGGTGGATCAGGATGTCGAAGGCGCGGTACGCGCTGGCCGAGGCGCTGCGCAGCCGCAGCGCCACGTCGCCGCCGTGGGCCGCCACGAAGGCCTTGACCGCGTCCATGCCCACGCCGCGGCCCGAGACCGCGGTGACGGCCGGCGCCGTGGAGAAGCCCGGCGCGAAGATGAGCTGGGCGAGGGCCTCGTCGCCGGGCTCCTCGTGCGCGGCGATGAGGCCGGCTTCGAGCGCCTTCGCGCGGATGCGCCCCAGGTGCAGGCCGCGGCCGTCGTCGGCCATGCGCAGCTGCAGCGCCTCGGCGTGCAGCGCCGCGTCGATCTCGATCCGGCCGGCCGCGGGCTTGCCTTCGCACATGCGGGCCGGGGCCTCCTCGATGCCGTGGTCCATGGCGTTGCGCAGCAGGTGCGTGAACACGTCGCGCAGCATGTCCGCGACCTCGTGGCGCACGGCGATGCCGCCGTCGTTCACCTGCACCACGGGCGCTTCCTTGTCCAGCTCGGTGGCGAGCGAGGGCAGGGCTGCGATGGTGCCGCTCAGCGCGTCCGCCAGGCGCACGCTGCTCCACCGCTCCAGCGTGTGGGTTGCCTCGGCCGCTGCGGCCTGGAGCGCCTCGGTGTCTTCTGCCTGGGCCGCGCCGTGCAGGCGCTCGGCCAGTGCCCGCACGTCGGCCAGCGGCAGGGCGATGCCCTGGGCCGCCGCGTCCGCGCCGCGCTCGCGCAGCTTGGAAGACTCGATGGTCTGGTAGATGCCCAGCATGTCCTGCACGGCGGCCAGGTCGGCGAGCAGGGCATCGGTGTCCCAGGCGCCCGCGTCCTGGCGCAGCGCGTCGTAGCGCTGCTCCGCCGCGTGCGCCACTTCGGCCAGCTGCAGCAGGCCGTAGGTGCGGGCGTTGCCCTTGACGGTATGCATGTTGCGGAACAGCTCGGTCACGGCCGCGGCCTGGGCGCCCTCGTCGGCGGCCTCGCGCACCAGGCGTTCGTTGGCCTGCAGGAAGGCCGTGGTGCCGGCCACGAAGGACTGGAACTTGGAGCGCTCCATGGACAGGATCTCGCCGATGATCGCGAGCTCCTGCTGCTGCGCCTGCGCGGCGCGCGCGAGCTGGCGCAGCTCGGTCACATCGCGGATGCAGAGCATGAGCCGCTCGATCGTGCCGTGCTCGTCGGTGATGGGCGACCAGCCCAGCTCCCAGGTGCGCGCCGTGCCGTCGGGCTGCGTGCGCACGATTTCGCGTGGCAGCAGGTGGGCGTTGAAGTCGAAGTTCATCGCGTCTTCGCCGATGCAGGCGTCGATGGCGGCCAGGGCCTGGTCCGTGGCGTCTGCGCCGAGATCCGTCCCCGCGAGGACCGCCTGCGCCACGGGGCGGCCCGCGAGGTCGCGCGTGCCGAGCAGGGTGGCCAGGTGCTCCGAGAATTCGGGGTGGATGCGCCCGCCCGCCTGCAGCGTGAGGATGCCCTGCGGGATGTAGTGCAGCATGGCCTGGATGTCGGCGCTCTTTTGCCGCACGAGTTCGCTGCTGTGCTGGATCTTCTCGATCATGGTGTTGAAGGCCATGATCGAGCGGCCGATCTCGTCCTGGCGCTGCACGGGCACGCGGTGCGTGAAGTCCTGGCTCGTGGCGATGGCGGTCATCTTGTGCTCCATCTCGCCGATGGGGTGGATGATCTGGCGGTACAGCAGCATGCCGATGAGCGCCAGGCCCACCACCGACACCACGGTGACGACCGCGAGCGTGGCGCTGGTGCTCTTGAGGTTCTGGTTCAGCGATTCGATGGCCTGGTCCTTGCTGCGCCGCTTTTCCACCTGCACGGCCTCGAGCATCTGGCCCTGCTCGCGCAGGTACTGGTCCACGGTGGCGGCCATGGTGGCTTCGGCCGCGTCCTGCTGGCCCGCGAGCTTGAAGCGCGCGGTGTCGTCGATGGCGGCGAAGTAGTTCTCCAGGCTCTGGCGCGCTTCCTCGATCAGGCCGCGCTGCGCGGGGCTGTCGGCCTGGCGCTGCTGCGCGTCGAGCGACTTCTGCAGCTCGGCCTTGCGCGTGCTGAGCTCCTCGTGCAGGCGCTGCGCGGTGTCCTTGTCGGGCGCGGCGACCATGGACAGGGTGGCGATCTGGACGTCCTTGAGCCGGCCCAGGAGTTCCAGGGACTGGATGGTGCTGGGCACCACGCCCTCGGTCACCGTCCGCACTTCCTGCGCGCCCCGGTGCGACTGGTATAGGGCGAAGCCCCCGATCCCGCCCAGCGCCGCGAAGGCCAGGGCGATGAGAAGGACGATGCGTTGTCTGACGGTCATGAGGCGGTGCTTCCCGTGGCTGTTAACAATTGGATTCAAATTGTTGGTGCCGTAGATTGCAGCCGCGTGACGGCGGGATTACCCCTAGGCTCCACAGTGGAACGCAGGCCTTGTGCGGCGAGGCGGCCTTATGACGAATGTTTCTTATTACTCGATAATTCGATAGTTAGTGTTTTTATAGCTCTGCGCTACATTCGCAGTCTGTCTCTCTTTGGCGCCGCCGCAGGGCCCTGGCTTTCGCGGCGGCGCATCGTTTTTTCCACCATGATCGATCTCCGGGGCATCACCCAGATTTACCAGGGCCCGCAAGGCCCCGTCGAGGCCCTGCGCGGCATCGACCTGCACATCGCGCCGGGCGAGGTGTTCGGCATCATTGGGCGCAGCGGCGCGGGCAAGAGCTCGCTGGTGCGCGTCATCAACCTGCTGAACCGGCCCACCAAGGGCGAGGTGATCGTCGCGGGGCGCGACCTCACCCGGCTGAGCGACGCCGAGCTGCGCGCGGCGCGGCGCGACATCGGCATGGTGTTCCAGCACTTCAACCTGCTGTCCTCGCGCACGGTGTGGGGCAACGCGGCGCTGCCGCTCGAACTCGCGGGCCTGGACAAGGCCACCATCGCCCAGCGCGTGGGCCCGCTGCTCGAACTGGTGGGCCTGTCGCAGCTGGCCGACCGCTACCCCGCGCAGATCAGCGGCGGGCAGAAGCAGCGCGTGGGCATCGCGCGGGCGCTGGCGAGCCACCCCAAGGTGCTGCTGTCCGACGAGGCCACCAGCGCGCTCGACCCCGAGACCACGCGCTCCATCCTCGACCTGCTGCGCCAGGTGAACCGCGAGCTGGGCGTGACGGTGGTGCTCATCACGCACCAGATGCAGGTTGTCAAGCAGATCGCCGACCGCGTGGCCGTGATCGACGCGGGCCGCATCGCCGAGATGGGCTCCGTGCTCGACGTGTTCACGCGCCCGCAGCAGGCCATCACCAAGAGCCTGATCGACGAGATCGTGCCGCAGGAGCTGCCCGCGAGCGTGCTGGAGCACGTGCGCCACCTGGCCTCGCAGCTGCATGCGGGTGGCACAGGGCAACTGCTGCGCCTGTCGTACGCGGGCGAGCGGGCCTACCAGCCCATCCTTTCGCGCCTGATCCGCGACCACGGGCTGGACCTGTCCATCCTGCACGGGCAGATCGACGAGATCCAGGAGCAGACCTTCGGCTCGCTGGCCGTCTACGCGAGCGGCGACGGTCAGCGCCTCGCGGCCGCCATCGCGCAGCTGCGCGAGGCGGGCGTGCAGGTCGAGGAAGTGAAGCAGGAGGGCTGAGCGGTGTTCGAGAATTTTTCGCAAATGATGCTGGAGCTGTTCGCCACCTCGCTGTGGGAGACGCTCGTCATGGTGGGCATCTCGGGCGTGGCGGGCGCGCTCATGGGCATTCCGCTGGGCGTGTTCCTGCGCCTCACGGACCAGGGCGGCGTGCTGGAGAACGGCCCACTCAACAAGACCGTGGGCTGGATCGTGAACGCCGTGCGCTCCACGCCGTTCATCATCCTGCTCGTGGCCATCATCCCGTTCACGCGCTTCATCACGGGCTCGTCCATCGGCACGGCCGCGGCCGTGGTGCCGCTGACCCTCGCGGCCGCGCCGTTCGTGGCGCGCCTGGTGGAGGCCTCGCTGCGCGAGGTGGACAACGGCCTCATCGAGGCGGCCCAGGCCATGGGCGCCACCACGGGCCAGATCGTGTGGAAGGTGCTGCTGCCCGAGGCGCTGCCGGGCATCGTGGCGGGCCTGACCATCACCTTCGTGAGCCTCACGGGCTATTCGGCCATGGCCGGCGCCATCGGCGGCGGGGGCCTGGGCGACCTGGGCATCCGCTACGGCTACCAGCGCTTTTTGCCCGACGTGATGCTGGCCGTGGTGGTGGTGCTGATTTTTTTCGTGCAGGCAATACAAAGCCTGGGGGATTGGGTCGTGCGGCGGATGAGCCACCGGTAGCCGGCAGGCGTGCGGCTCCTGCCTTGGCGGGAATGGCGGATACTCCGTGAAAGGTGAATTCCCGACCCCATAGCGTGTCATGAAACGAGACAAGGCCTTGTCCCTGTTGTTGCATAGCAAGCCGGTGCTGGCCGAGCGCTTTGGCGTCGCGCGCCTGGCGTTGTTCGGCTCTACCGCGCGCGATACGGCGCGCCCTGGCAGCGATGTGGACGTGCTCGTGGCCTTTGACGGTGCAGCCAGTTCAGCGCGCTATTTCGGAGTGCAGTTCTATCTGGAGGACATTCTGGGTTGCCCGGTCGATCTGGTGACGGAACGGGCACTGCGCGAGGAACTGCGCCCCTATATCGAGCGGGAGGCCATGTATGTCTGACGCCTCGCCGCGCGAGTGGCGCTTTTATCTGGACGACATGGCCGGTTTTGCCGAAAAGGTGCTCGCCTACACCCATGGCCTCGACAGTGCCCGCTTCGCGGCCAGCGGGCTGAATTACGACGCCACGCTGCGCAATCTGGAACTGATTGGTGAAGCGGCAACGCATATTCCCGACGCGGTACGGCAAAGCCACACGGAGATTCCGTGGCGCATGCTGATCGCGACCCGCAATCGCCTGATTCACGGCTACCTCGGCATTGATGACGACACCGTGTGGAGCATCGTGCAGGACGAGGTGCCGCTTTTGCTGCAGCAGTTGAAAGAGATGCGGGACACATGGGGATGATGCACCGCATCCCGCCACGAACGCTCCTGCTTAAATAGCATCTTGCGCCCGCTAGCCGGGCGCTGCAGCTACTTTTTACCCTTAACCCTGCGGCGGCATGCGGTAGTGGTACGCATAGGCCGGCGCGAAGCCCAGCGCCTCGTACAGCCGCAGCGCCGCCGTGTTCTGCGTGCGCACCTGCAGGTAGGCGCCCCGCGCGCCCTGGGCGGCGCCCCAGTCCAGCAGCGCCTGCACCAGCGTGCGCCCGCGCCCGCAGCCCTGGTGCGCCGGGGCCACGGCGATGTCGAACAGGCCTACCCAGCCGCGCTCGCAGACCGCTAGGCCAAAGCCCACGGCTTGGCCCTGCGCGCGCAGCGTGGCAAAGGCCGCGCGGGGCGCGATGGATTCCAGCATGGCATGGTGCAGCGCGCGGTGGTGAGGGGCCACGCCGTTGGCGGCGGCGAAGCCGTCGAGCCAGGCCGTGGGCGGGCTGGCGCTGAGCGCCACGTCCGCCGGGGGCTGGTAGCCGGCCCGCGGCGCCAGTGGTGCCAGCGCGCGCTGCAGCACCAGCGAAGGGTCGAAATGCGCGTAGCCCGCGGCCTGCAGCGCCGCGTCGGCCCCGGGCGGCGCCAGCGGCGTGACGCGAAAGACCACGGGCAGTCCGTGGCGCGCGTAGAGCGTGCGGGCCTCGGCTTGCACGGCGTCGAAATCACCCTCGGGCGCGAGCGGGTTGGCCGAGTTGGCGCGCTTGGTGAAGCCGCCCGCCAGGCGCAGTACCCAGCCCTGGCAGAACACGGTCTGGTGCGCGGGCCAGGCGTTGAAGGCGCATTCCTCCAGGGTGCGCACCAGGGGCAGGGGGGCAGGGTGGGTCATGGGGTGTTTATGGCGCTATGGCTTAAAAACATAAAGATTTATTTGTATGCAGGCTAAGGGAGCACGCCTACCATCGGGAACGTCATTTTTACAAGGTGTTTTCCATGAACAAGCGCTTCCTGCTCCGATCCACTCTCGCACTGGCCCTGGCGGCGGGGCTCTCCTACAGTGCGCTGGCGCAGGACAAGCCCCTGAAGATCGGCGTGACGGCCGGCCCGCACGCCCAGATCTTCGAGCAGGTGAAGAAGGTGGCCGAGAAGGACGGCCTCAAGCTCCAGATCGTCGAGTTCAACGACTACGTGCAGCCCAACGCCGCGCTGGCCTCGGGCGACCTGGACGCCAACAGCTACCAGCACAAGCCCTACCTGGACGCGCAGGTCAAGGACCGCGGCTACAAGCTCGTGCCGGTGGCCTACACGGTCAACTTCCCGATCGGCCTGTACTCCAAGAAGGTCAAGAAGCTCGAGGACCTGAAGGAGGGCGCCAAGTTCGGCATCCCCAACGACCCGACCAACGGCGGCCGCGTGCTGCTGGTGCTGCAGGATAAGGGCCTGATCAAGCTCAAGGAGGGCGCGGGCCTCAAGGCCACGCCGCTCGACGTGGTGGGCAACCCCAAGAAGCTCAAGTTCGTCGAGCTCGACGCGGCCCAGCTCGCGCGCTCGCTGGACGACCTCGACGCCTCGGCCATCAACACCAACTTCGCGATCTCGGCCGGCCTGAACCCCAAGACCGACTCCATCGCGCAGGAAAGCGCCAAGAGCCCCTACGCCAACCTGATCGCGGTGCGCGAGGCGGACAAGGACAAGCCCTGGGTGGCCAAGCTCGTGAAGGCCTACCACTCCGAGGAGGTCCGCAAGTTCATCGAGACGGAATTCAAAGGTGCCGTGCTGCCCGCATTCTGAACCGGCTGCTACTTTTCTGAGAGCTGCCAGCGCCCAGTGGATGGGCGCTGGCAGCTCTTTTTGTTTGCAAAGCGCCGCATCGCGGGAGGCCGCGGCGCCATAGAAGATTTTCGGCTGAGGAAGCGCGTTTTGCTTCGTTGGCGCACGCGCGGGGCGCTCCTAGAGTGGATGGCATGGCGGCTATGGACGGCATTTCGAGGCCTCCAGCCGCCGCAGCCAAGGAGCCTTTGCATGTCCACCGTTCTGTCCGAAGCACCATCCATCGACGATCTTCCCGCCGAGCTGCGGGCCGTGCACGCACGCGCCGCGGCCGAGGGGCTGGGCCACGCCGGGGGCGTCGCGCCGCCCGTGGCGTGGAAGCTGTTTTCCGAGGGGCGGGCCCTGCTCGTCGATGTGCGCTCGGGCGAGGAGCGCAAGTTCGTCGGCCACGTGCCAGGCAGCCTGCACGTGGCCTGGGCCACGGGCACGGCGCTCACGCGCAACCCGCGCTTCCTGCGCGAGCTGGAGGCCCTCGTGGCGCGCGAGGCGGCGCCCGGCGCACCCGTGCTGCTGCTGTGCCGCAGCGGCAAGCGCTCGGCCCTGGCGGCCGAGGCCGCCGCCAAGGCGGGCATCGCCCACGTGTTCAACGTGCTCGAGGGCTTCGAGGGCGAGATCGACGCGCGGCAGCAGCGCGGCCATGCCGATGGCTGGCGCTTGCACAGGCTGCCCTGGGTGCAGGACTGAGCGCGGAGGACGCCATGGCCGTATTCGACATCGATGCCATCGTGCAGGCCCTGCACGGCGCGCGCCGCGACTGGCGTGAGGCCCACCACCGCGCCCAGGAGCCCGGCGGGCGCGAGTTCCCCTCGCGCGACGCGCTGGCCGGCGCCATCGAGCAGCTCAAGGGCGCGCTCTTTCCCATGCGCCTGGGGCCGCACGACCTGCGCCAGGAGAGCGAGGACTTCTACGTGGGCCACACGCTCGACGCGGCCCTGCACACGCTGCTCGCGCAGATCCGGCTGGAGCTGGCCTATGTCCAGCGCGGCGACCCCGCCGCGGGCGAGGCGCTGGAGGAACGCGCCCGCGCGGCGGCCCGCGCCTTCGCCACCGCGCTGCCCGCGATCCGCCGCCTGCTCGACAGCGACGTGCTCGCCGCCTACCAGGGCGACCCCGCCGCGCGCAGCGTGGACGAGGTGCTGCTGTGCTACCCCGGCGTGCTGGCCATGATCCACCACCGCCTCGCGCACCGGCTCTACGCGCTGGGCCTGCCGCTGCTCGCGCGCATCGTGGCCGAGCTCGCCCATGCGCAGACGGGCATCGACATCCATCCCGGCGCGCGCATCGGCGCGGGCTTCTTCATCGACCACGGCACGGGCGTGGTGATCGGCGAGACGGCCGTGATCGGCGAGCGCGTGCGCATCTACCAGGCCGTGACGCTGGGCGCCAAGCGCTTTCCGACCGACGCCCAGGGCCAGCTGCAGAAAGGGCTGCCGCGCCACCCCGTGGTGGAGGACGACGTGGTCATCTACGCGGGCGCCACCATCCTGGGCCGCGTGACGCTGGGACGCGGCGCGGTGATCGGCGGCAACGTATGGCTCACGCACGACGTGCCGCCGGGCGGCAACGTCACGCAGGCGCAGTCATTCGAGGGCGAGGGCAAGAGCGACAACGACGGGTGCGAGGGGCTGCGCGCCGGCGCCGGCGTGCCGGCCTGAACGCGCGGGAGGGGCAAGCCATGTCATCGCCACTCATCCGCAACTTCGGCGTGGCCGTGCGCCAGTCGCGCGAGGCCCAGGGCTGGTCGCAGGAGCGGCTGGCCGAGCACTCGGACCTCAACCGCTCCTACGTGGGCGAGATCGAGCGCGGCGCGGCCATCGCCTCGCTGCTCACGGTCGAAAAGCTCGCGCTCGCGCTGGGCGTGATGCCCTCGGCCCTGGTCACGCGCGGTGAGGCCATCGGCCAGGCCAACTGGGTGCGCGGGCTGCAGTTGGCGGCTATAGCATGTTGAACGCCCTGGGCCGGGCTTCGACACTCGAATCTGTTTTTTTCGATACCAACCCAAGGGAGTTCCCATGACTGCAACCGTGGGCGGCACGACCGCTCTGGGCGACAACGCCGCGCGGCAACTAGCCAACGCCACCAAGACCGTTCCCCAGCTCGCCACCATCAGCCCGCGCTGGCTCACGCACCTGCTGCAGTGGGTGCCGGTGGAGGCCGGCATCTACCGCCTCAACCGCGTGAAGAACCCGCAGGCCATCAAGGTCACCTGCACGGCCAAGGAAGAAGAGAACCAGCTGCCGCGCACCTACGTGGACTACGAGGAGCGCCCGCGCGAGTACTTCCTGAACGCGGTGAGCACCATCCTCGACGTGCACACGCGCGTGTCCGACCTCTACAGCAGCCCGCACGACCAGATCAAGGAACAGCTGCGCCTGACGATCGAGACGATCAAGGAGAACCAGGAGAGCGAGCTCATCAACAACCCCGACTACGGCCTGCTGGCCCAGGTCACGGAGGAGCAGCGCATCTTCCCGCTCAACACCGCCAACGGCGCGCCCACGCCCGACGACCTGGACGAGCTGCTGACCAAGGTCTGGAAGGAGCCCGCCTTCTTCCTGGCCCATCCGCTGGCCATCGCCGCCTTCGGCCGCGAGGCCACGCGCCGCGGCACGCCCCCGCCCACGGTGAGCCTGTTCGGCTCGCAGTTCATCACCTGGCGCGGCGTTCCGCTGATTCCGTCCGACAAGGTGCCCGTGGCCGACGGCAAGAGCAAGATCCTGCTGCTGCGCGTGGGCGACAAGCGCCAGGGCGTGGTCGGCCTGTTCCAGCCCGGCCTGCCCGGCGAGCAGGGGCCGGGCCTGTCGGTGCGCTTCATGGGCATCAACAACCATGCGATCGCCTCGTACCTGATCTCGCTGTACTGCTCGCTCGCAGTGCTCACACCCGATGCGCTGGCCGTGCTGGACGACGTGGAGATCAACCGCTACCACGACTACTCGGCCCTGGACACCTACAAGTAAGCGGGTAGCGTTCCATGACGACAGCTTCCCCACCCGTGGTCGCGCCACAGGGCCTGGAGGCGCCGATCGACCCGTCGGCGCTCGCGCGCATGGCCTCGGCGCTGTTTTCGGCGCTGCCCGGCACGCCGCCGTCGGCGGTGCCCGGTGCCGGCCAGGCCACGCCCGTTGCGGGCGTGCAGGCGCCGGTCAACATCGCGCCGCCGGGCTCGCCGCTGGCCAGCCCTGCGGGCTTCGGCCCCTCGGTGCCTGGCACCCCCATTCCACAGGGCACCATCCCGGGCGCCAACCTGCTGCCCGCTTCGCCCACGCCCGTGGCTTCGCTGGCGCACCGTGCGCCGGCGCTGCTGCCGCATGCTTCCGCCGGCAACGGCGTGCCGGACAAGGCCCTCAGCGCCTTGCCCGCCTACGAGCCGCGCCTGGGCGGCGCCGTGCTGGGCGTGCCCGAGGCATCGGGCGCCGTGGCCCCGCAGGCCGCTGCGCACCCGGCCGGCGGGGCCGTGCCGTACTACTTCCTGGACGCCGCGCACGGCCAGCCTTCGGCGGGCGGTGCCGATCCAGCCCCGTCGGGCGCGCTGGATGCCTTGGCGCGCCAGCCTTTCCATGGGCATGCCGAGCCGCCGCGCGCGGCAGGCGTGCCGCCGGGCGACCCGCGGTTCTACTTCGTCGATGCGGTCGTGCTGCCCAGCGGCTTCGTCACCCCCCCGAAGCCCGGCGCCCGCGACGCGGTGCCGCTGGCGGGGCAGGGCCGGCACCCGCCGTTCGACGTGCACGCCATCCGGCGCGACTTCCCCGTGCTCTCCGAGCGCGTGAACGGCCGTCCGCTCGTGTGGTTCGACAACGCCGCGACCACGCACAAGCCCAAGGCGGTCATCGACCGCATCAGCTACTTCTACGAGCACGAGAACTCCAACATCCACCGCGCAGCGCATGAACTCGCCGCCCGCGCCACCGATGCCTACGAGGGCGCGCGGCAGCGGGTCAAGAACTTCATCAACGCGCCCGACGTGAACGAGGTGATCTTCGTGCGCGGCACCACCGAGGCCATCAACCTCGTGGCCAAGAGCTGGGGCGGGCAGCACGTGGGCGAGGGCGACGAGATCATCGTCAGCCACCTGGAGCACCACGCCAACATCGTGCCCTGGCAGCAGCTCGCCGCCGCCAAGGGCGCGAAGCTGCGCGTGATCCCGGTGGACGACTCGGGCCAGGTGCTGCTCGACGAATACCAGAAGCTGCTGAACGACCGCACCAAGATCGTCGCCGTCACCCAGGTCTCCAACGCGCTGGGCACCGTGGTGCCGGTCAAGGAGATCGTGCAGCTCGCCAAGCGCGCGGGCGCGAAGGCGCTGGTCGATGGCGCGCAGTCGGTCTCGCACATGCGCGTGGACGTGCAGGACATCGGCGCGGACTTCTTCGTGTTCTCGGGCCACAAGGTGTTCGGGCCCACCGGCATCGGCGTCGTCTGGGGCAAGCGCGAGGTGCTCGAGGACATGCCGCCCTGGCAGGGCGGCGGCAACATGATCGCCGACGTGACCTTCGAGAAGACGGTGTTCCAGCCCATCCCGAACAAGTTCGAGGCGGGCACCGGCAACATCGCCGACGCCGTGGGCCTGGGCGCGGCCATCGACTACGTGAACCGCGTGGGCATCGAGAACATCGCGCGCTACGAGCACGATCTGCTGGTGTACGGCATGCGTGCCTTGAGCGACATCCAGGGCGTGCGCCTGATCGGCACGGCCGCCGACAAGGCGAGCGTGATGTCCTTCGTGCTCGCGGGCTACTCGACCGAGGAAGTGGGCAAGGCCCTCAACGAGGAAGGCATCGCCGTGCGCACAGGCCACCACTGCGCGCAGCCCATCCTGCGCCGCTTCGGCGTGGAGACCACGGTGCGGCCCTCGCTGGCGTTCTACAACACCTTCGACGAGATCGACCGGCTCGTGGCGGTGGTGCGGCAACTGGCCGGGCGGCGCGCGGGGTAGGGCGCGCGGGCGCCCTGCACGGCGGGCGGGCCCTGGCTATCATGGCTTTCGCGGCGCGGTGACGCCGCGAAGTTTTTTTGCAAAGGGGTTCCCATGAGCACGTACCAGATCGCTGTCATCGTTGGCAGCCTGCGCAAGGATTCGTTCAACCGCCAGCTCGCCACGGCGCTTGCGCGCCTGGCGCCGGCCGATTTCCGCTTCACGCAGCTGCGCATCGACGACCTGCCGCTGTACAACCAGGACGACGACGCGCAGCAGGCCGCCCCGGTGCAGCGCCTCAAGGGCGAGATCCGCGCCGCGCAGGGCCTGCTGTTCGTCACGCCCGAGTACAACCGCTCGATCCCCGGCGTGCTCAAGAACGCCATCGACCACGCCTCGCGCCCCTATGGCCAGAGTGCCTGGGCGGGCAAGCCCGCGGGGGTGATCGGCACGTCCATCGGTGCCATCGGCACGGCGCTGGCGCAGCAGCACCTGCGCAACGTGCTGGCCTACCTGGACGTGCCCACGCTGGGCCAGCCCGAGGCCTTCGTCCAGGCCAAGGACGGGCTGTTCGACGCCTCGGGCAACATCGGCGAGGGCAGCCGCGCATTCCTGCAGGGCTGGGTGGACAAGTACGTGGCCTGGGTCAAGCGCCACAGCGCCTGAGGTGCCAGGCCCCGCCCGGGGCGGTCAGGCCGCCTGGGCCACCCGGGCCTGGTTGGCGGCCGCCTGGGTGCTGGCCGCCACGTCGCGCTCGGCGTTCGCCAGGGCTTGGCCCTTGGCATCGGGGCCCATGGCCACGCCTTCGGCACGCACGAAGCGCACGTCGGTGATGCCCATGAAGCCGAACACCGTGCGCAGGTAGCCTTCCTGGTGTTCCATGGCGCGGCCGCCTTCGCTCGTCGAGTAGATGCCGCCGCGGCTCACCACCACGATCACCGTCTTGCCACCGGCCAGGCCCACGGGGCCCTTGTCGGTGTACTTGAAGGTGCGGCCGGCCTGGGCGATGCGGTCGATCCAGGCCTTGAGCTGGGTGGGGATGGTGAAGTTGTAGAACGGCGCGCCGATCACGACCACGTCGGAGGCCAGGAACTGGCTCACCAGCGCCTCGGAAACGGCGTTCTCGCGGCGCTGCACTTCGGTCTCTGCGGCCTGGCCGGTGCGAAAGCCCAGCGAATCGGCCGACAGGTGGGTGGGCGCGTTCACGGCCAGGTCCAGGTGCTCGACCTTCGTGCCCGTATGGGCAGCCACCCAGGATTCGACCACGCGGGCCGTGATCTGGCGGGAAACGGACTGGGCGCCGGTGATGGCGGAATCGATGTGCAGCAGTTGCATGAGAGGCTCCTGGGGTTGTGTGGTTGGGTTGGAAGTGATTGTGGATTGGCGCGCCACCATTGATAAGCCTGCGCAATTGCGATAGATTGTTCTGCCATTGGAACGATAGGGGCCCGTTGTGCAGGATCTCAACGACATGCTGTATTTCGCCGAGGTGGTCGAGCGCGGCGGCTTCGCGGCGGCCGGGCGGGCGCTGGGCATCCCGAAGTCGCGCCTGTCGCGCCGCGTTTCGGAGCTGGAGGCGCGGCTGGGCGTGCGCCTTTTGCAGCGCACCACGCGCAAGCTCTCGCTGACCGAGGTGGGCGAGGCCTACCTGCGCCACTGCCAGGCTATGCGCGAGTCGGCCGAGGCCGCGGCCGACCTCGTGGCCCGCGTGCAGACCGCGCCGCGCGGCACTGTGCGCGTGAGCTGCCCCGTGACGCTGGCGCAGACGGTGCTCGGCGAGCTGATGCCGGCCTTTCTCGCGCGCTACCCGCAGGTGCGCGTGGACATGCAGGTGCACAACCGCGCCGTGAACCTGGTGGAAGAGGGCGTGGACGTGGCGCTGCGCGTGCGCGCCACGCTCGACGACAGCGGCAGCATGGTGGTCAAGCGGCTCGACGATTCGCGCAGCGTGCTCGTGGCCAGCCCCGGCCTGCTGGCGCGCCAGGGCACGCCGCACACGCTTGAGGACCTGGCCCGGCTCGACTGCATGGCCATGTCGGCCAGCGAAGGGCGCGCCACGCTGCTGCTCATCGGCCCCGGCGGGCACGAGCACACGCTGCAGCTCGCCCCGCGCTACGTGGCGGACGACCTGCTCACGCTCAAGTTCGCGGTGCTGGGCGGCGCGGGCATGTGCTGGCTGCCCGACTACATGTGCCACGAGGAGGTGCGCTCGGGCCGCCTCGTGCGGCTGCTGCCGGGCTGGGCGCCGCCCAAGGGCATCGTGCACGCGGTGTTTCCCTCGCGCCGGGGACTCTCGCCCGCGGTGCGCAGCTTCCTCGACTTCCTGGGCGAAACCATGCCCGGGCGCAGCCGCCTGTCGGAGAGCCAGTGCGCCGAGCTGGGCGCCAAGCCCGAAGAGGCCCCGTGACCGGCGGCTACAAGGCCTGGCGCGCGGGCGTGGTCTGGTGCGTGCTGCTGCTCCTGGCCGTCATCAACGGCGCGGCGCGCGAGGCCTGGCTGGCGCACCACTTCGACGCCGAGAGCGCCCACGTGCTCAGCACGCTGGTGCTGTGCCTGTGGATCGTGGCCGCCGTGTGGTGGCTCGCGCCCTGGCTGCGCCTGCGCTCCGAGCGCCAGGCGCTGCGCACGGGCCTGGCCTGGGTGGTGCTGACGATGGCGTTCGAGTCGCTCGCGGGGCACTACCTGCTGGGCCGCCCCTGGTCGGCGCTGTGGGAGGACTACGACCTCAAGGACGGCCACATCTGGCCGCTGGTGCTGCTGGTGACGGCGGCATCGCCCTGGCTGGCCTGGCGCGCTGGGCGGGCGCAGGGCAAGGCTCCATAGACGCTTTTCGCCATAAATTCAAAAGAAGATATTCGTTGGAGGTTGAAGGCCGCGCTCGCAGAATGCTCCCATCACCCATCCACAGGAGCAATCGAATGGCCACTCTCCGTCTTGGCGACACCGCCCCCGACTTCACCCAGGAATCCACCGCAGGCACGATCCGCTTCCACGAATGGGCGGGCGACTCCTGGGTGGTGCTGTTCTCCCACCCCGCCGACTTCACGCCCGTGTGCACCACCGAACTGGGCAAGACGGCCGCACTGTCGGGCGAGTTCGCCAAGCGCGGCGTTTTGCCCATCGCCGTGAGCGTGGATTCGCTCGACTCCCACAACGGCTGGGTGCCCGACATCAACGAAACGCAGCACACCACGGTCAACTTCCCCATCCTGGCCGATGCGGACCGCAAGGTGGCGGACCTGTACGACATGATCCACCCCGGCGCCTCCACCACTGCCACGGTGCGCAGCGTGTTCATCATCGACCCCAAGAAGGTCATCCGCACCACCTTCACCTACCCCGCGAGCACGGGCCGCAACTTCGACGAGATCCTGCGCGTGATCGACTCGCTGCAGCTCACCGACAGCCACAAGGTGGCCACGCCCGTGAACTGGCGCGACGGCGACGACGTGATCATCGTCCCCAGCCTGCAGGACCCGGCCGAGCTCGCCCAGCGCTTCCCCAAGGGCTATAAGACGGTCAAGCCCTACCTGCGCGTCACGCCCCAGCCCAACAAATGAGCGCGGCGGCGATGGCACAGGCCAGCGGGCCCGGCGCGGCGGTGTCCATCGTCATCGTGCCGGGCTGGCGCGATTCGGGGACCGGCCATTGGCAAAGCCTGTGGGCCGAGCGGCTGCCCGGCGCCGCGCGCGTGGTGCAGGACGACTGGATGACCCCCACGCGCACCGCCTGGGTGGCCGCGCTGGAGCGCACCGTGCTCGCCGCACCGCACCCCGTGGTGATCGCCGCGCACAGCCTGGGCTGCATCGCCACCACGCACATGGGCCCCGAGGCGGCGGCGCGCGTGCGGGGCGCGCTGCTGGTCGCCCCCGCCGACCCGGAGCGCCGCGCCGTCCTGAGCGACTTCGCGCCCGTGCCCTATGCGGCGCTGCCGTACCGCAGCATCCTCGTGGCGAGCAGCAACGACCCGTACTGCCCCATCCGCCTGGCCGGTGCCTACGCGCGCGCCTGGGGCAGCGAGTTCGTGCGGCTGCAGAACGCGGGCCACGTCAACATCGAGTCCGGGCATGGCGAATGGCCGCTGGGCCAGGCGCTGCTGCAGTCGCTCACGCAGGGCCTCGACTGGAGCGCGCCGCTGCAGGCGGCGTAGCTATACCCTTCATAGCTGCTGGCGCGCTCTGGGCAGGCGCTGGAGGCGGATTTCATTCATATTCTCTAAACGGATAAATTAACAAAAATCTATTCGTTTGAGTTTTAAGCCTGGGTCCGCACAATGGCTGCATTCCTTATTTCAGGCACTGCAACCATGAAGAACGCTTCCCGGATCAAGACCCTGCTGGCCGCCCTGGCCCTCACGCTCGGCGGCACGGCCTTTGCGCAGAACCAGCTCTTGAACGTCTCGTACGACGTGGCGCGCGAGTTCTACAAGGACTACAACCAGGCCTTCATCGCCCACTACAAGAAGACCACGGGCAAGGACGTGAAGGTGGACCAGAGCCACGCCGGCTCGAGCGCCCAGGCCCGCGCCGTGAACGACGGGCTGGACGCCGACGTGGTCACCTTCAACACCACGACGGACGTGCAGTTCCTGGCCGACAACGGCGTGGTGGCCAAGGACTGGGCCAAGAAATTCCCGAACGACGCATCGCCCACCACCTCGACCATGCTGTTCCTGGTGCGCAAGGGCAACCCCAAGGGCATCAAGGACTGGGACGACCTCGTCAAGCCCGGCGTGCAGGTGGTGGTGGTGAACCCCAAGACCGGCGGCAACGGCCGCTACGCCTACCTGGCGGCCTGGGGCTCGGTGCGCGAGAAGGGCGGCACCGACGCGCAGGCGGCCGAGTTCGTCGGCAAGTTCTACAAGAACGTGCCCGTGCTCGCCAAGGGCGGACGCGACGCGACCAGCATCTTCCTGCAGCGCAACATCGGCGACGTGCTGATCACGTTCGAGTCCGAAGTGGTGTCGGTGGACCGTGAATTCGGCAAGGGCAAGGTCGATGCCGTGTACCCCTCGGTCAGCATCACCGCCGAGAACCCCGTGGCCGTGGTCGAGCGCACCGTGGCCAAGAAGGGCACGGGCGAACTCGCCAAGGCGTACCTCGACTACCTGTACTCCGACGAGGCGCAGGAGATCGCCGCCAAGCACGCCATCCGCCCGCGCTCTGAAGCGGTGCTCAAGCGGCATGCCGACCAGTTCAAGGCTATCCGGCAGTTCACGGTGGCCAAGTACTTCGGCTCGCTGACCGAGGCGCAGAAGGTGCACTTCAACGACGGCGGCCAGTTCGACAAGCTCTACACGCCTGGTTCCAAGTAAATGGCAGGCCGTGCCAAGCGCGTGTTGCCCGGCTTCGGCCTGACGCTGGGCTACACGGTGTTCTACCTGAGCGTGATCGTGCTGGTGCCGCTCTCGGCGCTGGTCATCAAGAGCTTTTCGCTCACGCTGCCCCAGTTCTGGGAGGCGGTCAGCGCGCCGCGCGTGCTGGCCGCGTACCGGCTCACGTTCGGCGCATCGCTCATCGCGGCGCTGGTCAACCTCGTGTTCGGCCTGCTCATCGCGTGGGTGCTGGTGCGCTACGCCTTTCCGGGCAAGAAGATCGTGGACGCGCTGGTCGATCTGCCCTTCGCGCTGCCCACGGCCGTGGCGGGCATCTCGCTCACCGCGCTGCTGGCGGGCAACGGCTGGGTGGGGCAGTACCTGGAGCCGCTGGGCATCCAGCTCGCCTTCAAGCCCGCGGGCGTGGTGATTGCACTGATCTTCATCGGCCTGCCGTTCGTGGTGCGCACCGTGCAGCCCGTGCTCGAAGACGCCGAAAAAGAGCTGGAAGAGGCCGCCACCAGCCTGGGCGCCACGCGCTGGCAGATCTTCACCAAGGTGATCCTGCCCTCCATCACGCCCGCGCTGCTCACCGGCTTCGCGATGGCGTTCGCGCGCGCCATCGGCGAGTACGGCTCGGTCATCTTCATCGCGGGCAACATGCCCATGGTGTCGGAGATCACGCCGCTCATCATCATCGGCAAGCTGGAGCAGTACGACTACGCGGGCGCCACGGCCGTGGCCGTGGTCATGCTGGCCATCTCCTTCGTGCTGCTGCTGGTCATCAACGCGCTGCAGGCCTGGCAGCGCCGCAACGCGGGAGCGCCGGCATGAGCGCGAACACCCGTACCGTCCGCCGGGCCAGGGCAGGCACCACCGAGGCCGCGTGGGTCCGGTGGACGCTGATCGCCGCCGCGCTGGCCTTCCTGGTGCTGTTCCTGGTGCTGCCGCTCGCGGCCGTGTTCACCGAGGCGCTGCGCAAGGGCCTGGACGCCTACCTGGCCGGGCTGAAGGAGCCCGACGCCTGGGCCGCGATCCGGCTCACGCTCGTCACCGCGGTGATCGCCGTGCCGCTGAACCTCGTGTTCGGCGTGGCGGCGGCCTGGGCCATCGCCAAGTACGAGTTTCGGGGCAAGGCCTTCCTCACCACGCTGGTGGACCTGCCGTTCTCCGTCTCGCCCGTGGTGGCGGGGCTGATGTACGTGCTGGTGTTCGGCGCCAACGGCTGGTTCGGCCCCTGGCTGGCCGAGCACAACGTGAAGATCATCTTCGCCGTGCCGGGCATCGTGCTCGCGACCGTGTTCGTCACCTTCCCGTTCATCGCGCGCGAGCTGATCCCGCTGATGCAGGCGCAGGGCAGCGACGAGGAGCAGGCCGCCATCGTGCTGGGCGCGAGCGGCTGGCAGACCTTCTGGCACGTCACGCTGCCCAACATCAAGTGGGGCCTGCTGTACGGCGTGATCCTGTGCAACGCGCGCGCCATGGGCGAGTTCGGCGCGGTGTCGGTGGTCTCGGGCCACATCCGGGGGCAGACCAACACCATTCCGCTGCACGTGGAGATCCTCTACAACGAGTACCAGTCCGTGGCCGCGTTCGCCGCCGCGTCGCTGCTGGCCCTGCTGGCGCTGGTCACGCTGGTCATCAAGTCGGTCGCCGAGTGGAAGGCCGAGCAGCAGGCCAAGGCCGCCGCCGAGCTGCCTCCCGAGCGTCCGAATGGGCATGAAAAAGGCCCGCAGCCCGCATAGGCCATGCGCTAACAGCTAGAAAAACATGAGCATCGAAATCCGCAACATCAGCAAGCAGTTCGGCGACTTCCAGGCGCTGCGCGACGTGAGCCTGCACATCAACTCGGGCGAACTCATCGCGCTGCTCGGCCCCTCGGGCTGCGGCAAGACCACGCTGCTGCGCATCATCGCGGGGCTGGAGACGCCCGACACGGGCAGCATCCACTTCAGCGGCGAGGACACCACCGACGTGCACGTGCGCGACCGCGGCGTGGGCTTCGTATTCCAGCACTACGCGCTGTTCCGCCACATGACGGTGTTCGAGAACGTGGCCTTCGGCCTGCGCGTCAAGCCGCGCGGCGAGCGGCCCAGCGAGGCGGCCATCCGCACCAAGGTGATGGACTTGCTGAAGCTCGTGCAGCTCGACTGGCTGGCCGAGCGCTACCCCTCGCAGCTCTCGGGCGGCCAGCGCCAGCGCATCGCCCTGGCGCGCGCGCTGGCCGTGGAGCCCAAGGTGCTGCTGCTCGACGAGCCCTTCGGCGCGCTCGACGCCAAGGTGAGAAAAGAGCTGAGAAGGTGGCTGCGCCGCCTGCACGACGAGCTGCACGTCACCTCCATCTTCGTCACGCACGACCAGGAGGAGGCGCTCGAGGTGGCCGACCGCGTGGTCGTCATCAACAAGGGCCGCATCGAGCAGGAGGGCACGCCCCAGCAGGTGTGGGACAACCCCGCGAGCCCCTTCGTCTACGGCTTCCTGGGCGACGTGAACCTGTTTCGCGGCCGCGCGCACGAGGGCCTCGTGCACGTGGAGGGCATGCAGATCGACTCGCCCGAGCACGCGCTCGCGCAGAACGCCAGCGCCTTCGCCTACGTGCGCCCGCACGACCTCGACGTGGAGCGCTACTCGCCCGGCCAGGGCCTGGACGAGCACGGGCGCCCGCGCGGCATCGTGGCGCAGCTCGCGCGCGCCATCGTCGTGGGGCCGATCGCGCGGCTGGAACTTATTCCCGATGCCGATGACAAACCAGCGGACAATGCATCCCCCGAGACCTTGATCGAGGCGCAGATCCCCGCGCAGCAGTTCAAGGACATGGGTTTCAAGGAGGGCGAAACGCTGGTGGTCACACCGCGCCGTGCCCGCGTATTTCTCGACCAGGCCGCGGGCATCTAGTGGAGGTGCCGCGGCACCTTCACCAGGAAAAAGGAATGAACTGGCTTCTCGCGGCGCCGCGCCGCACGCTCGCGCTCATCAGCGCCGCCTGCCTGGGCCTGCTGGCCTTTGGTCTGTACCTGCAATATGGTGTGGGGCTGGAGCCTTGCCCCATGTGCATCGTGCAGCGCTATGCTCTTATTCTGGTAGCTATCATCGCAGGCCTGGCAAGCGCTAGAGGCCAAAAAGGCTGGTGGATGGGCTGGGGCCTGGTGGCGCTGGCCCTGAGCGGCTTCGGCGCCTTCGTGGCCGCGCGCCAGAGCTGGCTGCAGTGGTACCCGCCCGAGTTCGCCACCTGCGGGCGCGACTTCTACGGGATGATCGAGAGCTACCCCCTGAGCCGCGCCGTTCCCATGATCTTCCGCGGCTCGGGCGACTGCGCGGCGGTGGACTGGACCTTCCTGGGCGGCTCCATCGCCAACTGGTCGTTCGCCTGCTTCACGGCCATCGGGCTGGTGGTGCTGGCGCTGCTGGCGCGCGGCCTGCGCAGCAAGGGCTGAGTCGCCTTGCGTTCCGCTTGAAAGGGCGCCGCCGGCGCCCTTTATTTCGTTACCATCCATGCATTCGTTTCCTCCGGGAGGGAAGCATGGGCACGGCATCCGAAAACCACCTGATCCAGCGGCTGGAGCAGCTCAACCGCGTGGGCGCGGCCCTTTCGCGCGAGCGTGACACGCCCCGGCTGCTCGAGAACATTCTGGATGCCGCCCGCACCATTACCGGCGCCGATGGCGGGACGCTCTACCGGGTCACCGATGACGGCGCCGCGCTGCGCTTCGCGATTGTGCGCACTGGCTCGCTGGGCATCCATCTGGGCGGCGCCACGGGCGAGGCGCCGCGCTTTCCCGACCTGCCGCTGCGCCGCGGCGACGGCACGCCCAACGACACCCTCGTGGCCGTGCACGCGGCCGTGCACGACCGCACGGTGAACATCGCCGACGCCTACCACCAGCCGCATTTCGACTTCTCGGGCACGCGGGTGTTCGACGAGCGCATGGGCTACCGCTCGCAGTCGTTCCTGGCCGTGCCGATGAAGAACCACGAGCACGAGCTGATCGGCGTGCTGCAGCTCATCAATGCCATCGACCCCGCCACCGGCCAGGTGCGCGCCTTCACCGCCGAGGACCAGAGCCTGGCCGAATCGCTGGCCTCGCAGGCGGCCATCGCGCTCACCAACCGGCAGCTCATCGGGCAGCTCGAACACCTGTTCGAGTCGTTCGTGAACCTCATCAACCTCGCCATCGACGAGAAGTCGCCCTACACCGGCGGCCATTGCCAGCGCGTGCCCGAGCTGACCATGATGCTGGCCGAGGCCGCACACGCCACCGCCGAAGGGCCGCTCGCCAGCTTCTCGATGACCGAGCGCGACCGCTACGAACTCAAGATGGCGGGCCTGCTGCACGACTGCGGCAAGATCACCACGCCCGTGCACGTGGTGGACAAGGCCACCAAGCTGCAGACGCTGTACGACCGCATCGGCCTCATCGACACGCGCTTCGAGGTGCTCAAGCGCGACGCCGAGCTCGACGTGCTGCGCCGCCAGCTCGCGCTGCGGCCCGTGGTGGATGCGCAGGCCGAGGAGCGGCTCCTCGCGGTGCTGCCCGAGCGGCAGCAGGCGCTCGACGAGGAGCGCGCGTTCCTGCGCCGCTGCAACCAGGGCACCGAGGCCATGCCCGAGGCCGACCAGCGCCGCGTGCGCGCCATCGGCACCCGCCATGAATGGCGCAGCCCCGGCGGCGTGACCACGGCCTTCCTCACCGACGACGAGATGGACAACCTCACCATCCGCGCGGGCACGCTCACGCAGGCCGAGCGCGACGTGATCAACCACCACATCGTCGCCACCATCCGCATGCTCGAGAGCCTGCCCTGGCCCGGCCATCTGCGCAACGTGCCCGAGTACGCGGGCGGCCACCACGAGCGCATGGACGGCAGGGGCTACCCGCGCGGCCTCACGCGCGCCCAGATGTCGTGGCAGGCGCGCATGCTCGGCGTGGCCGACATCTTCGAGGCCCTCACCGCCGCCGACCGGCCCTACAAGCGCGGCATGGCGCTGTCCGAGGCGCTGGCCATCATGCAGAAGATGAAGGCCGGCGGGCACATCGACCCCGACCTGTTCGACGTGTTCGTGCGCCAGCGCGTGTACCAGCGCTACGCCGAGCGTTTCCTGGAGCCCGAGCAGATCGACGCCGTGGACGAGCGCCAGTTCACATCCGCCATTTCCTGAGCCCCAGAGTCAATCCGTCAGAAAGCACCCATGCAAGCCATCCGCAACCTCAAAATCGCCGCCCGGCTGGGCCTGGCCTTCGGCGTCATCCTCCTGATCCTCGCGCTCTGCGTGGGCCTGGGCTACTGGCGCCTGCAGGAGCTGGCCACCACGACGCGCGCCCTGGGCACCGTGGAGAACGAGAAGCTCCAGCTCGCCGTGACCTGGCGCCAGACCATCGACCTGAACTGGGTGCGCACCAAGGCCGCGCTGCTCGACGGCGACGCCAGCCGCATCGCCATGTGGGAGGCCGAAATGGCCAAGACCTCGGAGATCACCACCGCCACGCGCAAGCGCATGCACGAGCTGATGCCCTCGGCCGAGGGCAAGGCCCTGCTGGCCAAGATCGACGAGGCGCGCGCCGCCTACCGCACGCCGCGCGCCGACATCCTCAAGCGCAAGGTGGCGGGCGAAGACGTGGCCGCGGCGCTGGATAAGGAACTGCGGCCGCTGTCCGAGGCCTACCTCGACGCCATCGCCCAGCTCGAAAAGCGCCAGCAGCTCGCCTACCAGCAGACCCTGGAGGCGGCCGAAGACAGCGCCAACCTGGGCGGCCAGCTGCTGGTGGCAGGCGGCCTGCTGGCCGTGGCGCTGGGGGCGGTCTTCGCCTTCCTGCTGGCGCGCTCCATCGTGCAGCCCGTGCAGCGGGCCGTGGATGGTGCGCAGCACATCGCCAACGGCGATCTGTCGCAACCCATCGCGGCCACCGGGCGCGATGAAATCGGCCAGCTGCTGCAGGCCCTGGCGGCCATGCAGAACAACCTCTCGCAGATCGTGGGCCGCGTGCGCCAGGGCTCGGAATCCGTCTCCACGGCCAGCGCCGAGATCGCCTCGGGCAACCAGGACCTGAGCGCGCGCACCGAAAGCCAGGCCAGCGCGCTGGAGCAGACGGCCGCCTCCATGGAAGAGCTGGCGTCCACCGTGCGCCAGAACGCTGACAACGCGCGCCAGGCCAACCAGCTCGCGCAAAGCGCCAGCACCGTGGCGGTGCAGGGCGGCGAGGTGGTCAGCCAGGTGGTCGATACGATGCGCGGCATCAACGATTCGAGCCGCAAGATCGCGGACATCATCGGCGTGATCGACGGCATCGCGTTCCAGACCAACATCCTCGCCTTGAATGCTGCCGTGGAGGCGGCCCGCGCGGGCGAGCAGGGCCGGGGCTTCGCCGTGGTGGCCGGTGAAGTGCGCAGCCTGGCCCAACGTTCTGCCGAAGCGGCCAAGGAGATCAAGGGCCTGATCACCGCGAGCGTGGAGCGTGTGGAGCAGGGCACGCAATTGGTGGACAAGGCGGGCGAGACCATGACCGAGGTGGTTACCAGCATCCGCCGCGTGACCGACATCATGGGCGAGATCAGCGCCGCGAGCACCGAACAGAGCCAGGGCGTGGCCCAGGTGGGCGAAGCCGTCACGCAGATGGACCAGGCCACGCAGCAGAACGCCGCCCTCGTCGAGGAAATGGCCGCCGCCGCCAGCAGCCTGCGCACCCAGGCGCAGGACCTGGTGCAGGCCGTGGCCGTCTTCCGCCTGGAGGCGGGCCGGGCAGCACGGCCCGTGCCCATTTCCGCCTCCATCCCCGCTCCGGCCCCCGCGCCTGCGGCCCCGCGCAAGCCTGCCGTGGCCGCCGTGGCAGCACGGCCCCAGCCCGCACGTCCCGCTGCCGCCAAGCCCGCGGTGGCGCAGGCCCCCGCGCCCGCACCGGCGCGTGCCTTGCCTCCAGCGGCGGGCGGCGAGGGCGATTGGGAGAGCTTCTGAGCACGGCCATGCAAAGACGCTCCTTCCTCCTCGCCGCCTCGGCAGCGCCATTCGCCGGTACGGCATGGGCCAAGGACAAGGCCACCCAGGTGCTGGAGCAGGCGCTGCGCGGCGTCGAATCCCGCGTGGGCGGGCGGCTGGGCGTGGCGGCGCTCGATACGGGCTCGGGCCGGCTGGCCGCGCGCCGCGGGCGGGAGCGCTTTCCGATGTGCAGCACCTTCAAGCTGCTGCTCGCGGCCCATGTGCTGCGCCGCGTGGACCAGGGCCTGGAGCAACTGGACCACCGCATCGCGTACACCCGGGCCGACCTGCTGGACTATTCCCCGGTCACTGGGCCGCACGTGCAGGACGGCGGCATGACCGTGGCCGAGCTGTGCGAGGCCGCCATGGTGCTGAGCGACAACACCGCCGCCAACCTGCTGCTGGCCCGCCAGGGCGGCCCCCAGGCGCTGACCGGCTGGGTGCGCTCGCTGGGTGACCCCGCCACGCGGCTCGACCGCAACGAGCCCCGCCTCAACGACGTGCCCCCGGGCGACGAACGCGACACCACCACGCCGCTGGCCATGCTGCACACACTGCAGGCCGTGGCGCTGGGCGAGACGCTCTCGCCCGCATCGCGCGATCTGCTGCAAGGCTGGCTGCTGGGCAACCGCACGGGCGGCCAGCGCCTGCGCGCGGGCCTGCCCGACGGCTGGCGTGCGGGCAACAAGACCGGCACGGGCCCGCGCGGCACCAGCAACGACATCGGCGTGCTCTGGCCCCCGGGCCGCGCGCCCGTGGTGGTGACCTGCTACCTCACGGGCAGCCCCGGTGCGGAGGCGCGGCGCGAGGCCGCGATCGCCGAGGTGGGGAAGCTCGTGGCCGCCTGGGCGCTGGCCTGAGGGCCCACGGAGCGGGAGAACGGTCGGCCCCTGCGGCCGCCGGAAAATGAGGCTGCCCGCTATAATGCGGATAATTCTCATTTAACAATGGGCCGCCATGGCCCGCCGCCTATGGGGGACAGGCCATCTTGACCGCGTCCGAGCTCGCGCTTCGTCAGCAAGTTGAAGACCTCTACGCCGGCCACCATGGCTGGCTGCAGGGATGGCTGCGCCGCCGGCTGGGCGATTCGTTCGTCGCGGCCGATCTGGCGCAAGACACTTTCGTGAGCGTCATGGCGGGCGGCGCAGCCGCCGAGATCCGCGAGCCGCGGCCGTTCCTCGCCACCATCGCGCGGCGGCTCATGGCGCACCGCCATCGCAGGCAGCTGCTGGAGGCCAGCTACCTGGAAATGCTGGCGCACCTGCCCCAGGAATTCGCCCCTGCGCCCGAGGCCCAGATGCAGGCCATCGAGATGCTGCAGCAGGTAGACCGGGCACTGGACGCGCTGCCCGCGCGGGTGCGCGAGGCCTTTCTGCTCGCGCACCTGGAGGAGCTCAGCTATGCGGAGATTGCGGCGCGCCTGCGGGTTTCCGCAAGCTCGGTCAAGCAGTACCTGATGCGCGCGAACCAGCAGTGCCTGTTCGCCATTCCGGCGTAGCAGGCAAGGCAGGCCCCGATGACCTCCGCCCGCTCTCTTGACGGCGCCGCCTTCCTCGCGGGCGGCCAGCCGATCGGCGAGGCCACGGCCAGGCAGGCCGCGCAATGGCTGACGCTGCTCATGTCGGGAGAAGCCTCCGAAGAGGACCGGCTTGCGCTGCAGCGCTGGCGGGAGGCGCATGCCGACAACGACCGCGCGTGGCGGCACATCGAGGCCGTCACGGGCCGGATGGGCCAACTGAGCCGGACGCAGCGGCAGGCCGCCTACGGCACGCTGTCGCCGTATTCGGGTTCCGCGCCGCCCCAGTCCGGGGCAAGGCGCACCGCGATGCGGGTGGCCGGGTGGGGCGGCCTGGCGGCCGCGCTGGCGCTCTTCGGCACGCGATCCCGGCTGGCGCGGGAGCTCGTGGCGGACCAGCGGACGGCCACGGGCGAGCGCCGCACCCTGGCATTGGACGATGGGACGCGCATCACGCTCAACACCGGCACGGCGATCGACGTCCGGTTCGACGGGGCGCGGCGTACCGTGCGGCTGCTCAGGGGTGAAGTGATGGTCGTGACGGGGCATGCCCCGTCAGGCTTGCCGGACGGGCGCCCCTTCATCGTCGAGACGTCCGAGGGCCGCATCCGGGCGCTGGGCACGCGCTTCACCGTGCGGCAGTTGGAAGGCTCCACCGCCGTGGCGGTGCTCGAAAGCGCGGTCGAGATCACACCGGCGGCCCGCGCCTCGGCCGTGAGCGTGCTCCGCGCGGGCCGGCGCGGAACCTTCACCGCCACGGCCGTTTCGGCGGCCGCGCCGGCCGGCGAACAGGATGCCGCCTGGACGCGCGGTCAGATCGTGGCCGACGACCTGCCCCTGGCGGACTTCCTCGCGGATCTCTCGCGCTACCGCGCCGGCATCCTCGAATGCACGCCGGCCGTCGCCCGGCTGCGCCTGTCCGGCGTGTTTCCGCTGGACGACACGGACCGCATCCTCGCCACCCTTGCACAGGTCCTGCCAGTGCAGGTGCGCACCCGTACGCGCTACTGGGTGACGGTCGATTCGGCGCCCTGACGCGCGCGCTGGCCTTTATTTCCGTTCTCCCTGCCCGATCCGCTTTCTCGCGGCACCTACCTCCTGAGCGCTTGATTTTCAACATGCCATCTGTGGGGGGTTACACATGACGATCGACGGACGCCGCGCGCACACCGGAGCGGCGCGGGACAAAGCCATTTCATTCGCGGAGGCGGCCGCACGGCGCCCGCGCGCCTTCCTTGTGCGGCCGTGCGCAAGCGCCGCGCGGGCCATCCTGGCCGGTGCGGCGATCGGTGCCGCGCTTGCGGGGCCCGCGCTGGCGCAGGCCGGATCGCCGGGCCCGGCGCGCGCAAGCGCAGCGGACACGGTACGCTTCCACATCGCGCCCGGGCCGCTCGCGCCCGCGCTGCGCGAGCTCGCCAGCCTGGCGAACGTCCTGCTGACGTTCACCGGCGCGCAGGTCGAGGGCAAGACGACGGCGGGCGTGCAAGGGCCGCATACCTACGATGCCGCGCTCGCGGTGCTGCTCGCGGGCACGGGCCTGCAGGCCGTGCGGCTGGACAACGGCGGCTACGTGCTGCGCGCCGCGCCTCTGCCGGAGGCCGGCACCTCGCCGCTGCCGCAGGTGACCGTCACGGCAGATGCAGACGTCATTCCCGGGCTGCCCCGGCCCTATGCGGGCGGCCAGGTCGCCAGGGGCGGGCGCGTGGGGCTCCTGGGCGACAAGGGCGTCATGGACACGCCCTTCAACATCACCAGCTACACCGCGCAGACCATCGAGGACCAGCAGGCGCGCTCGATCGCCGACGTGGTGGACAACTCCCCGTCCTTGCGCCCCATCTATCCCGGCAACGACGCAATGACCGACTTCGCCGCGCGGGGCAACAAGGTCATGGCCCTGAATTCCGCCTACGGCGGGCTCTACGGGATGATGTCGCCCGGCGTGGAGGCGCTCGAGCGGGTGGAGGTGATCTCGGGCGCCAATGCGCTGCTCAACGGCCTCGGGCCGGTGGGCGGCGTCGGCGGCAGCATCAACCAGGTGCCCAAGCGCGCCGCGGAGGCGCCGCTCACGCGGGTCACGCTGGGCGCGATTTCCGATGCGCAGTGGGGCACCCACGCCGATCTCTCGCGCCGCTTCGGAGAAGACAAGCAGCTCGGCATACGCTTCAACGGGGCGCTGAGCCGCGGCGACACCGCCGTCGAGCGGCAGAGCAAAAGCATGTCCATGGCAGCGCTCGCCCTCGATTGGCGCAGCGACCGGGTGCGCCTTTCCGCCGATTTCGGCTATCGCCGCAACGACACGGATTCGCCTTCGCGCACCACCTTCGTCGCCGCAGGCTTCGATCTCCCGCCGCCGCCGGCCTCGGGCAAGAACTGGCAGCAGTCGTGGTCCTACGACAACGTCCAGTCGTCGATGGCCTCGGTGCGTGGCGAGGTGGACCTGGCCGACAACCTCTCCGCGTTCGCGGCCGCCGGGTATTCGCGCTACGAGGAGGCGCAGCTGTTCGCCAACACGCAACTGCAGTCGAATGCGGGCAAGCTGCTCCAGAACCTGGTGTACTGGCCGCTCTATCGGCAGAGCTCGACCGCGGAGGCGGGCCTGCGAGGCCGCTTCGCCACCGGGCCCATCCAGCACCACTGGTCGGTCTCCGCTTCGGCGCTGCAGGTGCGCAACGGCATCGTGCTGACCACGCTCGCGTCCATCGCGAACAATCTCTACACGCCGGTCACCGTCGCCCAGCCCAGCCTCGCGGGCCTCGCAGGCCCCGGCGAAGTCCCGAAGACGGCCTCGGTCGATTTCTCCGGCTTCGCCGCGGCCGATACGCTCTCCGCGTTCGGTGACCGGGTGCAGCTGACGATCGGCGCGCGCAGGCAGGTGGTGAAGTCCGCCAACTACAGCGCCGCCACGGGCGCGGCCACCTCCGCCTACGACAAGTCGGTGACCACGCCGGGCGTGGGCCTCGTCGTCAAGCCCCGCGAGAACCTCTCGCTCTACGCCAACTACATCGAGGGGCTGCAGCAAGGCCCCACGGCCACCGCCGGAGCCAGCAATGCCGGCCAGGTTTTCGCCCCCTACGTGTCCAAGCAGCACGAGGTCGGCGTGAAGTACGACTTCGGCCGCGTCACCGCGACCCTGAGCGCCTACCAGCTGAAGACGCCCAATGGCTTCACCGACCCGGCCACGCTGGTCTACGGCATCGACGGCGAGCAGCGCACGCGGGGCATCGAGGTCAACACCTTCGGCGAGATCGCCCACGGCCTGCGCATCCTCGGCGGCGTGGCGCTGGTCGATGCGAAGCAGACCAAGACCCTGGGCGGCGCGAACGACGGGCGGGACGTGACCGGCGCGCCCAAGACCCAGGTGAACCTCGGGGCCGAGCTGGACATCCCGCAACTGCCCGGGCTGACCGTCTCGGCGCGGGCGATCCGCACGGGCGCGCAGTACGTGGACCTCGCGAACCGCCAGCCCATCCCGGGCTGGACCCGCTACGACGCGGGCCTGCGCTACCGCACGGCTTGGGGCGGCACGGCCACGACGCTGCGGCTCAATGTGCAGAACCTGCTGAACAAGAGCTACTGGGCCTCGGCCATCGACACCTACCTCGTGCAGAGCACGCCGCGCACCGTGCAGCTCTCGGCCACGTTCGACTTCTGAGCCCAGGGACGCTCTGCGTGCATCCCACTCGATTCGTGCAGGGCGTTCCTAGAGCTTCTTGACCAGCACCTGGCTGCGGCGGTCCCAGTTGTACTTGCGTTTGCGCGCCTCGGGCAGCCAGTCCGGGTCCACGGGCGAGAAGCCGCGCTTGATGAACCAGTGCATGGTGCGCGTGGTCAGCACGAACATGCTGGACAGGCCCATGGCCCGCGCGCGCTGCTCGATGCGTTTGAGCAGCTTCTCGCCGTCGCCCGTGCCCTGGCTTTGCGGCGACACGGTCACGGCCGCCATCTCGGCCGTCTTTTCCTCGGGGTAGGGGTAGAGCGCGGCGCAGCCGAAGATCACGCCGTCGTGCTCGATGATGGTGTAGTTGGCGATGTCGCGCTCGATCTCGGTGCGGTCGCGCTTGACCAGCGTGCCGTCGCGCTCGAAGGGCTCGATCAGCTGCAGGATGCCGCCCACGTCGTCCACCGTGGCCTCGCGCAGCTCTTCGAGCTTCTCGTCGATCACCATGGTGCCGATGCCGTCGTGCACGTAGATCTCGAGCAGCAGCGCGCCGTCGAGCGCGAACGGGATGATGTGGCTGCGCTCCACGCCGCCCTGGCAGGCCTTCACGCAGTGCTGCAGGTAAAAGCCCGTGTCCGCGGGCTGCTGCGGCGCGGGCAGGCGCGCGAGCAGGGCGCGCGCGTCGGCCAGGGGCAGCTCGGTGTCGATGGGGTTGTCGTCGCCCTCGGGCTCGGCGGGGCGCATGCGGATGCCCGGCACCTCGGCCACGAAGATCAGCTTGTCGGCCTGCAGTTCGATGGCCACGCTCGTCGCCACCTCTTCCATGTTCAGGTTGAACGCCTCGCCCGTGGGCGAGAAGCCGAAGGGCGAGATCAGCACCAGCGCGCCCATGTCCAGCGTGCGCTGGATGCCCATGGCATCCACCTTGCGCACCAGGCCCGTGTGCTGGAAGTCCACCCCGTCCACGATGCCCACGGGCCGCGCCGTGAGGAAGTTGCCCGAGATCACGCGCACCGTCGCGCCCGCCATGGGCGTGTTGGGCAGGCCCTGGCTGAAGGCGGCCTCGATCTCGTAGCGCAACTGGCCCGCGGCCTCCTGCGCGCAGTCGAGCGCCACCGGGTCGGTGATGCGGATGCCGTGCGAATACTTCGCGGCATGCCCCTTGGCGGCCAGCTGCTCGTTCACCTGCGGGCGAAAGCCGTGCACCAGCACGATCTTCACGCCCATGGCCTGGATCATCGCCAGGTCCTGCGCGATGGCATGCAGCTTGCCCGCCGCGATCGCCTCGCCCGTGAGCCCCACCACGAAGGTCTGGTGGCGGAATTTGTGGATGTACGGCGCGACCGAGCGGAACCAGGGGACGAAGGTGAAGTTGAAGACGGCGGACATGGAGGGGGGGAGCGTGGTGGGGTGGGCGTTGTGCGGTTCGGCATTTTCACGCCAAACGCGCTCCGCCCGTTGTTCATCCCGCTCATCCCCTCCCGCCGTGTGCGGGACCGGGATGCGTTGCCAGAAAATCCGCCATAAAGTGCTTGACTTCGAGTGCACTCCAACTTCTAGGATCACCCCGTGGAATCCCTTCTAAGCATCGACGAAGCCGCCAGGCGCACGGGTCTGACGGCCCATACCCTCCGCTACTACGAGCGCATCGGGCTGATCGCCCCGGTCGGCCGTGCGGCGGGGGGACAGCGGCGCTATGCGGCATCGGACATGGCCTGGATCGAATTCCTGCTGCGTTTGCGGACGACGCACATGCCCATCGGCACGATGCAGGCGTTCGCAAAGCTACGCGGCGCTGGGGACGCGACGGTGCCAGACCGCCGCCGGATGCTGGAAGAACACCTGACGGCCGTGCTTGCGCAGATCGAGGCGATGCGCCAATCCGCGGCGGCCTTGCAGGCGAAGATCGGGCATTACCGCTCGCTGGAGCAGTCCTTGGCGCCAGATTCAACCTCTGAGAAAGGACATGCCGATGAACCCCGAAAACCGCTACGAACGAGGCCTCGCAAAACTGCGTGAGATCGACGGCGACGCCGGCGAGCGCGTGGTGCAAAGCCTGCAGGGCATTGCCCCGGACTTTGCCCGGTACCTGATCGAATTCCCCTTCGGCGACGTGTACTCCCGCCCCGGCCTGGACTTGAAAAGCCGCGAGATCGCGGTGGTCGCCGCGCTCACCGCGCTGGGCAACGCGGCACCCCAGCTCAAGGTGCACATCCAGGGCGCGCTCAACGTGGGTGTGACGCGCACGGAGGTGGTCGAGACCATCATGCAGATGGCGGTCTACGCGGGCTTTCCGGCGGCGCTCAACGGGCTGGAGGCGGCCAAGGAAGTCTTTGCCGCCAACGGGTGACGGGCGGGCGGGATAATCCCGCCCCATGCCGCTGACGATCGAGTTCCCCGCTTCCCTTCCCGTTTCCGCCCGGCGCGACGAGATCGCCCAGGCGCTGCAAAAGCACCAGGTCATCATCGTCTGCGGCGAAACCGGCTCGGGCAAGACCACGCAACTGCCCAAGATCGCGCTGGCGCTGGGCCGGGGCAAGTGCAATGCCCCGCCTGGCCAGAAGGGCCAGCTCATCGGCCACACCCAGCCGCGCCGCATCGCCGCCAGCAGCGTGGCCAAGCGGATCGCCGAGGAGCTGAAGACGCCGCTGGGCGAGGTGGTGGGCTACAAGGTGCGGTTCCAGGACCGGCTGAGCCGCGATGCATCCGTCAAGCTGATGACCGACGGCATCTTGCTGGCCGAGACGCAGACCGACCCGCTGCTCAAGGCCTACGACACGCTGATCATCGACGAGGCGCACGAGCGCTCGCTGAACATCGACTTCCTGCTGGGCTACATCCGCCAGATCCTGCCGCGCAGGCCGGATTTGAAGGTGGTGGTGACCTCGGCCACCATTGACGCGGACCGGTTCGCAAAGCATTTTGAAAGTGCGAAAGGGCCAGCGCCGGTCATCATGGTGTCGGGCCGCACCTTCCCGGTGGAGCAGCGCTGGCGGCCCTTCGAGGAAAGCCGCGACTACGGGCTGAACGAGGCCATTGCCGACGGCGTGGACGAGCTCTGGCAGGGCGGGGCGGGGGGCGACATCCTGGTCTTCCTGCCCGGCGAGCGCGAGATCCGCGAGGCCGCCGACCACCTGCGCAAGCATTTGAGCCACCAGCCCGTGATGCGCGGCGCCGAGGTGCTGCCGCTGTTCGCGCGGCTGTCGCAGGCCGAGCAGGACCGCATCTTCGACGGCCACACGGGCCGCCGCATCGTGCTGGCCACCAACGTGGCCGAGACCTCGCTCACGGTGCCGGGCGTCCGCTACGTGATCGACGCAGGCACGGCGCGCGTGAAGCGCTATTCCTTCCGCAGCAAGGTGGAACAGCTGCTGGTCGAGCCCATCAGCCAGGCCGCCGCCAACCAGCGCGCGGGCCGCTGCGGGCGCGTGGCCAACGGCATCTGCATCCGGCTGTATGACGAGGCGGACTTCAACGGCCGCCCGCGCTTCACCGACCCCGAGATCCTGCGCTCGTCGCTCGCGGGCGTGATCCTGCGCATGAAATCGCTGCACCTGGGCGACGTGGCGCAGTTCCCGTTCATCGAGGCGCCCTCGGGCCGCGCGATTGCCGACGGCTACCAGCTGCTGCAGGAGCTGGGCGCGGTGGACGATGCGAACGAGCTCACGCCCATGGGCCAGGAGCTATCGCGCCTGCCGCTCGACCCGCGCGTGGGCCGCATGATCCTGGAGGCGCGCGAGCGGCAGGCGCTCGACGAGGTGCTGGTGATCGCCAGCGCCTTGAGCGTGCAGGACGTGCGCGACCGGCCGCTGGAGGCGCAGCAGCAGGCCGATCAGGCGCACGCGAAGTTTGACGACGAGAAAAGCGAGTTCAGCGGCTATCTGAAGCTGTGGAAGTGGATCAACGAGGCGCGCGGCGGCGCGCCCAGCCTGCCCTCGGCGCGCGCGCAGAAGGCGCTGGCCGCCAAAAAGCCGGTGTCGCAAGCGGTGCTGCCCGTGGCGCAGCGCGTTGCCGCGGCGCCAGCGCCCGCCGCCGAGGCGGCGGCCCCCACGCACAAGCTCAGCAACCGCCAGTACGAGGCGCTCCTGCGCCAGAACTTCATCAGCGTGCGCCGCCTGCGCGAGTGGCGCGACATCCATACCCAGCTGCTCACCGTGGTGACCGAGCACCGCTGGCAGCTCAACGCCCGCCCCGCGAGCTACGAGCAGATCCACCTGTCCATGCTCTCGGGCCTGCTGGGCAACATCGGCTGCAAGAGCGACGAGGACGACTGGTACCTGGGCGCGCGCGGCATCAGGTTCTACAAGCACCCGGGCGCGCACCTGAACAAGAAGCCCGGGCGCTGGATCGTGGCGGCCGAACTCGTGGAGACCACGCGGCTGTTCGGCCGGGGCATCGCGGCCATCGAGCCGCAGTGGATCGAGCAGATCGGCGGCCACCTGCTCAAGAAGCAGATGCTGGACCCGCACTGGGAGAAGAAGGCCGCCCAGGTCACGGCGCTGGAGCGCGCCACGCTCTACGGGTTGGTCATCTACAACAACCGCCGCGTGGACTTCGGCAAGGTGGACCCGCATGCCGCGCGCGACGTGTTCCTGCGCGAGGCGCTGGTGGCGGGCGAGTGGGAGACCCGGCTGCCCTTCCTCGCCGCCAACCAGAAGCTCATCGCCAAGGTGCAGGAGCTGGAGCACAAGTCGCGCCGCCAGGACGTGCTGGTGGACGACGAGCTGATCTACGCCTTCTACGACCAGCAGGTGCCGCAGGACGTGTGCAGCGGCGCTACCTTCGAGCGCTGGTACCGGCAGGCGGGCGATCCGAACCTGCTCAAACTCACGCGCGACGAGCTGATGCGCCACGAGGCCGCGGGCATCACCACCGACGCCTTTCCGCGCACCGTGCGCCTGGGCGGCGTGGACTGCACGGCCAGCTACCTGCACGAGCCCGGCGACGCGCGCGACGGCATCACCGTCACCGTGCCGCTGTTCGTGCTCAACCAGGTGAGCGAGGAGCGCTGCGAATGGCTGGTGCCCGGCATGCTGCAGGGCAAGATCCAGGCGCTGCTCAAGAGCCTGCCGCAGCGCCCGCGCAGCCGCTTCGTGCCGCTGCCCGAGAACGCCGCGCGCCTGGCCGGGCTGCTGGGCGCGCCCGAGCGCTTCGGCCAGGGCGGGCTGGTGGACGTGCTCTTGAAGCAAGTGCGCGACGAGACCTCGCTCGACGTGAAGCGCGCCGATTTCAAGCTCGACATGCTCAGCGCCCACCTGTTCATGAATTTCCGCGTGGTCGACGAGCACGGCCGCCAGCTCGGCCAGGGCCGCAACCTGGGCGCGCTCAAGGCCGAGTGGGGCGCCAAGGCGCGCGGCGCGTTCCAGGCGCTTGCTTCGTTAAAGATAGCTGCCAGCGCGCAGCCTGAGCCGGTTTCAGCATCAAAACCATCTGAAACCAAGGAGAGGAAGGCGCCAGCGGCTCCGAAAACAGAAGCACGAGAAGCAGCCCTGCGCTATACCGCCTGGAGCTTCGGCGAGCTGCTCGAGCTCATGGAGATCAAGAAGGGCGGGCAGACGCTGATCGGTTTCCCCGCGCTGATCGACGGCGGCGACGCCGTCACCATCGAGGTCTTCGACGAGCCCGAGGTGGCCGCCGCCCGGCACCGCGCGGGCCTGCGCCGCCTGTTCGCGCTGCAGATCAAGGACGCGCTCAAATACCTTGAAAAGAACATCCCCGACCTGCAGAAGATGGCCGTGGCCTACATGCCCCTGGGCACGCAGGAAGAGCTGCGCGCGCAGATCATCGACGTGGCGCTCGAGCGCGCCTTCCTGCAGGAGCCGCTGCCCACCGGCGAGGCCGCCTTCAAGCTGCGCGTGGACGAGGGGCGCGGCCGCCTCACGCTCATCGCCAACGAGGTGGCGCGCCTGGCGGGCACCATCCTCGCCGAATACGCCACGGCCGCCCGCAAGATCAAGGACACCAGGAACGCCCCCGACGCCACGGCCGACGCGGCGCAGCAGCTCGCGCGCCTGATGCCCAAGCACTTCATCGCCGCCGCGCCCTGGCCGCAGCTGGCCCACTTTGCGCGCTACCTCAAGGCCATCACCCTGCGCCTGGACAAATACCGCGCCGACCCCGCCCGCGACGCGCAGCGCATGGCCGAACTGCGCCCGCAGGAGCAGCGCTACTGGCGCCTGGTGGCCGAGCGCAAAGGCGCGGTGGACGCGCGCATGCAGGAGCTGCGCTGGCTGCTGGAGGAGCTGCGCGTGAGCTTCTTCGCGCAGGAGCTGCGCACCCCCCAGCCGGTAAGCGTGAAGCGGCTGGACAAGGTGTGGGCGCAGCTGCAGTCGTGACCCCCGCCGCGGCGCCCTGGCCTTCTCTTCTGTAGGCCTGGTCCTACCCGCCCTGCAAAGCCTCCCCGACGCCGGGAACCCTCGCGCGCGGGCATGCTCCATAGGGTTACCACTAGCACAGGAGCTCACACCATGAACACTTGGACCCGCACCCTGCAAGCCGCCGCCGTGGCCGCCACCTTCGCCCTGGGCGGCGTGCACATGGCCCACGCCGCCGGACCGAAGGCGAAGGCCGCCGCCATGCAGCACGACCACAGCGGCCCTGGCGGCGAACCGGCCCATGCCGGGCAGCTGGTTTCCGACGCCGGCATCAGCACCGACTATGCCCAGAACGCCGTGCAGCGCTGCGCCGTCTTCAAGACCCCCGAAGACCGCCGCGCCTGCGCCGAGCGCGTGCGCCAGCCCTCGGCGGTGGACGGCAGCGTGAGCGGCGGCGGCGAGCTGCGCGAGTACAGCTACCAGGTGCAGGTGCCCGCGCCGGCCGCGCAGTAAGCGCTTTCAAAACCGTAGCTGCCAGCGCTTGCTGCATAAGCGCTGGCGGCTTTTTTGTGCTTGATTCCTCCTGTCGATGATCCCCCGCTTCCTCTCCCGTTCGCTGGCCTGCCTAGCCCTGCTGGGCCTGGCCGCCTGCGGCAGCAACCCGCCCGCGCCGGCCCCCGAAGCCGCGCCTGCGGCCACCGCCGCGCTCCCCCGGATCGGCCTGGCGCTGGGCGGCGGCGCGGCCAAGGGCTTCGCCCACATCGGGGTCATCAAGATGCTGGAGGCCAACGGCCTCGCGCCCGCCGTGGTGGCGGGCACCAGCGCGGGCAGCGTGGTGGGCGCGCTGTACGCCAGCGGCATGGATGCCTTCGCGCTGCAGCAAAAGGCCGTGGCGCTGGACGAGGGCAAGATCCGCGACCTGCAGTGGTCCTCCGGCGGGCTGGTGCTGGGCCAGAAGCTCGAGGACTACGTGAACGCACAGGTGCACCGCCAGCCGCTGGAGCGCCTGGCCAAGCCCTTCGTGGCCGTGGCGACGCGGCTGGAGGACGGCGAGCGCACGGTGTTCTCGCGCGGCAACACGGGGCAGGCCGTGCGCGCCTCCAGCAGCGTGCCGGGGGTGTTCCAGCCGGTGGCGATCGGCAAGTACCACTACGTGGACGGCGGCATCGTGAGCCCCGTGCCCGTGGATGCGGCGCGCGCGCTGGGCGCGGACCTGGTGATCGCCGTGGACATCTCCAACAAGGCCCGGGGCAAGGCACCGGGCGACCTGCTGGGCACGCTGGGCCAGTCCATCGCCATCATGGGCCAGAAGCTCGGCCAGGCCGAACTGGCGCGGGCCGACGTGGTGATCCGCCCCGAGGTGCTGGACATCGGCCCGGCCGACTTCAGCCAGCGCGCCGCCGCCATCGTGGAGGGCGAAAAAGCCGCCCTGGCCGCCATGCCGCAGATCCGCGAGCGCATCGCCCAATGGCAGGCCGGGCAGGCCCAGGCCGCGCAGAAGGCGACCCAGGCGCAGCACCAGGCCTGCCTGGAACAGCGCACGCGCCTGCAAAAAATCGCAGGCATGGCGGGGCTGGACGGTGCCTGCGCGGCGCACTGAGCCCCGTGCCGGGCGGACTCCGGGCGTCTCCAACGTGACGCCCCCTCCGTGCCTTCCCCAATGCCCGGGCGGGGCAGGGCGCCTAGGCTACGCACCCATGCGATCACACCACGCCTTCTGGCCCCGCCGCCTCCCGCACGCCATCACCACGCCCGCCACCTCGCTGTGGGACAACCTGGCCACCAACGCGCGCCGCTATCCCGGCAAGGCCGCGCTGGTCTTCTTCGGCCGGCACACCAGCTACCGCGAGCTGGCCGAGGGCGCCGAGCGCCTGGCCGCGCGGCTGCACGCGCTGGGCGTGCGCCGGGGCGACCGCGTGGTGCTGTGCATGCAGAACTGCCCGCAGCTCGTGCTGGCGCATTTCGCCATCCTGCGCGCCAACGCCGTGGTCGTGCCCGTCAACCCGATGAACCGGGCCGAGGAACTCAAGCACTACATCACCGACCCCGACACGCGCGTGGCCATCACCACGGGCGACCTGGCGCCCGAGCTGGCCCAGGCCAGCAACGCGCTGGAGCCGGGGCAGCGCCTGCGGCACCTGATCGTGACGCAGTTCACCGACGCCTTCGACGCCGCCGAGGCAGGCCCCGACGCGCCGCCCGAGGCCTGGCGCGCCTGGCTGGGCACGCGCCACGCGCTGCCCGCGCTCGGGGACGGACAAGGGGGTGGGCAGGTGCACGCCTGGACCGACGCGCTGGCCTGCGCCGACGCGCCACCCGCGCTGGAGGTCGATACGAACGACCTGGCCCTGCTGCCCTACACCAGCGGCACCACGGGCCTGCCCAAGGGCTGCATGCACCTGCACCGCAGCATCATGCACAACGCCGTGGCCAGCGCGCTGTGGGGCACGGCCACGGCCGAGAACGTGACGCTGGCCGTGGTGCCCATGTTCCACATCACGGGCATGGTGAGCGTGATGCATTCGTCCATCTACGCGGGCGCCACGCTGGTGGTCATGCCGCGCTGGGACCGCGACCTGGCCGGGCGGCTGATCTCGCGCTACCGGGTGACGAACTGGACCAACATCCCGACCATGGTCATCGACCTCATGGCCAGCCCGAACTTCGCGCAGTACGACCTCTCCAGCCTGGTCTACATCGGCGGCGGCGGCGCGGCCATGCCGCAGGCCGTGGCCCAGCGCCTGCTCGAGCAGTACGGGCTGCGCTACGCCGAGGGCTATGGCCTGACCGAGACGGCCGCGCCCTCGCACTCCAACCCGCCGGACCACCCCAAGCAGCAGTGCCTGGGCATTCCGTTCATGGGCACCGACGCGCGCGTGATCGACCCCGACACGCTGCAGGAAGTGCCCGTGGGCGAGCAGGGCGAGATCATCGTGCACGGCCCCGAGGTGTTCGAGGGCTACTGGAAGCGGCCCGACGCCACGGCCGCCGCGTTCATCGAGTTCGAGGGCCGGCGCTTCTTCCGCACGGGCGACCTGGGCCGCATGGACGAGGAGGGCTACTTCTTCCTCACCGACCGGCTCAAGCGCATGATCAACGCGAGCGGCTTCAAGGTCTGGCCCGCCGAGGTGGAGGCGCTCATGTTCCGCCACCCCGCCATCCAGGAGGCCTGCGTCATCGCCGCCAAGGACAGCTACCGGGGCGAGACCGTCAAGGCCGTCGTGGTGCTGCGGCCCAGCCACAAAGGCCAGGTGAGCGAGGAGGAGATCATCGCCTGGTGCCGCGACAACATGGCCGTGTACAAGGTGCCGCGCATCGTGCAGTTCGCCGATGCGCTGCCCAAGAGCGGCAGCGGCAAGGTCATGTGGCGCACGCTGCAGGAGGCCGAAAAGGCCCTGGCTAATTAAGCCGCACGAAAGCGCCGGCACTGGTTCTTGCCGCTCTGCTTGGCCTCGTACATGGCATGGTCGGCCCGGCGCAGCAGCATGTCGGGCGTGTCGCCGTCAGGCGGGAACAGGGCCAGGCCCATGCTGGCCGACACCTGGGCGGGCCCGCGGGGCAAGGCCACGGGCTGGTGGACGGCCTCCAGCACCCGGCCCAGCACGGGCAGGCAGTCGCCGCCCTCCTGCAGGCCGCTCATCAGCACCACCATTTCGTCGCCGCCCAGGCGCGCGAGCGTGTCCCCCGCGCGCAGCAGGCCCTGGATGCGGCGGCCCACCTCGACGAGCAGCAGGTCGCCGCCCTCGTGCCCGTGCTGGTCGTTCACCTGCTTGAACCCGTCGAGGTCGAGGTAGCACACGGCCAGCAGCACGCTCTGGCGCCGCGCGTGGTGGATGCCCTGCAGCAGCCGGTCGATCAGCAGGCGGCGGTTGGGCAGGCCGGTCAGGCTGTCGTACAGCGCGATGCGCTCGAGCTCCTGCTCGTGGGCCTTGGCCTGCGTGATGTCGCTGATGACCACGATGAAGTGGTGCGGCGCGTTGTCGCCATTGCCGTCGCCCTTGCGCACGGCGGCGATGGACACGCGCTGCGCCACGGCGCCGCCTGCCATGTCGCGCCCCGTGAGCTCGCCCTGCCAGTGGCCCTGCGCATGGACCTGGCTCCAGATGGCCGTGAAATCACTGCCGTAGAAGTTCTCCACCGGCTGGTGCAGGCAGGCGATGCGCGCCAGGCCCGTCATGCGCTCGAAGGCGGGGTTCACGTCCTCCACGCGGTGCTGCGCGTCGAGGATGAACACGGCCTCGTAGCTGTGGTCGAACACGCTGGCGGCGATGCGCAACTGCTCCTCGGCCTGCTTGCGCTGGCTCAGGTCGGTCACGAAGCCGACGAACAGCGGCTCGCCCGGCGCGTCGGCGCGGCCGATGCCCAGTCGCAGCGGCACCAGGCCGCCGTCCTTGCGCAGGCCCATGACTTCGCGGCCCGTGCCGATGATCCGGGCCTCGCCCGTGCGTCGGTAGCGCTCCAGGTAGCCGTCGTGCTGCGCGCTGTGGGGTTCGGGCATGAGCATGCGGATGTTGCGGCCCAGCACCTCGGCCTGCACCCAGCCGAAGATGCGCTCGGCCGAGCGGTTGAAGCTCTGGATGGCGCCCCACTGGTCGATGGTGATGATGCCGTCCACCGCCGTATCGACCAGCGCGCGCAGCCGCGACTCGCTGTGGCCCACCTGGCGGTACAGCGCCCGGTAGCGCAGCAGGCCGCCGAGCGCGGCCGCCAGGGTGCTGACGCCCGCAGTGACCAGCGCCACTGCGAGCGCCAGGGCCTGCGTCCATTCCGCGCCGCCGGTGCAGCCTTCGCCAGGCTTGCCGACGAAGCGCGCCGCGCCCATGGCGGTGTAGTGCATGCCCGCGATGGCTGCCCCCATGGCAGAGCCCCCGAGCAGCGTGGCCCGCCAGCCGCATGGGTGGCCATCGCGGCACAGGCCGGAGCGTGCCCACAGCGCCAGCGTGGCCAGCAGCACCGCCACGGCGATCGAGGCGGCGAACCCCCATGGGTCGTAGCGCAGCATGGGCTCCATCCGCATGGCGGCTATGCCGCTGTAGTGCATGGCGGCCGTGCCCACGCCCACCAGCGCGCCGCCGCCGGCGAGCTGCGCCATGCTGGCGCGCGGCTGGGCCAGCAGCCACAGCGCCGCCCAGGAGGCGGCCAGGGCCGGCAGCATGGACAGCAGCGTGATCGGGACGCTGTATGCCACCGGCACGCACAGCCGGAATGCCAGCATGCCGATGAAATGCATGGCCCAGGTGCCGATGCCCAGGGCTGCGCCGCCGCTGGCGAGCGCGACGCGGCGAAAGGCGGGGTCATGGGATTGGCGGGCGAGGCCGGCCAGCTGCAGGGCCAGGGCCGAGGTCACTACGGCCACCCCCACGGACAGGAGCACCAGCGCGGGGTCGTGGCGCCCCTGCAGCAGCGCGGCCGGTGCCGGGCTCGACAGAAAGAACCGCTCCAGCAATTCGGGAGCCTCCCGGGCCAAACAGATCCATGCCTGGAGATTGGCACAAGGCCCTGGGGAGCCCTGTCCGCAGCCGGGGGCGGGCACCATCGGTCACGGAGCCTCCCCCCAGTGCGTCACATCATGAAACAGGCGCTTGCACTCTGCAAGCCTTTTGTCTCAGCCTGCCGCTTCCAGGCCGTGGGCGAAGTGGTCCTGCATGGCGCGCACGGCGGCAGCGGCGTCGCGCGCGCGCAGGGCGGCCATGATGGCGCGGTGCTCTTGCAGCGAATCCTCGAGGCGTCCCTGCTTGAACAGCGAGTGGTGGCGGTTGAGCTTCATCACCTTGCGCAGGTCGGTCACCAGCTGGCTGCGCCAGCGGTTGTCGGCCACGTCGAGCACGCCCATGTGGAAGCGCTCGTTGATGGCGAAGAAGGTCTCGCGGTCCCGCACGCTGCCCTCCAGCTCGTCGTGCAGCGCCTGCAGGGTCTGCAACTGCGCCGGCGTGGCCGTACTGGCCACCACGCCGGCGGCGTCGCTTTCCAGCAACGAGAGCAGGTGGTACACGTCGCGCAGGTCTTTCTCGCTCATCTCCGTCACGTAGGCGCCGCGGCGCACCTTCATCGTGACCAGCCCCTCGGCCGCCAGCACCTTGAGCGCCTCGCGCAGCGGCGTGCGGCTGATGCCGAACTCATCGGCGATCTTGAGCTCGTCGATCCAGCTCCCGGGCTCCAGCTCGCGCCGGAAGATGCGCTGGCGCAATTGCTCCGCCACCTCTTCATAGAGCGCGCGGGGGGTGAGGGAGACGGCGGACATGGGCGAACTGTACCTCAAAAAAACTATAAATTAATAATTACAGATCGGGTAAACTCCTGGCACCTTGCGAAAAGCTGCGAGCGAACGCGCCCTTACTTGCCATCTTTGCGAAAGCATCACCGCCATGAGCAGTTCCACCGACCCCCTTTACCCGCCCGCCAGCCTGGAAGCCTGGGCCCAGGCTGCCGCCAAGTCGGCCCCCGGCGGCGACGTGAGCGCCCTGAACTGGGTCACGCCCGACGGCATCACCGTCAAGCCCCTGTACACGGCCGAGGACACGGCGAGCCTGCCCTACGCCAACACGCTGCCCGGCTTCACGCCCTACCTGCGCGGCCCGCAGGCCACCATGTACGCGGTGCGGCCCTGGACCATCCGCCAGTACGCGGGCTTTTCCACGGCCGAGGAATCGAACGCCTTCTACCGCAAGGCGCTGGCCGCGGGCGGGCAGGGCGTGTCCGTCGCGTTCGACCTGGCCACCCACCGCGGCTACGACAGCGACCACCCGCGCGTGACGGGCGACGTGGGCAAGGCCGGCGTGGCCATCGACAGCGTGGAGGACATGAAGATCCTGTTCGACGGCATTCCGCTCGACAAGGTGAGCGTCTCCATGACCATGAACGGCGCCGTGCTGCCCGTGCTCGCGGGCTACGTGGTGGCGGCGGAAGAGCAGGGCGTCTCGCAGGCACAGCTGAGCGGCACCATCCAGAACGACATCCTCAAGGAGTTCATGGTCCGCAACACCTACATCTACCCCCCGAAGCCGAGCATGCGCATCATCGGCGACATCATCGAGTACACGAGCAAGAACATGCCCCGGTTCAACTCGATCTCGATCTCGGGCTACCACATGCAGGAGGCGGGCGCCAACCAGGCGCTGGAGCTGGCCTTCACGCTGGCCGACGGCAAGGAATACGTAAAGACCGCCACCGCCTCGGGGCTGGACGTGGATGACTTCGCCGGGCGCCTGTCGTTCTTCTGGGCCATCGGCATGAACTTCTACCTTGAAGTGGCCAAGATGCGCGCCGCGCGCCTGCTGTGGTGCCGCATCATGAAGGGCTTCGACGCCAAGAACCCCAAGAGCCTGATGCTGCGCACGCACTGCCAGACCAGTGGCTGGAGCCTGACCGAGCAGGACCCGTACAACAACATCGTGCGCACCACCATCGAGGCCATGGCGGCCGTGTTCGGCGGCACGCAGAGCCTGCACACCAACGCGCTCGACGAGGCCATCGCGCTGCCCACCGAGTTCAGCGCCCGCATCGCGCGCAACACGCAGCTCATCATCCAGGAAGAGACGCACATCACCAACGTGATCGACCCCTGGGCCGGCTCCTACATGATGGAGAAGCCCAC